>Ga0163144_10003996_pt1 | contig 33499 bp, 25 predicted proteins | sample OliLak19BULKMAT1_FD_123175 | JGI IMG/M metagenome (GOLD analysis project Ga0163144, IMG submission 123175) | Freshwater microbial mat bacterial communities from Lake Vanda, McMurdo Dry Valleys, Antarctica - Oligotrophic Lake LV.19.BULKMAT1 | ecosystem: Environmental > Aquatic > Freshwater >... | reverse complement strand
GATTTGATCTTCATGACTTGTGTTCCTTTCTGTTGTTCGTTGTCTGGTACGCGGTCGTTGCCGAGGAGGCGATTAGTTGCCCCAGTTGATGTTGCCGGTCTTGACGTTCGATTTGATCTTCATAACAGCTCCTTCTTCAGAATTGAGGTTCAATTAAGAATCCCCTTTAGTCAGTACTACTACTTGCAGGAGTAGTGCCAAACAGCTTTTGCGATGTTTCGGTTCTCTAACTCAGAGTCAAACGTTTTAGTTTCAACGACTTGATAGATCGCCAGAAAATTGAATTTCAACGCGAATGGAAGCCTGGAGACTATCAATCCTTCGAGGCGCTTAGCGAAATAGCTAAGGGTCACTTGCGAAAGGGTGTGGGGTAAGGCAGGGGATTCCGACTCAAAAGCCGCTAGTCGGTATAGAGAATCCTGCTTTTTCACCGACGAGATGGTCAGCAAGTTCCCTACAGAAATACTGCGATGTGATCCAAGACTAGCGATTCACCTCTAGCAGCCCGTGGTAGAAGTGGCTCCTTGCCTTGGGATGTCAGATTATCGCCCAGACAGCAGCATGGCGGTGACATCGATGAGTGATTGTCCCAGCCAGGTTTGGATAAGATAATTCCACATGCTCCTGCTCTGCCTTCTGCTCACAGCAGCCAATCAAACAACTCAAACGGCCGATGCTCACCCAGTGAAGTCCCTCAAAGTGCGGATCCTTTCCACGATGCTCGCCGACTCCGCGGGCTTCGGCGAATGGGGTTTCGCAGCCCTTGTCGAGGCTGACGGCCGACGGATCCTTTTTGACACTGGCGCGAATCCAGACACCGTATCGCGAAACCTGAAAGCCCTCAAGATCGACATCTCAGACGTCGACGAGGTGATCCTCAGCCATCATCATCTCGACCACACCGCAGGGCTCATCACGCTCCGCACCGAATATCCGAAAGCTGTCGGAACCGCATACACCGCGAAAGGGATGTTCTACAGCCGCCCCACTGTTGATTTCTCGAACCCGGCAGCCAAGCTCAGAGAGGGCAACCCAATGATCGCCATACGCGCGGCGTACGAGAGCAAAGGCGGACGCATCGTCGAACTCGACGGTCCTCGGGAAATCCATCCGGGCATCTGGCTCACAGGACCAGTCCCTCGCGTCCATAACGAGCGCAACTGGAGCGGCTCTGGCCGGATGCGTACCGCCGATGGATCCGACGCCGAGGACAACTTGCCCGAAGATCAGACCCTAGTCATCGAAACCGCCAAAGGACTCGTGATCATAGTCGGCTGCAGCCATGCGGGAATCGTAAACATTTTGGAACATGCGCGGACGAAGATCCGGAAAGATGCGCCGATCCATGCGGCAATCGGGGGCTTTCACCTCTTCAACGCCAAAGACGAAACACTGGCATTCACGGCGCGCAAGTTCCGCGAGTTCGGATTGCAGAACTTTCTCGGAGCGCACTGTACCGGGATTGAAGCGGTCTATCGGTTGCGGGAACTCGCGGGGCTGGGGCGCAAGACTGCGGCGGTCGGGGCGCTGGGAGGCGGGTTCGATCTCGCGACCGGACTCGCCCCCGGAAGCATTGCCCGCTAACTCGAACCCGCGCCAGTGGTTTCGACGTATACGGAGTACAGCGACTGGCTGGCCGCCATGAACAGACGGTTGCGCCGCGTGCCGCCAAAACACAGATTGGCGCACATTTCCGGCAGCAGGATCATCCCAATGCGATCGCCATTCGGTGCGAACGTGTGGACGCCGTCATAGCCTTCGCCTACCCATCCGGCAGCCACCCAGATATTGCCATCCACATCCGAGCGGATGCCATCGGCCTGTCCGGTGCCCTTGCCTTTCAGTTCCATCGAACAGAACTGCTTGCCATTGCGCAGCTTGCCGCCATCAAGATCCCACACCTTGATATTGCGCGGGGCCTGCGGATAGTGTGACGAACCAGTATCGGCGACATAGACTTTCTTGTAATCCGGCGAAAAACAGATGCCATTGGGCTTGAAGATATCATCCGTCATTTTCTCGATCTTGCCCGATTGCGGATCGATGCGATACACGGCCTCTTTAATTTCGAGCTCGCTCTTGTAGCCTTCGTAGTTCATGAGGCTGCCATAGCCGGGATCGGTGAACCAGATGCCACCATCCTGATGCACAGCCGCATCGTTCGGGGCGTTCAACCGCTTGCCTTCGAACTTGTCGGCAAGCACGCTCATGGTGCCATTGTTCTCGTAACGCACCACTCGGCGATTGCCGTGTTCCATCGAGATCTGGCGGCCCTGCCAATCGAACATGTTGCCGTTGGAATGTCCGGCGGGCTCGCGAAAGACCGACACATGGCCGTCTTCTTCGAGAAAGCGTAACTGGCGATTATTGGGGATGTCGCTCCAAACCAGAAAGCGTCCAACGCCGCTCCACGCCGTGCCTTCCGCCCAGAGAGTCCCCGTATGATGACGACGAATCGGCGTGTTGCCGATCGCGTATTTCGCAAACCGTTTGTCGAGTGTGACGATGTCCGGATCGGGGTAGCGGGTGGGCGTTTTGCCGGACCAGTCCCTCTGGTTAGACGTCTGCGCAAAGGCCGTTGTTCCCACGGCAAGCAAGGTTCTTCGAGTGAGCATCACGGTTAGTATATCGGGAACTTGTTGGGGAAATGTGGTGTCTACAGCGTCATGTTCGAGCAATCAATGGTTCTTCCAACTCCTGGCAACAAGCGATGGACATTCGCTCTTTCGCTTACTCTACAAGTCGCGACCCTTTCTCTCTTGATGCTGATCCCGCTGATCTTCACGGAACAGCTTTCTCAAGTCATCACACGCGGTTCGATGATCTTTCCACCGGTGCCGCCTTCCACGCCTCCGCCGATGCAGAGAGTTGCGCAGACCCAACCAAGAACTGCGGCACCTTCCAATCGCTTCGTGGATTTTCTGAAACATTTCACGCCAAAGCCCATCGACAAGATGGTGACCGATGCCTTCGGTACCGCGCCTTTGCCGGAGTGCACAAACTGTGTTGTGGGGTCCACGAATCGCGAGGCCGGTCCCGGCTTTTTCGGGGATGGTTTGGGCAAAACACCGCCCCCTCCGCCGGTCGCAGTCGTGGAGAGGAAGATCGAAACCGTCAAGCCAACGGCACCGGTGCGAATGGGAGGCGATGTCCAGAACGCAAAAATGGTTCGCCGTGTGCTGCCTGTATATCCTCCGCTCGCAAAGCAGGCACGCGTTTCGGGAACCGTACGGCTACAAGGCGTGATCTCGAAAGAGGGCACGATCCAACAGTTGCAAGTGATCTCGGGACATCCGTTGTTGGTGCCCGCAGCGCTCGAAGCGGTGAAGCAATGGGTCTACCGGCCAACGCTGCTCAACGGCGATCCAGTGGAAGTGATCGCACCCATTGAGGTGAACTTCACTCTCAGTGGCAATTAGTTTACTGTCGCAGTTCTCTTTCGAGGATCGCGAGTTCGGCACGCAAGCCTCATTCATCGTCATTCACGCTCCATCCGCAGAGCGTCAACGAACAGCTAGAATAATTATGCCTTGATCCTCACCGTCACCCTGAACCCCGCAATCGACCGGACCATTCTCGTCGACAAACTCGTCTTCGAGGATCGTTCGTACATACGCTCTTCCACCGACTCTCCCGGCGGCCGTGGCATCAACGCCTCGCGCGTCCTTTGCTCGGGTTTTGGAGCCGAATCGCTCGCTATCCTTCCCGCCGGCGGCGAACCTGGACAACGCATGTCTACGATGCTGCAGGATATCGGCTTCCCCGTCGAAGTGATTCGCGTCCGCACCGATACACGCACCAATCTCACGATCTCCGACAAGCAGGGTCTCACGATCAAGCTCAACGAAACCGGAGGACCCATCGAGTCTTTCGAACTGAAACAGATTCAAGAAGCGATCGAGAGCCGCTTGCCGCAGACCGAGTGGCTGATGTTGTGCGGAAGCCTGCCGCCCGAGGTTCCGGCGAACTTCTACGCGCAGTTGATCGAGATCGCGAAAGCACAGGGCGTCAAAACATTTCTCGATACCGACGACACGCCGCTCTTACGCGGACTCGAAGCCAAGCCCACCGTAGTCAAACCCAATCAACATGAGGCGGAGCGGTTGCTGGGCAAGGCGCTCTTGTCGCGTGCACGCTGCGGCGAAGCGGCAAAGCAGATTCAAGCCATGGGTGCGGACATCGCGCTGCTTTCGCTGGGCAGCCGCGGAATGGTTGCCTGCCGTGGTGAAGAGCTCATCGAAGTAACGCCTCCGGTGGTGGATGCGATCAGTCCGATTGGTGCGGGCGATGCCGCTTCAGCGGCTTATGTGTGGGCGCAATCGAGTGGCTTGACGTTTGCGGAATCCGTGAAGTGGGCCGTATCGTGCGGCACCGCGACATCGATGCTGCCCGGCATGCAGTTCGCTTCAAAAAATCAATCGGAAGTGATCTTGCGCCGCGTTGAACTGCGGCCAATGCGGTAAATCACTTCGGCCAAACGACGCCCTGGTCCATTTTGGCGACCGCAGCCAAGCCGCGGAAATTGAACTTCTGCACGCGCTGTCCGCGATAGGTTTCCGTGGTGTAGATATTGCCTTTGGAATCCGTCGCGATGCTGTGTACGGCGTAGAACTGCCCTGGTTGGCGGCCGCCATCGCCGAAGGTTGTGAGGATCTCGAGCGTTTCGCGCAAGAGCACGTGCACCTTCATGTTCGATCCGTCGGCGACGTACAGATACTTCTGTTGCGGATCGCGTGACAGCGCCACATCGAACGCTGCGCCGTCACCCAACGTCGGCTTCGCGACCCAGCCTTCTTTGACGTAGGTGCCATCGGTCTTGAACACCTGAATGCGATTGTTGGTGCGATCGCAAACATAGAGCAAACCATCGTTGGCGAGAATGATTCCGTGCACCGGCGTCCGGAACTGCGTTGGTGCAGGCTCGTTGGGATTGAATGGACCAAGATCCGTATCGTCGGGCTTGTTGCCGTACGCACCCCAATGGCGTTTGTATTTGCCGCTATCGGCATCGTAGACGATGACGCGGCGGTTGCCGTATCCATCCGCGACGTAGAGTTCATTGGTCTTGGGATCGACAATCGACTTCGCAGGCAAGCGCAGATTCGCCACATCGTTGCTGCCCTTGCTCTCATAGGGCTTGCCAAGTTGCATCAGGAACTTGCCCGATTGCGTGAACTTCAGCAGCATCGAATCATGCACCGCTCCTGCCGCGGCCATCTTGCTTTCATCGTGCGCAAGGGCCGCTGGACGAGCGCCGCGACCGTTGCCACCGATCCAGACGTTGCCTTTGTAGTCGACATCGATGCCGTGATTCGAAGACGGCCAACTGAAACCGTCGCCATTGCCTCCCCAACTCGCAATCAGGTCTCCTTCGGCATTGAAACCAAGCACGGGCGGAGCAGCCGCGCAGCATTCCGAGGCCTTCGGATTCCAGGTGGCGTAATGTTCCTTCTCTTCGAGCGAGCCTTGACGATGGATGATCCAGACATTGTCTTTGGCATCCACTGCGACGCCGATGGTCGCGCCAATCACCCAATGATTGGGCAGCGGCTTGGGCCACATGGGATCCACCTCAAAGCGCGGCGCTTGCGTGCCTGCGGCTTCCACGGCGGCTTGTTGGTCTAAGAGGTACGCGCATCCGGCGACGGCGGCGAAGAGAGCGACAAATGAGATGATGTTTTGGCGCATGAGTCTTCGATATCATACACGGTTGCGGACCGTTCTGTTTTTGTTGTTCTTGTCGAGCGCACTGGCGCACGACGCCCCGGCGCACGTCACCGTGCGGATTCATGCGCGCGTTGTGGGCGGGACGCTGCGGTTACTGGCGCGCATTCCGCTCGAAGCCGTGCGCGATGTCGACTTTCCTGCGATCGAGGGCGGCTATCTGGATGTGGTGCGAGTGGCCCCGCAGCTTGCTGGATTGGCGAAGATCTGGGTGGCCGATCCGACAGAGCTTTACGAGAACGGCCGCCGTACGAAGGCACCGCGCATCGTCGCCACGCAAATCTCGATCGCCTCGGATAAGTCATTTGCGAGCTTTGAGCAAGCTGAGGCGCATTTGCGCGAACCGCTCCCCGCCAATAGTGAGAACCTGTTCTGGAAGCAAGTCTTCTTCGATGTTGCTCTGGAGTTTCCAATCGAGTCAGCGCATTCCGCATTCTCGATCCGCCCAGCGTTCGCAAGCTTGGGCGAAAGTGTTCAGACGGTGTTGCACTTCGCTGGGCGTACGTTTCTGCTGCCCGGCGAGCAGGATCGATTCCCGCTCGAGCCAAGCTGGGCGCAGGCAGCGTGGCTATTCGTGCGTATGGGATTCGTTCACATCCTCGAAGGCACAGACCATCTCCTGTTTCTGCTGTGCCTCGTGATTCCCAAGCCGCGCTTCCGTTCGCTCGTCTGGATTGTGACGGCGTTCACTGCCGCGCACTCGTTGACGCTGATCGCGTCCGCACTGCATATGGCTCCCGATGCGCTTTGGTTCCCACCCTTGGTGGAATTGCTCATCGCCGTATCGATCGTATTCATGGCGCTGGCCAACATCTTTGGAACCACCGGACATTCATGGATGCTGGCGTTCGCTTTCGGTTTGGTGCACGGCTTCGGCTTCTCGTTCGCGTTGCGCGAATCCATGCAGTTTGCGGGAGCCCATCTGACCGCCGCTCTGCTGTCGTTCAACATCGGCGTGGAACTCGGGCAGCTTGCGGCGCTGGCCATCATGGTGCCAGCCGCCGCGTTGGTCTATCGCTTCGTTGTGGATGCCCGGCTCGGGTCGATTGTCTTTTCCTCGCTGGTCGCCCATACCGGCTGGCATTGGATGCTGGAACGCCGGGCTGTGTTGGCGAAGTATTCCTTCACGGCACCTGCCTGGAACGCAACAACAGCCGCCATCGCACTCCGCTGGATCCTGTTCTTCATGCTGCTCTGGGCCGCACTTTGGGCAGTGCGGCGCAGGCAATCAAGAACCTAGCCAGGCTACTGCCCGATGGCCAACACCGTGTATCCACCGGGCGATGCCGCCCCGCGGGCACTCACTTGGATCAGCACCTGTTGGCCGATCTGAGTAGGCGTGAACGGCGTACCGATGAACGCGGGATGTTCGCCAGCCGTCTGCGCCACGCAAGCCAATTCCGCACCGGGTTCACCGGTGGTGGCATTCCGTTCGTACACTGCGATGACGGTGCCGTAGCTCAAACCGTTGTCGTATCGAGAACCTCGTGCTTGGATAGTGAGCCTGCCTGTGGACGTTGCCGTGTAGGTAAACCACACCGCCTTCGAGTCGCGATCCCGTGTACACGAGTGCACAGGGTTTTCTGAGTTCACAGCCGCCGGCCGAGTGTCTTGTATGGATACATAGGGAACCGCATTGATCCGCGTTGCCCCGGTTGGTGCAGTGGCGAGGACGGGAAAGAAAGGTGCTGCTTGCGTCACACGATAGCTTGTGTTGCCCACCTGAAAAGTCCCCCCGCGAGCCAGAGTTGTATCGTTGATCGACGCACTGAAGTTCAGCGCCCCTGGGCCGGATCCGGCAGAAGTGGGCAAAGTGAAATACCGTCCGCCACTCACCGAATAGCCGCTCCACGGGCATCCATTGGCGGTGTTGATCCGCGCCGCGACCACGCCGCCATAGGCAACCACAGCCGCAGGACCCGTGATCGCATACGTGCAAGGCGCATCCGCCGAAAGCCTGCGCCGGAACAGCCCTCGGCCGTAGGTGAACGCGAACAGAACAGGACCATTGTTTTCAGAAAGCACGAGTTGATAGACCGGCACTCCTGGCAGATTCGAATCCTCCACCATCCAGTTCGCGCCGCCATCCTCGGAAAGAAACAACCCCATGTCCGATCCGGCATATAACAGATTCGGATTCGAAGGGTTGACCGCAATCGAGCTGAATGGCAGGTCCGGTACACCGCTATCCATTGCCTCCCAGGACGCGCCACCGTCGCTCGTCTTGAAAATGTGCCCCCGGTCCGCGGCTCTGTTGAAAGTGGAATAGACCGCATACGCTACATCCGGATTCGAGGGATCGAACGCGATGCTGGCAACATTGCCGAAACGGGGCCTGGCGCGTTCCCACGCAACCTCGCGGTTGCTGGCCAGCGCCGCGTTACTGCGATAGATGAAGCCCAGGGTTGTTCCAACCAAAATGCGGTTGGAATCCGACGGATGAATCGCCATCGCCGTAGACACGCCAGCGCCTTCAAACGCCGCTGCCGCCGGACGCCAGGCGTCGCCAGAGTTCTCACTTCGCCAAACGGTCCTGCCGCCAAGGTAGACCCGATTGGGTTCTTTCGGATCCAACAGGTGCGGCGTGAAGAAGCCAAAATTCACCGCATTGAAGGGCCCCTCGATCCCCGCCATAACAGTGCGATAGTTGTATCCGTTGTCAGTCGACCGACGGAACCATGTTGCCGCAGATCCACTCTGCACGGCGACGTAGAGAATGTTCGCGTCCTTGGGATTGACCAGAGGAACCCCGCCATCTCCACCCATCGCCTGGAACCATCCGGCGGAACCGGCGGTATCGAAACCGGTATTCGTGCCGTTGTCCTGCGATCCGCCCAGATAAGCGTGGCCGCCGGGATAGATCGCGCCAGCGTGGAACTGCGTCACCGCGAAGCCCTCATTGATTGCCACGAAACGCATCTGCACTCCAAGGGGGGAACAGGCCGCACGCGCGCTAGTTGAAACCGACAGCAGCGCGTTGTCACTGCGATACACGCCACCGTCGTTGCCCACGTACATTGTGCGATTCGTCGCACCATCGTACTTGGGATGAAACACAATGACATGCTGATCGGCATGGACACTGCCGGGCAGCCACCAGTACGAGGCGATGCCGAAGCTCTTGCCACCATCCTCGCTGCGAAACAAATCGATGCCACCCACCCAGACACGGTCGGCATTGGCGGGATCCACGGCAATCACCATGTCGTAATCACCTTGGTTGCCCCACGTAGTTCTGCCGCCTACCGTGCAGACATCGCCAAAGACGTCGTTGGTGCGGCTCAATAGTGTAGAGTTGATCGCGTTGCCATCGGCAGAATGAGAGCGTCGTTCCCAACTATCTTTGGCTCCACTTTGCGTCGTACGGTAGATCGCCTGAAATGCATAGGTTCGATCTGTCGGCGTATCCGGCCCGGCGCCCCAGGTGCCCAACAAATAGATCGTCTCGGGATTCGACGGTGCGACCGAGAGGGTAGCGCGCCACATGCCCGGCACTTCCAGAACATTCTCCCAAGCCTCGTCGAGTTCCCCGGCCTGCGTTCGAAACGCCGTCATCACAGGAGCGCGGAATGGACCCATACAGGCCGCCACCAGTTGGTCGGAATCGCCGTTCTTGCCGATGGTTACATCCGCACAACCGAAGTTCGGACCCACGCGGTTCACCACCAACGTCCAGGTTTCGCCCGCATCGAGCGAACGCACGATGCCAGACCAGGTAGCGGCGTAAATCCGCCTGCTGTCGTTGGGGCTGACCACGATCTTGTGCATGTAATGAAAACGGCTGTTGGCTGTGGATTCCAGATAGGTCCACGACGCACCGCCGTCGGTTGTTTTGAAAATACCCACGCCTCGCGCGACACTCGCCCAATACTCACCGGTGCCGGCATAGAGCGTCTCCGGATCTTTCGGATCCATCGCTAGAGTGGAAACCGCGAGGTTGTCGAGCGTATCCATCAGCGGCTTCCAACTCTTGCCCGCATCTGTGGATTTAAAGACGCCACCAGACACGCCAGCGGCATACATGATATTCGGATCTTGGGGATTGATCACGATCGCCCGAGTGCGTCCGCCGACGTTCGAAGGTCCAACTTCATCCCACTGTCCCCCATCGGCTGTAGCGATCGCTTTGTTCTTGGCAGCAGCGAATCGAGGTGCGGCCACCTTGGCTTTGGGCATCCGCGCGATCTGTTTTCTGGCGGTCGCGTAGCGTTCGACCGGAACATCTTTGCTGTAGGGCCAGCGCCGGTTGCGTTCCCAGTTGGCGCGCTCTTGCACGCTCTCGCGTTCCTCGGAACGATCTCGTTTGACAAAGGCCTTCCCCTGCGCTTCCACAGCGGAAAACGATTCTGGCACTTGCGCCAGCAACGTGGCGAAAACAATGATTCCGAACACAATCAGGTCCTTCTCTTGTAAGAACTAAGCTTAGCGCCCTCGAAGGTGGGCGGCAAGCCCTAATTGGGAAGCGCAATCCGCGGCCCGAATGTGTCATCGGATTCGTGATCGCAACAATGCGATAGTCTGAAATCCAATGGCCAAGATTCTGATGGTGACCTCCGAGGCAGCCCCCTTCGCCAAAACCGGCGGACTCGCCGACGTTCTCGGAGCCCTTCCCGCCGCCCTGCAAAAACAGGGTGACGAAGTCATGGTGCTGTTGCCCGCCTATGGCAACGCCAAGCTCGAAGGCGCAGAACGCTTCTACCACGATCTGCCCGTTTGGATGAGCGGCGGATACTACCAATGCTCCATCGATCGCATCGTGAAAGACGGCGTCTCGTATCTCTTCCTCGTTTGCCCTCCCCTCTATGGGCGCAACGGAATTTATGGGGATCGTCTCGGAGACTTTGGCGACAACCCTACGCGCTTCGCTGTGCTCTCTCGCGCGGCCCTCGCCGTCGCGGCGCGCATCTTTCGCCCCGACATCATTCATTGCCACGACTGGCAGTCAGCCTTGACGCCTGTCTATCTCAAGACGACCTTCCGCCACGATCCGACGTTTCATGGCATCAAGACTGTCTTCACCATTCACAACCTGGGATACCAGGGCCGCTACGGCGCATCGGTCCTGCGCGATGTGGGACTCGACTATGCCCAAGTTTTCCACATGAATGGAATCGAATATTTCGGCGACATCAACCTGCTCAAAGGCGGCATTGAGTATTCGGACTACGTGACGACCGTGAGTCCGAAATACGCGCAAGAGATCCAAACGCCGGAACACGGCTTTGGCTTGGATTCGCTGCTGCGCTCGAAAGCTCATCTACTAAAGGGCATACTGAACGGCGTCGACTATAGCGAGTGGAATCCGGAAACAGATCCACACCTGGCTGCCAATTTCTCGGCTGATGACCTCGACGGCAAGCGCATTTGTAAGCTGGAATTGCTCAAAGAGTACGGACTCGCCAGCGACGACCCCGACCGTCCGCTGGTCGGCATCGTGTCGAGATTCGCGCATCAAAAAGGACTGGATCTCGTTGCCGAATGCATCCAGGGGCTTGCGGATCTGGACATGCAGATGGTTGTGCTTGGCAACGGCGACGCTGCCCTTGAGCGCACCTTCGGCGATATCGCACGCGATCGACCCGCGCAGTTTGGATACCGCGGCGAGTTCAACAACGGGCTCTCTCACCGCATCGAAGCTGGCGCGGACATGTTCCTGATGCCCAGCCGCTATGAACCCTGCGGTTTGAATCAAATCTATTCGCTGCGCTACGGAACGGTGCCCATCGTTCGCGCCACCGGCGGACTCGACGATACGATCCAGCACGAGACCGGCTTCAAGTTCTGGGGCGCCACAGCGCACGAAGTCTACGGCTGCGTGCGCCATGCCCTGTGGACCTATGAAACCGAGAAAGACTGGTGGAAGCAGATGATGATCACCGGCATGCGGAAAGACTATTCGTGGGATGCGTCCGCCACTCAGTATTCCGACCTCTACCGCCGCCTTCAGGCGACGAGAAGATGATCTCGAATCGCTTGCGGTAGCGTCTCTGGATAGACTGTGAAGCCGTCGTAGTCGGGATAAAACGTCCCATCGTCGCGCTTGTCGGCGAGCATCCAAAACAGATCGGACGCGACGCGATGCTTGCGCGCCGTGGCCAGCCACTCTGCGTACACATCGTTGCGCGCAGCTTGATCTTTCAAGCCGTATTCTTCAAGCATGACGGGCTTTCCAGCTTTGTCTCCGCTTTCGCAATGCATTTCGATCCATTGGTTGCCGTAGGCGGGTTCGACACCCAAAGCGTCGGTGTACAAATGAAACGACGCGAAGTCGATCGACGGAATCCGTAGGAACTCATCGAAGTCGTAGCCCTGCGATCCATCGAGCCACCACTTGGATCTGCCAATCGCCCAACGGTTGAAGAAGCCCTCGTCGCCGAGACCCACCAGATGCTTGGAATCGATGGACTTGATGTGCTCGCTCATCTCTTCGATCCAACGGCGCATGAGCGGTATGCCGCCTGTGACGCAACGGGCCTCGTTGGCGAGTTCCCAACCGAGGATCGTGGGGTCGTCTTTGTAAGCGATGTTGGTCAGCGGATTCACGCGGTCGAGCAGCGTCGTGCACCAGTCTTTGTATGCCTGCCGAGGACGCGCGTCTTCGTAGAACTCGTCATGTTCCGCGAGCTTGTGCTGCGCGATGTAGGCGGGGATGCCGCCGAAATCCTTCCAGTTGTTCGTCAGCGGAAGCAGCAGGCGCATGCCTCGCTTCGCCGCGCCGGCAACCACGTAGTCGAGGCGCTGCTGAAAGGCGTCATTGTTCTCTTCTTCTTCGAAGAATGCCCAAGTTCGAATCAGCCGCAGCCCCAATGCATCCGCGGAATCGAGCAGCGTATCCGCCATATTGCGGCTCGCATAGGGCAAGTAATAGCAATTGGTGCCGGAATACCGGATTGGCTCGCCATTCGAAGTAAAGCCAGTGCCCTGCGTTTTGAGAAAGTCCACTACGTGCCAGTCACTTGTTTCAACAACCCGAAGAACGCCTTCTTTCGCTCGGTGTTGATTCCCCAATTCACCGGCGGGCACTGATAGCCGTCTTTGTAATCCGACGCGCCCGGATCGAAGTAACCCCACGAAGCGTATTCAGAAACAGCGGATATCATGTTGTTCGAAGGCTTGTCGAAATCGAAGTGATCGTCTTCGTTGAAGAGAATCGGCATCGGCTTGTAGCCTTCTACCTGACGCGTCTGCCGCACCATCTCGCCGATACGTTTCGGATCTTTCACGCCGTTGCCGTGGATGAGAATGAAGTCGGAAGTCTTCACCACATTGGGGAGCGGAACGAATCCTCCACCGTAGCTCGTACCCACCAACAGCTTGCCGCCGGACGTCTTGCGCGCCAACTCGATCAACTCATGCACACGGCCCTCTTTGAGAATCGCGTGATCGTAAGACTTGATGTTGCACTCATTGTCGACTTCGAGCAGGACGTTCGTATAGCCCTTCTCTTGCACGATCCAGTTCACCGTATTCTCGACGGCGCGCTTCACCGCCGCTTCGTCGCCGACGCGCTGATCTTGCCCGAAGTAGAAGATACCAACGATCGCCACCATGCCTAACTCATCCGCGCGGTCGATGATCTGCGCCAAACGGGCCATCGCATCCAAGCGCAACGAACCATCGGGCAGCACCGCTGTATTTTCCCAAGGCTGCGACTTCGAATAACCCTCAGGGCTGCCACCCTGCAAGTTCAAGGTGACCGCCAGAAGCCCGTGTTTGCGCCATTCGGGCATCGCCGCCAGAAACTCGCGCGTGTTGCGGTCGGCGTCCCACTTGCCGGTGTCCGGATACGCCCACTTTGACGCCGTCTCAGGATTCGTATCGTTGAATGTCCCTTGCACAACCCGCGAATTGAAGAGCAGCCCTTCGATCTTCTTTCCTTTGAAAGACCGGCCCTTGTAGGTAAGCTTGCCGTTGATCTTGAATTGTTCTCTGTCAATCGAAACAACGGTCTTGCGCTTCGGCGGCGCTGCGGTTAGGGATAAAGCGCTCAGCGCCAGCAGTTCGCGTCTTGTGAAGTTCATGTGTTTACCAGGCGAGGGCAGTGGAAAACACACGCGGATCCGCGGCTGCTTCAATCACGCCCAGTGTCCAGTTTATGTGAATTCCGCCCGACGAATTCAAGCTCCACGGACCGGCAATCGATACCCGATGTCCGCGGCGAAGCAGATCGGCTCGGGTGGCTTCGGGGATGCGGTTCTCCACAGTGATCGCACCCGGATTCATGCGGTGCGGAAACACAGAGGCAGGAAAACTCGTCGTCGTCCAACGCGGCGCCTCAATGGCTTGTTGGATGTTCATTTTGAAATCCACCATATTGATCAGCGTCTGGATCGTGCGCATCGGCTGATCGTCGCCTCCCGGACTTCCTGTCATCATCCACGGCTTGCCGTCTTTGAGCACGAGAGTGCCCTGCAACGTGCTACGCGGACGCTTGCCGGGCGCAAGTGCGTTGGCGTGCCCGGGCACGAGTGAATAGTAATCGCCACGGCAATTGAAGGTGAATCCAAGGTCGCCCATGACGACTTTGGTTCCGAAGGAACTGTGAACAGACGGAGTGAATGTCACGGCGTTGCGATCTTTATCCGCGACCGCGATGTAGCTCGTGTCACCCGCGTGATCGTTGCCTCCGGTGGTGTAATCTGTGGGGCGTTCGGTCTTCTGAAAATCAGGTTCGAAGGCTTCCGCATCGCCCGGACGGAAATCCAGCGAGGCTTTGTTCATGTCAATCAGCTTGCGTCGCTCGGCCCCATATTCTTTCGAGAGAAGGCCCTTGTAAGGGATCTCGATGAAGTCCATGTCGCCAAGATACTTGTCCCGATCCGCCATCGCCAGTTTGCAGGCCTCGATGGAAACATGCAAGAAATCGGGCGAATTCAGCCCCATTTTCGCCAGGTCGTAGCCTTCGAGCATGTTCAGCATGAACAACTCCGCAGGCCCCGCGGAGGCCGATGGATTCTTGTAAACCTGATAGCCGCGGTAGTTCGTCGAGACCGGTTCCTCGACCTTCGCCGTATATACAGCGAAGTCTTCGTAACGGAAAAGCCCGCCGTTCTTGATCGAAGCCGCCTCCATCTCTTTCGCGATATCGCCTTTGTAAAAACGATCGCGCGCGGCTTGCAGCGCGGCCTGCCGACCTTTGGATGACGCCGCTTTTTCGGCATCCACCAGCCGCTGCATCGTCCGCGCAAGGTTCGGATTCCTGAAGATTTCGCCCTCTTTGAGCACGCGCCCACCTGGGGCGTACAGCTTGGCCAATTCAGGATTCGCAAACACCAGCGGCAGTTGGATTTCGCGCATGAGGCGTCCCTGCGTCGGAAAGCCATTCTGCGCCAGTTCGATGGCAGGCGCGAGCACCTCTTCGAAACTGCGCGTCCCCCAGCGCGAAAGCAGTGTGTACCAGGCATCCACCATACCGGGCACGGTTCCCGATAGCAGCGTATCGTTGGCCGGGATCTTTCCGCCTTGATTCTGTCGATACCACTCGATGGTCGCAAGCTTCGGTGCAGTGCCTTCCGCGTTCACAGACCAGACCTTGCCGGACTTCGCATCGTAGACCAGAATCTGCGCATCGCCGCCGATGCCTGTGGCCCCAGGTTCGACGACACCGAGCGCGGCTTGGCCGGCGACGATCGCGTCGAAGGCGTTGCCTCCGCGTTGCAGGATTCGGTCGGAGGCCATCGATGCAAGCTGATGCATCGAAGAGACGCCATAGTTGGTTCCGCGGACGATCTGCTTCATCGTCTGTGGAATGTAGCGATCCCGCTGCGGTCGAGCTTGAGCCAAAAGTAGCGACGACGTGGTTGCGAGGAGTGCTACTGCGACCAAACACTTCCTAATCATGAAGTGAAGATAGCAGGAACTACTTCGCTGCGGCACAGGAAAAGCTAGCCGCTTCATTCGGATTCCCCGTGCCGTTATACCGAACCACTTGCGGATACGGACACAAGGGCCGAGAGAGTCCGCCGGTTCCCGTTGCGATGATCTTGTCCGGTGCCGTGCCTTGCTCAACCCACCGTTCGAGCGCCACGACGATGTTGCGCTCAGGATCGGTCGGCGCGCTGCCGCTTTGTCCGAACTGGTTGGCGCCGAGTCCACCGGCGCAGTGCCCCATGCCAGGAACCAGAAACAGCCGGTAGAAGTCGGCGAGCTTGGCAGGGCTGGCCGCACGAGCATCCGGAAAACGGCCGAAGAATTCGGACACAGCGTCGTAGTATTGGATCGACCCGAGGGCCGGAATCGCCGCATCGCCCCAGCCGTGATACTGAATGAGCCGCCCACCGTTCGCGCGGAAGGAGCGCAGATCGGGATTCGCGGAATTGAGGTGGACGCCAGCCTTGCGATCGCCGTAGTCGATATCCGCGTCGAACTCGAATGAGCGGAAGTTCCAATCCATCTTCTCAAACACGGCCTGGCCATAGTAGGAATTGCCGAAGGCAAACTGCAGCGATTTCTCACGTGGATTGCCGATGATCCAGGGCGCCCAGCCACCGGCGATCGCCTCGGTACCGGGCGGGAATCCGGGATAGATCTGCTTGCCTGTGCGCGAATTCTTCGGCCCCGCATAGATCTTGGCGAGCGCCTCGATTTGGGGTTTGGTGAGGCATTCGGTCGCGCCATCTTTGCAGAGCAGCACGTTGGGATCGAAGCGGCATTGCCGCGGATCTTCAATCAGCCCATCCTTCACGCCATCGACACTGTCGCACGCTGCAACCACGGCCTTCTGGATCGCGGGCAGTTTCGAGGCGGGAATGAAGCTCGCCTCGTCTTTGAGCAGCGCTTGCTCGTTCCAGATGAATCCAGTGAACAGATGCGACCAATCGTTCGCCGGCGCACCCGCCAGGATGCCGTCAAAGTCTTCGGGGTAACGCTGCGCCTCCATCAGCGCTTCGCGCCCGCCATCTGAGCATCCGAGAAAGTAATTCTTCGAGGGTGCCTTGCCGTAAAGCGCGTTGATGAGTGCCTTGGCGTGAACGCTCGTGACGTGCACAGCGCGGTGTCCGAAGTCGATAAGCTTTTCCGGATGTCCGACTGCCCAGGCAGCATCGCCTGCACCGCGGGCGTGGCCATCGTCGGTGGCTGCCGCGACATAGCCTTCTTTGGAAGCCGCTTTGAGCGTCCCGGTGTTGATCGCCCCAGCCCAGCCGCCGTTGCCGTACTGCTGGTAGCGCCCATTCCAATTTGCGAGCGGAAGCCGCACTTCAATATTGATCTCTGAATCCTTCGTGGGGCGGGCGACTAAGGCCACAACACAGACACCATTCGATTCGGAGGCGCTGGCGATGGAAGCACGGTTCAGCTTGGCCTGCGCGAGAGACTCGCAGTTCGGCTTCTGAGCCCGCATCAAAGAGATAGAGACCAAGAGCAAAGACAGCAATCGCATGATGCTGCCTATGTTAATACGGTTAGTTGCCCGGTGGGGGCGGGGGAGGAGGAGGCGGTGGAGCGCCACCAGCTGAAGAATCACCAGGCAGCCCAACGCCACCGCCGCGAGCCCCACCAGGGAGGCTACCTGCGCGACCGGGCCGCATGATCACGGTATTCAAGGCATCGAGAACAGCCCTCATGCCATAACGAACGATCGAACCTTTGTCGACGCCCTTCTGCGCCAGAGGCTGCTGCTTGTAAACTCTTAAGGATTCGCCATCGCGCAAAATCTTTTGGTTCGAGCGAGGCAGAAGCGCATGTTCCACGGCCACTTCGCCTTCTTCGACTTCGATCAGCGTCGACTCTTCATCCTCATCGACACTCACTTCGAAAGTCGTACCACGGACGGAGATTACGGCGGTCGGCGTCACCACGCGGTTGGGATTCGGCACGCCACCAATCTTATTGATGTGTACCCGAACCTTGCCGATGACGACATCCAGAAGATCGCGCCAGTTGGGAACATTCTTGCGGAAGACGACCTGTGAGTTGGCGAAGACTTCAAACGTGCTACCGTCCGAAACACGCATCAGCGCGTAACCGTTGGCCCCACTCATGATGATCTGTTGGCACTGCACCGAATCGCCGGGACCCAGCGCCCAGGGCTGATTGTCGCGCAGAACAGAGACTTGCCCGGTGATCGTTTCCACTTTCGCCGCGTAATCCGAAGCGGAAAGCGGCAAGATTTGCGCAGAACACACGACTACACTCGAAGCTGCGAGAAGCAGCAACGGCGTGATCGTCGAGAATGTAAGAGGCCCGCGGGTCATCTGGTAAAAGCCAACTCGGACAAAAGCGATACCGACAGACTAACATGAGATCGGCAAGTCACGCCGGGCACGTTAGTCGACAGCCTTCTCGATTCCAGAAGGCTTACATCTCTATAGACCGAAACCCAAACCAAGAAACTACAGTCTACTCCAATAAAGTGTATGCAAGTGGCGGGCCGATTGCAAGGATCCCAGGCAGAAGCCCGTGGGACTTCACATCCGCCCCCAAACTGCCGATCTAGCAGTAGAGATGCGGGTACAATAGGAAAAGTCTATCGTGTCATTCCGATACAGTCGCGTGTCCATCTGCACCCTGGTACTAGTTGCCGCAGGGTTTCAGACGCTGCCTGCGCAAACATCGGCGGCGACCGTGGCATTAGAATGGCGGCGCGCCGGAAATTTGTCACTGGACCGTTCCACTACCTTGGGACTAGCCGGGCTAGCCTCAGGTCCTGTATCCCGAGTCTGGTATTCAACTGACGGCACGACGATCTACGCTCTCGGTTTCAATGGCCGTGTCTTCGAAACGGCCGATCTTGCACAATGGACAGTGCGAACGACCGGCGCACCTCCCGCGGACGTCGCGAATGACTTCGCAAGAACCCGCCCGGAAACGGCTGCGAGAATCCGGCGAGGCGCCCGGGAAAGAGTCTTTGCGTTTGGGCGATTCATTTACCGGTCCGACGACGAAGGTGCCAACTGGACCAATCTGACGGAATTTCGTCGCGAATCGATTATCGGCGAGGGAATCATCGACATCGCCCCTTCTCCGCGGGATCCGGAAGAATTAACCGTCGCCACGCGCAATGGCATCTGGCGGACGGTAGATGCCGGCCTCACTTGGTCGGCTCTCAACGACGGCTTCCCCAATTTCCCCGCAACTAGAATTCTTGAGACGCCAAACGGCGTGAACGGCATTCGGGTGCATTCCCAATTGGGTGCGCCCGGATCGTATGAATGGCGACCCGGCGAACGCCGCGCTTGGCGCGAAGTGAACGATGAGGCTATGGTCGCGGAAACAGCACTCCACGACAGGTTTTCGCAGCAGTTCGGGGTTAAGATCACCGCTTCCGCGGTTTTGGGAGATGCGATCTATGCCGGAGCCTCCGATGGGCGCATCTGGGCTTCCTCCGACCGGGGAGCATCCTGGCGTGTTTCGAAACTGCAGGAAACCGGCTTCATCACCCGCATTGTGGCCGATCCGCAAGATCCACGCATCGCTCTTGCCTCAGCAGGCGCACGTCCACAGGATCTGGATCCATCGCGCCGGGGAGCACACGTATTGCGCACCGTAAACGGCGGTGTATTCTGGGACGATCTCACCGATAATTTGCCCGATACCTCCGCAACCGGTGTCACATTTGAGCGTTCCAGCGGCGCTATCTACTTGGCGACAGCGAGAGGCGTCTATTTCACCACCGGCGATCTCAACGGGCTTGGACCGGCAACCCCTTGGCGTCCGCTTGCGTCTCTTCAGCCGGAGGGCATCGCAGCGGTGGACGTACAGTTGGGCGCGGGTGCACATCAGGTCTATGCGATCTTCGAAGGCGCAGGCGTCTTCGCGACCGCGGCACCCCATCGCCGCGGTAGTCCCCGTCTCGTGAATGCAGCGGACTTCTCCACTCGTGCAGCGGCGCCAGGCTCGCTCTTGACCCTCATTGGCCGCGAAATTGCGGATGCCCGTGCGGGAGCTTCGCGCGTGCCGGTTCTTTCCTCCACCGCCGAACGCAGTGAGATCCAAATCCCGTTCGATGTCCAGGGCACGACGCTGCCGCTGACGATCGATTCCCAAGCCGGACCGCTGCGCTTTGGCTTGACGCTAGACTCGGTGTCGCCTTCCATTTTTGTGGATCGCGATGGCGCGCCCATGCTGCTCGATGCGGAAAGTGGAGTGATGCTCGATGCCATGAGCCCTGCTCGATCGGGCAACCGGATCCAGATTTTGGGTTCTGGGCTGGGCCGCGTCCGTCCTGAGTGGCCGGCCGGCGTAGCGGCCCCTATGGATGCACCGCCCTCCGTTGTGGCCAGAGTGCGGGCTTGGCTCGACCGCACACCTGTGGAAGTCACCCGGGCCGTGCTCGCGCCCGGCTATGTTGGCTTTTACCTGATCGAAATCGAACTGCCCTCGATCGTCAACTACGGTCCGGCGGAACTCTACATCGAAGCGGACGGTCGCGAAAGCAACCGTGTCCGCGTCTTCATCGAACCGTAAGCCCTGCCCCGTTTAAAGGACAAACCATGACCAAGAAAATCCTCTTCGCGGTGACGCTCGTCTCCCTGGCTTTGGCCCAGGAAAAAGCGAAAACACCCGAAAAGCTCGCTCCCTACTATCCGACACCCGAATCGGTGGTCACGAAAATGCTTGAATTCTCCGGCATCAAGCCGGGCGAAAAAATGTTCGACCTGGGCTCCGGCGACGGACGCATCGTCATCATGGCCGCGCAGAAGTTCAAGGCCGATTCCACTGGCGTCGAGTTCGACAAAGATCTCTGGCAGCAGAGTTCCGACCAGATCAAGAAGCTGGGCCTGGAATCCCGCGCCCGCATTATCCACGGCGATATCCTCAAGCAAGACTACACTTCCGCCGATGTTCTTACTGTGTACTTGTTGCCGTTGTCGAACGACAAGGTGCGTCCGATCCTGGATAAGCAGTTGAAGAAGGGTACAAGAATCGTCGCCCACGATTTCGAGTTCTCCGACTGGACTCCTGTGAAAACCACCGACATCGAAGATGATGGCGAAGGCCGTTCACACCGGCTCTACTTGTACATTCGGTAGGCAATCCAGGGCGGTGTCAAAGGCCTTCAACGGCGTGGGCAGTCACTGGATATTGACGGAAGCAAGGTGAAGTGATCATTCCGCATGTCTGGAGATTCTCGATTTCTGCGGCACGTGTCGTCGTGGCGCTGAGCTTTCTGGTCATCTACTATTTGTCTATCCGCAGCTTGGTACAACTACCAGGGCTGATTTTCCTCACTTATTTCCTTTACAGCGTCGCTTCGCTTTGGTGGCGCCCTTTGCCTGGAAAATGGGGGGCGATCACCATCGCCGTTGCCGACGCGCTGATGTCGCTCTTTTGGGTTGCTATCTACTCGGGTGCGCTTGGCAATCCGCAACTGTGGTTCTGGGTGAGCGTCGGCAGTTGGATCTTCGTCCTCGCCAAGGTGCAAATCACCCAGGAAACATGGCTCACCGCGGCGCTCAGCATCTTCGCACTGGTGATTCTTTTCCTGATTCCGTCCGCCAGTTCCACCAACCTCACCGCGGTCGTTGTCGGAGGCGGCGCACTCGCCGTCATCGCGACCCTACAAAAAAACTACTATGACCAGCGCCTCGCCCATCTGGGACGCCAAAGCGTACTGCTCCGATCGGACGCGCAGCGTGCCCGCGACCTTGAGCGCCAACGAATTGCCGCGGACTTCCATGACGGCCCCCTGCAGGCATTCATTGGATTCCTCATGCGGCTCGAACTACTACGCCGACTCATGGGCAAAGACCTGAAGATGGCGATGGATGAGTTGCTTCAACTACAGGGCATCACCAAGCAGCAGGTCAACGATCTGCGCGCCTTCGTGCGCAGTATGCGTCCCGCCGATGTGGATGGCGAAAGCCTTGCTGGCTCAGTGAGCCGCCTTGTCGAACAGTTTCAGCGCGAGACCGGCATCGCGGCCACCTATTCCGCCGGGGACTTGGATGAACCGCCGGAAACAGAAGTCGCGCTAGAAATCATGCAGATCGTCCGGGAAGCATTGAACAACGTCCAGAAACATTCCAAAGCCACACGAGTCATGGTGTCGCTCGGCAAGAACCTCGGAGCTTTGGAACTCACTGTCGACGACAACGGCGGCGGATTCCCCTTCGGCGGCCAGTATTCGCTCGACGAACTCGATCTTATGCGGCTTGGCCCTGTCAGCATTAAGCGTCGCGTTCGCACCCTAAGCGGAAGCCTGTCCATAGACTCCCGCCCCGGAGAAGGCGCAGGACTCCGCATCCGCGTGACGATGTAGCTCTCCAATCAGCCACTGCATCCACTTCTCGTTACTCGGATGCAAACAAAGTAAACGTCCCGGCCCAATGGACGTCAACGAGGCATAATCCGCATTGTGCTTCTTTCTTCGATCTTCGCCCTTTTGACTGCCGCATACGCGCAGCCTTGGCCCTTGATCCGACTCCGCCAGACGCCAGAAGCGAACAGTCAGAGGCTGGAACAACCAGCGAATTCACCGGACGCTGGCATTCAAGTCATCGGTATGAACTCCCTGACAGGCAGAGCGGAGACTTGCCAGTTCGAGACACACCTCTCATTCGCAGGGATGGAAGAATTCGACGCCACGAACCGACCCGACGATCGCGAGGACCGTTCGCAAGCGTTGGTCCTCGTCTACCGGCATTGGTGGAGCCATCGTCCGCAGGAGGCACTGCAAGCGCTGCGCAAAGCCAGATACATACAAGATGCTCTCGGCGCACAAGGCGCAGTTGGACAGCATCAATCTTGACCGCCCCGATCTTGCGTATTGAGCCATTCTCGGAGCACCCACCGGAACGATAATCATCCTCTCACCGTTGGCCTCGTTGAAGTCTCCGGATGACGGCGTTAGCCGCACCAGTTCCGGATATCTGCGCTCCACCGGAAGCCCTTCCGCCCGCACAGGCGGAACGCCCGCGAATCCGACGGATCTCCTGCAGGAGAACTTGGTCTTCCGCATCGATCCGCGCCTCAGCGCCGTCGCACCAGATGTAATCGACGCCGACCCGGCTTTCTGGAAAGCGAAATAGCCCGTTAGAAACGCAGCCTAAGCCGTGCCCAAACAGTGTATTCGTCGGATCTGTATTCAGAACGTTCGGAACGCGCTGAATTCCACCGGTTCAACGCATTCGAAAACTCGCCGCGGAAGTGCTCTGTTTCGTCGGCAGCCGCATTGCTCGGCGTTTTGGTCACAGTGCCCACCAAACAAAGAGTTTCATCGGGTCATCGTACAATGATGGAACCCCGTGAAGATCACTGACATTCGCGCCTTTGGATTGCGCGGCAAAACACCGGAAGGCGGCTGGTCCAATGAACTCCGCCGCGACGACTGCGTCCACACCATCCTCGCCATCCGTACCGAAACGGGCGCAATCGGCTGGGGATCGGTCTTCACCTCAGATCATCTCGTCAACGCATCGTTGCAGATTCTGCAGCCCCTGATCATCGGCGAAAACGCGCTCGAACCAGAGCGCGTCAGCGAGAAGCTGCACCAGCATACCTTCTGGCTGGGACGCGGCGGTGCCATCACCCACACCATCGGTGGCATCGATCTCGCCCTTTGGGATCTGCTCGGCAAGGCCTGCAATCAGCCCGTCGGCCGCCTCCTCGGCGGACGCTGCCGCGATCGCGTCAAGCCCTACGCATCGTTGCTCATGCAGCAACCTGACCGCATGGAAGCCGAACTGCTGCCAGTGCTCGCGCAAGGCTTTCGCGCTTTCAAAATCGGCTGGGGACCCTTCGGCCGCCGGGGCAGCTTCACCAATGACGAAGCGATTGTCAGCGCCGCCCGCCGCGCGATCGGCGATGATTCGTTGCTTATGGTGGACGCTGGCGGATCGGACGCCTACTGGCCCGGCGACTACAAATGGGCGCTGCGCACCGCCGAAATGCTGCACGCCTACGATGTCTTCTGGTTCGAAGAGCCGCTCCATCCAGATGCCCTCGAAGACTTCGTCGCATTGCGCCGCGCCGCACGCGTCACCATTGCCGGAGGCGAAGTGCTCACCCGCCGTCAAGGCTTTGCACCATGGCTCGAACGTGGCGCGTTCGATATTGTTCAGCCAGACGTCACCAAATGCGGCGGACTCAGTGAACAGCGCCGCATCGCCTGGAAGGCTCGCGATCACGGCGTTCGCTTCATTCCGCATGGCTGGAACACATGCGTCGGACTCGCCTCCGATCTTCAAATCGCGTCGGCGTTCCCGGATACCGATCTCGTCGAATACCTCACCGGATCGGCATTCATCGACGAGCTCAGCGCAATCCCCTGGAAGCTGGATCGGGATGGAATGCTCGTAATTCCCGAACGTCCAGGACTCGGCATCGAGATCAACCTCGACCGGCTCGCCGAATATGCAGGCGCAGACGTGACAGACTTGCGCTAATGCGTCTTGTCGCCTTTCTCTGGGTCGCTTTCGCACTCAACTACGTGGACCGGCAAATGGTCTACTCGATGTTCCCCGCCCTGCAGCGGGATCTCGGCTTCGAGGGCGCTCGGCTCGGCTTGATTGGCGCTGTTTTTCTGTGGGTCTACACGCTCGGGATGGCCCCGGCGGGACGCCTCGCCGACCTCTGGCCGCGTGACCGCCTGATCGTCGCGAGCCTTGCCGCCTGGAGTGTCGCCACCCTTGGCTGCGGACTTGCCACCTCCGAAACCTCGTTCCTCATCTGGCGTGGCGTCATGGGGCTGACCGAGTCGCTCTACTATCCCACGGCGCTAGCGATGATCGCGTCGCACTATCCCGATGCCATGCGTTCGCGAGCGCTCGGTCTGCATCAGTCGGGCCAGTTGTTCGGGGTGGTATTAGGCGGCTGGTACGGAGGCTGGGCCGCAGACAACGTCGGATGGCGACAAGCGTTTTCGGTTGCGGCGATCATGGGCATCGTCTATTGCGGCGTGCTGTGGTGGGGCATCCGGGGGATCGGAAGCCACAGGACTCAATCGACGGGATCTGCCGCGGGATCTGCCGCGGCACTGTTTCGAGATCCAAGTTATGTCGCGTTATCGCTGACTTTCGCCGCCTTCTGCGCCATGCAGTGGATCTTCTTCGCCTGGTTCCCGACGTTCCTGCAGGAACGCTTCGGGATGTCGATGACCAGTAGCGGCTGGAACGGTACTCTGTTTGTGCAAACCAGCACCATCGTAGGCATACTCGCCGGAGGCGCGTTGGCGGACAGACTTCGCCGACGGTGGCACGGTGCACGTTTGTATACCGCTGCAGCGGGCGTTCTCCTGTGCGCGCCATTCGCGTACTTGACTTTCTCTGCGGACACGATCTGGACCGCTCGTCTTTGTTCAGCGGCCTTCGGCGTCTTCGGTGGATTGCTCGCGGCGAACGCATTTTCCGGAGCCTATGACTTGATCGGCGACACGAATCGCGGCCTCGCCGGAGGCATTCTCAATGGCATCGGCGGTATCTCGTCCGCCTCCATGATTTACTTGGCGGGCATACTCAAGAACACCATCGGCTTCGCGGGCATGATGGTGTGGATGATGATCGCGGCAATCATGGCATCCGTGCTTTTGGTTGCCGCAGTTTACTTCCAAGAGGAACGGAGATCCCCATGACCGATTGATCTCGCTGCTTGCAATCGCGCGGAAGCGCAAGGAGCACGGCACAATCTACGGGAAGCGCTCGAGTCGGGCGGCCTTCTCTATCTGGTTGGCGAGTTGGCGCGAGCTAACGTCGAGTAGAAAGAACGATAGAGTTCCCTTCCGAATCTTTAAACATTGCAAACGTGCCCCATGGGGCGGCAGTTGGCGGTTGAACGAACTGCACGCCGCGAGCAGTCAGTTGCGCATAAGTCGCAGCAACATCGTCCGAAGCGAACGTGAAGTTCATCCGCGAGCCAGGCTGTAGTCCATCGGTCATCCGGAATAGTGTGAGGTTGGTCTGGGCTCCGGGAATCTGCAGTTCGATCCAGCGCCGGGGTTGCATCGAAGGGCTGGTCGTCAGCACCGAAACTCGAATTTTTCCGTGGAGAACGACAAAGCACGGTCTTGATCTTCCACCGGAATGGAGACAGACTTGACCTGAAGAATCATAGCTCAAGTCTGCTGCCTGCGGGGTCGCCGAGGCAACGCATCTATTGCCATGGATCGATACATCCCCGAAACGCTCATGCGTGACCTCGTTGGCCATGACCGCCAACCATCCGCCTTCTGCTCTACTTCCACTTGTGGTGGCTCACCAGCGGACAAGGAAAGACCAGCGTCGCCGCGAGCCTGCAGTCGCTCGCCAACGACACCGGACTCTCGAAACGGACGCTACAGAACGCACGAAACGTCCTTCTCAAACGCAAGCTGATCGCAACGGATCGCGGTGGATTGACGGAGGCACCCGAGTATCGAGCACTAAGCCCTTGGCTGCGAGACGCACAGCCCACGGCGAAGCCGTGAAATCGAAAAAAGGCCGCTCCAAAGAGCAGCCTTCTTTTTCGGATGTCGACAAACAGCTACTGCGCCGGCAAAGTTCCTGACAACGTCACAGGAACATACTGTAACCGTCGAGCCGTCGGATTCGGACGCATCACCCGGAACGCCACCGCGTCGCCTGGCTTCAATTTCGCCTGCACCTTGCGGATGTCCTCGAGCGAGGACGTCGGATTACGGTTCACCCAGACCACCACATCGCCCTCTGCCATGCCGATTTCTTCGGCGAACGAACCCTCTTCGACCTTCGCGACGCGAACTCCCTTTTTGTCGGTGGTCGTCAGAGCCTCGCGTTCTTCCGGAGAAAGCTCGCGGATGCTGATGCCAAACTTTGCCGGCCCACCATCGGTTGTAACGGCCTCTTCTTTCAGAGGTTCCGGAGCCCCGTTCTGCGCACGCATACCTTCTTCGCGGTCGCCAATGGTCAGTTTGTGCTCCACGCGCTTGCCGTCCCGGTCCACGGTCACCGACGCCGTCGTTCCGATCGGAAGATCGGCCACACGGTTCACCAGATCCGTACCATCCTTGATCGGCTTGCCGTTAAGCGCCACGATCACGTCCGATTCCTTCAAGCCAGCCTTATCGGCCGGACCATCCTTCGCAATGGCCTGCACCAGGACACCGTTGTAGAGACCCATGGCCTTGAGCGTCTCGGGCTTCTGCTTGCGATCCCAAGTGATGCCGATGTAGCCGCGCGTCACACGTCCAGTCTGGATGATCGAGTTGTAAACCTTCACCGCCATGTTTGTAGGCAGCGCGAAGCCAATGCCCTCGTATCCACCCGTGCGGGTCGCGATCATCGTGTTCACGCCGATCACTTCACCGCGAGTGTTGAGCAACGGACCGCCCGAGTTGCCGGGATTGATCGCCGCATCCGTCTGCAAAAAGCGCTGAAAGGCCTGTGCCGAATCCAGATCGCGGCCTGTGGCGGAAATGATTCCCGCGGTCACGGTCGCTTCGAGGCCGAACGGAGATCCGATCGCCACAGACCAGTCGCCCACTTGGACACCGTCGGAATTGCCGATCGTCACCGGAGTCAGATTCTTGCCTTCGATTTTGAGGATCGCCAGATCCGTCTCAACGTCCGCGCCAATGAGCCGGGCCTTGTACTTGGTCGAGTCGCCATGCAGCGTCACCTGGATCTTGTCCATCTTCTCGACGACGTGATTGTTCGTCATGATATATCCATTGCGGTCGACAATGAAGCCGGTGCCCGATTGCCCGCGGCGCTGCTGCCGTTGCGGCATTTGCTGCCCAAAAGGACCCTGACGGAAGAACTCGAGCAGGTTGCCCTGATCGTCCTCTTCTTCGTCGTCGCCACTGCGCGGACGGGTTCTCGGAGCCTGCGGGCGGCGGTTGCCAGCCGATTCCTTCGCCGGCGCGCTTTCCGCAGTGATGTACACAACCGAGGGTTCCAACTTCTTCGCCAGCCGCGTGAACTCATTGCCGATCTGCACGACAGGCGGAAGCGTGAGCGGCGTCGCATCGGGTGCCACTGGGGACTTGGTATCCGCGCTCACCCCGCGATCGACTAGCGTGCCGATCAATATTCCGGTTGCCAGCGTAAACAAAATAACCGTTAGCGAAAGCAGTTTCTGCTGCTTCATCTTGTCAAGCATAGTCACGGGTAAAACCTTTCAGGAGGGCCTTGCCACTATTATAGAGGAACCTGTTCACGTCTAAGCGTAGGGTCGTACGCTTACATTCAGATGGATGTCCGCATTCGCCAGTCGGTTTCATTTACTAACCGCGGAACCCATCGAGTGAGCATCCCCAACGCACTCTCTGCGACAATGGACGATCCAGCCCTCGAAACGTAATGTCCCTCATCGGCACTCTTGAACGTTACTTTGAATTCGAACGCCTCGGAACCAACTGGCGCACCGAGATCCTCGCCGGGTGTACGACTTTCGTCACCATGGCGTACATTATCTTCGTCAACCCGTCCATCCTGCAGGAAACCGGCATGCCTTTTGCCGCCGTCGTCGCCGCCACCTGCTTTTCCGCCGCCGTCGGCAGCATCCTCATGGGAGGCTTCGCCCGCTACCCCATCGCGCTTGCCCCCGGCATGGGGCTCAACGCCTACTTCACCTATACAGTCTGCAAAGGCATGGGCATCCCCTGGCAGATCGCCCTGGGTGCGGTCTTTCTTTCCGGCATCGCATTCCTGATTCTCACGTTCAGCGGCGTTCGCCAATTGATCGTCGCAGCGATCCCGCGCGAACTCTACGCCGCCGTCGCCGCCGGCATCGGGCTCTTCATCGCCTTCATCGGTCTCCGCAACGCAGGGTTGATTGTCGCCAATCCCGCAACACTCGTCTCAATGGGGGATTTGCGCGCACCTTCTACCGTCCTATCCCTCTTCGGCTTGGTCTTTACCTCGGCCCTGCTCGCCCGCGGCGTGCAGGCGGCAATGCTCATCGGCGTCCTCGGAACTTCGCTCGTCGGCGCTGCCGTGGGCCTCGTCCAATGGAATCCGCACTTCTACTCGCTGAGCGACATCACGGCAACGGCGTTTCAACTGGACATACCGGGAGCGTTGCGAATCGGGCTGCTCGAAATCGTCTTCGTCTTTCTGTTTGTCGATCTCTTCGACAACGTCGGGACCCTCGTCGCCGTCGGAACCAAGGCTCGCCTCTTCGACGCCACAACCAATCAGATCCCGCGCATGCAACGGATCCTGCTCGCTGACGCAGCCGCCACCGTCACCGGATCTCTCGCCGGAACCTCCACCGTCGTCAGTTACATCGAGAGTGCCGCCGGGGTCGTTGCCGGCGGACGCAGCGGCGTCACATCCCTCATCACTGGACTTCTCTTTCTCGCCGCCCTCTTCGTCGCACCGTTGATCGGCGCGATTCCCGCCGCGGCGACCGCTCCTGCTCTGGTCATCGTCGGTTCATTGATGGCGAGTCATGCGGCAGAAATCAAGTGGGACGACGCGGCCGTCGGCATTCCGGCCTTCCTGACGATGCTGCTCATCCCCCTCACGTTCAGCATCGCCAACGGACTCGCGTTCGGCTTCACTGCCTTCGTTCTGATCCGTATGATTTCCGGCCGCGCCCGGGAACTCTCGTGGATGACCTATCTGCTGGCGCTCCTGTTCCTCGCGCGGTTCGCTTATTTGGGAAAGGGCTGAGCTTTCCCTTCAGCGGATCGGCGGAACCGGACATCCCAAGCCAAACTCAAAAAGATCATAAGCATCATCCACAAACGGACGCAGAATCCTCAGATCCATCTGCTGGACGCCTACCAATCCTGGCGTCAGCCGGAAGTCCAAAACCGTCGCCGCACCCGGATCGGATAGGGTTGGCCCATTGACCACACGAATCAGCGCTTCGGGATTGGGCTGCCCATAGGCAACCGGTTGCTCGCCTTCTATTCCGCTCATGAAAACGCGGATCCGCTCGCCCACCAGAGCAGGATCCGCTCCGGAAACCTCACGCAAAAGATCACCGTGAACAGTCGAAAAACACCGGAGATAGGCACGGTCTTTGATATCCAACTTCAAACGCAGCTCAAATCCGGGCAGCGACGGATGGGTGAAGATCGCGGTCGCAAACCCGGTTTCATAGGGCACTTGAAACGGAGCCCAATCTTCCAGCGATGGACTCTCCCGATCGTTCACTTTCATACGCCAGCCTGCGGTGGCAGTGAGAGGCGTGGTGCGGCTCGTGATCTGCAAACGCGTTCCCGGCGCAGCGAGTTGGGTTGGCTCAATCGGCCCGTAGCAGAAAGGTCCCCCCACAAGGGCGAAATCCCAAAGGGTTGGTCGAGGCAATCTCGGGAAGAATCGGCACCAAATCCGACACTTCACCGGTTTCCAGATTCATTTCCACCAACCCGGCCACAGAGGTCGAAGCGAACAGGCTACCGCCGCCGATTGCAAAGGATTCGATCTTTCCTTCAAGAAGCCCTGAGATCGACTTTCGCTGCGCACGATCGTAGACCTCAAGTTCAAGGCCGTCGTTCAGATAGGCGAGATAGCGCCCGTCGCCGGAGAGTGCGGGAGCGGATCCATGAATCCGCAGATCTTCATCCGATCCAGGATTCTTGCAATCGAGCCAATGCAAGCTCTGCGATGAATCGAGATAAACAACCACGCAACCCGCCGAATCGATGACCGCCTCGATGGCTTCGCTCTGGTGCGGAACCGGTTCAGTTGGCTTGCCTGTCAAGCTCCACCATTGCAGCCTGCCTGCTTCGATGGTCAAGGCACCGCGTGAGTCGATAATCACGCGACGCCCAACCCGATTGTTGGCCAACCGGACATCGATCGACGGAACCAGGGCATCGGCAATCGGCCTGAGGTTCACTGGATTGTAGAAACCGCGCAGCATCGGCGCGTTGTTCATCACCCCGATGCCCGAGCATGCCACCCGTTGCTCAATCCAGGCGGCCGTGCCTGCTTCACTCAGCCGAACCGTCGTCCACTTGTGGTCGGATTTGCTCGAAGAACCGGTCGGTGTGCGAATCACGAATCCGGAACTGCACGCGGGGGCTAGGGAACAAGTGCTGCCCCCCGCCCGTGCCACAGATCTTCTCGTTCGAAATCGAGAACGCCGCCTGTGTATCGCCAGCGAGATTGGTATCGACAAGGCCGCCCGTTGCGTAACCCATCCGAAAACCGTCACTGGATTTCTCAAACAGCCACGAAGCATAGGTCGTCACACCGGACTTGGCTCGAAAGAAAACATTCCGTCCATCGGGCAAGGCGATCACGTCGGTGATACCCGCGACCAGCAGTACGGGCAAGAGAGTGACACACAAAAACAGACGAACCATCGAGTTCACCTCTTCTTTCACGATAGCAACCTTGTAATGTTTCGGTCCGGCTCGGCGTATTGTTATCCAAGGTTGGGTTGCTTTGTGTCCGCCACTCAAGCACGACGGAACTACTCTACCTGCCGCCCTCTTCCCCTGACTTCAACCCCATCGAAAAACGCTGGGCACAGAGGAACCAACATCGACCCACCGCCAAGGCAATTACCATGACTGCTCTTGACTCCGCCCTCGACGCTCTCAAATCCTTCTGGACGCAATCTCCCAGTGGCCCTTGAACTGCACGATCATTTCTGCGTCAATGAACAAGCTGAACCTGAAACTGCTGAAGCGCGCGGTTCGACATGCCAAGCCTTTCTGGTTCTCCGAGCAAAAGCGAAAAGCTCGCTGGCTGCTGGTTGGGCTGATTGTTTTGTTGCTGGCGGACACCCAAATCGCGGTTCTCTTCAATCAGCAATCGGGTGAATTCACCTCCGCCCTCGCCGCCAAAGACGGACCCCGCTTCTGGCGTTCCATCCTGGAATTTTTCGGGGTCCTGGTCGTGGCCGTACCGATCTACTCTTATTACTATTACGTCCGCGACACTCTCGCGCTCAATTGGCGGCGCTGGCTCACCAGCCGCTTTCTAGACCGCTACTTCAAAGACCGCGGCTACTATCACCTGCTCTCGAAGCCCGAAATCGACAATCCCGATCAGCGCATCTCCGACGACATCTACTCGTTCACCCAACAAACCCTCACCTTCCTCCTGGTCTTCACCAGCGGATTTTTTCAACTGGTCGCATTTAGCCGCGTTCTGTGGTCGATCTCCGGACTCCTCGTTCTCTTCCTCTTTCTTTATGCCGCGATCGCTACGGGAGTGACCTTCGGCATCTTCGGCGAGCGGATGGTGTTTCTGCACGCCAACCAGCGCCGTCGCGAGGCGGACTTTCGCTTTGGCCTCGTCCGCATTCGCGAAAACGCCGAATCGATCGCGCTCTATCATGGAGAAGAACAGGAAAAAGTCCAACTCCAAAGTTTCTACGCGCGGCTTTTCGCCAATGGCACCGACCTCATACGATGGTCTTTGCGTTTGAACTTCGCTTACTATTCCAACAGCTTTTTGACGCTCGTTCTGCCGACGCTGATCATCGCGCCGCGGGTGCTATCCGGAGAGTTGGAGGTCGGCCGGATCGTTGAGGCCACGGGAGCCTTCTCGGCGATTCTGGGCGCCCTGACCCTTCTGCTCGACAATCTGGAAAGCCTGAGCCGCTTTGCCGCCAGCATTGGCCGGCTGGAAGTTCTCGCCCACGGCCTCACGCCGAACGGAATCCACGAACTTCCGAAACCGAAGAAGAGGTCCAAACCTGAATCTGTCCCACAGCCATCGGTGGAAATCTCGAGAATCCTCACCCGGGAAGCGCCGCAGCTCGCATTTGAGAATGTCACCCTCAAAACTCCCCACAACGAACGCACTCTTGTGAAAGACCTCAACCTTTCTGTCGCTCCAGGCGCAGGATTGATGATCGTTGGTGCCAGCGGTCTCGGCAAGAGCTCCCTTCTGCGGGCACTCGCCGGACTCTGGGATGCGGGCGAAGGCACTCTCCTCCGTCCCAAATCCGATGAAATGCTCTTTCTCCCGCAGCATGCCTATATGGTGCTCGGCAGCCTGCGTGTGCAACTCAACTATCCGCACCTCGAACGAACGGTTTCCGACGAAGAGTTCAGAGAAGTGCTCGATCTCGTGAACCTCAAAGGCTTGGTGGAACGCTGTGGCGGCTTCGACAACGATGACTTCAACTTTGAGAAGGTGCTGTCGGTCGGTGAGCGTCAACGGTTGGCGTTCGCGCGCGTCCTGTTGCATCGGCCGCGATACGTGCTGCTCGATGAAGCGACCAGCGCGCTCGACCGCGAAAACGAAGCCGCACTTTATGAGCAGCTAATCGCGTCATCGATCACGCTAGTGAGCGTGACGCATCATTTGTCCCTAGTAAAGTATCATTCGCAGGTCCTCGAATTGAAGCCCGATGCTTGCTGGGTGTTGCATCCAGCCAAGCAGTTTCACTTTGCCGAAGAGCACTTTACCGAAGAGCTGGTGCAGCGCGGAGGTCAGTAAGATGCAAATGTGCCTGCTGCGCTCGCCGGGCCACAAATCGAAGACGCCGTCCGTGCGCTGGATGCCGGGCGCACAGCCGAAGTGCGTCCTTATCTCGAACAGTCCGCCGGCGCTAGGTGCGTGCCAACAAAGCTCAAACATGCGCATCCGAAGGCCTAAGCCAAGTCCGCCGCCGATCGCGCGGAAGCCCGTCCCCTTTACAAGCCACCATCAGCTTGCTGATGCCTTGAATTCCATTACCGCCGTTTTCGAGAAAGTCACGCGTCGGTTGCCTTCTTGGCTTTCCAAAACATCTGGACCGGCTTCGAGCGTCAGATGGCGGTTGGTTTGGAGTTGCCGTTGGATGGCGGCGAAGTCCGGTTGGGCTTTGTCGGTGACGGGTGTTTCCGGCGTGGCGGCCGACGATGGATAGAGGACGGTTTCGAGTTGGGCTTCGTCGAGCGGCGGGTGGAGCGGCCAAGGGATGCCGGATTCGCGAAAGCGTGTGAGGCATTCGCTGACGGCGCTTTGACTGAGGTTGAGGCTGG
>Ga0163144_10003995_pt1 | contig 33506 bp, 27 predicted proteins | sample OliLak19BULKMAT1_FD_123175 | JGI IMG/M metagenome (GOLD analysis project Ga0163144, IMG submission 123175) | Freshwater microbial mat bacterial communities from Lake Vanda, McMurdo Dry Valleys, Antarctica - Oligotrophic Lake LV.19.BULKMAT1 | ecosystem: Environmental > Aquatic > Freshwater >... | reverse complement strand
TCATTACACAAACCAGTATGTTTAAAGCAGCAGCAGCAGGAGCACCGCTTACCAATATGGTGAGTATGTACGATCTCATTTACTGGAATGCAGGTATCGGCAACATGCAAATCTTTGAAGCATCGCAAGGGCGTTTCAAAGGTGCACCATGGGAAAACTGGGAATCGTATTTACGCAACTCCCCTGTTTATCATGTTAAAAAAGTAACCACACCTTTATTGATGTTGCATAATGATAAAGATGGTGCAGTTGATTTTACACAAGGCATTGAATATTACAACGCTTTACGACGTTTGAAAAAACCGGTAGTACTGATGCAATACAAAGGCGAGAACCATGGCCTGGCAAAAATTGAAAACAGGAAGGATTACAGTGTGCGCATGATGGAATTTTTTGATTACCATTTAAAAGGTGCCGCCATGCCCGATTGGTTAAAGACTGGCGTTGATCATTTACAAATCACCGAACATTTAAATACCCGTGTTTTTGATGAACAGGATTAAGTAAAAATGAAATGCGCAAAAAAAACCACTCTGAACAGGGTGGTTTTTTATTTACTTCCAGTTGAGACAACTATATTGCTCTGTTTTTAAAGCTTCTTTATTTCTCGAACATAATCATACTGTAAGTCTTCGTGTAAAGTTGCCACTGCTTTATTGATCTTTTTTAATTGAAACTGGTAGATATTGGTTAGTACGGGATTTTTATGAATAGAAATATCCAGTGCTTTCATTGTGGAGCAAAAATAAATGAGCAATTCAATTTCAACAACAGGCAAGCCGCTGTAACGGGTGTATTTATTCGCAGTACGAAGTATTTTTCGTAAAGTCTTTTTCACAAAATATACATTGGTTTTATTTATCGCCTCAAATTGCACATCCATTTCCTGTTTTACGCTTTCAATATAAGTAGTTGTATCATGCGATTCAAAAAGCAAATAGGTTAACAATTCTTTATTCTCCTTTTTGAACCGGGCCAGCCGCAGGCAGAGCTCCGTTAGCTTTGAAGCTGAGTTGTTACTTAGCTCCTGTTTTAATTCATTGATGGTTGCAGCTTTCATGTTTTGTTGATACCCCTGTTTTAGCTATCTAAATTACAGATTATCGCCCGTCCAGGAGTTTGAAACAATAAAAGCTATCGTTTTTGAATGTGTGAATACTGCAATTTCTTTTTAGAGTAATGTAAGATTTATAAAACCTTATAGGCTGAACTTTATATAAGTATAGTTCCCTTTAAATTAAATTTTAAATAATGCCATTTATACAATCAACACAAAGCGATAGCGAACCCATACAAATTTACTATGAAGATCTTGGCAAGGGAAAGCCTGTTGTTTTTATTCATGGCTGGCCATTAAGCGGCAGTATGTGGGAGTACCAGCTAACACAACTACCACAACAGGGAATAAGGTGTATCACTTATGACAGGAGGGGTTTTGGAAAGTCGGATTATCCATTGAACGGGTATAACTATAATACACTTGCAGGAGACTTGAAAGCTTTATTAAATGAATTAAATCTGGAAGATGTAACTCTTGTTGGTTTTTCAATGGGCGGCGGAGAAATTGCAAAGTATTTTTCTTTGTTTGGTGGAGCAAGGGTTTCGAAAGTAGTATTAATCAGTGCAGTGGTTCCTTATATGCTTTATACAGCCGATAATCCAAACGGAGTGCCACAGGAAGTATTTGATGAGATGGCAAAAGCAATCATTGCTGACAGACCAACATTTTTAGAAGGCTTCAACAAAGATTTTTATTCAGTTGGTTCAGCAACCAATCCGGTTACTGATGCTTATTTGAACAACAGCCTAAACAAAGCAATGACATCCTCGCCTATTGCAACGCTTGCTTGCGCCAAGGCTTTTTCATCAACTGACTTCAGGAAGGATGTATTAAAGATCAATGTACCTACGCTTATTATACATGGCGATGACGATAAAACAGTTCCCATCAAACCAACCAGTGAACAAACAGCAAAAATGATCAGTGGTTCTATTTATAAAGTATACAAAGGCGCTCCGCATGGCTTATGGTTTACACATAAAGAAAAATTAAACCGGGATCTGATTGATTTTATACATCCTGCAAAAATTAGTCTATCTGAACAATCACCCTTAACAGCAACAATGGCGATGTAGTTTTATATAACAAATACTATCTGGAAGAATAAATGGAAACAAAAAACAAACCCCTGAAAAAAGAAGAAGAGGTACAGCAAAACCCTGATGAACATATTGACCAGGATTTTCCGGGCTTTCCGCATCCTCCTGCTAATAAAGAAAGTATTCAACCACAGACAGAAACAGAAAAAAAATCTGCTGATGCTGAGCCAAAAGAAACGACAAAACCCTATGGTGGTTAACTAAAGTTCTTGCAACAATTAAAAATCTGAATAGTCAGCCGGCCGCAGGAACATAATATCAATATGTGATACATTGTTTTTATACTCTGGCATCGAAGAAAGTTTTTTCCAGTCAGGATGGCTACCAAACTGTTTCCACTGCTCATCCCTGTCAGCCTTGTTTTCAAAAGAGGTCATGTACATGAGGTTGGGCATTTTAGTGCCTGCCATCACTTCACCGTAAAAGATTGCATTAAAGTTGAGTTTTTTAAACAACCCGATTTCATCGCCTTCATTAAACATCTGCACTTTATTCTTATATATTTTTTCTGTAGCGCTTTCATAACTGCGTAATTCATAAACCCGTTCCTTCTTTTCTCCCTTTAACTGAGGCAGTTGCATTTGAGGAGCCAGGTGGAATGCATGCAATAAGATCGTCTCCATCCTTGTATAAGGTGGGGCTGCATAAATAGCATTGATATAATTAGTACCAGCGGTTTGATACGCCTTGTCAACCGAAAGCTTTGCTGGGATCATTGTTAACGCATCCAAAGATTTTACAGGTACAAATACATATAAAACTTTTAAAGAAGCTGTATCATTGGCAATTGCTTTAAAGACACCTACATTTTTGATGTTCAATCGATGCAAGGCTGGCAACAAAGCCTCTTGAAGATATTTGTCCAACATTATTTCCTGGGTATCAGTTTTGTAATGATAAATTGTTAACTGATAAAACTCCCTTTCAGCTTTGTTGGTTTGCGCCAATGCTGATCCGGAAACCAACATATAAAAGAATAAAATGTTGAGGGTGGCTAGAATGACTTTTGTTTTCATGAATGACTGTTTGAATATTTTTTAATTACAGGAAACTTTTTGCAGCACCATATTGTTGTTAAATGTGAGAGCTGCCTTATTTTTAAATACAAACTTGCCATTTTGTTCCTCTACTTCGCCAAAGCCTTCAACCCATTCATTTCCTTTTCTCAGAAAAGCTACTTCTCTTACAGAATTTGTGCCTTCCGACAGAAAACGATAATCAGCAAATAATGTATCGCCTTTCATTTGGCCCTGAATGGTTCCATTGTTTTTATCTTTTTGATAGTAATCAACCATCAAATCACCGGTTACCACATTATCTGTAATGACAATACTCAACCTTAGTTTGGTGCTGTCTTTTGCATATTCGTAACAACCAATAGGCTCGTTTTTTTTAGTTGTCGTTTCTTTTGTTTCTTCCTTTGTCTCTGTAATGCCATATAACAAAAGCAGCAAAAATGTTTGGCCGCTTTTAAAATTTTATTACAACTGCTTTTAATTTTTCGCTCCGCCCATTTCTATTTCACGGTTCATCTCCATTATATCAACAGGCTGATCACTATCACCTAACAGGTAACGACAAAAATAATCACACATTTTCCAGAAAAAATATTCTGTCATCGTACCAAAACCATGCCGCTGACCCGGTAATACCACCAGCTCAAAACGTTTATTGGCTTTGATAAGAGCGTTCGCCATACGAAGTGTATTAGCAGGATGCACATTGTTATCAATATCGCCATGGCTCAGCATCAAGCGGCCTTTCAGGTTTTTGGCCAGCTCAGGATTGCGTTCAATGGAATAAACAAAAGTGGTATCTCCCTTATCACTTACCTGTTCTTTTACACCATGATGTTTTTCGCTCCACCAACGATTATAAATATTGTTCTCATGATTTCCTGCACTGCTTACAGCTACTTTAAAAAAATCGGGATACACCAGCATGGCTGCTGTACTCATAAATCCACCACCGCTATGACCATGAATACCTACCTTATCTGCATCAATATATTTGTAACGATAACTGAGTTGTTCAATCGCTGTTTTTTTATCAGCAAGCCCATAATCACGGAGATTGTTATAACCATAATTGTGATACCACTTGCTGCGTGAAGGATGCCCTCCCCTGTTACCAACTGTGATGACAACAAAACCCAACTGCGCCAAACGATCAATACGGTCCATGCCACGTCCGAATGCTTTGTTTACGGCTTCTGTTTGCGGACCTGGATATACATATTCAATGATGGGGTATTTCCTGGTACTATCAAAATCAAACGGTTTATACATCACACCATAGAGATCAGTAATACCATCGGCAGCTTTTACTTTAAATGGAGTAGGAAATTTATAGCCTGCTTCAAACAATCCGCTCATATCAGTTTTCTCAAGCTGCATAATTGTTTTACCGTTGTTATCCTGCAACACAGATACAGGTATTGTATTCACCCGTGAAAAAGTATTTACAAAATAGCGGCTGTTATCATCCATGCTTGCATTGTTATCATGATCAGCAGTGGTTAATAATTTAAGACCTGAACCATCAAAATTGATCCGGTACAAATGCAGGTAATACGGATCTTCATTGGGCTCACGGCCATTGGCTGTGAAATACAATACACGGTTCTTTTCATCAATGCTTTCAATTTCTTCGCAATGGAAAGGGCCGCTGGTGATCTGGTTTTTGAGTTTGCCGTTACCATCATATAAATAAAAGTGTGCCCAACCATCTCTTTCACTCCATTGGATCAACTCTTTTCCGTTATTGATCAACCCTAAGCGACGGGTTTCAACATACGTATTCATTCTTTCTTCAATCAACGCAATAGCGGTGTCGCCGGCAACATCAACCACAGCAATATCAATTCGCTTCAGGTCACGGCTTGTACGATTGATATAAAACTTATCGTTGGTTCCCTGCCAGATGGAAGCACGGTTCTCATCATCCCGTTGCTTTTGTAATGGCGGTGCTGTCCATGTACCTACTTCCTGGTCTTTAAAACCTGTAAGCCTGATCTGCTTCTTTGTTTTGTTTTCAAAATTGAACACATACAATTCTCTTATTGCTGATTCCTTTTCGCCCGGCATCTGGTACTTGTATGTTTCCAATGTTGGGCGTGGCTCTGCAATATTATTGATCACCCACAAGTCTTTCACTTTTCTGTTGTCGGTACGTGAAATAACAAAGTGGTTTCCATCGGGCGACCAACTAACAAAAGCAGGCTTACGTTTATTCTTGTTCTTTTCTTTATCTACATTATTTTCATTGGCACCACCACCATAACTGTAATTTTCAACACCATCTGTTGTTAACTGATGTTCAACAATAGTGGTATCTTCTTCTTTGTTCTGCGCCTTGCGGTAGTTGGCACTATCCATCCAGTAAAGATTATGTCTTTTTGAAAAGATGATCACCTTTTGATCAGGTGAAAAAGAAGCCCATGTTGCACGCTCTTTTGATTTTTCAAAATCCTTTAATTCTGTTAATACGCCAGTGAGCAGGTTGTATTCAAAAAAGAAAATCTTCTTTTCTTTTTTCACTTCCGGTTGTCCTGCAGTTCTTCTTCCGATGGAATCTTTTTTGTTGGCAGTATCTTTCTTCTCTTCGTCCTGTGTACTTTTTATTTCGAAACGGATACTGTTCTCATCTTTTACAAACTTCAATCGTTCAATTGGCAAATGCTGTGCATCAAAAGGATCTTTTACAATTCTTGTAATTTCTGCAGCAAGTTTTGCCTGGTCAAATAATTTTTGTTTGGTGCCTTTTGCTGCATCAACGATATACCATAGCTTTCCTTCCCTGGTTTCATATACATACCAGAACCGGTCGCTGAGTTTGAGCCAGTGCGGATCAACTGAAGTGCTGAAAAGCATCTTTGAAATCTTATCTGGTGAGAAACGGGCGGCCAATGCATAGTTACCTTTTACAGGCGCCTGCTGTGAAAAGACAGCAATTGAAATAAACAGCATGCAAACAACAAGGATATGCCTCATATCTTATCAATTGGTTTGATGATGGAATAAATGGAGTACCTGTACCCCGGAAAAATAAAGATAAGGGACTATGATGCAACAACTCTGTGCTGCAATAGTTTTCTACATAAGCGGTTGGCCTTTATTGAAAAAACAATGATGCAGGAGATTTGAAAGCAATACGATCTTATTTCACCGGTACCAAACGGAAAATATATCCCTTCTCAACTGATATATAAAGATAACCGTCGGGTGATTGTTGTACATCCCTCATTCTTCCTATATTCTTTATCAGCATCTCCTGGCCAACGATCTTGCTGCCTTTGATGATGCAGCGGTTGAGATAACCAAAACGCATGGAAGTGGCCATCAGATCGCCTTTCCATGCAGGATACCGATCGCCTTTTACGAATATCATACCACCGGGACCAATAGAAGGAATCCAATAAATTTCTGGTTGTAACATCCCTTCCATTTTTGTTTTATTGGTGATGGGCACACCGTTATAATCTATGCCGTATGATATAACCGGCCATCCGTAATTCATTCCTTTTTGAACAATGTTCACTTCATCGCCACCACGGGGACCATGTTCATCTTCCCACATAATTCCTGTGCTTGGTTGCATGGCAAGTCCTTGTGGATTGCGGTTGCCATAAGTATAAATGCTGGCAATGGCGCCTTTTGTTTTTACAAAAGGATTATCTGCCGGGATGCTTCCATCATCTTTAATACGATGAACTTTCCCAAAAGGATTGTTCAAACTTTGCGGGTGTTCTTTATAGAAGTTTCTGTCGCCCACTGTAAAATAAAGAAACCCTTTACCATCAAATTCAAGCCGGCATCCGTAATGAACTTTTGAAGTTAAATAAGGTAAGGCTTCAAAAATAATTTTCTGTTGTGTGAGTTCATCTCCTTTCAATACTGCCCGCATGATGGCCGTTGTTGAAAACAACGTATCACTTGTTTTTTTAATAGCTGAATAAGAAATATAGAGCACATTATTTTCTGCAAACTTTGGGTGCAGTTCAATATCCATCAAACCTGCCTGTTGCGAATAAAGTACTTCCGGCACTCCGCTGATTTCCTGTATTTCCTTATTCTTATTTACCCTGAACAATTTGCCCGATTTTTCAGTGAACAACAGATCACCATTTGGTAAAAAGGCCATACCCCATGCAACGGTTATTCCCTTTACAATTGTATCGAGCCTGATATTGATCTCTTTTGAAGGAAAGTAGTTTTGCTTTACAGGCTCGTTTGTGAAACTGTACTTTTTCAGGTTTTCAATCCCGGTAAGAATATATTCTGCCAGTTCATACGTTTCCACATCTGTAAAAGTTGTATCAAAGGAAGGCATGCCTTCGTCTTTATACCCATGCTTGATGGCGTTGAACAGATCTTCTCTGCTGTTGCCATGTTTCCACTTCCTGTCAACAAAGGCATCCATTTTCTCTCCATGGCAACCAGAACAATAGTTGGTATAATGAAGCATGGCCCTGCTGAAGTTGGTATCAACTGTAATGAAAGAAGAGGGTGAACTGTTTTCAGAACCTGAAGTATCATTGAATTGTATATTCCAGTATAACCCTGTAAAAATAAATACGGCAATAAAGCCAACCGCTTTCAGCATGTGAGTTGATTCATTAAAATTGCTTGAATGTAAATCATATTCTTTTAATAACAGTACCGGGCTGCAGGAGCAATGCTGAGCAAAGAGCAACGGTTTTTATACATCTTCTTTTCCTGCAACAGGTTTTTCTGGTGTTTCAATCACTGTTTTGGTTTCAGGTTGTTGTTGAATGGATTTTTCAGATTCTACTTCTATTTCCTGCACCCATACTGCATATTTGTTTGGATAAATCCTGGAACCTGTATGTGCTGCAAACACATGTGTAAACACGGCGCCGAAATATAAGATCATGGCCGAATAATACACCCACAATAATAAAACAATGGCAGAACCTGCTGTACCATAGGTTGTAGATAGTTCACTCCGTCCTAAATAAAATCCAATCAGGAATTTACCCACCATAAAAAGAGCTGCCGTTGCAAAAGCTCCTGCCCTTACATGTTTCCATTCAATTCGTGCATCGGGTAAAACTTTAAAGATCATCCCAAAGAGAAGTGATGTAATACCAAACGTAAGTACCAAATTAAAGATATAAACCATGATCACTGTCAGTTCAGGAAACAAGATAATTAATCTGTCAAGCAGCAAATCCATCACTCCATTAATGACCAGCGATACCAATAAAATAAACCCAAGACCAACCACCAGAGAAAAAGAAAGTAACCGGTTTATAATTAACCGAAAAAAGCCTTTCCCTTTAAATGGTTTTGCTTTTAATTTCCATATTTGATTGATGGAGTCCTGTATTTCGCTGAAGACGCTAGTGGCACCAACCAATAAGGTAATGAAACCAACCATTGTTGCAAACTTACTGTCATGCGATAAAGCAGCGTTACGTATGATTTCCTGTATCTGAACGGCTGCTTCTTTTCCTACAAAACCTGATATCTGATTATATAATGTTCCTTCAATAGCTTCCCTGCCATAAAAAATATCGCTCACCGAAATAATAATGATGAGCATGGCCGGCAAAGAAAAGATGGTATAAAAAGCAAGGGCCGCACTCAGTTTCAGCACTCTGTTATCAATAAAATCAGAGAAAGATTGTTTGATGATTGACCACATAATTGTAAAAAATGATTTCATGTCCTGATTTTGCTATTCATTTTCTTCAGCACCGGACCCCGGTTAATTGCTGAAGTTATTTAAAAGATGTTATTGTGACAAATGCAGGTGAAATGAACGACGTTCTATACATTTAAACTGGTTGCATGATCGAAATTGAGGAAAAAGATAAGTATGTGAGATGCATTAAGCATTACATAATTACCCGAAGCGGTTACATCATTCCCACATTTTGTGGAAGCTATTTACAGGGAATGTTTATCTTAAAGCTGCTGTATTCATGAAATACTGTAACAGCTGCATCCATAAATCAAAGCAGAGTTTATATTATTCATTAATTTTAATGCAACCAAAACTACCTCCCATAATGATAAAAGTAAATAAAAAGAATGTGCACATCCTTCTTCACCCAGAATTGGGCGACAGTAAATGGGACAAGACAATCAACGGCTTTATCATTATCCTGATTATATTGAATGTTATTGCTGTAATCCTTGAAACAGTACCTTCCATTCATGATCCATACACTGAGTTCTTCAGAATTTTTGACCTTGTGTCTGTTATCATTTTTTCAATAGAATATTTGCTTCGTGTTTGGAGTTGCACACATCACCCCAAGTACAGCCATCCTGTATACGGCCGTCTAAAATATATAACTTCAACAGATGGCATTATCGATCTGTTAGCGATACTTCCTTTTTATTTTCATGTCGTTATGGGTCTTGATTTGAGGGTACTGCGAATTTTACGCCTGTTAAGATTCTTACGTTTGTTCAGGCTTACAGCTTATATGAAGTCGGCCAAAATGGTAAGAAGTGTTTTTGTAACCACGGCCAGTGAGCTAAAGCTGAGTATGGTATTGATAGGGTTCCTCCTCATCATTTCGTCCTGTCTTCTTTACTTTGCTGAGCATCTTGCACAACCAAAAGTATTCTCCAGCATCCCCGCAACAATATGGTGGGCACTTGTTACCATTACTACAGTTGGTTATGGCGATATGGTTCCCATTACTATATTAGGAAAAATATTAACCGGCATCATTGCATTTACCGGTTTTGCTCTTTTAGCTTTGCCAGCCGGTATTATAACTGCCGGGTTCCTTGAAGAAATGAGAAAAATAAAAACTAAAAAAATCCATACTTGCCCTCATTGCGGTAAACCGTTGGATCATGTGGATCATAGTGAAGGTTAAGGCATAGGGATTGCTTCTATCAGCATTATGATAAGAATATTCGATACTTCAACCATTGCACATGTTAGTTTTCAAATGATGATCAGCAAAGAATTAGTAGTTGTCTTCTTTCTTCAGCATAAAAGAAAATACCCGCCATCGGGTAGATTTTTTTCAGTTGTAATACAGTAATCTTGTACAAACTTTCATCATGAAAAAAATATTTGCTATTTGCTTCTTAACAGGCTTGTTCTATAGCTGTGCCAATACTCCCCCAGCTCCGGAGGCAGTGGCATTACCGGTTCCAGATGAAATGACTACTTTAAAAATGCAACAGAAATTAAAAGATCAATACGATAATGTGTGGGATTTTTCTGAGGGATTTGTAGGTATCTTAAAAGATGGCAAATGGGGTTTTGCAGATACCAGCGGAAAAGTTGTGATACCCCTTCAATTTGAAAGCCCATCACAATTTCATCATGGTTATGCTCCTGTCATAAAAAATGGTAAAGCAGGCGTCATTGATACAACAGGAAAAGCTGTTGTGCCTTTTGTATACGATTATGTCGGCGATTACCAGGATGGCGTGTTTTCTGCCAGGAACTTTCAAAAAAAATATGGATACATTGATTCTGCTAACAACATTGTGATTCCATTTAATTATGATGAAGTAAGTATTGCCTGGTTCAGCGGTGGCCTGGCGATCATGAAAAAAGGAAATAAATACGGAGCCATCGATAAAACTAATAAAATTATTGTTCCTTTTGTATATGATGAATTGGGTATTACAGATGGATTTGCAAAAGGCTATGTACGTGGTAAATTAGCTGATAGGAATTTACTGGTTGATAAAACAGGACAGATCATCAACCTGCCCGGTATAGATAATTATGAAACTATTCAGCCCATTGAAGGCAACCTGTTTATTGTAAAAGAAAAAACTTCAGGGCTTGAAGGCATGATTGATCTGACCGGTAAAGTCATTATTCCCATTCAATATATTTCAGTAACAAATTTCTATAAAGATCTGGCCGTAGTAGAAACCACTAATGGAAAATTTTTGTTGAAGACAAATGGCGTCACTTATTTTGAACAAACTCCATTTCTTGACCTCACGGTGTTGAAAGAAAACCTGTTTTATGGTAATACAAAAACCGATGATATGATGTACCTGTTTGACATCACTGGAAAACATGTGGTAGAAGAAGGTTACGACAATATTATTCCAATGATTGAAAACCTGCTGTTGGTAAATAGGGATAAAAAAGCCTGGTATATCAATTACAAAGGGGAAAAGATTGCAGATTTACCAGAATGAGAAAAAGCGCTTAGGTTGTAATATTAAACAGAAGCCGCAACTCTGTAGGTACCCACCACTTTATTATCATCATTCAGCATTTGAACGATCAGATGTTGTTGATCAGCTTTTACTTTAATCAACGTACGTTTACCAATTTCAGGACCGCCACCAATAATAATTGGATAACGATGCTGATTCTTAACAGGCGGATGCACACCATAGGTATGTGTATGTCCGGCAATAACGATGTCAACTTTGTATTTGTCGAATAAGGGAGAGAACAATTCACGGCAATGCAATTCGCCATGCTGATCTTTTGAATAGAAAGGAGGTATATGCATCAGCACTACCTTGTAGGTTGCGTTGATATAATCAGGTGTTTGCATGAGCTTTTCCATCCATATGGCCTGTTGTATCCGGTACGCATCAAAGTCAACCAGCCCGGCATAAACAGGATGATCATCTTTTTTATCTTCCCCTGTATCCAATACAATGGCAAATACAGGTCCCCAATGAAAAGTGAAATACTGCCCTTGCGGAAAAGAGAAATAATTCTTTAACTCTCTTGCAAATTTACCTCTTGCTTCATGGTTACCCCTTACAAACATCATTGGTTTTTCTGTTGCAAAATCATTTGTACAGGGAATCAGCAAATGATCTATGATCTGTTGTTCATCAGTTTGATAATTGAACATATCACCATTGAGGAAAACAAAATCGTAAGGATCTTTTTGATTGAGCTGAAGCAGATGGGGAAATGAATCCGGACGATCATGAAGATCATTGAGGATGAGCCAACTCAGATCTTTTGCAGCTTTTGCAATGGTTGTAAAAGTATAAGCATCACTGTAAATCGTTTCGCCATAGGTCACTTCATAAGGTTTAAATTCCGTAATTTCTTTTGAAGCCACCCTGTATTGATAGGATTTACCGGGTTCTAAATTGTAGAGATAAATTTCATGTATCCTGTTGTATGCATTCAGCATTCCATCCACAATCAGCATGGCTTTCTTATCCAGCTTTCCTGCTTCACCATATTCAATCCAACTGAAGCTCGGTTTATTGGTTAACCAGCGAATACTCATCCGGTCATGTTGCAATGTATGGAGATAAGGCTTGCTGAGAAATACATGTTTATTTTCCGGTGGCGGAGTAACTTCGGAAGCTTCACTACCGCAACCCGACATCTGCACATAAGCCAATGTGCCCACAGCGGTTACTTTTACGGCTGTATCAAGGAATTGGCGCCTGCTGAATGGAAATGGTTTCTTGTCGTTCATATTCAATGGATCAAAGTTTTAATTTACATCTGCAGGGTGGTATAAACCGATGTCCGCAAATGAAATCGTATGCAAAATAATAAATCGAACTGAGTTATTGTTCTATCTGTTTCCTCCCTAAAAAGAAGCTGCATTTTTTAATCCCCTGCTTCCATCCTATTTTCACAGCATGCATCCGCATATAGAAATACTTTTACAATGTATTAACCTGGAAGAAAAAGAGCAGGTACAGCGATACAGTTTAGATCAGCAGCATACCCTGAAACAACTCAAAGCGGAAGGCCTTGCGTTGCACCCCGTCATTGTTACCAAAAAGAATTTTGGTTACGCTGATTATCCGGAGATCAGTTTCAAACTCAATTTTCCTCCGGAAGCAAATTTGTTTAAAGATGGTGCAGCTATAGAATGTTTTATTACAGGTGAAGAGCCAGTAAAAGGCGTTTTGATTGGCCTGGATGGCAAGAATGGTGAATTTAGATTATTTGCACCCGACTTTCCGGATTGGATAGAAGACGATGGCGTTGGTATTAAGTTAGCACCTGATACAAGAACTACCAGCATTATGAAAAAAGTGTTGAATAACCTGGAGAATAATCAACCGCTATATAAATTATTTGAACAACTGCATGTTCAAAAAAATACTTCCCAAGCAGCACTCTTTGATGGACACGGAGTAACAACCAGTTTTCGTAATCTGCAGTTGAATGAAAGTCAGCAACAGGCAGTTACAGCTATTACACAAAACAAAGACATCTGCATTGTTCATGGGCCACCGGGCACTGGCAAAACAACTACGTTGATCGAAGGCATTGTTCAACTCATCAAAGCCGGAGAAAAAGTATTGTTATCGGCTCCCAGCAATACTGCAGTTGATCATCTGGCAAAAGGATTGATACAGCAAGGCGTAAAATTATTAAGAGTAGGCAACGCAAGCAAAGTGGATGAAACCATTTTTGCACATACTCCCGAAGGCAAACTGAACAACAGTAAACAACAAAAAGAAATCAAACAACTGAAAATAAGAGCTGAAGAATTGAGACGGATGGCGCTGAAGTACAAACGCAGTTATGGCAAGGCAGAGAGAGAACAACGCAACCTTTTGTTTAAAGAAGTAAAGAATATCCGCACCGAAATAAAAAAACTGCAACACTATAACGAAGAAAAATTATTTCAAGAAGCTGAAGTAATTGCAGGCACGCCGATTGGTTTGTACGATGCTGATGTTCATCATCTTCATTTTAAAACCCTGGTGATTGATGAAGCCGGGCAATGTATTGAACCATTGGCATGGACCATTTTTCCACTGGCAGAAAAAATTATACTGGCTGGCGATCATTGGCAACTACCTCCTACTGTGTTAAGTAATGAAGCAGCAATACTGGGTTTTAACCGTTCCATTTTAGAAACAGCTATTGAAACAGTCAATACCGTTTATCTTCTCAATACCCAATACAGGATGAGAGAAGCAATAGCCGGTTTCAGCAGCCATTATTTTTATAACAACCTGTTGTTAACGGCTGCCCACTTAAATAATACAGGTGCACATCTAACCTTCATTGATACAGCAGGTTCGGGTTTCAATGAAGTACATGGATCTGATGGTTCCAGTTTGCAAAACAAAGGTGAGCTGCAACTCGTTCAAAAAATACTGGAAACAGAGTCACTCGTTCCGTTACATACAGCATTCATTTCTCCTTACGCAGGCCAGGTATCCGCTGCGAAAGATGTATTGCCCAAACAACTTCGCATCAGTACCATCGACAGTTTCCAGGGGCAGGAAAAAGAAACGATCATTCTATCTCTGGTACGCAGCAACGATGATGGAAACATTGGTTTCTTAAAAGATTACAGAAGAATGAATGTGGCTATCACAAGAGCAAAAGAACAACTCTTTGTAATTGGCGATAGCGCCACTATTGGAGGCGATGCTTTTTACAACAGCTTCCTTAGCTATATTGAAAAATATGGAACGTATAGAACTGTATGGGAGTTTGAATTGTAGAAAGTATAGCTCAATTTGCTTCCGTATATTTTTTTAAGTTATCCATCATAGCCTGCCAGCCACCTTGCTGCAATTCAAGGGAGTTTTCTGTTTCTGCATCAAAGCTTTCTACTACTTTAGTGCTGTTGCCATCAGCAATGAAATTGATTTTTACTTTTCGTCTATCGCCTAGTGTGTATTCGATATATTCCTGTTCTTTTTGCACTTCCTGAATTAGAACTTATCTTACAGCAGGAATTTCTATTTGCAATATAGTATTCATCTGCAGCTTAAGAACAACCAACCACATTGTACATGAAAGCAATTTTTATTTTACTTTTCGCCTTACTTTGTTTTACAGCTGCTTTCTCACAAACCCCGTTTGCAGATAGTTTGAATGCGCTCTTGAAAACAGAAAAGATTGATTCAAACAAAGTGCGTTTGATGTGGCAGTATGCCAGTGAAATTAATAACAGTAATCCTGAAGAAAGTATCCTCGTCTCTCAAAAAGCGGTTTACCTGGCAAGGGCCATTAACTATACAGAAGGACTTTCCCGCTCTCTTGGTGTGTTGGCAAATGGATTCATCAAAATTGGCAATTACCCACAGGCGCTTGAATACAACCTTCAAAAATTAAGAATCGAAGAAAAAAGAAACAAGCCCCGCAATATGGGTAGTGTGTTAATGAGTATTGGTATTGTATATGTACAGGAACAGGAATTTGAAAAAGCCATCATTTATTACCGTAAATCTGATTCAATTATTACAGTTAATAAGATAGACGCACTGATCTATCAAAGCAAGATCAACATGGGTGATGCATTTGACAAAATCAATATGCTGGATTCTGCTTATTATTATTACAACTTGTCTTTACAGATTGCAACTGCGTTTAACAATATAGATTTTGTGGGTACTTCCATGATTGGTTTAGGTCATTATTTCAGGAAGAAAAGAAATTTTGATTCTTCAGCTTATTATTACAGAACAGCCATCATGCATTTGACAACTGCAAGTAATGATTTTGCATTGTGTGAAACAACATTGGGCTTTGCAAAACTTTTCCTGCAAACCAATCAAGCCGATTCGGCTGAGTATTATGCCAAGCTCTCCAGCAGTATTTCAAAGCGGGGTAATTTTTTATCAAATGAACTGGAAGCAGCAGAGTTTTTAAAGAATTATTACCGGCAGCAAAAAAACATCGACAGCAGTTTTGCGTATTTTAATATTGTGCAGGCATTGAATGATTCCATCAACAGCAAGGCCAAGATAAGAGACCTTCAGATATTATCCATTAACGAACAGATACGGCAGTTGCAGATTGCAGAAGATAAACGAATAGCAGCTAAAGAACGGTCGCAGCAATTACAGATGCTATTTATCGCCCTTTTTATTCCGGGCTTTTTCATTTTTACATTGTTATTAAGCCGGGTAAGAATTCCCATCAGAATTATTAAAATACTGGGTGTTCTTTCGTTGTTGATACTCTTTGAGTTTTTAACACTCCTGTTGCATCCAACCGTAAAAGAAATTACCCATCACACACCTGTGCTCGAGATGCTGATATTTGTTTGCATTGCTTCCATCCTTATTCCTCTCCATCATCGTATTGAACACTGGCTGATAAAGAAACTGGTAGAAAACAGGGAACGCTTACCCGGCCATAAAAAGATCAGGATTCAAACATCCAGGATCAAAATTCAATCACCCAAAGAATAACTTAATTAGGCGTAACAATTGGTTTCTTAACGCCTGTTGTGTCCATGTGCATGGTGTCGTGCATCGTGGTATCAGGTGCAGGAGACGTGGTAACAGTTGTGTCAGTTGTTGTTTCTGTTTTCTCAACTTCATTGTTACAGGCTGTAGCAAATAAAGTAATAAGCAACATAGCGGCCATCATTCCCTTCAGAGACTGGTTGATTTTTTTGTACATAAGTTTTAGTTTTAAGTTATAATTCTACGAAAGTTTTTTCAGAATGGCAAAATAATCCTCATCCATACTACAGTAAAAGCAACACATATAGCTATTTATGATTTAATAGTTTAGCTTTAATTGCCAAAACTACATATATGAAAAGAAGTATCTATTTCCTGATTATATCAATATTCTTCTGCTTCACTATAAGTTCAGCACAAAGTATTTATTATTTTCAATACAAGCTTCCTGCCAGCACTGGCAGTACCTCTTATGAAGCTTTCTTTATGAAAAATAACAGTACCGGCGGTATGGTTCGGATCCGTTTCAATAATGCAGCCGGCACTCCAACTATCATTGAAATGAAACTGAAAGAGCAATTTTTGAGTGGAACCACCAGCATCATTGATCCGAATGTAGTTTATTATAAAGCCTCCCAACTACAGATTATTGATGGTGACGATGACGGCGCAACGGACAGTCTTTCTTTTTGGTTTGAACTTAACACACAAACCAACAGCTTTGAACCCTCAAAGATTATTACCAATGCTGCTGATGGAAAAGAAACAACTGCAGAAATCATAAAAGCTGAATTACTGAATTCTACCAACCTGAGTAAAGATATAGTGCTGCGTTTTTTTAGTGAAACAGATCCTTTGTATGTATCTACGTTTAAATCAGTCACCAGAGGGTTAGATGCAAATGAAAAAAAGACCCGGATGCATGTGATCCTTGTTTGTGCAACCACCGATCCTACTTTAAGCGAGTTCAGTACCTATGATATGAACCGTGCAGAAGAGCTTTTTTCTAAACTGGCCGATGCCATTGGCATTAAAGCCAACTTCATTAAAATATTTGGTGCAACGTATAATAAAATGAATGTGGATGCAGCGGTAAAAAACCTCAAGTCGGCCCCCAATGATATTGTAGTGTTCTATTATAGCGGTCATGGTTTTCGTCTTCCAAACCTAAACAGACCTTATCCGTTTCTGGACTTGCGTTCAGATGTAAAAACACAGGATTACAAAAAACACACTGCGAACATTGAAGATATTTTTTTATCATTAAAAAGTAAACCATCAAGGTTTACTTTGGTGTTGAGTGATTGCTGCAATTCAGTTCCGGAGGCACCTAATAAAATTTCTCCTGTACCACCACAGCCAAAAGCATCGGATCTCAAATGGAACTTTGAAAATCTACGAGTATTGTTTTTGAATCCGAAGAAAACATCTTTGCTACTTACAGCAGCAGATAAAAATCAATTTGCTAATTGTAATCCTAAATTAGGTGGCTTTCTTTCTTATTATTTCAAGCAATCATTGGAAAACATGTTAACGAACCCGAATCCAAGAGAAGTAAGCTGGTTTAAGATCAGTGAAGAAACAAGAGCCAAAACAATTAACCAGGCAAAGCATACTGCCTGTTCCATGCCGCCTATACCTGCCAATGCATGTGTGCAGTATCCAATCTATAAATTTGTATTCTAAAACTCTTATTTACCGGGATCAGGATACTCAATGAATTTGTATTGCTTCATCATTGATGTCCATTTTGTTTGTGTTCTATACTTGTTCCAGGTATCATCATACTTCAACACATAGGAATAGAGAAACCCTTTATCCATCGCCTTTTGCAACCATTGCCAGGCTTCTTTTTGATTACCCGTTTTTGCATACATACGTGCAATGGAATACATGGCTTCCACATCATCCGGCGCTAAAGTCAAATAAGTTTTGTAATGTTCAATTGCTTTTTTTGGTTGATTGGAAAGCAATGCAATTCGTCCGTATAAATTTTCGATCTCTGCCATATGATATACATGAGTTGCTTCTGCCTGCTCCAGTAATACAGTTGCTTCTTTAAACCTGGATGAATGGATATAATATTTCGCCAGCAATAACTGGTTAGGAAAATTAATTTCTTTTCTGCTCAGTAATGTATCCAGATGGACTTGTGCTGATGTGAATTGATATAGTTGATCAAGCACATCAATCAATTTTAAACGGATGCCCGTGTTCTGATCCTGCAGATCCATTGCTTTTTGATAATGCTTTGGTGCATCTTCAGCCAAGCCTTGCCATACATAAAGATCACCCAGTTTATCATTGATTTCGGCAAGCAGGTAATCGTCTTCTGTTAGCAAGGAATCTGCTTTTAGTAAACATTCAATTCCCTGTGTAAAGGGCAGCCTGATCCTTTCCGGAAGACGTACAATACTATCGATGCCGGGCAATGTTTCGAACCTGAATGGATTAAGATTAAAAAAAGCGGTATTGTTTAAATGACTTGATTTTGTTTCATCCGGTTTATATTCTTTGTAGTCAATTCTATATTTGCCAGGTTCCTCATTTGCTATTTCGTACAATAAATTACCCGCTTTGTAAAACCAACTGCCTTCGCCCGGTAAGCGCTCATGCATACGTTTATAAAAAGAAAACAGTTCATTTCTTCCATCAGTAAGGTTTACATTTTTATAAGAAAAAATTACCTGTTCTGCTTCCTGGTAACGATCAATTTTTTCAAGCAAATTCCATAACAAGTAATATCCGCCATACAATTCAGGCTGTTTTTTAATGATGATCCGGTATTGCTGTTCACTTTCAGTATAATGGTTCCATTGCTCGTATAATGTTCCTAAGAAATAATGGTTGTTAATGTGGCGGTAGTAGCTTTTTCTAAATTCTTTAAGTACGCATTCTTTTACAGGCGATTCAGGTGTATGTTGTTGCAACGAATCGACATACTGATAGAAAGAAACAGAATCTCTATAATAGTTAACTGAAAAATGAAACATCAGTTCAGCTCCCTGCCTTAACTTATGATCATAATAGAGTTTGCCTAAATAGTGAAACGCCAGTGGATTTGTTTTATCCAAAGCAATTACTTTTCTGAACTTTTGTTCCGCAGTGAAAAAATCATTACTGCGGTAAGCATCCATTGCAAGTACAAAGTTGCCGGCCACATCATTTTCTTTTACTAGAGTTCGATCGAAATCACAAATGTCGTAGACCGCAACAAACTGATCTACATCCGGTTTAGGTAATTTCATCATCCTGGGGTTTGTGAAAAAATATCCCCGCTTGCGTATATCAGCTTCAAAAAAGAACGAATCGGCCTGTGCATAGTTTGTTGTTTTCATATAGGTATAAGCCAACCGTTCAAACGGTAGGTAATGCCTACTGTTGAGTTTAATACTTTTCCGAAACAATTCTTCGGCAGTAAGCCATTGATTCATCTCTTCGTACATGACTCCTGCACTTACATAGCTGTTCTGAAAATCGGGTTGTAATTCCATTGCAACCTTATACGCTTCTTTTGCTTTGTCGAACTGTTTGGTGGAAGTGTACAGCCCAATAAGGTTCGCCCAAGGCAATGCCCACATAGGACTGATCTTGGTTGCCGTTAAATAAAAATCCTCTGCTTGTTTATACTTTAATTTATCGTGGTGAAGAATGCCCATTTCATTATTGATATACGCAGCATATTGTTCAAGTTCATATGCTTTTTGCTGCATCTTAAAAGAGGAATCGAGCAACCAGGTGCTATTTTCAAACAAAGGCATTTTTAACCTGCAGGTAACACCCTGCATATAATATCGCTTTACTTGCAGGTTCTTATACAAAGGGTTTTCGGTATCGATTAATTTTAATGCAAGCCCCAACATTTTCGGATACACATCATATCCATTATTCATAACATTGTAGTAACGTCTTTTCTCAAGTTCAGCTTCGGCACCACTGAGATAATCATTGATCACATCCTGAACATGATCATCGATATACACCATTAAACGGTTATTGAATTGTTTTTGAAGACGCTTACTGTTTTTCAATTGCGTTTCCAGCAGGTTGATATTTTGATGCTTTGCTTCTACCTGTTGCTTGACTTGTTTATAATACTCTTTAGAGGCTGTGTCAACAGCAAGCAGTTGCAGATCAAAAAAACGTTTCGCTTCTTTGAGCACGGCCCATGTAATACTATCCGGCACAACAGATTTAAACCGGTCATAATCCAGAAAAATATCCGGATCATTGGTTGTATACAATTCAAAAAAATAATTGAGGGATTGCTGTGCTGTCATTTCAGTTGATGCCCCTACAATGAGAGCAGGCAATGGGCCAGCTACCTGCTGTTGCATTTTTGCAAACTGTTGCTGGTTAACTGTTGCCAGTAAAAAATGATCATTCCCAACCAACGCAGGTGTTTGTTTGTGTTTGATCTGTTGAAGAGTTACATCTTTTGCAAGCGAACTATCCATATAATTCCTTGCTTCCTTTATGGTAACCATTCCATTTTTATCTGCATCTGCAAAACCAAGCATAGCATTAATTAAATAATAAGAGAACACACCTCTTCCCCCACCCCATGCTTCATTCTCAACAGATAACTCGTTGGGTCCGCAGGAAGTGATACGTATTTCATTTTCTTTTGCTGCACGTAACTCATTACCCACTAAAAACTTTAAACGGTAATCACTTGTTACTAATGTGCCGCTGTGACAGGCATCGGTGATCAGGATCACTTTTGCTTTTGATTTAGCCGATAAAGTATTGGCATAATAATTCAGATCTTCAATACGGATGGCATTATTAATATAATTTGTACGTGGTGTATTAAAGGCGAGTAGAAACCCAAGCCTGCGGGCAGTCTCCGACTCCATATCACCATGACCGGAGAAATAAAAATAAACCAAGTCATTAGGTTGTGCAATTTCCTTTAACCAACTGAGTGCCTCATACACAGCGGCATTGGTAGCCGTTGAATCGATTAATAAACGTATCTGATCCTGCGGCACGGCGCCTCCTGCTTTTGATTGCAAGTATTCTGCAAACATTGCTGCATCACGGTTGGCAAACCTCAACTCACTAATGCCAATGTTCTGGTATTTTGAAATACCGATGACGACAGCATAGGTTTTGCCTTTTTGAACAGTCTGCGCATTGATGCTATTGCAAAAAACAAAACAAAGAATAAGAGCGAACCATTTACGCATAGCTTGGTATTACACAAAAAAGATACAGCATTTTTTTTTGAACTTGAGTGAAATAATTAAACTAAATCAGCAACTGAAACAATTACCTTCGCCGCCACAATCAATAAGAAATAATGAAACTGGATGAGCTCCTCCAACAACGAAGTGAAAATAAATGTGAGATCGGCAGATGAAAACGCATCCAAAAAAACCTGCTGTTCATACGATACAGAATAAGTTGGATAGATCCAGTATTGTTTTCCAAAGATGGCTGCTTCAGGATCGGCATACCAACCTTTGAATACAGGATTGCCAGATGTTAGAGTTCATTGTTGTGCAAAAACCTGAACAGCAGTTGCTGAAATAAAAACTCAATTAACGCAGCAATGTTACAATGCCCTTGCGGTAATAAGGCAGGCCATCAATACCAATACCTCTGAAATGCCATACATACGTATCCGGATGCTGTAAAATGTTTTTATACTTACCATCCCATGCAGGTCTTTCCGGCAACCAGGAATAGACTTCTCCACCCAAACGGTTATAAATCTTAAAGAATTGTATATCACTGATGCCAATTGTTACAGGAGAAAAAACATCATTCAGGTTATCATTGTTTGGTGTAAAAGCATTGGGCAGAAAGATTTCTACTTTGGCAATTACTTTTACCAGTTGCGTATCAACAGTTACACAACCCGAAGCTGAAGCAAAACGGATGCTGTAATAATAATCACCTAACTCGCTGCTTCTGAAATCGGGATTATAAATCTTTGCATCATTCAATTCATTAGGAGGCCGCCATAAAACAGTATCACCAATTTGCCTGGCATTGAGATTTAATACCCTCTCAGCAAACATATAACGTACAGGATACCTCACCGCTTTTTCTTCCTCATCAATGGTTACATTAACAGACCGTGTAAGTATTGTACAGCCAATTATATTTCTTATTGCAGCATGGTAAGTTCCTGAGCTTGTGATTTGATAACGGTTTTGTACCGCACCCTGTATGGCAACTCCATTTTTATACCACTGCGTTATAACACCATTAGTGCTATATACAACAGCACTATCCTTTGATGTTGAACAGAAAAAAGTTTTTCCTGCAAACCGCAGGCTGCTATCGGGTAACAATGATTTTACAACTACCTGGTCTGTAGCTTTGCATCCTCCTCCGTTACTCGACACCGTTAGTGTGTAGGTTGTAGTAACCCCCGGGGTTGCAAGTGGGTTTGAACTAAAGGCATTTGATAAACCCGTAGCTGGCGACCACGAATAGATTCGCCCCGGTTTCGGTGGTTCTCCAATGATCACAGGATCAACACCACAATAAGAAGTGTCTTTGCCTGCATAGGCCTGTACTGTTAACGTATCAATTAACCTGGTATAAATAGTATCCTTACAACCATACCCAAAATAAGGAGTAACTTCTACGGCCAGCAAAGTACCGCTCGAAGGTGCAGGCGCTATTGTAAGTTCATTTGAAGTGCCAAGCACTTGTGAAAAAGTTTGGTTAAACCATTTATAACTTTCAAATCCATATGGTGCAGTAACTTTTACCAAAGCATCATTGGGGCAAAATGCAGCACCCGGAAATTCACCATTGCATTCCGTGTTTACATCTACATAGGCATATCCAAAATGACGGATAAACGTACAATCAGCTGTTTTAAAAAAGATGCGGATGGTTTTACCGGCTTTGTTATTCAGATTAATGGTTACCGGTGTCCAGCCTTTGTACCATAATACAGCATTATTATTTTGTTGTTTGGAAGAAAGCTGAAAACCGGGGAGCGCTGATCCAAATGGAATAAACGTAAAAGAAGAACAATCGATGCGTTGATTATCGGTTACATTCATCACTTCAATTTCCAATCTTGGTTGCTGATATTCCTGGTGATTGGGTCCTTCAAATACTACCGCATAATGATAAGTGAGAGAATATTCATTGCGGCCCGCCGGGATCGTAAACTCATAAGAAAGTCCATCTGCTTCTGCACCACCGGTTGTATTCCCCAGCTTTACAGAATAGCCGCTTCCGTTTGGACAAACCACGGGAAAGTCTCCAAAATAATCAGTAGTTGTTGCATTGGAAGCCCGTGAAAAAATTTCATGATTTCCCGTAATGGGCGTGGCTTCAATCAATGAAATAACATTCGAGCTGCTTGCTGCAGATACCCCTCCTCTATATGCTTTCCAGTTGGAAAAACTTCCATTCTCAAAATCAATATTGGGCGGACATATTTGTGCCGATGCCTCTAACCATCCGGATGTGCAGACTAAGATGAGCAACAATAATGTTTTGCTTTGTGTGAATATACTACCCATGTCCAATGTCCCAAATATGTAAGAAATTATGCATCAGCAATTTACCCAAAAAAAGAGGAAACCCGAGGGAATCTGTTTGAACAGGGATAATTGAGGTTTAAAGATATTTAAGCCACAATTTTTTACAATTCAGAATTAACTTTTGTGGTTTGTTGGATTCAGCAATATTTCTGTGTTGAATTGCTATGTATTTAAGAGTAAATCCTTAACATATTACTTGTTGAGTATGTCTAATTTCCGGTTAATGGCTTCAAAATCGGGTAAGTCATCCGCATTTTCTAAAACTTCTGCGTACTGAACGGTTCCTTCCCTATCAATAATAAAAGCACTTCGTTTTGAAACGCCTTTCATTTCTGAAAACCACATTTCATAAATGGAATCATAGCTTCGGGAAACTTCTTTATTAAAGTCGCTGAGAAATGTAAAATTATACCCTTCCAGTTCTTTAAACTTGTGAAGTGTTGCTGTTGAATCAACAGAAATTGCCAGCACTTCTGCATCAGTATTACTGTAGCGGCTTATATCGTCACGAACAATACATAGCTCAGCGGTACAGGTGCCAGTAAAAGCCTGCGGAAAAAAAAGAAGCAACACATTTTTACCTTTAAAATCAGAAAGGCTTACTTTATTTCTTTCTGAACTGTATAAACTGAAATCAGGTCTTTTTTGTCCTACAGCAATGCTCATAAATTGTTACGTTTAATTTTGAATAAATGAAATAACATTCAAACAACTAAATACTGAAAAGGTTAAAACATTCTGCTTTTAAAATAGTACCGGCAACCAAACCAAAAAAATAGTTTGTACAAAAAAAGGCCGGATATAAATCGATTGCACAGGTATGTACAGAAAATTTAAGCCACCAGTTTTTCAAATAAATGAATAAACAGATTGATTAAACAATTTGGGAATTTTCATGTTTTACTTTGCTGATAAAAGCTTGCAGATTTTCTGATGCTTTGATCCCTTTTTCCTGAACATAATAATATTAAATCATTGAAATATCGAACCGGAATCATAAAGCAAATAGAGAGATTATCATAATTTCACCCCTCAAACAAATCATTAATTTATATAGTATGGAAAATAACACATCTGATAGTATACTGGCTCACGTTAACGAGCCCGGCAATGCGGCAAAATGCCCGTTTTCTGGCGGAGCCATCAAACAAAGTGCAGGCAGTGGCACAAGAAACCGTGACTGGTGGCCCAATCAGTTAAAGTTGAACATCCTTCGGCAACACTCTTCTCTTTCCAATCCAATGGGTGAGACATTTAATTATGCTGAGGAATTCAAGACACTCGATCTTAATGCCGTGAAGAAAGACATCTTCGATCTTATGACAACTTCTCAGGATTGGTGGCCAGCTGATTTCGGTCATTATGGTCCCTTCTTCATTCGAATGGCCTGGCACAGTGCAGGCACCTATCGTATTCATGACGGTCGTGGTGGTGGTGGCTCAGGTACACAACGCTTTGCACCTCTTAATAGCTGGCCCGACAATGTGAACCTTGATAAAGCACGGTTACTACTTTGGCCTGTTAAAAAGAAATATGGCAAGAAGCTTTCATGGGCCGACCTGATGATCCTCACCGGAAACTGTGCCCTCGAATCAATGGGTTTAAAAACATTTGGTTTTGGTGGTGGACGGGAAGATGTTTGGGAACCTGCTGAAGATGTTTATTGGGGTTCTGAAAAAGAGTGGCTTGGCGATAATCGATATACCGGAGAACGTGAACTGGAAAACCCTCTTGGTGCTGTGCAAATGGGTTTGATCTATGTAAATCCTGAAGGACCAAATGGAAATCCTGATCCACTTTCATCTGCCCGGGATATTCGGGAAACCTTTGGCCGCATGGCGATGAATGATTATGAAACAGTTGCACTAATTGCCGGAGGCCATACGTTTGGCAAAACACATGGCGCTGCCGACCCCGGCAAATATGTTGGTAAAGAACCTGCTGCTGAAGGTATTGAAGAGCAAGGCATGGGTTGGAAAAATACATTCGGCAGTGGCAACGCAGGCGATACCATAACCAGTGGTTTGGAACTAACATGGACTACCACCCCAACAAAGTGGAGCAACAATTATTTTGAAAATCTTTTTGGATATGAATGGGAATTAACAAAAAGCCCCGCTGGCGCCAATCAATGGAAACCAAAAGATGACGCAGGTGTGGGTACAGTGCCTGATGCTCATGATCCATCCAAGCGTCATGCACCCATGATGCTTACAACTGATCTGGCTCTGAGAATTGATCCAGCTTACGAGAAAATCTCCCGCCATTTCTTTGAAAACCCAGATGAATTAGCTGATGCCTTTGCACGTGCATGGTTCAAACTTACCCATCGTGATATGGGTCCGAAAAACCGTTATCTCGGGCCAGAGGTACCTGCCGAAGAACTGATTTGGCAAGATCCTATCTCTGCCATTACACATGAATTGATTAATGATGATGATATTGCAGCACTGAAAGCTAAAATACTTTCATCAGGATTGTCTGTATCCCAATTAGTATCTGCTGCATGGGCATCAGCTTCAACCTTCCGGGGTTCTGATAAACGAGGTGGTGCTAATGGCGCAAGAATTCGTTTGGCCCCTCAGAAATATTGGGAAGTGAACAACCCTGCTCAATTGGCAAACGTTCTAAATACATTGGAAAACATTCAAAAAGAATTCAATAATGCTCAAAACTCCAGGCAGGTTTCACTGGCTGATCTTATTGTATTAGGTGGATGTACTGCTGTTGAACAGGCAGCAAAGAATGCCGGTTATGAAATGAAAGTTCCTTTCACTGCCGGACGTGCTGATGCAACTCAGGAGCAAACGGATGTAGAGTCATTTGCAGTTCTTGAACCGATAGCCGATGGTTTCAGAAATTACTTGAACAACAAGCACACTGCATCAGCAGAGGAACTATTAGTTGATAAGGCGCAACTATTAACACTCTCAGCTCCTGAAATGACCGTGCTGGTGGGTGGTATGCGGGTATTGAATACAAACTTCGATCAATCACAACATGGTGTGTTCACAAAAAATCAGGGAACACTCAGTAACGATTTCTTTATAAACTTGCTTGATTTTGGCACCACATGGAAAGCTGCTGCTGATAACCAACAGCTATTTTGGGGGCACGATCGTAAAACAGGCGAATTGAAATGGACTGGCACACGGGCTGATCTCATCTTTGGTTCCAACTCTGAACTTCGTGCCATTGCTGAAGTGTATGCCTGCGAAGATGGTAAAGAAAAATTTGTGCAGGACTTTGTGGCTGCATGGAATAAGGTGATGAATCTTGACCGGTTTGACCTTGTCTGATTTAAATTCTACTTAATACAAAAGAGGTAGCATGTAATAATGCTGCCTCTTTTTATTGCCATACATGATAGAGATTTTTTTCGCCCATGTTGGTATTGCATATTGCTTACAACTACACAAAAATAAATAATGCACAAAGGTCGCTGACGCTATGTGTTTGCACCAACGACTGATGCAATGCAGCTGCAATCGAATCTCTTGCTGGTGGTAACAGCAGCAAGGGCATAATATCACAACACTATCTTCTACACCTCAAAAAATCATCCTTTGATCATGGCTTTTAAAAACAGTTGTATTGCTTCCGATCTTCCCAATGGTTCCAATAAGAATATAAACAGGTTAACAGCAACGGCCAGCCAGGTTGCCGGATGTTTCAGCTTATCAAATTTCCATGCTGCAAGGAGAAGCATTGCAATGATCAGTACCTGTGTAAAGTAAATAGGTGCCATGATATCAATATTGGGCCACTGTTTTATGTTCATGCCTATATACACATTCTGTATTCCACGGCCAAGAGCCGGCATCATAATAAGGAATACAGTTGTAATGAGCCACCATGCATGTTGCTCCAGTTTTCTCCTCTGTATGATACTCATGATAACAGCAAAACCAAAAGCTGCCATCATTAAAATTTCTACAGCCGCCACACCAAAAAAGAACCAGGGCTTAAACGGACCAAACTGTTCAGGAGCTTTTATTATTTTCTCTGTTGTTACAATGTCCCGGTGCAGCATACTAAACGCTGTTAAACAAACACCGCCTGCGATGAACATACCAATGATACCATTGGTGCGATGGAGATTGAGTTTGCCATGTGTAGCAAAATAAGGTTGCAGAATGAGATAGATGTACCACACAGTACCCGTCCAGTAATGAATATGAACCGACCATGCGTTCTCAGAAAAATCGCCCCAGTAATCTCTGAAGATACCCAACTGCATAAACAGCATTGGTATAATCATCCATATGTATAAACTCTTATAGCGTTGCATTGATCAAATGTTTACAAGTTTTGGTTACTAACTAACGGGGTTGGCTAAGGCCAACCCCATGAAGATAAAATTAATAACAAATGGCGCAGGTTTTAAGACCTGCGCCAGGAAATTATTTTACAACGAATGAAAAAAGATAGTCAAGGAAAAGACTTGCTCTTAATACTTTTGTACAATACGGTAAACAAAACGCTCAACTTCTCCTACCACGCCTGACGCTGCTCGTCGTTGTTTGATAAGATCTGAATTCCAATAAGCTTCAGCCTTGGTAGAATCATTTACACCCACTACCACCACTACTTTATGGTTATCATCCGCATCATATCCATATGCCCTGTCAGTAAGAGCATTTTCCACCCTTGTTTGCCTGGAACCCTCGAAAGATGTCTTCCATGCATCCCAGTCTTTTACCTTGAAGAAAGTCATAGAACGCAGGTCTGACATATTGGTTGCCATGTCCTGATAGACTACTGTTGTAAAGTTATATTTTGGCGTGCCAATTACATAGCCCTTTTGCAGGGCAGATTTAAGAGAAGCGTCTTTGGTAAAGGCTTTTGCTTTTGCTATATCATCTGTTTTCAACGCTACCATGATTATGCTAGTATCTTTCACACCGCGGCCAATTATATAATTGCGAAGGCCGTTAGCAGCACGCATCGAATCTCGTGAATCGTACGAAGCTCTCCATTTTGCATAATCCGACACTTTGAAGCGGACAATAACTATGTTCTCTGGCGTGGTAATAATATTCGATTGGGTAGGTTCTACAATTTTGCTTACGGTATCGGTGTTGTCCGTTTCGGATTTGGTAGTAGTAGTATCACCGCATGACGTTAACAATAGGGAAAATGCTGCGCACAAAAGTGCAAAATGAATCGACTTGTTCATGTGTTTGATTTTTTAAGTAATAAAATAGAGATGGGGTGGTAGTAAGTCCTACTAATATAGTAATATTAACCCAGCAAGAAAGTTTATATCATAAAAAGTAGCATAGATGCTACTGGTACGGCTGAAGTAAACTGTTGGCCGCAGGTCTCCCGACCTTTGCTGTTCCTTTACTTTTCTTTTCTGCTCATATTCTTTATTTTATAGATATGAGCACCTACTATAAATTCACCTATTGGCAAGCAATCTATTTTGTTACTGCCACCTTTGTACATTGGATAGATGTTATTACCCGAACAGCTTAACATTGGCAATATAGCAGTGCTGTTGATTAATCTACTGAAAATGAAAAAGCATTACTTGTACTTGTATTGGTATTTTGATGCTGTTTAAAGATTAGTAACAGTTGGCAAAAGGTCTTAAGACCTGCGCCAAGAAAAGATTGCATCTCAATTCTTTTTGCCATTATTTAATTCCCATTCCAATAACAAATTCACCGGGAACGTTATAAGAGTTGCCATTTCTATATTGTTCTATTGAAGCCAGGTAATCTTCACAGGCTTCTTTTTGTACATCAGGTGTAAATTTGAAATAAGCTAAAGCAACCGGGCCTCCTTCAAACGCAGCAGCACAAGCTTCATCTGCAGAATGATATTGTAAACCAGTGCTTATTCTTTCTATGTGTATTTTTGAAAAGCCCGCTGTTTCAAAATTTTTTTCGAGTACCGCTTCATTGCCTAAATTAAAAAACATAGGGCATACCTCTGATGAAACTCTTTTATCAACAATTTCAAATATGTCTGCCCAGCCACATGAAATTCTTTTACCCCAAACGGCTGCAATGCAGCGTCCTCCTGGCTTTAACACACGGTGCATTTCTTTTAATGCGTTAATAGGAGAAGGAACATACATCAACCCAAGTGCACACAGGGCAACATCAAATTCTTCATCAGGCAGTTTTAGTTCCTCTGCATCCATCCTTTCGAATTTAACGTTGAGCAGCTTATTTTCTGTCGCCGTTTTGGTTGACATTTCAACCATCTTATCCGATAAGTCTGTTCCAAGTACAAAGCCGTTTTCCCCTGTTGCTTCCATTGACCGAAAGGTTATGAGCCCTGTGCCGCAAGCCACATCAATTATTTTTTCTCCTGCTTCAATTTTTGCAAGTGCAAACAATGCATCATGCGCAGGTTTTAATTGCTGTTGCCAGGTATTTTCATAATTGGTTGAGGCTTTATCCCAACCATAACGTTGCACACGCCTTTGCAATGCTGCTTCCATCAATTTGAAGTTTTAGTTGAATTAATATTTACTTTTCTAATACATTTTTGAGCACGGTTAAAAATGTCGAGATAAGGACTGTGTGTATCTCCGTCATCCACCAACTGCATAATCTTTTCTTTTGTTGCATCACTTTCAATATTTATTGTATAACGGATTTCAAGATAGCCCGGCGGAATATTTTTATCTGCCGTTCCCAACAATGCCCCATCATCAAAATCTGCCTCCACCTCCACTTCAAGATTAGTAATCGGTATCTCCAATTCGGCGGCTTTCATCATATAACCAATTGCAAGGCAAGCACCCAGGGCAGCCCGGCCATATACACCCGGTGTGGGCGCAGATCCATCACCTCCTACACCAGCCGGCATATCGGCATTCATTTTCCAGTCACCTTCCTGTATTTCGCAAGTAAGCCCGTTTGTTATTCTTACTTTAGAAACGCCTGTTCCTTTACCCAATGCAGGTTTCAGCGTTAATGCTTTTTGGGTACGTTGAATAGCTGTCTTAATTTTTTGAGTTTGGTTCATGATATAAAATTTATAGTGACGGTGCGTCAATAAAAGAATAATTATAAACTATATTATTGAACCGGCGGAATGCTTGCGCACAACGTTGAGTATTTGCGAAGGCGGCGAATTCATTGCTCGTCTGCCAGGTACAAATGCCCAATTCCCGCCCGAAAGTACCGATCGGTACGAGCGGGGAAAATATAAAGTTGAAGTTAACAACTAAAAGTCAAATTTATAAATGTCAGCTCGAACCGCTGCTCATGCTTGCAAATAGCTGATGTTACATTGTCCAGCCATGCTTTTGCATACTTGTGTTGGTGGCTGGCGTTTTGCTTTTGAAAAATTCTTTTTCTATATTATACTCTCTAATCATTTGTTTCAAACTGTTTATCTACGATAATCCCAGAATTATTCCCAATATTACTATAAATCCTAACAACCCTTCCAGTCCATGAATAATGACAGCCATCCAATTTGATTGGAGTAGCCTTGACGGCAAGGAAAATACAAATCCGAAATAAAGAGCAGTTGATAGTATTATGTGGGGCTTATGGAGATGATAAAATCCAAATAATATACCGTTAAAAAACCAATCCCATTTACCAAAAACGCCATTCATTTTAGGTAAAAGTATTCCCCTATACATAAATTCTTCACCAAAAAAGTAATTGAATACGCTTGTTACTATAAATAATCCAAGAATCCACCAGGCACCTTTGTATTCGGTTGTTCCCAAGCTAGCTAAATCATATTTTGGTAAATGCTGAATAAGCGGGGCCATCCAGCTATCTACATTTGGCAAGCTGATTACACCGGACTGTATCAAGGCACTTAATACAATAAACGGTATTGTCCATAAAAGCAGCCAATAGCTTGACTTACCAGTTTTGGTATTTACCGGTCTTTGGTATTTCATTCTCGTTACTACCGTCTGCCAATTTAATTCATGCCCATCACGTTTAAGAATGATTAATGAAAGGATAAATTGCCATACTAGTCCAATGATGATGGCTATCCAGTATACGATTAACGGAGTCCAATTTGTAATTGCCACCACTCCTGGAGTAATAACAAATGCTAAAACGCCCATTGGCATTGCTGATAAAGCCCAAATTATCAGAATCTTTTGCAGGCTATATTGATTATCCAGTTGCCTCGAATGCTGTGAAGTCATGGTCGTACACTATTTTTCATTTTTTTTACATGCGGAATGCTTGCACACAACGTTGAGTATTTGCGAAGGCAGAGAATTCATTGCTCCAACCGCTGCTGAATAAAGATATAAAAGTAAAAGATAACAAACAAAAGCCCGGCGATGCTTGTCCTGTCCACAACCGAAGCTGAGCGAACTGCAGCCGAAGATAACAACGTCCCGCCCTGCCTTGCAGCAATACCTTTGTTGTGCGTTCGCCCTTCGTCAAAGGTTGGCTTTTGTGTGTTGGCTTTGTGTGCCTTGCACTCTTTGCAAGGTTGGCTTTTTGTCGGGGTCTTGTGCCTTGCAATGTGCTAAAAATTGCGTGGGGCAGCGTCAGCAAAGTCATGAGTTTTTATATATGTGTAGGATGCTCAATAGGGTGACGCATAACGGTACGGCTTGGATGTGGCGGCATTTGAAATTCGTCTCCGTAACCGATGCTAAATTTATAAATAAAAGCTCATTGTTTATTCTGTTGCCTGACGTTACCTGCCTGCCGGCAGGTTCGTTGGCGGGAACTGAAGCCCAATAGCGAACAGAAAGTTGAGCATATACCTGCCTGCCGGCAGGCAGGTTCGTCGCCCCGCCATATTTCCAAACTGAATGATGCAGGTAATTGCTATTCAATTTTTTTTGCTGTTGTTTCAAAACCTTCTACTTTATATAAGAATCCATTTACTTTTCCTTTTGCGTCTTTTGTAAATTTAGTATGTGCTCTTTGTTCCAAAACAAAACAATCTGTATTCGATGTAAACCACATTTGCATTTTGATCTTATTGACGAGGACAAATAGCCGATCGTCTTATTTTACAATTGACATGGGTTCATTTTCGAACAAATATTCCCCTGCGTATGAATCTAAGATATCGCTATTAACGTTTATCACTATTTTATCCGGTTCAAGAAAATTTTTCCACTTGTAAGTGAAAGCAATGGCATTTACCAGCTCTTCAATTATCTCCCTGCTATCTGAATTTATCATCACCACGGCCCCGTATCCATTTTCAATGCTTCCAATAAATTTCGCTTTAAAACCCCGGTCCGATCCATCATGTGTAAAATATCTTTCGTTTCCTACTTTACGATTAAAAACACCTAAACCAACCTCTTCATCAGCATAAGGAGTTACATACTTCGAATTATAAGGGGTAATATACTTTGTAGCCATTTCCTTCGACAGTATCTTATTTGATTTACCAAGCAACGATTGTTGAATTTCGATGACAAAACCGGCTAATTCACTTGGATTTGACCAAAGACCGGCAGCCGCCTGTTCGGGATAAATATGGTAATTGCCAGACACTGCTTTTCCATCGCTTCGGTAGCCGGTTGCCAGCAAATTTTTGTTTGCAACAGAAGGAGGTTGTTCATAGGAACTTGTTTTCATTCCAAGGGGATCGAAAATTGTTTTTCGCATAAACTGATGATACGGTTGCTGCGTTACATCCTGTAAAATCAATTGCGAGATAGTGGTTCCGCCTCCCGAGTATTTATATTTTAATGAAGGCTCAAATTCAGACCTGATTGCCTTTGTATTAGCCGGAG
>Ga0163144_10003993_pt1 | contig 33507 bp, 29 predicted proteins | sample OliLak19BULKMAT1_FD_123175 | JGI IMG/M metagenome (GOLD analysis project Ga0163144, IMG submission 123175) | Freshwater microbial mat bacterial communities from Lake Vanda, McMurdo Dry Valleys, Antarctica - Oligotrophic Lake LV.19.BULKMAT1 | ecosystem: Environmental > Aquatic > Freshwater >... | reverse complement strand
CTGCGCTACGTGGGGCCTTCGCGCTCCGCTCCGTCGCTCCACAACCCCATCAGGGGCAAACACAGAAGGCAGAACAGGCCGCTCACTCAAACTAACGCTGGTCCGAAGAAATCGAGCAGGTCAGGGCCAAGCGGACTTCATCGCGCTCCTGCTTACGCAGACGACTGGCTTCGACCTGTTTTCATACGAGGTGAATCAGACCCAACCGTCAGTCAGCCTAAAGCCTGCGGACAGAGTGAGTGTCATCGGATTTCCGTTTGGCCAGGCTGCAGGTGGATTGTTCGGGATATGGGCGAGCGGCCACGTCATAAGCACCCTTTCCGCGTTCGCCGAGGGCTTGCAGCTCGTTGAGCGTTCGCGTCCAAATGGCTTCTGCGTCTCGATCGATCTTTGAAGAGATGGCCTGGGTTTCTTTGACGTACTGGTCGCGGCTCATGAGTGCTCCATGGTTGAGGTGGGGGAATTCGCGTTGGGATGCGGCCTAGATCGCCATGTCCAGTTCGTATCGCTCGATGACCCGCTGGAGGCGGGCGAGTTCTGCGGTGTGCTCGGGGCTCAGCGGACCGGCTTCGCTGCGTAGCAAGAGCGCATCCCGTGCGGCGATCGGGTCGGCCGTTTAGCCGGTCAGCAGCGCCCATACAGGTCGTGCGGCCGGGCGCCTGGCTTTCTCGAGGCGGGTGATCCTGCTCTTCAGCATGGCTGCCCGCCCAGCGTCTTCCAGAGCCCCGCATATTCGCTCTGCTCGTCGGGGGTGAGGTCACGCGTCCCGCTGAGCCACTTCAGCGTGGCAAGCCGATTGAGCATCCCGCGGACCACGGCGTCGCCGTGATCGGCCGGCGCGGGCGCCATCTTTTCGAGCCTGCTGATGCGCTTGCTGAGCATGTGATCCTCCTATCGTTGGCCGGCGGCCTCGAGGGCATCGATCCTCGCCGCCAGTTCGGTGGTCTCGATCGCCTTCCGCCACGCCTCGATGATGCCGGCGATGCGCTCACCCTGCGTGGGTGTCAGATCCCCGGCGGCGACTGCAGCGACCAGGGCTCCCATGACGCCGGCCGCGTCCGCCGACTTGTCCATCTGAGGGATCGGGAACTGGACCGGGGCGTCCTTCGGCGGTGGGGACAGGCGCTCGATGCAGAGCCGCAGGGCGGTAGGGTCGCCCTCCATGGCCATCTCGACGGCCTTGCGCGTCAGGGCCTCTGCTTCGCCATCCAGAAGCGCCTGGACGGCCTGCGTCGCCCTGTGGCGCGATCCGTAGGGTTTGCCCGGGTTTCCCTTGGCGAACCGGCCACGCTTCGCGCGCACCGTTTTCTGGCCGCTGTTACGGTTGGTCATGCGCGCCCACCACGCCTCTGGAAGCGCTCTGCAGCGTGGATGATCTCGGCGGCCTGCCTTCTGTCTTCGCCTGAGGGGGCGTCTACAGTTCCTACTGTTCCTACAGATCGGCGCTGGGCGTCGGTGTCTGTAGGAGGAATAGGAAGAATAGGAACACCATCCTGAGCTTCGCGGATTTTGGCCAGGGTTGCTGCCGCGTCGAAACTGAAGCGATCCATCTGCCGCCTGCTCATTGAATGTGCTTCCCATGGATGCGCCAGGCCTCGCGCCGACGATTGCCCAGGATCCGGGCTCCGCTGTCGGTTTTGATGAGCCAGTTATAGTCTTGGAGTACGCCCAACGCCTTGCGGGCTCGCTTGGTCTCTTTGAATGGACCCCGCTGGGCAGCGTCCGTCGGCGAGATGTGCGCCTCGGTCCAGCTGTCGAGCAGCCATTTGCGCATTCGCTCAGCCTCGGCAGTCTCTGAAGAGATTAGCGCGGCATCGCTGAGCCGGCGGGCCTCCCCGATGTAAAAGCCCGCGAGCGTGATCGCATTGCACATCGTTTCGGCAGCAATCGTGGACCGGCCAGGATCTTCGAAGATGGAGAGCACGGCGGCGATGCGCACGGCGTGCTCCGCCGCCTTTGACGCGAAGGCCCGTGTATCCTCCAGCGGCTGGCCAGGCGCCTGGGCGCGTTCCGTGGCCAAGGCAAATTCCCGGATCAGGGCACGGGCTTCTGTCTCAAGGATGAGAACGGGTGGATTGAGCTCGTTTCGGCGTCCGTCCGCCAGCGGCAACGGCCGGCGCAACAGCGAGGCAATTCGATCGTTGAATTTCGCGACGGCGCGGTGACTGCCCGGATCATGATCTTGCCGGGTCCGCGTGCCGATTGTGGAAGTTGGGGCAGCCGTCAGAAAGCGCGCCATCAGCCCCTGACCATTCACCATGGGGTCCGACAGCAGCTGAGCGGCGACGACGGGCTGCACCATCAGGTGGGCAGACAGTCGGCGGCCAAAGAATACGGACACGCCGTCGCCGGCTCTCACGCGGTTGATCGGCTTGCCGTCCCAGAAGTTCGACAGGCCGGCGGCGGTCTTCAGCCGGTTGTCTTCGTTCATCGCATGCCCACCGATGAAGGAGCCCCCTTCATCCGAGAAGATGCCAAGCGACGGGCGCGAGAGTGCGAGGTTGCGAATGAGCCCTTCAATCGTGGGATCACCCGCAACAAGGAGGGGCGAGAGAGGCATCTCGGGCGGCGAACCGAGCTTTTCAAGCTGGTCGTAGGCGTCAGCCGAAGTGCTGGCCTTCTTGCATTTCTGGAGGATCGCTTTGCGCGTCTCTTCCCACACGGCAAAGCGATTCATGTGCACCTGCATCTCGTCACTGAACAGGTCCGCCAATTCCTTCTCCCGTTCCTTGACTGCCTGCATTGCGAGCTTGTCGCAGGCAGACTTTCGTTCGCCCGACTGTGCAACGGTGAGCAGGAAGAGTGAGGTTGGCGAGCGGCTGTGTCCGAGATCGACGTCCGCCAGTCCCTGTGCCGTCAGTGCGGCAACCCCTAGGACAGATTGCGCGGCGATGGCGGCCGGCGCTTGCGTCAAGTCGTGGATGCCTTCAGCCGCGGGGCGCAGCGGCCCCAGCGCATGCAAAGGGTAGGGCTCTCCTTCTGGCAACTCGCGGATGAGCGGGGTTGGTTCAGGAACGTCGTAAGCCTCGGCCTCTGCGTGCCGATCGTAGTCCGTATCTTTGGCGTGTCCGTTGGCTCTCATGTAGCTGCCCTCTCTGCGGCAACGTCATTGCGGCCCTTGCAGCTGAGCGTCGCTCGCCGCCACAAGGCCGAAAACGTGAAAAGTGCATCTGGAGATCGGGTGGCGGTCATCGTGCCGCCTCCATCCACGCCGCGTCCCTGTCAGCGCCGGGATAGTCAGGCGTCGGCTCTCCCTCGATCGCGCGCATGGCGTCTGTGTCGCCTCGCTCCCACGCGGCCCGTGCGCGCGCATTGATGTCGGCGCGTGCTCGCAGGATGCGCTGATTGATCCGCATCCGCTTCGCCCTGTCGCGCAGGACCAGAAGAAGGCAGTTGAGGCGGGCGCCGAGGCACTCCACCCCGAACGCCTTCCAGTAGCGCCAGATCGCGGCGGTGAGCAGCTCCGCCGCGACGGCTTGCTCCTGGTTCATGGCGCGCGGCGTGAATGCGAGGGTCTCAGGGGCCCAACCTTCTGTCGTGAAAACCCGGAGCTGGGCCTCGAGGGGCATGGCCTTGTGCTGGGCCATGCAACGGGGGCAGGCGTCGCCGTTGAAAGCTGTCTGCGCGCTCATGCTGCGCCCCTCGAATGGATCGAGACGACGGCCGATTGGTCGCGACGCGGAAGCCATTGCGGGCCTGGCCTGAAGTTGATGAAGCTGGTTCGCGCTGGCAGATCATGAGCCGGGTGGGCGCCGTCGAGGGCCCCGCCCGGTTTTTCTTTGTCTGTCATGGTTCAGGCCGCAATTTCGCCGCCGACGCGCCGGGCCTGAAGCCAAGCTTCGATATCGGCGGCGCGGTAGCGCACCATCCGACGCGAAATTTTCACCATCGGCGGGCCTTCGCCCTTGTGGGCGGCAAGTTCCAGCCAGCGTCGCGAAATGCCGAAGCGGTCGGCGACGTCGTCACGTGAGAGCAGGCGGTCTTCGTGGTCGGTGCGCAATATGACCTCCATGATTGCGGAGGACTTCAGGCTGGCGCGCGGCGATGCGCGTGTATTCGTCACTGTTAGAATGAGTGACGTTACTCGGCCGAACGGTTGCGGCCTCGCTGTCTGGGTGCCGGCAGCCGAAGCAAGCCAGCATCTGCGGCGCTGTGGAGCGATTTCCTCATTCCCGGTTCAGTCGGGAAGCGTGGGCTTCGCCGCTGCGCTGAACTACGCGCGCTTTCATCGTGGGCGCTCAGGCGGCGCCATAGCGCCATGAATTGCACCGGCCCGCCGCGTGCGCCTGCTTCATCGATCGCAGCGTCGATCAATGATCGATAGGCCGTGATCCACCAAGCCACGCTCCCTGCACGTTTTACAGGTGCGGCAATAGCCGCCGCCGCCAGTTGCACCGGTGTGCGTCCAGTAGGGTCGTCTAGGCTCGGCACTGCAAGCTCAGCCAGCCGCTCATAAGACTGGCGTACGTCGTCGGCATTCGCAGCGATCTCCCACATCATGCCGCTGAGGTCGTTCAGTGCTGCCTCCCGCGGCTTTTTTGTCTTGGCCGTGCGCGCTTCTTCAATATGGCGCCTGGCCGTGGCGAGAGCCATCGTGAGGACATGGATGCCCTTAAGGAGCTCGATCGCAACTGAGGGTGCCGTATTCTTGGCGGGCCGCGCCGTCTTTGGCCAGGGCCCCTCGTCCCATGTGATATCGGCTCTGTTACAGACGGCGCGAGCAATCCCCTCCAGCCGCCGCAGGTAGCCCTGCAGCGCCTCTCGCCTATCCGGAAGGGTGAGTGCCTCCCGAAAGGTCTCTGGTGTGAGCGCGTCGAATTCGTATTGCGTCACCGACTTCCGCTCGCGACGGAGCCCGATGCGCTCCTCGGTGTCGATCCGCGTGACCCCCGGCTTGACCCGGATCGTCGTGGGTTCCGCAAGCGGGCGGGCTTTGGAAGGGCGCCTTATCGTCACCCCTTCAGCCTCACGACCTCGGCGGTCCTACCGCTCATGGCCGCTTCCACCTTGTTGGCGATCATGCTCGATGCCGCCTGAAGGGGATCATCGGACAGGTGCGCGTAGCGAGCCGTGGTCTGCGGTTGTGAGTGGCCAAGCATCGCGCCAATTATCGGCAGCGACAGGCCGCCGGCCGCGCCGACGCTGGCGAACGAGTGCCGTAGGTCGTGGATGCGCACGCCTTCAAGGCCGGCGGCCGCTCGGATGATCGCCCAAGGGTCTTTGATGTTGACTAGGGCGGCCCCTTCCTCCCGTTCACCGGTTGCGTCACCTGCCGCATCATCGGCATGCGCTTTCGCGAGTTTACCGCCTACGATGACATGCGGATTGTTTGCGACGCGTGGCAGCGCACGCAGGACGGCCAGCGCGGGCGGGTTCAAGGTCAGGAACTTCTCGCCGGTCTTGGAGTCGGGCAGGGCCACTCGGGAGGCCTCCCAGTCGATCCAGTCCCAGTGCAGGCCGAGAATTTCCCCGCGGCGGGCGCCGGTGAAGGCGAGGAGACGGATCGCTGCGATGGCGAAGAGGGAGATCGGCCTTTCAGGTGTGCCGTCGGCCTTCGCAAGCTCCCCGCGCTCGGCCTTGGCCAGCGCTTCGCCTAGCGCCGCGAACTCCTTCAGCGACAGGTAGCGCTTGCGCTTCTTCTCGGTGAACTTGGACACATGGCGCACCGGGTTCGAGCCGTTCTCCCGCCAGCCCCACACCTCGGCGAGGCTGAACGCCTTCGAAAGCAGGGCGACGCAGCGGTTGGCCCGGTACGGCGTCTTGGCGAGGCCCTTGTGGAACTTGTCGACGTGCGCGCGGGTCACCTCGGCGACCTTCTGCTTGCCGAATTCCTTTTCGAGGTAGAGCGCGATCGTCCGTTCGTCCTCCTTTACGCTGGAGGCCTTCTTCTTCGGCCGCGCATGGTCGGCCATGTAGCGCGCGAACAGATCCGCCATCGTTGGTGCCTGCCGCGCTTCCTGCCGCGTCAGGCTTGGGTCGCCGCCTTGGCGGATGATCGCATGCCAGTCGCCCGCGATCTTGCGCGCGGCGTCCGCCTTGAGGGCAGGCCAGTCGCCGATCTTCGGTTCGCGGATCGTGCCGCCGCGGCCGCCGCCGACCCGGTAGCGGAGGTAGAACGATTTCCGTCCCGTTGGGGTGACGACGAGCCGAAAGCCCGGGATCTGGGTGTCGCTGATGATCAGCCTTTTCTCGCCAGCGATCGCGTCGTCGGCGACCGTCTGAGTGATCTTCCGAGGAGAACCAACCATGATCTGCCTTCCACCTGCCTTCCACACTACGCGAAACAGGAAGAATCTAGGCGAATCCGCGAAGTGCAGAAACCCCTTATGCCATCGATATTTTCTGCATCTACGCGAAGCGTGGCGAAGGCACGCGAAAGCCAAACCCCAAGACTTTTAATCAGCGGGTCGCAAGTTCGATTCTTGCCGGGCTCACCAAGGAATTCAAAGCATTGCCTTCAGTCCCGGTCCCACCAAAACCAGAACAAAATGAGCGGGGACACGCTGGGGGACACGGGATCGCGCCGCGTATCCATCAGAATAGTTCCAATGTGAAAGTCGGCCAGCTTTCCAGTACGGGCTGCATTCCATGAGTGCCCTTCAGCGCGGTCGCTGAGCCTCGCGCTTTTGCCCCCCCCGCTGCCAGCCCTCCTTCGAATGCAATCCCACGGCGCTTGTTTGCTCTGACCTTGGGAGGACTAAAGCCAAGCCTCACTCCTGAGACTGGCAGGCACGTCACCGAGGAAGCTCCTGGGGCAACCCGGCCATCCGTGACATTGTGGCCATGCGGGCATTCATGGTCCGAAGCTGACATTCGCGGGGCGCTTGGTCCGACGAAACGAGGCAGGTCACCCTCTCACCAAACCAATCTGGAGCGATAAGCGGCGCGGGTAATGTTGCCGGCGAAAGGACGGGCCACGATCATCATCGTACTGACGTCGACGCCGCCCCTTGCTGAGGCGCGTTGATTACGTCTTGACGCAAGGGCGCCAATGCAGGTGCGGGCCGTGCGAGAATATCCCGATCGATGCGCCGTTCCCACTCAAGTGCCGTTCGCACGATGTCGTCGAGGTGGTTGAAGCGCGGAATCCAGTTCAAAGTACGCCGCAATCGCTCCGAGTTCGCGACGATCACCGGAGGGTCGCCCGGCCGGCGTCCCGCGTAACGCAGGTTGGCTGGACGGCCGGTGACGCGTTCCAGTGCGCGCACAACGTCGAGCACGGAGGCGCCCTGGCCGTAGCCGCAATTGCAGGTCAGATTCTGTTCCCCGGCGAGCAGATGGGTCAGCACGCGCACATGTGCATCTGCGAGGTCCGTGACATGCACATAGTCGCGAATCCCTGTACCGTCCGGCGTATTGAAATCCGTTCCATAAACGGTGATGGCGTCACGTTTGCCCACCGCATACTCGCACGCGACCTTGATGAGATGTGTTGCATTCAGTGTGCGTTGTCCGGTTCGGCCCAGAGGGTCTGCGCCGGCTACATTAAAGTACCGCAGTACTCCAAGGCGCATATCGGACGCCGCGGCCATGTCGCGAAGAATCTGCTCGGACATCAGCTTTGACCAGCCATAAGGACTTTGCGGATCCTTCGGCGCCTCTTCGTCGACCGGCTCAACACCGGTTGAGCGATAGACGGCGGCAGTCGAAGAGAACACGAAAGCGCGAACGCGGGCATGTGCTGCCAATGTACCCAGCAGGATCGTATTGGCGGTGTTGTTGCGATAGAAGGTGAAGGGATCGCCGACGCTGGCGGGAGCAACTGCGCTTGCGGCGAAATGCATAACGGCGTCAAACCGCTCACGCTTCAGCAAGCTCGCAAGGGCAACTTCATCCGCAAGATCGCCTAGGATGAAGCGGGCCTCGCACGGCACCGATTCGATCGACCCGGTCGAGAGATTATCGAGGATGGTGACCTGATATCCTGCCTCAATCAGGGCCAGCGCAACGTGCGAGCCAATATAGCCCGCGCCGCCGGAGACGAGGACGCTGTTCACCATATCACCTCATCCGGTCAGTTTGAAAGGAATGCCCGAAGCGAGCGCCCGGACATAGCGAGCCTTCTGATAGAGGCCGTTCAGCGAAATGCGGGGTAAGCCGGTGAGGTCGCCTATCATCTCCCGCTTCAGTGTTCCCGGCCGGGTCGTTACGGCAATGTCGACCCCAAGGCGTTTCAGTGTCTGGCGTTCGCGCGGTGCAAAGGAACGGGCGTCGCCATAAGGGTATGCGAAGCTCTTTGGGCGCGTTCCGGTCATCGCTGCAATGGCATCGAGGGAACCCGCGATCTCGGCCTCCGCTTCGTCATCGGGCAACCGAGCGATGCCGCGATGGCTTACGGTGTGGCCGCCATAAGAGACGAGCGGCTCCGCCGAAAGGCGTTTCAGTTCAGCCTCTGCCAGCGTCAGTTCGACCACAATCCCGCTTGGGTCAAAATCCTGGCGCAGTGCTTCCCGGTCAAGTCCTGCAACGGCCTGACGCTCGTCCGCGGTATTGATGTGCGCGGCGATGCGATTGAAGGCGGAAAGCTTTTGCGCAGGCGTGCACGCAAGCAGTATTTCGGCCCCCTGGCCAAAATCGAAAGTGACCTTGTCAGTGCGATTGAGGAGAGCATCAAGCGTCTCCCACCACATGGTGCATGTACGACCGAAGAATCCGCTGTTGAGGAAAATGGTATATGGCGCGCCATACCGCGCGAAGATGGCCGCCGCGAAACTCGCATTGTCGCGATAGCCGTCGTCCAGCGTGAAGCATGCGAACGGGCGGCTGGACTTGTCGGACAGTCGTTCCGGAATGTCCTCCAGCCGAATGAAATCGTAGCCTTCATTCGCAAGGGCGATGATTGCCGCTTCGAGGAACTCGGGCGTCACGTCGAGAAGATCGTTTGGCCGGAAATCGTTTTTGCCCCGAGGACGGACATGGTGCAGCGTAAAAATGGCACCACGACCCCGCGCCGACCCGAAAAGACCGAAACTGGCGAGCACCGAGCTAACCTCTAGCCCCCCACTGATCACGGCCCGCTTCATCAGAAGCCGGGCCTGATCGTTGATGGCACCCAGCAGCATAGTGACGTCGCCTCTCCGGTTCGGCTGACGCCCAGGGCGTCTGACGCTGACGGAAAGACCTTCGGGGTTTCTCCGTACACTGCCTATATTGGACGTTTTCTTTTCGGCGTCCAGTGCGCCTTCGTATGTTTAGCTAGCGCTGGTGCCGTTAGACCAATGCGACTTCGTCTATGGGAGGGCTGTGTTCAATGGCCTTTGGGGCACCCAAATGACGCGAGTTTCGTAGAAGCGGCGTCGCTTCTCTGCTGCCGTGATTAAGCATGCAATCTAGCTGTACTTCCAGTTCACGTTGAGCTTGCTTGCTGTTGAAGAGGTGCTCGCGCATCCTGGTGTGGACGTGGATTGCGAAACCACCCGCGCCCGGACAGTCAATTTCAAACCGAGGATCACAGCCAGTCTTCGACGCCGCAAGCCTCCGCCATCTCAACGCTGACATCTCGCCGAGATGCTGTCCACGATCTCGGGCGATTGCGTTTGGATCTGGCGGGTCGTCGAAAGCGGCCGAGCAGGAATCGCTCGAGAATTCTGACCGCCGCCTTGACCCTGGCCCTGGGTCGCAAATTCGAGTCTTGCGGTGCTCACCAGGTTCCCCCGATCGCGCCTCAGCCCGCCGCAACGCCGGCGCGCGGCACCTGGGCGGGTCGCGGCATCAGCTTGGCCGCGGCCTTCTTAGCCAGTGCGATCCCCGTAGCGGTGACGCCCGCCTTGCGCAGCGAGTGCCGGATGAAGGTCATGCGATCAGGTCGGTCGACGATATGCGCCAGCGTGATCGCGGCGATGCGTTGGCGGTAGTTCCACTCGCCCATGGCGGCGCGATGCTTGTCGGCGGCGGCGAAGCGATACTGGATCTCCTCCCATGTCCTCCCACGGCTCGATGTCGTCATCGAGGAGCCTGCGTTGAACGTGTAGTAAAGCAACGGTTCGGGCACATAGCCGATCTCGCCCACATCCAGCACACGCAGCATGAAGTCCCAGTCCTCGGCGTATTTCAACGACTCGTCGAATTGCACCGTGTCGAACAGGTCGCGCCGGCAGAAGAACCCGCTCGGTCCGCAGACGGAATTGTACTGGCTGATCATCCTGCGCGTGATCGCCGTGATCGGCTGAACGTTGAACGCGGTTTCGGGGATGAACTCCTGTCCGCACGTCGTCATCGGCCGCGTGCCGATCGTGGCGTACTGTCGCTTCAGCTTTTCCGGCTTCCAGTAGTCGTCGTCGTCGAGGAAGGCCACGAACTCGCCCTTCGCTTGGCGCACGGCCACGTTGCGGGCATAGCCGCAGCCGCCATTGCGCTCCGTCCGGATAACGCTGACAGCCTCGCCATAGCTTGCGAGCTCCTTGTGCGCGTCGAACGACGAGCAGTTATCGGCGATGATCACCTCGCAGCTGTCGAGTGTCTGCGCCAGCGCGCTCTGGATCGCGCGGTGCAACAGGTCCAGCCGGTTGTAGGAGACAATGATCGTGGAAACCCTGATCGTCATGATCCAGTCAAAATCCTTCTAGGTCGTCGCCGTTGACCGCATCATGAGCGTCCGCAGAGTCCTGATCTGACCCGCCAATTGACCCCGGCGGCAGATCAGCAGGACGGCATAGGCAATGGCCAGCTCCCCCAGAGACGCAAGTATCTCCTGAAGGTCGCTCATGTCGATATAGGCGCGAAGCAGCGCATGGCTAGCGCAAATCCCCAGCGCCGCCACAGCTGCAGGCGTCAGTATGCTGAGGAAGCTCCAAATCCCGAGATTCACCTCCGGCAGGGTAAGCCCAAGCGAACGAGGCAGGTAGAGCAGGTTCACCACCGTGAACGCTCCCGCCACGGCCAGCAAACCGAAAGGTGCCGAAAGCGGCAGCAGGATAACCCACAACACCGCCATCTCGAATGTTTGCCGCAAGCGCACATCCGTACGCCCCGTCGCAAGTAGCAGAGCGTTGGCCGGAACAAGTATGGTCTGGACCGCCGCCACGGGCGCGAGCACTGCGAACACCGGCGCCGCCTGAAGCCATTCCGTCGACAGCAGGAACGCAAAATACGCCGGGCTCGCCGCCGCCAGCGCGGCGACAGCGGGAAAGACCAGCAGGGCGACCGCGGTGGTCAGGATCAGCAGCAGGTCCCGCAGCGCCACCTTGTCATCGCGGAGTTCGACCATGCGAACAAACAGCGCGTTCTGTACCGGGCTCGCGACCAGCTGGTGCGGCAGGTTCATCACGCGCGTCGCGAACGAATAAAGCCCGGTCGGCGCCGCGCCGAGAATACGTCCGAGAACCAGCGGATCAAGCTGTCGGCCAAAGAAGTAGAGCAGTGTCGCGCCAAGCGTGTCGCGTGCGAACCTGGTGTGCTCGCCCAGCTTCGTGCTCGAAAACTCGAGCGTCGGCCTGAAACGTGTGCGCCACGTGACCAGCAGAGCCTTCACCACCCAGAATGCGACCTGCTGGAGGACGAGCGCCCAGGCGCCCGCTCCCTGAAAGGCCAGCACGATCGCAACGCCGAGCCCTACCAGCGCCGAGAAGCCCTCGATCGCGGCCAGCTCGCGAAACTTCTGGCGCTGCTGCATGTCTGCTGTGGGCGCGGCGATGGCGGAGACGATCAGCGGGACAACCGCCAGCCCCAGAAGCAGCGCCTGCAGCCGAGGCTCTCCAAACACGATCGGTGCCGCAAACGAGATGGCGACCAGCAGCAGGCTCAGCATGCCGCCAAAGCCGGAGATCATCCAGAACGCGCTCGACCAGGTAGTTCGTTCGGATGCCGGCGTGCGCACCAGCGACTGCCCCATGCCGGCATCGGCCATGTAGATCGTGCACATGACGAAACTCATCGCCACCGCGACGAGGCCATACTCATGCGGTCCCAGCAGCCGCGCGACGATCGGCAATGCCAGGAAGGCCGCGACCGTCTGTACGACCCGGCCGGCAGACAGCGAGGCGAGGTCGATGCTGAATCGCTTCAGGGCCATGCGGGGGCCGCGCCCGGCGAATCAGCGATCATTCCAGATGCAGCGCGTCCTGCATGGCCGGCGCTCCAGCCAGGACGGAAACTGGCTTCGAGGCGGTCGACAAAGGCCTCGATGTCCACCCGGTCGCGTCGGTCGGTGAGGGCATTGGCCATGGCGAGCGCGTGATCCGGGCTTGAAACAATCCGGCGCACCGCCGCCAGCGCCGATGCGAGGTCGCCACGGACGAAGCTTTCGCAATGGATCCCAGGCTGAACCCCATAGGCAGGCAAGTCGAACGGATCATCGATCACAAGCGGCCGTCCAAGCGCGATAGCGACAGCGAGCGTGGTAGAACCAGAAAAACGGTAGTTCGGCGTCGTCGCCACCAGCAGGCACTTGCCCGCCGCCGCAATCCGTGCCGATTGCTGAAAACCCGAGCGAAACGCCAGCGTGATATTGGACTGGACGGCGGGCGGCAGCACGCTGACGCGTCTGCGTACCTCATGGTCCTCAGTAACGATTGCCACGCGCAGGCCGCCAGCGGCCAGTCCAATCGGTATCTCCCAGTCGCGCCGCGAGTCGCTGCCAATGGCGACGACGTCGTGCGACAATGTGGCAGGCATGATCTTGCTGTAGTAATCGATGTCCACGAACATCGGATGAAACGCCATCCTGTCCGCATGACGGGGCAGGGCGTCCGACCAGATCTGCCGTTCGTTTTCACTGGCAAGCCAGATCGCATCGATTGCGGCGAAAAGCTTGTCGTACTTGTTGAGGTAGGCCTTGTTCGAGAGCGACTGCGGATCGAAGTCGATCCCGCCCCAGTGAACCACCAGCCGCCGCCGCAGAAGCCCCGCCTGCTTCATTGCCGCCAGCACGCGAATCCATGGCAGATCTGCGGTGTAAAGCACGCTGTTTGCGGGGCTGGACGCCTTCAGCACCGTGCCGATACTGCTTACGTACTGAAGCTTTCTGGCTATGCCGCTCGGTGCCTTTCCGCGCGTCCAGGGCGAGACGGAATGCACATCATACCCGCGCGCCTTGAGTTCGCGGGCACCCTTGTCGGCGTTTGATGGGGTCGTGCGTGTGTCGAGATCGGGCGCAGGCCGGTGTCCGCCCCAGAGGCAGACAACAGGTGGACGCTCGCGCAACAGGCCAGACATGATCGACGTCGTTCCGCCGGCCACGCGGACCAGCTCAAGTGTTATGCCCTCGTGCCGAAACGCTCGGAGCGCTCAGCCCGCGGGCTAGAAAGTCCTTTCAGCCACGCGGATCGTGTCGCCGGGCCCGATCCAAGTATATGCCGTCACTGGCATCAATTGTTCACGCGTATTCCCCTCACGGGTGACAAAAACCGTGCCGGCGTTGGCGCGGTAGGTAAAGCCGCCCGCGGTCGCCACCGCCTTGGTAACCGTCATGCCAATTGCATAGGGATACTGGCCGGGTGTGGCCACCTCGCCAAGTATATAGAACGGTCTGTATGCAATAATGTCGGTGCTGACCTTGGGTGCTCGCACCATGTCGGTCGCGACAAGCTTCGCCTCAACTGTCTTCGTGAAGGCATCCAGTGTCGCCCCGCCGGCCTGCACCTCGCCGATCAGAGGCATCGCTACGGCGCCGCGGCTGGACACCAGGAACTCGCCCGAGAGCTCCTGCTCGCCAAACACCGTCACGCGAACGCGGTCGCCCGCGCCGAGCAGATAGTCGGGCACCGCCCCAGGCTCAGCGAGCCCGGCCCCAGGGGGCAAGACCGTCGTCGCACATCCAGCGCCAAGCAAGGTTGCAAGGGCAGCCAGTGCAAACGAAAGTTTCCGCGCGAGATATTCCATCACTCTCCCCTGATACTGCGTATACGCACGATCTTGATCTAGTTGCGGCATGGAAACGTCGAAGCGCCGACCGCGATTTTTCATCCGTAGGCGGCACATACCAGATTGAACGCACACTCGCGTCAAAAAAAGCTGGCGTGTGGCGGAACTCTCTGCGAAAGAATTCGTTAACTTTCGGAATGGGAGTGGGTAGTCGCCATGGGCGTCGGGTCTCCGGAAGCAATCGCCCCGGCAGCGGTTGCCTCAGCGCAGGATTTGATCGGTGAACGGGCGGTTTTTCGTCCGCCCCCACTGCAGGCCCGCCATGGCCGCGGCAGCGACCTGCATAGTTCAGCGAAGGTTATCGGAGGGGTATCAAAGCGCGCGTTCGATCTCGTGGTTGCCAGCAGCGCGCTGGTCATTCTTGCGCCGGCCTTGCTCGGTATCTGGGCGCTCGTTCGCGTCGATAGCCCAGGTCCTGGCCTGTTCAAGCAGCGGCGCGGCGGCTTCGAGGGCAGGCCATTCCGCATCCTGAAGTTTCGCACAATGAAAACTCAGGAAAGTCGGTCCATAGCGCAGGCGACGGATGGCGATGATCGGACGACGGCGCTGGGGCGTTTCCTTAGGAAATACAGCGTCGACGAATTGCCGCAGCTGATCAACGTGCTGATGGGCGACATGTCAATCATCGGCCCGCGTCCGCACGCCCTCGCACACGACAGGAAATTCGGCGAGGTCGATCGCCGCTACGCGTTTCGCCACCGCGCCCGCCCCGGCATTACGGGCCTGGCCCAGGTTTCCGGTGCGCGTGGCCTTACAGATACCGACGCAAAGATCGTTCAACGACTCGAATTTGACCTGAAGTATGTGACCAACTGGTCCTGGATGATGGACCTGAAGGTCGTGCTCCGCACCGTCCGCGTCCTGCTGTCGGACCGCTCTGCCTTCTGATCCCTGACGTCCTTTACCCGATCAAAAAAGCCGGCGGATCTAGACCGCCGGCCTTGTTTTGTCAGAGCGCCGGATATCAGGCTTCGCGCGTGTAGTACCCTGAGAACGCTTTCGAATAGTACAGGCCGTCATAGAACGACCGCTTGCGGCCTTTGCGAACGTCCGCCCGGTTGACAACTACGCCGAGCACGTTAGCTCCCGCCAGCTCCAACTGGGCTATCGCGGCCCGCACCGCCCGCGCCGGGGTCTTGCCCGAGCGAAGCGCCACGACCACGTTGTCCGCCAGCGAGGCGATGACGCGTGTGTCGGCGACCGCGAAGATCGGGGCGCAGTCCAGCACCACAAGTTCGTAGTTCTGCGAAAGCTCAGCAATCAGGCGCTCCATTGCGCCCGTGCTGAAAATGTCCTTCGTCGTCAAGCCTGAAGCGGGCAGCACATGCATTCCGGTTTCGGTGTCGGTTCCCACCACCTCGCGCCAGTCCTTCTCGCCGGACAAGACCTGCTGCAAGCCAAACTCCGGCTCTATGTCAAGGAGGCGGTTGATTGTCCTCATGCGAACGTCGCAGTCGACGATGATGGCGCGCAGGCCGCCCATGCCTGCGACGCGCGCCAATCCGAGCGACAGCGTCGTTTTGCCATCGCCGGGCAGGGCGGATGTTAAGGCCACAACATTCTTGTGCGGCGCGCTTGCGAGCATCACGGCAGTCTGAAGGACGCGGAAGGACTCGGTGAACTGCGACAATCGCTTGGCCAGCATGTATCCGGTCGGCGACCGGTTTCGCTCGGGGATGTGCTGCAGGTCACGCTTGCTGAGGTCCGGCACGGTCACGAGCGCCCGAACCCCCAGTTTTTCTTCTGCTTCTTCCGCGTTGTCGATCGACCGTCGCGAACGTTCCGCAATGATGCCGGCAAGCAAGCCGAGCAGGATCCCGGCAGCAGTCGAAAGCGCCGCGTTCAGCAGTAACTGCGGCGACGTCGGATCACTCGGCGGACGGGCCGGCGCCAGCAATCGCGCACTGACTGCCGCCGGAGCGCCCTGGCTCTGGATTTCGTGCGACCGCTGAAGAAAGCTTTCGTAGACAACCCGTGCCGCGTGAGCGTCGCTGTCCAGCCCGCTCAGCTTCACCGCGTCGAAATCGTCGCTGACAAGCTTTCCCGTCAGGCTATCGAGCTGCGCCTGTTGCGTGTCGAGACGAGCACCAACGGAATCGGCGCGGAGCTTGGCGGATGCTGCCAACCGCTGCATTTCGCTGGCTATGCGTTCATCGAGCGCCTGTTTCTCTTCATACGCCTGGAGCAGGCTTGGATGGGCCTTGCCGTAACGGGTTTGCAGGTCCGCGATGCGCTGGCTGAGCGTTGCTTCCTTGGAGCGCAGGTCGCGCATCGTTTCGTCGGGAATGTCGACGGCATTCAGGGACCCGCCAGAGCGGGCAATCCCGGAAACCAGCTCGTATTGCGCGCGATGCTGGGCGTATTCCGAACGTGTCGCCATCAGCGAGCTCTGGATTTCGACGATCTGCTGTTCGGCGAGGCTCGAACCCTGAGCCGTGAGCAAGTTGCGCTGGGCGCGATACTGCTGGGCGGCGGCGGTCTTCTCCTGCACTTCGCGACGCAGTTCAGCAAGCCGCTCGTCGAGCCAGCCATTCGCATCGGCTGACGCCGCGACGCGGGCCTCTTTCAACGATGCAAGGTAGATCGACGACAGTCCATTCGCCATCTGGGCAGCGCGGGCGGGAGACTCGGAGACTGCGGAAACTTCAACCACATAACTAAGTCCACGCCGCCGGACGTCGATGGCGGCAGCAACGGCGTCGGTCACTTCGTCCGGGATTTCGCGCGTCGTCGGACCCATGGCTGAGGCGGCAAGAGGCCCAGCAGCTGCGGGGCCATACCGCGCCGACACGGCGGTCGCGGCCGACGATGGTGGCTCGAAACCGATATCGCGGCCGGGCGCGCCCGCCCCTGTTCGAAGCACTGGAGCGGGCAACAGTAACGCTTCTTCGGCAATGCGGGCTTTGTCGGGGCCAGCCCATTCTGGGTCACTGCCCAAAGCCAGTTCGCTTGCCAGCCGCGTGACCAGGACCGGCGAACGGATGGCTTCGATCTCGGAATCCACAATGCCCGCGTCAGCTCGACCTGATGCGGCGATTCGGTCCGGCACGATCTGGTCCGGGGTAGGATCCAACATCAGGAGCGCAGTTGATGTATATTTCGGCGCGTCGCGGAGGGTCAGACCAATTCCCGTGGCGGCGACCAGTGCTGCAACGCCCGCAATCAGGAATTTCTGGCGCATCAGGGCGGCCACAAGCTTATCGCTCGCGTCCGGCCCCTGCTCGGGCGTTGGGTAGTTCTGGTACGTGAGCGGGAGCGACTGCGACTGTTCCGCAACATGCATCTGCGAAGAACGTCTAGTCGTCAGATTGTTGCCAGTGTGTGTCATGGGTCGCCCAGATAGCAAATTGACTGGCGCAGAAACCGCCACGACAGCGACAGGGCGTTACGAGCCCCTGTCGAACTGGCATTTAGATCGAGCAGCGTTCCAGCCGATGGTTCGCCGACATAATCCTCCGTATTCGGAACAAATTCAAGCAGTCCGAGCACGGTTAGGACATCAAATTGGTGTGGCGCCTAACCGCGCGCCAATCTCGCCTGCTTCCAATCTCGCCTGTTTGGAGAAACTATCCGTCACCGTAACGGAACTTGTTGCCATTCGATTCGAGATACCGTTGAAGTTGTCCATCGTCACTCAATGTCACCGCTTGCTCTGCGCTGCTTGTTGCGCATCAAACATGAACGTTGGACAACGGGCGGGTCGAGGGTCACTACGAAGATATGCTGGCCGAAGAAGCATCGCGAGCGTTACCGGGCTGGGTGCTTCACCCCGCCACAGCTGTGCTTTTCCTGTTCATGTTGCGGGCGGCGCTGAAAACGCCGCATGCTTCCGGGCGTTTGCTGGTTGCAATTGTCTGGCTGCGATATGTCATGCAGGCGTATCATGAAGTTACATACTTCAGCGTTGGAGGCGTGAGCATCAATGCTCTGGCTTCGCTGGGAGTTTGTCTGGTTGGCGGGATAATCCTGTTTCGGCGGCTTCCAGAGCTTGGGCGGTTTCCGTTCCTGATTTTGCTGATGCTGACAATTGGGGCCAGCGGTCTGATGAACGGTGCCCTGACGCCGGCGATCGAAACCCTTCTCAAGTGGGGTTTCTTCGCCATTGTCTTGCTTGCCACCATCGACTGCCTTCGTCGGGACGGAGATGCCCGCATTTTCGGGCTGCTGCTTTGGTCCTTCGCACCCGTGATTGTGTACCAGGCGCTATCCATCGTCCTGGACGTCGGCAAGGCGACGGAGAGTGATGGCTCGGTCAGTTTCATCGGCGGGTTCCATCACGAATCCGCCTTCTCGGTGATTCTGATTACCTGTCTCACGGTCGCCTCGCTGGTGCCTCGTATGAATGTGCTGGCCTGCATCGGCATTGTCGGGATTTGCCTGGTTGGCGTGGTTCTCGCGAACTATCGCACCTCCCTCATTGCGGCCGCCCCGATTGTGTTTGGCTTCTTCGTGTTCGGCGTCGCGAGCAACCTTCGGCCAGGGCGGCGGGTCGCCGTCAGCATTGTCGGGCTCCTGATGATTATGACGGTAGCAGTCGCCGGTAGCGCGATCATGTCGGACCGGATGTCCGATGTGGGCGTCGTTGCTGATGAGGGCGGGGCGATCATCAAGTCCCCGGACCAGTTCACCGAGGCGGAACGCAAACTGCTTTCGGGCCGCGTCTATCTCTGGAACCAATACATAGAAGAGTATTCGGCTGGTGACGACAAGCACCTGCTGCTCGGCTATGGCGCGGATTCGTGGGTCGAGCGGTTCGGCCTCTATGCCCACAACACGCTGGTCTCCTACCTGTTCGAGTTTGGCCTGACCGGCGCGGCGCTGATCGTGCTGGTCTGGCTCGCCATGATCGCCAGGTCGCTGCGCGCGACCGACTGGACGACGCGCGGACAATTGCTCACCGCTCATGTGGGCTTCATCCTGCTGAATATGGCAACGATGCCGTTCTGGTTGATTGAGGGGCTGATCTTCTATGGTCTTCTCTGCGGCTACACCGTCGCAGTCACGTCGCCGGCGTTGGTCCCGGGCAGGCTGAACGCTGTCGGCATGCCGCGCCCCATTGCGGACAACCCGGCGGCCGCCCTCGCCCGCACGAGGCGCGAGCAACGTTACGCCCAGATCCGGGGTGAGCCGCCTGCCGGCCCGTTGGAAACAAGCTCATGAAAATCTGCGCCATCGGCCTGAGAGGCATTCCGGATGTGATGGGGGGTATCGAGACCCATTGCGAGAACCTCTACACGCGCCTCGCCAAGCTTGACGACAAGCTCGACATCACCGTCATCGGCCGCAGCGGCTATGCCCAGTCCGGCACGCACGGCAAGGTCCGCGTGGTGTCGCTGTGGGCGCCGAAGCGCAAGGCTCTCGAAACGCTGATCCACACACCGCTGGCGATCCTTTACGCCCGACTGTTCCTGCACCCTGACGTTATCCACTTGCACGCCATCGGGCCGGGCTTCTTCGCGCCGCTTGCGCGCCTTCTCGGCTTCCGCGTCATCGGCACGCACCATGCGACCGACTATGACCGTCCAAAATGGGGCCAGTTCGGCAAGTGGTTCCTGAAGACCGGCGAGGGCATGATGGCGCGGTTCTCCGAAGAGATGATCTGCGTCAGCCACATCATCGAGAACCGGATGGCGAGCGAACACCCCGAACGCCGTGACCGCTTCGTGACCATTCACAACGGCGCTCCGCCCCAAAACACGATCGCGGAAGACGACTCAGAACTTCTCGACGCGCTCGGCGTCACGTCCCAATCCTATATCCTCTGTGTCGGACGGCTCGACCCTTCCAAGGGCTTCCACGATCTCGTCGCCGCCTTCGGCAGGGCCCGGCCGGCCGGCATGAAATTGCTCGTCGTCGGCGGATCGATGGGCAGCGATGAATACGCCGCTGATCTGAAACGTAACGCGTCCCAAGACGTGATCTTTGCAGGCATGCGGACGGCGAAGGAATGCGCATTGCTTTACCGTCACGCCGGGCTGTTCGTTCATCCGTCCTACCTCGAGGGTTTCCCGCTCGTCCTGCTCGAAGCCGTCGCCGCCGATGCGCCGATCCTGGTCTCGGACATCCCCGCACATCTAGAACTGGGCCTCGACCCCACCAACTATTATCCAAAGGGTGATGTGACAGCGCTGGCCGCATTGCTGATGGCGGATGCGGACACATATCGCTGCACGCGACGCGCCTACATTCTGGAAGAGAACGATTGGGAGGCGATTGCCCGCCGTCACCATGACATCATCATGCGGCCGGCTGGTGCGCGTCGGCTGCCGCTCGCTGCGACCGCGCCGCGCCCGTCCTGAGCCGTCCAGCGCTATCGCACGTCGCTGCGATCAACGACCAATAGCGCTCGGTAATGGGTGCCAGGCCATACGCCTCCAGCCGCACGCGCGCACGACGTCCATACTCGCGCCGCATCGCCTCATCGCTCATCTGCTCCAGCGCCCGCGCCAGCGCCGCAGGTTGGCCCACCGGCGCCATCAGGCCATGACGCGCGGCATAGACATCGCGCGCACCAGTCGCCTGCGCCTCATCGAGCAGTTCTGCCGGCCCCGACGGACAGTCCGTCGCCACTACCGGCACGCCCAGCGCCATCGCTTCGGCGAGCGCATTGGGAAACCCCTCGCAGTGCGACGCCGACACGAACAGCTCCGCCCGGCTCACCACCGCAAACGGATTGCGGAGATAGCCGCCGAACCTCACCCATTCCTTCAGGCCGTAAGAGTCCACCTTCGTCGCCAGCGCCTCGCGCTCCGGCCCGTCGCCGAGGATCACCAGCGGCACCGCTGGACGCGCGATCGCATAGGCGTCGATCAGGTCAGCGAACCCCTTGGACTGCACCAGCCGCCCAACGCCTACCATGAAGCGCGGGGGCAGGGCGATCTCCGCCTCCTCCTGTCCGTCGCGCTGGATCCTGTCCATGTCGTACGGATTGGGGATGCTCGTCACCCGGTCTGCGCGCACGCCGAACTTTTCGATCAGGTCGAGCCGCACGCCTTCCGACACAGCGATGATGTGGTCGGCCCGCGGATAGGTCAGCCGCGGCACAACCTTCGAGGCCCATACGCGCCAGCCCGTCCGCTTGCCTTCGAGATGTGTCGACAGTTGTGCCCGCTCGCTGATCACCACGGGCAGGCCAAGCGTACGCGCTGCTATCACCGCCGCCACATTCGCGCGCACCAGGAAGCTCACCACCATGTCCGGCGTGATCTCCTTCAAGAGCCGCCGCAGGCCGGAGATGCTGGGCATCAGACGCCCGCCGCAATCCATCCGGTGCACGGTCACGAAGGGCGGCGGCGTCCGGTGCTCTTCCTCATCGTCGAGCAAGATGAGATGCACGTCCCACGCATCTGGAGGCGTATTCTCCATCACTGTCGTCAGCACACGTTCGGCACCGCCAGGCCCCAGCGCGTTGATCACGAAAGCAATGCGCCGCCGCCCCTCGCTCATTCGCGCCGGCCCTTCAGATAACCCGGCGCGACCGGCGCATCGGTTGGCCTCCAAAAGCTGTCGCGGCCACGGTCGAACGGATCGCTCTGCAGCCGTCGCATGCGCAGCGGAACATCGTCCGCCCGGTCGATCAGCGACCCCGGAGGATCACGGACAAGATCCTCCCACCGGTCGCCAACCTCGCCGAACAGGCAATTGTAGTATTCGAACCGCGCCTCGCCATCCCCGCCGCCGAACCAGATGGCCGTGTGCCCGCGATTGGCCAGGACGATGCTGTTGGCGATCACCAACCGCGCGCCGCCCCACACGCGGATCGACCGGTGGCCCGACGCGATGAACACGCCGTCCATCCGGACATCGCCCTTGTTGTCCAGCCCGGATTCTTCGCCGCCGATCAGAACAGCACTGCGCACATTCAGCGGACCATTGCCTTGCTCGACGCTGATCGCCTCGTTGTTGGCGGCCTGGTAGTCCAGGATGGGCCCACGACCCTTGAGATCAATCCAGGCGTTGCTCAGCCATGTCTGGCCGCGCGTCGGCGTCTTCTGACCGAGTATGAGTCCGGCACCGAAGATGTCCTTCGACTGCCTGTCGGTAAACACGAAATCCTTGATCAGCACGTCGCCGGTTCCATCGAGCGACACGCCATATTTGCGCCCGCTGACATCCAGCCCCACCACCGCAGCATCCCCGCCCGACAGAACCAGTCCGCGCGCGTTGTTGCCAGCTGGGCCTACCCTGATGTCGGTCTGCAAGCCGTCGCCCGCAGCGGCGCGCTGTATCAGTCCCGCCTCGAATGCGGATGCATGTCCGGCCTGGAAGCGGCCGCCGGGCTGCGCCAGCGCCACGGCGCTCGCCAGAAGTCCCATGCTTACGGCCAGAACCCAACGCATCGACTTTCCCATTCTGCTCCGCCACCCGACCGAGAACTAGACCTGCCAGCCGCTGCGTCAACGCGGCATGAACAGACATGTCAGGTCTCGCGCCCAACCGGATATAGCATATACCGTTGGTCATAGAACGGGCTCCGCTCGTAGAAGAATTGCAGCCGGCGCAGGGGGGAGGCTGCAAACGCCGCATCCTCGCCCAGCCTCATCTCGAACTCAGCCTTCAGATGCGGGTCACTCGCCAGCATCTGCTCGGCCATCGGTGCGATGGCGTAGGGCTCCATATATTCAACCCGCGAGAGAATCTCAGCGAAGAACCCCCAGGCGAAGAACGAGTCCTCACTTTCGGGCTCGAGCAGGTAGGCCGCCAGCGCTCCGAGCGTCTGGTCGGTCGACACGCGCACCGAGCCGGGCGGATAGGTTTCCGTCCGCCGCTCTTTCTTGATCCCGGTCGGCGCATATGTCATGCGTCCCTCGGCCAGACCGGCATTTCGGAACCCGTCGATGCGGATCATCTCCACATCCACCGCCTTGGCGTCAGCGATCATCTCAACCTTGATCCCATGGAGCCTCAGCTTCGCGATCACGTCCGGCTTTGTCGCCGGCACCCAGTAGGCCTTTGCAACATCAAGCTGGAGGCCCGGCTCCGAACCATAAACCGGAACGGGCACGGTGGGCCCCGGCTTGCCCAGGTAGCGCGAGACCTTCGTCCCCGATGCAGCAGAGTCCCTCTGCTCTGACGCTACGCTCAGAAAAGCCAGCGTCCCCACTTGCGCCTCCTTCGTCTTCCAGTTCGCATCCACCGTCTTCGGGCGCGCTGCCCGATCCGTCGCGATCGCCTTCTTCAGCGACTTTGACTCGCTCGCGAGCGTTGCGAGTGTCTGCTCGAGCAACACATACGTCCCGAGCACGCGCTGCCGGTATGGCTTGAGCGAATGGTTCTCGACCAGCACAGTCGGCAAGCCCCGCAGGTCGCCATACGCATGAGAGAAGCGCGCCGCGAACGCCATGAAGTCCACGCCCTGCGGCAGGTCCGCCTCGTCGCGCGCGAAGATCATCGGCCCCGGGATATGCCCGTTTGCCCTCAACGCCGCGTCGGCCTTGGGGCGATAGACATCGTTCAGCCATTTGCCGATGGCGGGGCTGTCAGCGTAGAGCCCGTCCCACCCGTCGAACCAGAAGGTTACGTCGTACTGGTAATCGAGCCCATCCGTGACGTGCAGGTCGATGTAGAAGTCGGGATCGTATTTGTTGATCAGGCCGAGCAGCGCCTGCATCTCCGGCGCCTCAGCCTTCATGAAGTCGCGGTTGAGGTTCAGGTTCTGCGCGGTGTTGCGCCAGCCCATCTCCTTCGGCCCACGCTGGTTCGGCCGGCTTTGCGAGGTCGACCGCTCATGCCCATCGGCATTGAGCGCCGGGATAAACACGACATTGACCTTGTCCAGCAGGCTGTCCTTCCCCTTGAACAGCATGTCCCGGATCAGCATCAGCATGGCGTCCTTGCCGTCGATCTCACCCGAATGGATGCCCGCCTGCACGAGGAAAACCGGCTTCGCGTCCTGCAGCTTCGCGCCATCCTTGGTCAGGATCACAGCCGCCATCTGCCGCCCTTGTGGCGTCGTGCCGAACAACTCGATCCGCATCAGCGCCGACGCCTTGTCCATCCGCCGCAGGAAGGCCAGCGTTTCTTCGTAGTTGGGTGTCGCCGTCAGGCCGGTCTTCTCCGAAGGCGTGATCCAGCTGTCGCCGTCCTCCGCGACAAGCTTCTCGCTTGCCCCGCTCCACGGCAGCACGGGCGGCAGGAATGACTCCGGATCGAGTGTGGGCTTCTGGGCCATGGCGATAGCTCCGCTGAAGGCGAGGGTGGCAAGCAGCGTGATGCCGGACGTGGCGCGCGTCTTCGTCATTTCTATCCACAGCCTCGCCGCAACACTTGTCACCCGTTCTAGCATCAGCCAAGCATCGCTGCGCAAGCTCACCCGAAGGGTCTCCATGAAAGCCATGCTGGGATATCTGTCTGCCGCCACGCTTGTGCTGGCAGGCTGCGCAACGGATGGGCAATCGCCAGCAACGCTGCAACCAGCCGCGGCGGTCCGCTCCGCGCTCGCCGCCGTTTCGTCCGAGGTCAGCGATGGGCACCTTCGCAACTACATCGAGAAGATGGTCAGCTTCGGCACGCGCCATACGCTGTCGGACCAGCTCTCTGACACGCGCGGCATTGGCGCCGCCCGCCGCTGGGTCGAATCCGAATTTCGCAAGATGAGCGCCGATTGCAGCAACTGCCTCGAAGTCATCACGGTGCAGGACACGGTCACGGCCCCGCCGCGCGTGCCCAACCCGACCATCGTCGCCAACGCCGTCGCCATCCAGCGCGGCACGGGCGACCCGAACCGCATCATCATCATTCAGGGCCATCTCGACAGCCGCGTCACCGACCCCTTGAACTTCACGTCCGACGCCCCCGGTGCCAATGACGACGCCTCTGGCGTCGCCGCTGTGATGGAGACAGCCCGTATCCTCTCGAAGCGGAAATTTGGCGCGACGCTCGTCTACGCCGCCCTGAGCGGCGAAGAGCAGGGCCTGCATGGCGGCCGCATCCTTGCCGCGCACGCCAAGGCGCAAGGCTGGGAGGTCCTCGCCGTCCTCAACAACGACATCGTCGGCAACAGCCATGGCATGGCCGCGCATGTCGACGATCGCGTCCGCGTCTTCTCCGAAGGCGTGCGTTCCAACGAGTCGGAGTCGATCGCCGCCGCCCGCCGCTCTGTCGGCGGCGAAGTCGACGCACCTTCACGCAACCTCGCGCGCTATGTCGACGCCATCGCCGAAGTGCATATGCCTGGCTTCGACGTCTCCATGGTCTACCGCCGTGACCGCTTCAGCCGCGGTGGCGATCAGGTGCCGATGGTCGAAGCCGGCTTCCCCGCCGTGCGTGTGACGGAAGCCGCCGAACACTATCATCGCCAGCACCAGGACCTGCGCACTGAGAACGGCATCGTCTACGGTGACACGATCGACGGCGTCGACTTCCCCTATCTGGGTCGCGTGACGAAGCTCAACGCCATGACAATGGCCTCGCTCGCCTCCGCCCCGCGCCCTCCGCGCGAAGTTAAGATCGATGGCGCCGTCTCCGCCAACACCACCGTGACGTGGACCGCGAGTGACGGCGCTGCCACCTACATCGTGTGGTGGCGCGACACGACATCGCCTGTCTGGCAGCACAGCAAGATCGTTCCCGGCGCAACGACGGCAGTGCTGGAGAACACCGTCATCGACGACTGGTTCTTCGGCGTGCAGGCGGTCTCAGCCGACGGCTACGCAAGCCCGGTTCAGTTCGCCGGCGTGGTGGGCGCTTTCTTTCTGCCGCTGGCGAAGTAGGACGAGCATCGACTGACGGACACCGCTACCGCGCTGCCAGGATGTCATCGATGTACGGCGGCTTGCCCGCAATCCGCTCAAGTCGCGGATAGCGATGCCCGCCAGCATAATCCAGCTTGACGGTTTTCAACGTATCGCCAAAGCGGATCAGCAACTCCACCGGCTTGTTCCTGCTGTCGCCTGCTGAAGCCCGAAGTCGCTCCGGCGTGAACGCCAGGCCGTTCACGCCCGTGATCGTCAGCGACGTGTTGAGCTTCGCCTTCCACGCTGGCCCGTCCCACTGGATCAGCGTGATTTTTCCCGCCGAGTCAGTGGCCAGCCCAAGCGAGTAGAGCAGGTTGACTGCGCGTGTCCGTGCCTCGCCCTCGCGCCACACTGCATTTGGCGTATCGCCATAGACCAGCCGGTAGCCGCCACGCTCCAGCCCATCCAGGGGCGCCTTCACCGCCACCTCGTCCACGCGTTTGCGGAAAAACGCCTCCCAGTCATGCGGCGCGACCTTGTTCAGCGTCGCGACCAGGTCCGCCCGGGTATAGGTCAGCTGCCCCCAGTCGCCATCGTTCACACCAAAAAACGCCTTCGCAAAGTCGTCCAGCGACTTCTTGTTCTGCGTCTTCTCGCGGATGAGGGTATCCACATCCATCCAGATCAGCTGGCCCTCCGAGTAGTAGTCCTCGCTGCGCTGCCAGTTCTGCCAGGGCAGGGACCGCCGCGCGGCGATCACCGGATCCATCGTCGCGTCCACCAGCGGCCGCCACTCCCGTCCCGTGCGCGTATCGTACATTGCAGCGTTGTTCGCGATCAGATCGAGCGCCTGTTGCTTCGTAACGAAGCCAGACCGCGCCGCCAGCACATGCCCCCAGTATTGCGTCTGCCCCTCATAGACCCACAGCAGCGCCGCCCGCATCGGCACGTTGAACGACGGCGTCCACAACTCAGCCGGACGCCGGTACTTGCCATTCCACGAGTGAACATACTCGTGCGCCAGCAGGTCCTTGCTCACGAAGCCGGTGTTCCACGTCGTGAAGTATCCCGACCGCACGCCATTGTTGCTCGACCGCTGATGCTCGATCCCCGCCGTCGCCAGGTTTTCGCTCACCGACAGCAGGAAGTCGTAGTGATCGAAATGCCGTGCGCCGAACAGCCTGTCGGCCTGCTTCACCAGATTGCGATGAACCTCGATCACCTCCGCCGGCGGGTTCACCTGTCCCGCCTCGTCCCCCATCGCATTCAGCGTCACGCGCGAGCGACCGCCCGGATCGAGATCGAACTTCCGCATGTACTTGCCAGCGAACAACGGTGAATCCATCACCGTCTCCCACGACGCCGTCTTGAACTTCACCGTGTCGCCGGATCTCGACGCCGTCTCCAGCGCCGTCGCAAAATCCCACCCGGGCGGCAGCTTCACGCTGACATCGAAATTGATCTTCCGCGCGAAATGCCCGGCCGGATACAGCGCGCCAATGTACCAGTTCAGCCGCAGCATCTCCGGCGTCATCATGATCGGACCCTGTGCCGACTCGATCGGCGACAGGAACTGCGCCTCAACGTCCAGCGCCTTCACGCCTGCCGGCACCTCAACATGAAATGCGAACACGTCCGCCGGATCGCGCCGCCACGGCAAGCTCTTCCCGTTGGCCGAGATCTTCAGCCCTGCATAGTTGTAGATCGGCCCGCGCGGCGCATGGTTTCCCGGAATCCACTCTGCATACATCAATGTCAGCGGACCCGCCTTCGCCACGGGCACCTTCTGGCGGATGCCGAAAATCCGCCGGTCTAGGTCAGTTGCGTCCACCTCCAGCGTCAGCGTCCCCGGATAGGCCACGTCCCGCAGCGCCGGGAGGGCAGGCGCCGCCGCAGCCGGCTGTGGCTCCGACCGGATCGGCTTGCCCACCTGCTGCGCCACCACCGGCGCGACGGCCAGCATGATGGCGGCCGTAATGGCGAATACGTGTTTCAATGCGCTGATCCCTGAATCTTTCGCTGAGAGGCAAGGCTAGAACACCTCACACGCGAAACTCAACGCACGAAGTTGCAACGAGCCTGCAGCCTCTGGCGGAACACTGCGATCTGGTGCAGGTCTTTCGCGCTGGATAAGGCTACGGGTCGAGGGAGAGGCGCATGGAATCGGCGACGCCGGAGGCGGCTGCAAAGCCGACGACGCCGCTGCGCACGGTCGTGCTGGCGTCGGCCGCGGGCACTGCGTTCGAATGGTATGATTTCTTCGTCTACGGTGCGCTCACCAGCATCTTTGCAGCAAAATTCTTCAATGCTGCCGAAATCGGCGAAGCCAATGCAACGCTCGCCACGCTCGCTGTGTTCGCCGCCGGCCTGCTGTTCCGTCCGCTCGGCGCGCTGATTTTCGGTCGCATGGGCGACCGCTTCGGCCGCAAGGGCGCGTTCCTCGCCACCGTCGTCATCATGGGCGGCGCCACCTTCGCGATCGGCCTCCTGCCAGACAACGAGGAGCTACTCGGCTTCAGCGCGATCATGCTCGTCATCCTCCGCATCCTGCAGGGCATGGCTGTGGGCGGCGAGTATGGCGGCGCTGCCATCTATGTCGCTGAACACTGTGCGCCCAACCACCGCGGCGAATCCACCGGCTGGATCCAGTCGTCGGCAGCCTTCGGCCTTGTTGGCGCCCTCGGCGTCGTGCTCGGCACGCGCGCCCTCATGGGGGAGGAGCAGTTCTTCGCCTGGGGCTGGCGCATCCCTTTTCTCGCCTCCGCACTTCTCGTCGGCATCTCGATCTGGATGCGCCTGCGCCTGCATGAGAGCCCCGAATTCCTGAAGATGAAGGAGGAGGGCACAATCTCGAAGGCACCCTATGCCGAAGTCTTCCTCAAATGGGAGAATCTCCGCCTCGTCATCCTCTCCATCTTCGCGTTCCTTATGGCCCAGGGCGCCATCTGGTGGTGCGTGTTTTCCTACACACAGATCTTCCTCGAGCGCTTCATGAAGCTCCCGGGCATCTGGGCCAACGTGCTGCTGATGGGCGCAACGCTCATCTCAATACCGCTCTACGTTTTCTTCGGCTGGCTGTCAGACCGCGTCGGCCGAAAGCCCGTGCTCATCATGGGGATGGTGCTGTCGGTCGTCGCGATGATCCCGTGCTTCCAGGCCTTCTCCGCCGGAGCCAACCCGGCACTGCTGAGTGCGCAGCGCGAGCAGCCCGTTGTCATCCACGCCGACCCCGCCACATGCTCCTTCCAGTTCGATCTCCTCGGCGGCCGCAAGTACGAGACCGGCTGCGACATCGCCCGCTACTATCTCACCAATGCCGGCATCGGGTTCTCGATATCGGACGAGCCCGCCGGTTCACCCGCGATGGTCCAGATCGGTGACAACACAGACGCCCGGACCCCGGCCACGGATGCGGTTGTACTCGAAAAGACAGCACTCGACGCGCACAGCAAAGGCATCAATGAAAGCCTCGCCGCGGCCCTGAAGGCCGCAGGCTATCCGCCGCCAATAGAGGCTCCGGCGACGCCAGCTGAATTCCAGGCCCAGGCCGCCCAATTCAACTGGCCACTCATCATCGGCGGTTTCCTCGTTCTCGTCGTTGGCGCCTGCGCGCTCTACGGCCCGATGGCCGCCGCTCTCGTCGAACTCTTCCCCACGCGGGTGCGCTACACAGCGCTGTCTGTGCCCTACCATATCGGTATCGGCTGGGTCGGCGGCTTCATGCCCATGACAGCCTTCGCCATTGCCACAGCCACCGGCGACGTCTTCGCCGGCCTCTGGTACCCGGTTGTCTTCGGCATCATCGGCATCGTCACCTGCCTGTTCCTGTTTCCGGAAACCAAGGGCAGGCCGCTGAACTGACGCTTTCAACTATCGGAGTTGTTGCCGCATATCTCTTGGGCGCGGCAGGCTGGCGTCCCGTCGGTGGAGAGGATCAGCCACCGCCGAAGCGTTGGGTCCAGTCAGCGACGTGGGCGTCTTCGATCTTGGTGAAGAGCTGGGGCGGGACCGTGACTGTCATGCCGCGGGGGAGGGCGTCCAGCAGGGCGTTGGCGTCCCCGAGTTTTGAGAGAGCGAGGCCGCGGTTGGCTTCCGGGACAGCGAGAGCGTCGAGAATTTTCCGCGCGGTCTCCGGGATGATCGGCTGGGCGATCACGCCGAACAGGGCGACAAGGTTGAGGCCGGTGCGGATCCCGACCGCAGCCTTGTCGACCGAGGTCTTGTAGGCCGTCCACGGCGCGGCCTTGGTGATGTATTCGTTGCCGGCCGCCCAGATGGCGCGGGTTTCGGCGGCGGCCTTGCGGAATTCCATGGCTTCGTAATGGGCGATGAGCGCGGGCAGGCGGGCGGCGAGTTCGTTGGCCATCCACGTTTCGTGCTCGCCTGGCTCGCCACCCTCGGGAACTCTGGAGTCGAATTTCGCGGCGGCGTATTTCGTGATGCGGTTCACGAAATTGCCCAGCACGTCGTTGAGATCCGAATTCACCGTCGTCTTGAAGTGCTCCCAGGTGAAGGCGGTGTCGGAACTCTCAGGCGCGTTCGCCGTGAGATACCAGCGCCAGTAATCGCCGGGCAGAAGCTCAAGCGCCTTGTCCATGAAGACGCCTCGCTTCTGGCTGGTGGAGAACTTGCCACCATACCAGTTGAGCCAGTTGAAGGCCTTAAGCTTGTCGACGAGTTTCCACGGCTCCTTCGAGCCGAGGATGGTGACGGGGAAGCTGACCGTGTGGAAGGCGACGTTATCCTTGCCCATGAACTCGACATAGGTGACGTCGTGGGCGCCCTTGTCGGTGCGCCACCAGCGTTCCCAATTGCCGCCCGTAGCTTCGGCCCACTCGACTGTGGAGCCGACGTATTCGATCGGAGCGTCGAACCAGACATAGAAGACCTTGTTCTCGAAACCGGGGCGGGGCTTGCCCTTGCGCATGACCGGGATGCCCCATGAAAGGTCGCGCGTGATCGAGCGGTCGATCAGACCTTCATCGAGCCATTTGTAGGCGATGGATGTGGTGAGGTTAGGCCAGTTGGCGGCGCGAGCGTCCACGAAGGCGCGCACTTCCTCCTGCATCTTCGTTTGCAGGAGGTAGAGGTGGCGGGTGTCGCGGATCTCGACGTTGCGGGAGCCGGACACGGACGAGTACGGGTTGATGAGCTCAACCGGGTCGAGAAGAGTTCCGCAGTTGTCACATTGGTCGCCGCGAGCCTTCTCGTAGCCGCAGTTCGGGCAGGTGCCTTCGACATAGCGGTCCGGCAGGAAGCGCTTGTCGTCGACGGAGTAGACCTGTTTCGAGGTGCGCTCGTCGATCAGGCCGTTGTCTTCGAGTACGTCCGCAAAGTGTTGCGTCAGGCGGCGGTTGGGCTCGTTCGAAGAGCGGCCGAACCAGTCGAAGGACAGGTGGAAGCCGGCACCGACGGACTTCTGGATATCGTGCTGTTCGGCGCAGTAGTCTGCAACGCTCTGGCCGGCCTCGATGGCGGCAAGTTCAGCTGGCGTGCCGTGCTCGTCCGTGGCGCAGATGAATAGCACTTCGTGGCCGGCGGCCCGGCAGAAGCGCGCGTAGACGTCGGCAGGGAGCATCGAGCCCGCGAGATTGCCGAGATGCTTGACGCCGTTGATGTAAGGCAGGGCGGACGTGATGAGGATACGTGACATCGCCGCGATGTAGCCCCGCCCGGCAGAGATTGCCAGCCTGCTGGCATGACCAGTCTATTCTATTGGGCCAATCGGGCAGGGAGTGTTCTCGGGCAGCCGCTCGATCAGACGCGCATCGCGAAACGTGGCCTTGTCGATGCTGTAGATCAGGCAGGCTGACCCCCCAGGTCCCGTTTCACCACTCAGCGTATAGACCGGCTCGACGGAGATCAGGACGCGGTCGACCTTCTCGGCGGTGAAGTAGGCGTAGAAATGGTAGACCTGCTCTGAAGACTTGCCGATGCGCTTCAGCACGTCACCAAACACGACTTCACTCAGATCGATCGGAGGTTCAGCCTGAGCCGCCCTGGGATTGGACGGCAGCAGGATGACCAGCGGTTCTGCAGATCCGCTGCCCGATCGGTAGTTCACGATCAGGTGCGCTCCATCCTCCAGCCAGTGCAGGCTTGCGCTCCGGGACATTTCGAAAGTGGCGACTATTTTGCCTGAAGCGGCGTCGAAAACGGTCGCCAGCTCGGCAACCAGGGACCCCTTGGCCGGGGATACCGAAGGTGACCCCGAGGTTGAGCGATAGGCGAGTATCCATCTGCAATCGGGAGAATGCAGGGTCGCGGTTTTATCGCCTACCCAAACAAGCTGATGCTCGACCTCTCCGCACGGCATGACGGGCGCAGAAATAGCGGGGGGTGGTGCGTCCCAAATCATGCGAGGCCTGCAGAACTCGAACGTAGCATGCGGAACTCATGCATCCAGCGGCGTCAGGCCGTGCGGCGCCCCGTTCGCTGCAGATGGTCGCCCAACCTTCACCCGATCGCGGTCACCTGCACCGCAGCATGGTAGCGCATCGTCGAGAAGCCGGCGTAGCGGTAGGTGATCTTTCGGGCCGCTACGAATTCCTGCCATGCCTTGTACTCGTGTTCGCGCCAGTTCGGGTAATTATAGTATTCGTCGAACATGATCACCGTGCCCGGGCGCATGCGATCGGCAAGCTGGTTGAGAACGTAGATGGTCGAGTCATAGACGTCGCAGTCGACGTTGATGAAGCTGACCGGCCCGGGGTTTGCTGCGAGGAAGCCGGGGAGGGTCTGGTCGAACCAGCCCTTGTGGAGCTTCACATTGGTGGGGACTTTCGGAAGCTTGCCGTGCTGGGTGTAGCGGCCTGTCTGTTCGTGCGTGCCGGACCAGTCGCCGGGGAGGCCCTCGAATGAGTCGAAGCCGTGGACCATGCGCGGTTCGGCATTCTTCGCGATGATCTTGGTGGAGGTGCCGCCGGCGACGCCGAATTCGAGGATGAGGCCATTGAGCTTCGCCTCCTTCTCACGCTTCATGCAGAGCTCGATCAGGGGCTTGCGACCCTGGCACAGCATTGCGTCCTTCAGGTTGGCCTCGATGTAGTCGACCGTGTCCTTCTTGGCCCGCACCCGCAGGTCGAGGTACATGTCGTTGAGAAAGTACTTGTGAATCAGCCGACTATAGATCCGGCCCAGAATTCTCTTGTCCATACCATCCCGCTTCTCGGCCCGCCTTGGCGCGGCTTGTAGCATGGACGACGTGGCGGGCCAGCTTTGCCGAAGAGGCTGATCGCCGGATCAGCTGCTCGGGCTGGTTTGGCTGGCAACGCTCAATGTGATCGAGCGGGTGATCATGGTGTCTCCCGCCAGCGCGAGGGCGGGCTGGGGGACGATTGTCGCCTTCACACCGCGCTGGTTGAGGGCCGTGGCGATGGCCCGGGCGCGCTCCTCGTTGCCGTCGGCGTGCACGAGGACACCGCTCGCCCCACAGGTGCGGGCGGCTTCCGCCATGCGGACGACGGCGAAATTCTGCTCTGAATTGAAGGCCGATGAGTCGGCGGCAAAATAGACGGCCGCCTCATGGCTCGGGCAAGCCGCAGTGGCCTGCGCGTCAGCGGAATCGGCAAGAAAACCAAAACACCCGATCATTGCCGCGCCGATGGCAAGTGTCGTCAGTCGGGTCATGTTGGCCTCCCAGCCTTTAGGCTTCAGTCCGCTACCGATCTGGATGAGACGATCGTTACCGCGAGTTCCCTGTGGGGCCGGTTCCGGGTGGATTGTGGCGTTCCAGGGGTGTTTTGGTGCCGGTGGAGACGGGCTTGCATGCGCGGCTGGAGGCGCCTATTCCCCTGCGCTGGCTTCCCGCCCGGGAAGGGCTGGCCGGATTAGCTCAGCGGTAGAGCAGCGGTTTTGTAAACCGAAGGTCGGGGGTTCAATCCCCTCATCCGGCACCAGACCTCCAAGGCCGCATCTCTTGCAGGGCGGCGTAACAAACTCACTGTTTTTCAGCAGCTTGTGCCTTGTGTGG
>Ga0163144_10003990_pt1 | contig 33517 bp, 32 predicted proteins | sample OliLak19BULKMAT1_FD_123175 | JGI IMG/M metagenome (GOLD analysis project Ga0163144, IMG submission 123175) | Freshwater microbial mat bacterial communities from Lake Vanda, McMurdo Dry Valleys, Antarctica - Oligotrophic Lake LV.19.BULKMAT1 | ecosystem: Environmental > Aquatic > Freshwater >... | reverse complement strand
CGACCAGCGCAGGAGAGAGCCCAGGCTGCAGTTCGGCGATCGCCTGCGCGCCGTGCAGGTGCGTGAAGGCGATGCCGTGGTCGGCGCGCGCCTGCCAGCCGGGTTGCGAGGCCGCGAGTTCGGCTTCGCTCTCGTACAGATGCAACACGCCGTCGCTGCGCAGCATGTCGGTTGCGCCGGCCACGGCCAGCATCGCGTCGGTCTCGCCGATCGACAGGTCCATCAGCGCCGCTTGCGCTGCGGCACTGGCCTTGACGCGCTCGGGAAAGCTCGCGCGCCAGAAGTGGAACAGCCAGGGTGCTATGCGCGGCAGGTACGTGGGGGCGATCGACAGCGGGCCCAGCGGGTCGAGCAGCCAGCGCGGTGCCTTGCGCAGCATGCCGGGCGAGGCCAGCGGCAGGATGTCGGTAAACGCGAACGCGCCCGCATTGCCGCGGCTCGCTTCGGCCGCGACCCCCGTGCGATCGATCACCGTGACCCGGCGTCCTTGCTGCTGCAGACGCATCGCGATGGCCAGGCCGACGATGCCGGCGCCGATCACCAGCACGTCGCACGCCGACTCATCCGCGGCGAGCGGCGGCAGCGGCATGTCCGCAGCCAACTCAAAGCACCGACTTGAGAAATTGCACGGTCTCGGGCTCGCGCGGATTGCCGATGACCTGCTCCGGTGGGCCGATCTCGTGGATGCGGCCGGACTTGAAGAACGCGACCCGGTGCGAGACCTCGCGCGCGAAGCCGATCTCGTGCGTCACCACGATCATCGTCATGCCTTCGGCGGACAGGATCCGCATCGTATCGAGCACCTCGCCCACGAGCTGCGGGTCGAGCGCGGACGTGATCTCGTCGAACAGCATGTAGTCGGGCGACATGGCCAGCGCCCGGGCAATGGCCATGCGCTGCTGCTGGCCGCCGGAGAGCTTGGACGGGTAGACGTCGAGCTTGTCGCCCAGGCCGACGTGGCGCAGCTTGGTACACGCGATCTGGTCGACTTCTTCGACGCTCTTGCCAAGCACCTTGCGCGGCGCGAGCATCACGTTTTCGCGCACGGTCAGGTGCGGGAAGGCGTTCCATTGCTGGAACACGATGCCGATGCGCTGGCGCAGGCGATTCAGGTTGGTGCCGCTCGCGTGCACATCGACGCCGTCGACGCTGATGCGCCCAGCCTGGATCGACTCGAGCCCATTGATGCACATCAGCAGCGTGGACTTGCCCGAGCCCGAGCCGCCGATCACCGAGACGACTTCACCCTTGCTGACCGTCATCGAGACGCCGCGCAGCACCTCCAGCGCACCGAAGGATTTGTGAACGTCCTGGATCTCAATCATGGTCGCGCCACTTGGTTTCAAGGTATGCGCCGTAGCGCGAGATCGGGTAGCTCATCAAGAAGTAGATCAGCCCGCACAGCATCAGCACCAGCAGCGGTTCCTGGATCCGTGTGACGACGACTTGCGACGCGCGCAGCAGCTCGACGAGCCCGATCCACAGCACCAGCGAGGTGTCCTTCATCACGCCGAGCGTGAGGCCGACCCAGGAGGGCAGCGACACGCGCAGGGCGATCGGGTAGACGATGAGGCGCATGTCCTGCCACCAGGTCAGCCCGAGCGAGCGCGCGGCGCGGCGCGTGGTGGTGGGCACGGCCAGCACCCCGGCGCGCACGATTTCGGCGCAATAGGCCGAGGTGTAGAGCGCCAGCACCACGCAGGCGACGGTGAATGCGGACATGTCGATGCCGACAATCGACTTGAACGAGTTGGCGAGGATGAACTGGATCAGCAGCGGGATCGAGCGGAAGACATCGAGCACGATGCCCAGCGTCACATTGATCCACGCCGGCGCGACGGCGCGAAGCACACCGAACACGAAACCCATTGCCGTGCCGCCCAGCACGGCCCAGAAGGTGAGCGCCAGGGTCATGCTGGCACCCCGCAGCATGAACCACAGGTCGGTGCGCGCGAAGTCGGTCTCGATCATTGCGGCGTCTCAATAGCGGAAGAGGCGCGACGCAATCAGCCGCGCCGACAGCGTGACGAACTTGGTGATGAGGTAGTAGATCGCGGCGGCCATGACGAAGAACTCGAAGGTGCGGAAGGTGCGCACGTTGAGCTCTTGCGTGATGCCGGTCAGATCGCTGTTGAGACCGACCACGACACCGAGCGACGTCATCAGGATGGCCCACACCATCTGGTTGGTCATCGGGTGGAAGACCGTGCGGAAGAGCTGGGGTAGCACGATCAGGCGGAAGGCCTGCGGCGCGCTCATGCCCAGCGAGCGCGCGGCACGCACCTGCGTCGGCGGGATCGCGCGCAGGCCGCCGCGGAAGGTCTCGGCGAGGTAGCCCGCGTTGTTGAACGCGATGCCGATCAGGAGCGCCGGGAACGAATCGACGAAGATGCCGAGCGACCCGAGCCCGAAATAGATCATGTAGATCTGAAACAGCGCGGGCGTGTTGCGCGCCGTTTCGATCCACACCGAGGCGAATGTGCGTGCCGCCCGGACCTTCGAGTTGCGCGCGAGCGCCAGCGCAATGCCGCAGACGGTGCCGATCACCATCGACAGCACGGCGATCTGGATCGTGACCCAGGCGCCGCCGAACATGGCCGGCAGCGCCTGGAACGCCTGGTGCCAGTGAAACGTGTAGTTCATTGGCATGGCCCCTTCGTCACTCAGCGATAGACGCCCTTCACCGTGAGGTCGGGCATCGTGCCGCCGACCCACTTCGCATACAGCTCTTGCGCGCGCCCGGTACGGGTCTGCAGATGGGTGAACAGGTTGAGGTAGTTGATCAGACCGTATTCCTGGCGCAGGGTGATCAGCGAGACGTAGTCGATGTCATAGGGCGCGTCGCCGCCGACTTGCAGGTCTTTGTACTTGTTGGCCTTGACGGTCGCATTGGCGACGGTCGAGGTCACCACGGTGGCCTCGATCTGGCCCTGGGCCAGCGCGAGAAACACGTCGGCCTGCGTCTGGTAGGCGCGGAACGATCCTTTCGGGTCATTCCACTTCTTGACGTCCTTCTCAAGGGCGATGGCCTCGAAGGTGCCGGTGACCGAACCCATCTTGCGGCCCTTGAGCGTGGTGTAGGCGCCGATGTTGGCTCCCTTCTTCGTCAACACCACCATCTTGAACGCAAAGTAGGGCACCGAGAAACCGATGGTCTTGGCGCGCTGCAGGGTGTCCGAGGTCGAGGCCACGCCCACATCGGCGCGGTTGGACACGAGGGCCGGAATGCGGTCGGGGAACGGCGTCTCGACGATCTCGGCCTTCACGCCGAGGGCCTTCGCGAGATCGTTGCAGGTGTCGACGTCGTAGCCGATCGGCTCGTTCTTCTCGTCGCGCGATCCCATCGGCGGGAAGTCGAGCACCACAGCGCAGCGCAGCTTGCCCGAGGCGATGATGTCGTCGAGCTTGTCGGCCCGGGCGGCCGACGACAGCAGCAGGCAAAGAGCCCCTGCGACAGCGATCAATTTCCTTGCATTCACGGTTGTTCCTTTAGCTGGGTGAGAGGGGCATGGACAGCGCACTTGCCGCACGCCGTTGCGTCGCATTATGAGCGATTGGATACAATATGCAATGTGCTCGCGCCAGAGCGCAGCGCGCAGCGTTGCGTCAGCGCAGGCCCCACGCAAAAGGGTCGGCGGGGTCGAAAACCAGGGTCGCGTCGAGCGTGACGTGAGCGCGGCTGTGGATCAGCGGCAATACCGCATCTGCCGGCACACCCGGCGACGCCCAGGGCGCGGCCGGCCGCGTGTAGCTGGCACTGAACACGCTGCCGATCACGCTCTCCTGGCGCCAGACCACGCCCGGCGCGAGCTTGTCGTCAGCTGCCAGGCAGGCGAGCTTGGCGCTGGTGCCGGTACCGCAGGGGGAGCGGTCGTACGCGCCGCCAGGGCAGAGGACGAAGTTGCGCGCATGGTTGGCGCCATCGGCAGCCGGACCGACCAGTTCGATGTGGTCGATTTCGGCGCCGTCGCGCCCTGTCACGGCGTGCCGCTGCAGGGCCTGGCGCAGGCGCGATGCGAAGTCAGTCAAGTCGCCGACGGCAGTTGCGGCGAGCGTGAGGCCATGGTCGTCGCACAGGAAGAACCAGTTGCCGCCCCATGCCACGTCGCCATGGACGACGCCGTGGCCGGCCACCTCGACGGCCACCCGCTTGGCATGCCGGTACGAGGGCACATTGGCCACGCTGGCCGAGCCATCTGCATGCAGGGTGGCGGTGACGGTGCCCACCGGCGTCTCGATGCGGTGGTCTCCTGGCGCGATGCGGCCCAGGTGCGCGAGCGTGGCGATCACACCGAGCGTGCCGTGGCCGCACATGCCGAGGGTGCCGACGTTGTTGAAGAAGATCACGCCACAGGCACTCGAGGTGTCCAGCGGCTCGCACAGCAGCGCGCCCACCACCACGTCAGAGCCGCGCGGCTCGCAGACCAAGGCCCTGCGCCACGCATCGTGCTCGTCGCGAAAGCGCTGCCGTCGCTCGAACAGCGCGCCGCCGCCAAGATCAGGCCCACCGGTGATGACGCAACGGGTCGGCTCACCACCCGTGTGGGAGTCGATGATGCGGGTTGGCGCAGGCGCAGTCTGGGTCATCGTGCCGGTGCAGCGGTGCCCATCAAAACGCGGTCACGTAGCGCTGCATTTCCCAGTCGCTGACATGGCGCGCGTAGGCCGTCTGCTCGTGTCGCTTCAGAGCCACGAATTCGCGCATCAGCGTGTCGCCCAAGGCTGCGCTGACGGTGGCGTCGGCCTCGAGGGCGTCGAGGGCCGCACCCAGGCTTTGCGGTAGCAAGCCGATGCCACGCTCGGCAATCTGCGCCAGCGTGAGTGCAAACAAGTCTTCCGTGCAATCGGGTCCCGGCTCGAGCTCGCGTTCGATGCCGTCCAGGCCGGCAGCGATCAGGCCGGCCAGCAGGAGGTAAGGATTGGCGCTGGCATCGGGGGCGCGCCACTCAAACCGACCGTGCAGCGTGCGCACCAGGGCCGTCCGGTTGTTTGGGCCGTGGGCAATGTAGGCTGGGGCCCAGGTGGTGCCGGAGAGCGATTCGCCGACGGTCAGGCGCTTGTAGGAGTTCACCGTGGGCGCTGCCAAGGCTGTGAGCGCCGCAGCGTGCTCCAACACGCCGGCAATGAACTGGCGCCCGAGCGGCGAAAGGGTGGCCGCGGTGTCGAGCGAACCGTCCTTCCGGTGCGGTGCAAACAAGTTGCGGGCGTTGTCGCCGCTGCTTTGCCACAGGCTTGCATGGCAGTGCATCCCGCTTCCGGGCTGGTTGGCGAAGGGCTTGGGCATCATCGAGAAAACCATGCCGTGCCGCTCGGCGATGGCTTGGGCTGCCAGCTTGAACAGCATCAGGTGATCGGCCGTGGCCAAGGCCTCGGCATAGGCGAAGTTGACCTCGTATTGACCGTGGGCGTCTTCGTGATCGAGTTGCAGCACGTCCAGGCCGCAGCGTTCAAGGGCGTCGTGCAGGTCGCGCAGGAAGGGCAGCTGGCGCGGCAGGCTCTTCAGGTCGTAACTCGGTTTGTCCAGCCGGTCTGCGTCGTCCGCGGGCACCCAGGCGCCGGCTTGCTGCTTGAGCAGGAAGAACTCGGGCTCGATCCCCACTCGCAGGCTCCAGCCGTGTTCGGCCAGGCGGGCGACGGCGCGTTTGAGCACTTGGCGCGGGCAGGCGTCGAAGATTTCGCCAGCAACGAAGCCGTCACAGACGATGCGCGCCACACCGGGCAGCCAGGTCAGGGCTTGCGCGGTGCTGGCGGCGCCGCGCGCCATGTACTCGGAGCGCGGCCCGGTGCGTGCCAGGCCCGTACCGGCGATCGATGGCCCGGAGAAGCCGGCACCGATGGCCAGCACATCGTCGAGATGCGCCAAGGGCACGAGCTTGCCCTTGGCCACGCCGTGCAGGTCAGTGAACTGCACCAGCAGGGTGTGCACCCCCTCGTCCTGAAGGCGTTCGCGCAGGGCTTTCATCGCGCCGCCAGCAGTGCGGCGCGCAGGAGGGTCAGTGCCTCGTCGAAGAGCGCCTGCGGGGTCGTCAGTGGGAACAGGAAGCGCACCACGTTGGCGTTGACGCCGCAGGTCAGCAGGATCAGCTTGCGCTTCAAGGCTTCGGCCTGCACGCGCTTGGTCATCTCCGCGTCGGGCGCGCCATCGGCGGCTGCGAACTCGACCGCAACCATTGCGCCGAGGCCGCGTACGTCGGCGATCTGCGGCACTTCGGGGCGCAGGCTCGTCAGCAGGGCCTTGAGTTGCTCGCCGAGCAGCGCACCGCGTTCAGGCAGCTTCTCCTCGGCCATCACGTCGATGACGGCATGCGCTGCAGCGATGGCCAACGGGTTGCCGGCGTAGGTGCCGCCGAGGCCGCCGGGGGCCGGGGCGTCCATGATTTCGGCCCGACCGGTGACAGCCGATAAAGGCACGCCCGCCGCCAAGCTCTTGGCGATGGTCATCAGGTCGGGAACGACGCCGAAGTGCTCCATCGCGAACATCTTTCCAGTGCGTCCGAAGCCGGACTGGATTTCGTCGGCGATCAAGACGATGCCGTGTTCGTCGCACAAAGCGCGCAACCACGTCACGGCCTCGGGCTGGATCACATTGAAGCCACCTTCGCCCTGCACCGGCTCGAAGACGATGGCCGCGACGCGGCTCGGCTCGATGTCGGCCTTGAAGAGGTGCTGGACGGCCTTCTTGACTTCGTCGAGGCTGGCGCAGTGACAAGGGAAGGGCGCGTGGTAGATCTCCGGCGGGAAGGGGCCGAACCCGGCCTTGTAGGGCTGCACCTTGCCGGTCAGCGCGACCGCGAACATGGAGCGGCCGTGGAAGGCACCGCTGAAGGCGATGACTCCACTGCGCTTGGTATGCGCGCGGGCAATCTTGATCGCGTTCTCGATCGCTTCGGCGCCGGTCGAGAACAGCGCCGTCTTCTTCGCATGCGTGCCGGGCGTCAGCCGGTTCAGCTTTTCGGCCAGCGCAATATAGCTTTCATAGGGCACCACCTGGTAGCAAGTGTGGGTGAAGCGCTTCAACTGCGCCTCGATCGCGGCCAGCACTTTCGGATGCCCATGGCCGACGTTCATCACCGCGATGCCGCCCGCGAAGTCAATGTACCGCTGCCCCTCGATGTCCCACAACTCGGCGCCTTCAGCGCGGTCGACGAAAAAGCTGCCCATCACGCCCACGCCGCGTGGCGTGGCTGCCGCTTTGCGGGCCATCAATTGTTCATTCTTCGAGTGGTTCATGGCGAACCCTTTCCTGGTGTCAGGCTGGCTCGATGCGCAGCCATGTGGTCTTCAACTCGGTGTACTTGTCCAGGGCGTGCAAGCTCTTGTCGCGCCCGTTGCCGCTTTGCTTGTAGCCGCCGAAGGGCACGGTGATGTCGTCTTCGTCGTACTGGTTGACATGCACGGTGCCGGCACGCAGTGCGCGCGCCACGCGGTGGGCGCGGTTGATGTTGTCGCTCCAGACGCTGGCTTGCAGGCCGTAGTTCGACGCGTTGGCCAAGGCGATGGCCTCGGTCTCGGTCTTGAAACGGATGATGCTCATCACCGGGCCGAAGATCTCTTCTCTGGCGATGGTCATGCCGTTGGCCACGCCGTCGAACACCGTCGGCTCGACGTAGTAGCCGCCGCTCTCGGTCAGTGCGCGCCGACCGCCGGTGACGGTGCGCGCGCCTTCTTGGGTGCCAGCGTCGATATAGCCCAGCACAGTGCGCATCTGGCCCTCATCGACCAGCGCGCCCATCGTCGTGGAAGCCACGAGGGGATCGGCGGGCCGGTAGGCCGGCGCTTCGGCCGCGACGAGGTCGACGAACCTGTCGGCGATGCTTTCATGCACCAGCACGCGCGACGGCGCATTGCAACTTTCGCCCTGGTTGAAGAACAGACTGCCGGCGGCGGTTTTGGCGGCACGTTCAACGTTCGCAAAGTCGTCGAAAACCAGGAAGGCCGACTTGCCGCCGAGCTCGTTGTAGACCCGCTTCAAGTTGCTGCGCCCGGCGTACTCCAGCATCTTGCGGCCCACGCGCGTGCTGCCGGTGAAGCCGATGGCATCGACATCCATGTGCAACGCGAGCGCCTCGCCGGCTTCGTGGCCATAGCCGGGCACGACGTTGAACACGCCCGGCGGCAGGCCGGCCTCGACGGCCAACTCGGCCAGACGCAGCGCGGTGTAGGGCGACTTCTCGCTCGGCTTCAAGACAATGGAATTACCGGTGGCCAGCGCCGGCCCGAGCTTCCAGGCGGCCATGATCATCGGGTAGTTCCAGGGCACGATCACGCCGACGACGCCCATCGGCTCGCGCGTGATCAGCGCCAGCGACGCGGCAGGTGTCGGCGCAATCTCGTCGTAGACCTTGTCGATGGCTTCGCCATACCAGGCGATCGTGCGTGCCGTCGAAGGCACGTCGACAGAGAGCGAAAACTGGATCGGCTTGCCCATGTCGAGGGTTTCGAGCAGGGCCAACTCCTCCTTCGCCGCGAGGATCTTTTCGGCGAAGCGTTGCAGGATCTTCTTGCGCGCGGCGGGTGCCTTGCCGCACCAGTGGCCGTCGTCGAAAGTCGCGCGCGCGGACTTCACCGCAGCGTCAATGTCGGCCTCTCGACCGCGCGCCACCGGACCGAGAATGCGTCCGTCGATGGGGGAGGCTTTCAGGAAGGTCTCGCCGGCCTGCGCCTCGCAACGCCGACCGTCGATGACAGCCCGCCCGTCGAGCGCGATCTCACGTGCCCGGGCGTGCCAATCGATGGCCGTCGTTGGCATGCTGCTGGGCCCGGTCAGAAGCTGACCAGCACGGAGGCACCGAAGAGGCTGTTGCTCTTCTTGTAAGTGCCGTCCTTGACGTTGGCGAAGACCGGCAAGTTGGCCCGGTCGAGCCGGTACTCGACCTTGAACGTCGTGTTCAGATCGAAGAGGTACGACAGCCCCAGCGTAAACGCACTGCGGTTGGCCCCGCGGTTGCACTCGGCGATGGTGGCGTCGGTGACACAGTCCAGCGTCGGGTCGACGCCGATGCCGTTGCGGTTGTCACTCAGGCTGCCATTCGCAGGATCCCAGTACCCGGTGTAGCCGAGGAGTCCACCACCGTTTTTGTCGTTCTTGAGGTAGTCGGCTCGAACCGTGCCTTCGAAACGCGGCGTGAACTTGTAGGCCGCCAGGGCGGACACGCCGGTCCAGCGTGCATTGCGTAGGTCGCCGCTGACCGGATCGGGCGCGATGGCTGCCTTCTTCTGCGAACCGAAGCTGAGTTGGCCCTGCAGCGTCCAGTCGCCGCGGATGAAGTAGCCGTCGACCTCGAACAGGTCGAGCCGCGAATCGACACCGTTCGGGTCGGCGAAATTCGCTGCCTTGCCGTGTACGCCGGCAAAACCAAAGCCTTGGTACTCGCCACGCGAATAATCCACCCGGTAGGTCAGCACTGGGGTGTTGTTGCCCGAAGCCTTCTTGCTGGCATTCATGTTGGCCAGCATCGACTTGATGATCCACTTGCCCTCGGTGATCTCCATGCCGACACCGGTGTACGCAGTGGGCAGGGTGAAGTCGAACAGCAGGTTGTGGGTGATCAGCTTGTTGAGTGTCGGCTGCAGGTACTCGTAGCCCGACCAGTCGGGAATCTGGCCCGCGATCAGGCGCCGCTGCAAGCTGCCCAGCGGCACCGAGACGCTGGCTTCGTGCACGGGAGACTGCCCATCGAACACCGCGCCGACACCGCGGTTAGGGGCCAGCGTCAGGCGCCAGCGTGTGCCGGACTCGGTTTCCTTCTGGAAGTCGATGACGGCCGCGCCGAAGTAGGAGTTGTCATAGTTGTAGCCATCGTCGCCGACGGCGTTCAGGAACTGGAAGCCGCTGCGGTTCTGGTTCTTGTTGTAGATGAAGGTCGGGTCCATGTAGCCGCTGATCTTCAGCGAGCGCAGGCCGGCAGCGTCACGCGAGTCCTCGAGCGCCTCGGCCTTTACCGTGATGCGGTTGAGCTCGCGCGCCTGCTCGGGCGTCATGCCCCACTGGCCCGCGGCCGGCGCCTTGGCCTCGGCGGCTTTGAGCTTGTTCTCGAGCTCGGCGACGCGGTCGCGCAGGGCACGCAGCTCTGTCAGGACGTCGGCATTGCTCTGGGCCAGCACCGGGAAGGCGCAGCTCAGGGCCAGTGCCAGCAGGGTGGGGCGGATCATGGTGCTGTTCTTCATCACGGGAGCTCCTCTAGTGGGGATATCGGGGATCGGGATCGGTCTCAGAAATGGTTCACGATCAGGCGCGGTTGGCTGCCGCCATCTCGAGCGTACGTTGGCGTTCGGCGCGGGCAATCAGATAGCTTGCCACCAGCACCCCGATGGCCACGATGACAACGATGATGGTGGCCACGGCATTCACGCTGGGATTCAGGCCCAGCCGGGCGCGCGAGAAGATGACCAAGGGCATGGTCGTTGCTCCCGGGCCGTTCAAGAAGGCGGACAGCACCACGTCGTCGAGTGACAAGGTGAAGGTCAGCAACCAGGCCGACAACATCGACTGCGCGATCATGGGCAGCGTGATCAGGTAGAAGACCTGGTGCGGTCGTGCGCCCAGGTCCATCGCGGATTCTTCGAGCTGGGGGTTCAGGTCGTGCAGGCGGGCCTGGATCACCACCGTGGCGTAGGCCATCCCGAGCAGCATGTGGCCGAGCCAGATCGTCATCATGCCGCGCTCGGGGAAGCCCCAGCCGAAGGCCTCTTGCGTCGCGCGCTGCACGCTCACCAGCATTAGCAGCAGCGACAGGCCGACCACCACTTCGGGCATTACCAGGGGCGCGTTGACCATGCCAGAGAACAGGGTGCGGCCCTTGAAGCGTTTGTACTTCACCAGGGTGAAGGCGGCCAGGGTGCCCAGCACCACCGACCCGCAGGCGGTCATGAAGGCGATCTTCAGGCTCAGCCAGAGACCGCCGAGCATTTCGCTGTCGTTCGGCAGTGCGGCATACCACTTCAGGGTGAAGCCGCGCCAGACGTTGGGGATCGGCGAGTCGTTGAACGAGTACAGCACCAGCGCCACGATGGGCAGGTAGAGGAAGACGAAGCCGGCGGCCAGCCAGCTGCGGCCGAACCAGCGGTTCACCACCGCGGCGTTCACTTGCGCACCTCCTGCGCTTCGGCCTGGTATTTGTTGAAGATGGCCAGCGGCACGATGATGAGAAGCACCATCACCACCGCGACACTGGAGGCCATCGGCCAGTCATTGTTGGAGAAGAACTCGTCCCACATCACGCGGCCGATCATCAGCGTTCGCGGGCCACCCAGCAGTTCGGGGATCACGAACTCGCCGACACAGGGGATGAAGACCAGCATCGAGCCGGCAATGATGCCGGCCTTGGACAGCGGCACGGTGATCTTCCAGAACGCGACCCAGGCCGTGGCGCCAAGGTCGGAGGCGGCCTCGAGCAGGCGCAGGTCCATCTTGGCCAGCGTGGCATACAAGGGCAGGATCATGAAGGGCAGGTAGGTGTAGGTCATGCCCAGCACCAGCGAGAAGGGCGTGTGCATCAGCCGCCCAGGCGCCTCGATCAGCTCTACCGCGTACAGCAGGCGGTCCAGGCCCAGGCCGACGATGGCCGTTTCGACCCAGCCGCCTTCACTTAGCAGGCCCTTCCAGGCGTAAACGCGCAGCAGGAAGGAGGTCCAGAACGGCAGCATCACCAGCATCAGCAGGGCCGGCTGCGCGCTGTGGCGCGCGCGGGCCATGAAGTAGGCGAAGGGGTAGCCAATGAACAGGCACAGCAGGGTGGTCGCCGCGGCGTACTGCACGCTGCGCAGGTAGGCGCTGATGTAGAGGGAATCCGAGGCGATGAACTGGTAGCCGCTGAACTTGAGCGAGACCAGCAGTACGCCGTCCTTGAAACTGATCAGGTCCTTGAAGCTGACGTTCTCCATGTCGGACACGCTGATGCGCGCGACGATCAGGAAAGGCAGCAGGAAGAACAGCAGCAACCACAGGTAGGGCACGCCGATGACGGCCACGCGGCCAGTCAGGACAGTGCGCAGGCGGGCCAGCATGGGTGTCAGGCGGTGAGCACGACGTGGGCCGACGGCGACCAGTGGGCCCAGGCGCGGTCACCCCAGCTCAGTGCGCCATCGACATGGCGCTCGGTATTGGCCTGGCTGACCTTCAGCGGCGCGCCGCTGGCCAGGGTGAGGTGGTAGACCGTGAAGCTGCCGAAGTAGGACATTTCCTTGATCGTGCCCTGGACGGCGTTGAAGCCTGGATCGACCGGCGCTGCGCGCGTCAGCGTGATCTTCTCGGGGCGCAGGGCGACCGAGACCGCCATGCCTTCGATGCCGGTGATGCCGTGGCCGACATAGTGCTTGCAGTCGGCGCAATCGATGATCACGTGGTCGGGCCGGTCGACCGCCAGCGTGCCGTCCATCAGATTGACGTTGCCGATGAAGTCGGCCACGAAGCGGGTCGCGGGGGTCTCGTAGATGTCGGCCGGCGCGCCGACTTGCAGGAAACTGCCTTCGCTCATCACGGCGATGCGCGAAGCCATCGTCATCGCCTCTTCCTGGTCGTGCGTGACCATCACGCAGGTCACTCCGACCTGCTCGATGATGTTGACCAGCTCGATCTGGGTCTCTTCGCGCAGCTTCTTGTCCAGGGCGCCGAGCGGCTCGTCGAGCAGCAGCATCTGCGGCTGCTTGGCCAAGCTGCGCGCCAGGGCCACGCGCTGCTGCTGGCCTCCCGAGAGCTGATGGGGCTTGCGCATGGCGTACTTGGCGAGCTGCACCAGCTTCAACATGGCTTCGACGCGCTGGCTGACTGCATCGTTCGATTGACCCTCGCGGCGCAGCCCGAAAGCAATGTTGTCCCACACCGTGAGGTGCGGGAACAGCGCATAGCTCTGGAACATCATGTTCATCGGACGCTGATAAGGCGCCAGACCGGCCAGGTCCTGGCCGTCCAGCACGATGCGGCCCGAGGTCGGTATCTCAAACCCCGCCAGCATGCGCAACAGCGTACTCTTGCCGCAACCGGACGAGCCGAGCAGGGCGAAGATCTCGCCCTTGGCGATGTCCAGGCTGACGTGGTTGACCGCCAGGTGGCCACCGAAGTCCTTGACGACGTCCTGGATCTGCAGGAAGGCCGCCGGAGCCACGGTGCCGACGGAGTTCGACGACATCAGAGTCCTGTCTTGAACGAGGTGTAGGTGCGGGTCATCAAGCGGCGCAGGTCGTTGGACAGGGAGTCCGGCGCGACCATGTTCTTCAAGTCGGCCGGGGGCAGGAACACCGTCGGATTGCTCGCCACTTCGGGCTTGACGAATGCCTTGGACGGCAATGTCGGGTTGGCGTAGAAGACCTTGTTGGTCAGGCTGGCGGAGACTTCCGGCTTGAGCATGTAGTTGATGAACTTGTGGGCATTGCCGGGTCGCTGCGAGTCGGCCGGAATGACCATCGAGTCGAAGAACAACAGGCCACCCGTCTTCGGGATCAGGGCCTGAATGTTCTGGCCCGTCTTGCCTTCGATGGCGCGCTGGCGCGCAATGTTCATGTCGCCGGACCAGCCCAGGGCCAGGCAGATCGAGCCGCTGGCCATGTCGTTGATGTAGCCCGAAGAGCTGAACAGGGTGACGTGCGGACGCACCGACTTCAACAGGTTGGCCGCGCCGATGTAGTCCGCAGGGTTCTTGCTGAACGAGGGCTTGCCCAGGTAGTGCAACGCAGCCGGTACGATTTCGGTGGCCGAGTCGAGAAAGGCCACCCCGCAGCCCTTCATCTTGCTGATGTACTCGGGTTTGAAGACGAGGTCCCAGGCGTTATCGGGCATCGGCATGGTGCCCAAGGCGGCCTTGACCTTGTCGACATTGATGCCGACGGTGGTGAAGCCCCACAACCAGTTGACCATGTACTCGTTGCCCGGGTCCATGCGCGCCAGTTGCGCCTGCACCGCAGGGTCGAGGTTCTTCAGATTCGGGATCTGGCTCTTGTCGAGCTTGCGCAGCAGGCCGCCATCAATCTGCAGCTTGGCCCAGTTCGATGAAGGCACCACGATGTCGTAGCCCGTCTTGCCCGCCACCAGCTTGGCGTGGACGATCTCGTTGTTGTCGAAGTTGTCGTAGCGGACCTTGATGCCTGTCTCTTTCTCGAAGTTCCTGATCGTGTCCTCCGCGATGTAGTCCGACCAGTTGTAGATGTTCAGGACTTTTTCTTCCTCTTGGGCGCGCAGCCCCGAAGAAGCCAAGGCCAGGGCCAGCGCACCAAGCACGCTGAGTGAACGCAAGGAGAAGGGTTTGACCATGATCGAAGAACCTCCGGGTGGAAAAAAAGTAATCCAGTCGATGTAAAAGTCTACGTTGCGGCTGGCGAGAGAGGTATTGGGGCCAATGCTCAGACCGCCCGCATGTCGGCCAGGGTCAGATCAAGACAACGGCGGATCAGCCCCATCATTTCGTCGATCTGGGTGCGCGTGATGATCAGGGGCGGCGCAATGATCATGCGGTCGCCCACGGCGCGCATGATCAGCCCGTTACTGAAGCAGTGGCCGCGGCAGACCATGCCGATCTCCCGCTCCGGCGCGAAAGGCGTGCCGCGGTCGGCACCCGCAGGTTTATCTTTGACCAGCAACAGCGCCCCCATCAGGCCGCAGGTCTGCGCTTCGCCGACCAGCGGATGCTCCTGCAACTGGGCAAAGACCTTTGCAAGATACGGGCCGACGTCTTCGCGCACGCGCTCGACCAGACCCAGCTCGCGGATCAGCTTGATGTTGGCCAGGGCCACAGCACACGCCACCGGATGCCCGGAGTAGGTGTAGCCGTGATTGAACTCGCCGCCCTTGTCGATCAGGACCCGCGCCACCCGCTCGCCGACCATCACGCCACCGAGCGGGATGTAGCCGCTGGTAACCCCCTTGGCAAAGGTGATCAGGTCGGGCCTGGAACCCACGGTCTCGCAGCCGAACCACTGGCCGGTGCGGCCGAAACCGGTGATGACCTCGTCGTTGACCAGAAGAATGCCGTGCTTGTCGCAGATGCGCTGGATCTCGGGCCAGTAGGTGGCCGGCGGGATGATGACTCCGCCGGCGCCCTGGATCGGCTCGCCAATGAAGGCCGCGACCTTGTGTGCGCCGAGCTCCAGGATCTTGGCTTCGAGCCAGCCCGCAGCGACCAGCCCGAACTCGTCACGCGACATGCCTGCCGGCGCGTTCTCGAACCAGTAGGGCTGCTCGATGTGGACGATGCCGGGGATCGGCAAGCCGCCCTGGGCATGCATGCCGCTCATGCCGCCGAGCGAGGCCCCCGCCATGGTCGAGCCGTGATACGCATTCTTCCGACTGATGAAGACATGGCGCTCAGGCTGGCCGAGCAAATCCCAGTAGCGGCGGACCATGCGCACCACGGTATCGTTGCCCTCGGAGCCCGAGACCGAGAAGAAGACATGCTCGAACTGGGGCGGCGTGATCTCGGCCAGCACTTCGGCCAGTTCAATCGCCGGCGGCGTGGCGGTCTGGAAGAAGGCGTTGTAGAAGGGCAGCTCCTTCATCTGCGTCGTGGCCGCGTCGACCAAGGCCTGCTGGCCGTAGCCCACGTTCACGCACCACAGGCCGCTCATCGCGTCGAGCAGTTTCTTGCCGTCGCTGTCCCAGAGGTAGATGTTGTCGGCCCGCGTGATCACGCGTGAACCCTTGCGGGCCAGGGCCTTGAAGTCGGTGAACGGGTGCAGGAAGTGCGCCGCGTCGGCGGCCTGCCAGTCTTTGGTCGTGCGCATCGTCGTCATGTCCTTCAAACGTGGAGCAGTAGGTGTTCCCGCTCCCACGGCGAAATCACCTTCATGAACTCGGCGTACTCGATCTCCTTGACCTCCGTGTAGACGGTCACGAAGGAGGCGCCAAGCACTTCAGCCAGGTCCTTCTCGGCGCGCAGCAGCTCGAGCGCCTCGCCCAGGCTGCGCGGCAGCTGGAAGTCACCCAAATAGGCGTCGCCCTTGCATTCCGGCGAGGGCTCGATACGGTTCTTGATGCCGAGATAGCCGCAGGCCAGGGTGGCTGCCAGCGCGGCATAGGGGTTGGCATCTGCGCCGATGACGCGGTTCTCGATGCGCCGCGCGGCGGCGGTGGCCACTGGGCTGCGAATGCCGACCGTGCGGTTGTCGGTGCCCCACTGGATGTTGATCGGCGCCGCGTTGGATCGCACCAGGCGGCGATAGGAGTTGACGTAGGGCGCGAACAGGGCCATGGCTGCCGGCACGTACTTCTGCAAGCCGCCGATGTACCAGAAGAACTCTTTCGACGGCGTGCCGTCCTCGTTGCTGAAGATGTTCTTGCCGGTGAGCTTGCTGACGATGCTCTGGTGGATATGCATGGCGCTGCCGGGCTCGCCCGCAATCGGCTTGGCCATGAAGGTGGCGAACATGTCGTGGCGCATCGCCGCTTCGCGTACGGTGCGTTTGAAGAAGAAGACCTCGTCAGCCAACCCCAGCGGGTGGTCGTGGAAGAAGTTGATCTCCATCTGGCCGGCGCCGACCTCGTGGATCAGCGTGTCGACATTGAGCTCCATCTTTTCGCAGTAGTCGTACACATCCTCGAAGAGCGGATCGAACTCGTTGACGGCGTCGATCGAGTAGGCCTGGCGCGAGGTTTCGGCGCGGCCACTGCGGCCGATCGGCGGCTTGAGCGGGATGTCGGGGTCGGTGTTGCGCGCGACCAGATAGAACTCGAGTTCGGGCGCGACCACCGGGTTCCAGCCTTCGGCGTCAAAGAGGTCGCAGACGCGGCGCAGCACCGAGCGCGGCGCAAAGGGAATCAGCTTGCCGTTCTGGTCGAAGCAATCGTGAATGACCTGGGCCGTCGGGTCGGTCGCCCAGGGCACGATGCGCACCGTGCTCGGGTCGGGCACCAGATGCATGTCGCGGTCGTTCGGGCTGATGACGTCGTAATACGGCCCTTCCTCAGGGAACTCGCCTGTCACCCCCATTGCCACGACAGCCTCGGGCAGTCGCATGCCGCGGTCCTCGGTGAACTTCTCGCGCGGCAAGATCTTGCCGCGCGCCACACCCGTGAGATCGGGCACGAGACACTCGATCTCCGTCACGCGGCGTTCGTTGAGCCAGTTTTCAAGTTCACCAAAGGTGAAGTTCTTTCTCTCGACCATGGGGTCACCTACTGAGTTGTCTTCTGGGTTTGGCGCGCACGGCAGGCCGCGCCGAAAGCGTGGAGGATCTGCATCGACACCGGGTTGGTGGCAGCCAGCCACTCGGGATGCCACTGGACACAGAGGTTAAAGCCCGGCGCGTCGGTACTTGAGAAGGCCTCGACAATGCCGTCGGGCGCGCGCGCTTCGACGCGCAGCCCGTCGCCCAGGCGCTTGACCGCCTGGGCATGAAGTGAGTTGACATCGAACTGGGTGCGATCGAGCACGCGCGCCAAGACACCGCCCGGCTCGACCGCGACGGCGTGGGCCGGGCCGTACTGCACCTCGACAGGCGCGGTGTCGTCAGACCGGTGATCGCGCATGCCCTGGACCTCCTGCACCGCCTGATGCAGGCTGCCGCCGAGCGCAACATTGGTTTCCTGGGCGCCGCGGCAGATCGCCAGCAGCGGCACGCCGCGCGGCAGGGCCTTCGCAACGAACGGCAAGGTCCAGGCATCGCGCGCCACATCCAGCGGCAGCGCCGGGTCGTGCACGCCCTCATCAAAATGGCTCGGGTGCACGTTGGACGGCGAGCCCGTCAGCAGCAGGCCATCGGCCAGCTCGAGCAGGGCGTCGAGTTCATCCAGGCTGGCGCTCGGCACCACCAGCGGCTGGCAGCCAGCCAGGCGAACAGCATCGATGTACTTCTTGCCGGCGATGTGGAACGGGTGGTGGCCCAGGACACGGTTGCAGGCGGGTACCAGCACGATGGGTTTGCGAGCGCTGCTCACAGCATGTCCTTCAATCGGTAGTAAGCCATGCCGAGCACCAGCGCCGGCGTGCGCAACGCCTTGCCCCCTGGGAAAGGCCGGTGCTTCAGGCGGGCGAAGGTGTCGAAGCGCGACGCGTCGCCGGCGATGGCCTCGGCCACCAACTTGCCGGCCATGCCGGTCAGCGCCAAACCATGGCCGGAGAAGCCTTGCAAGTAGTACACCCGATCGCCAAGCGCGGGCAGACGGCCGAAGTCCGGCGCACGGTTCATCGAGATGTCGACGAAGCCGCCCCAGGCGAACTCGACGCCGACCCCGCGCATGGCCGGAAACGTATCGCGCATGCGCCGGCCCATCGACGCGGCCAGGTTGATGGGCGTGGCCGTGCTGTAGCTGACGCGGCCACCATAGAGCATGCGGTGATCGGCGGTGGTGCGGAAGTAATCGAGCACGAAATTGGTGTCACAGACCGCAGCGCCGCACGGAATCAGGGCGTTGGCCTGTGCCGCTGGCATCTTTTCGGAGCACACGATGTAGGTGCCGACCGGCATGATCCGCGCCGCCAGCTGCGGTGCAATGCTGGGTCCCAGTTCTTGCAGGTAGACGTTGCCGGCCAGCAGCAGCTGGCGCGCACACAGTTGCGCCCCGGTCGCGGTATGCAGCGTCACGCTGGCCGTGCCGCTGTCGATACGCGTGACCGCCGTGTCCTCGTGCACCCGCACGCCGAGCGCGGTGGCGGCTCGGGCCAGGCCCAGGCAGTATTTGAGCGGGTGCAGGTGACCAGAGCGTGGGTCGTGCACGCCGGCGCGGTAGCGCGGGCTGGCAATCCACTGCGGCAGCTCGGGCCCGTCGATCCAGCGCAACGGGTAGTCGTAGCGCTGGGCCAGCGAGTCGGTGTCGCGCCGCAGAGCGCGCGCCTTGGCCGCACTGGTGGCCACGCCAAGGTAGCCGTCGCGCCAGTCGCAATCGATCTCGAACTGTGCACACCGCTGCCGGATCAGATCCAGGGCCTCGATCGACATGGCGAAGATGCGCCGGGCTTCGTCGAGGCCCAGTTGCGCTTCGATGCTGGCCTGGTCACAGGCCAGGCCATGGATGGCCTGGCCACCATTGCGACCGCTCGCGCCCCAACCGATTTGCCGCGCTTCGAGCAGCACCACATCGAATCCGCGCTCGCGCAATTCGATCGCCGCCGACAACCCCGCGAGGCCGCCGCCGACAATGGCGACGTCGCAGACTCCCGCGTCGCCTTGCAGTGGCGCATGGCTTGGGGGGCGGGGCGCCGTGGCGGCGTAGTACGAGTGGCGCGTCAGGTCGCGATCGGTGTCGAGGAGCGGCATACGGTAAGCGCTAGGCAGGTTCCTTTGTGAGCGGTGAGTGGGAATGCCTCAAGCGCAGCGCTTGATGGCGGCGCCGAGCACGTCGATGATGCGATCGATCTGCGCCGTCTCGATGATCAGGGGCGGCGATAGCGCGACGATGTCCCCGGTGGTACGCACCAGTACGCCTTGCTCCCAACAATCGAGGAAGACGTTGAAGGCGCGCTTGGCCGGCTCGCCGGGCAGGGGGCTGAGTTCGACGCCGCCCACCAGACCGATGCTGCGGATGTCGATCACGTTCGGCAGGCCCTTGAGGGAGTGCAGGGCCTTCGCGAAATAGTCCTGCATCTGGGCCGCGCGCGTCAGCAAACCTTCGTCGGCATAAGTCTCCAGCGTTGCCAGCGCCGCAGCGCAGGCCAGAGGGTGGGCCGAGTAGGTGTAGCCGTGAAAGAACTCGATCAGGTGATCAGGCCCGTTCATGAAGGTGTCGTGGATCTTGTCGGTGGCGAACACCGCGCCCATCGGCACACAGCCATTGGTGATGCCCTTGGCCACCGTCATCAGGTCGGGGGTGACACCAAAAGTCTGCGCCGCGAAGGGCTGACCCGTGCGGCCAAAGCCGGTGATGACTTCGTCGAAGATCAGCAGGATGCCGTGCTTGTCGCAGGTGGCGCGCAGACGGTCCAGGTAGCCCTTGGGCGGCAGCAGCACGCCGGTCGATCCTGCCACCGGCTCGACGATGACGGCGGCAATGGTCGATGCGTCGTGCAGTGCCACCAGGCGCTCGAGATCATCAGCAAGTTCTGCGCCGTGCTCAGGCTGGCCGACGGCATAGGCGTTGCGCACAAGATCATGGGTGTGCCGGATGTGATCGACGCCGGCGAGCAGGGTGCCGAACATCTTGCGGTTGGTCAGGATGCCGCCGACCGAGATGCCGCCGAAATTAACGCCGTGGTAGCCGCGTTCGCGGCCGATCAGACGGGTGCGGGCACCCTCGCCGCGCACGCGGTGGTAGGCGATGGCCATCTTCAGCGCGGTCTCGACAGCCTCGGAACCCGAGTTGGTATAAAAGACCTTGTTCAGGCCCTGCGGCGTGATCTCGACCAGCTTTTCGGCCAACTCGAAGGCCTTGGGGTGGGCCATCTGGAAGGGGGGTGCAAAGTCGAGTTCGGCAGCCTGCTCGGCGATGGCTTTGACGATCTTCGGCCGGGTGTGTCCGGCGTTCACGCACCACAGCCCAGCCACGCCGTCCAGGATCTCGCGACCCTCGGGAGTCCAGAAGTGCATCCCACTACTCTTGGCGAGCAGGCGCGGAGCCTTCTTGAATTGCCGATTGGCAGTGAAGGGCATCCAGTAGGCGTCCATGTTCTTGGCCATGGTTCTCTCCAAGCAAGGTCGAGTTCCGCAGTGTGGCCGCTGCGATGTCGAGAGTCTAGGCAAGGGCGAGCGCAATAGGGTTGCGCATTCGAGGTGGGCTTACCCGTCGTTTCGCAATATCATGCGTCTTGACGGGGCAACAAAGACATTTAATGCGAAGTCAGAGCAGCATTGTGCAACTTGATTCAATCGATGTGACTATCTTGAACGAGTTGCAGGGCGACGGTCGGCTCACGAACCTGGAACTGGCACAGCGCATCCACCTCTCGCCCTCGGCTTGCTTGCGACGCGTCAAGCACCTGGAGGGTGCCGGCGTGATCGCCAAGTACACCGCCCTGCTCAACCCCAAGGCCGTGGGGCAACACGGCACCAGTTTCACCATCGTCAACCTCGAGACGCTCACCGACATGGTGCTCTGCGCCTTCGAGCAGGCGGTGCGCGATGAGCCGCGGGTGCTTGATTGCTACTACGTCGCCGGCAGCAACGACTACTTGATCCGCTTCACCTACCGAGACGCCGAAGACCTCGAGCGCTTTCACACCGAGGTTTTGATGCGCCTGCCCGGTGTGATGCGCTCGAACTCGATGCTGGTACTGCGGACGGTGAAGAAGACGACCGCGCTGGCGCTGCCACCGGTCTAGGGTTGCGCCGCGGCGATGCGGCCGCAGAGGTAAGTCCAGACGAAGTGGGCCGCCGCCTGGCTGCTCAACTCCGCATGGTCGAAGGGCGGCGCCACCTCGACGCAGTCCATGCCCACGCAGTCGATGCCCTGCAAGCCTTCAAGAATACTGAGGACTTGGTTGGTGCTCATGCCGCCCGGCTCGGGCGTGCCAGTGCCGGGTGCAAACGCAGGGTCGAGGCAGTCGATGTCCAGGCTCACGTACAGGGGAGGCGACCCGTGCGCGGCCAGCCGTGCCCGCACAGCAGCCAGCAACGGCGCGACCTGTTGCGGGCTCTCCTGCCCACGCAGGTCACGCGCGGTGTAGATCAAGCCGCCCTGATCGCGAACGTACTCGCGTGCAGCCCGATGGCCGGCCGAACGGATCCCGAGTTGGGTAAAGCACTCCTTGACGACCAGCCCTTCCGCGATCGCCTCGTAGACCCAGGTGCCATGGCCGGACGCTTCGCCGAAGTGGTCTTGCCAGGTGTCGCAATGGGCGTCGAAGTGCAGCACCGCCAGCGGTCGGCCAACATGTGCGCGGTAGGCGCGCAACAGGGGCAGGGTGATCGAGTGGTCGCCGCCGAGCCAGACCATGTGGTGTCTGGCCAGAAGCGGCGCCAGCAGCGGCGCCATGGTCGCCCGCATGGCGAGCAGGCTGGTGTTGGGCAGAGGCAGGTCACCGGCATCGCCGAGCAGGCCCAGGGGGCTGACGTTGAAATGCGGATGGATGCCGTCGCACAGCATGTGGCTGGCCTCACGGATTGCTCGCGGCGCCAGTCTGGCGCCGGGGCGGTTGGTGGTCGATCCGTCCCAGGCAATGCCGGCAATGGCAAAGGGCTCCTGCGTCGCCACAGGTACCTTGAGAAAAGTGTTGTTGGCGGTGAAGGCGAATCCGGTCATGCGTCAAGGTCTCTGTCGTTCCAGGCGAGACGATCATAAGCAGCGCGCCATGCCGCGTCGGGATTTCAAATTGTGAAAGATGGATTGCGCATGGCGGCAGACACGCATCAGAAGACGCCGCCGACGGTTCTGTCTGAGAGAACTGCATTTCCTATTGCGGTAATTGCGCCGTAAGCCATTGATTTGCAATGAGATAACTATTTATCTTATATAAGACATAAGTCAGCATATGACCGTCATGAAGGGGTACGCTCTGCCCATCGATTTGTCCTCTTCCCATGACCCACTGGAGCACCCCGATGAACCAACCCACCCGTGATCAACAGGCTGCCGCCCTCCAGAAGGACTGGGTCGAGAACCCGCGCTGGAAAGGCATCAAGCGCGGCTATAGCGGCGCGGATGTCGTGCGCCTGCGTGGTTCACTGCCGATCGAGCACACGCTGGCCAAGCGGGGCGCCGAGAAGCTGTGGAACCTGATCAACACCGAGCCCTTCGTCAACACCCTCGGTGCCCTGACTGGCAACCAGGCCATGCAGCAGGTCAAGGCCGGACTCAAGGCCATCTACCTGTCGGGGTGGCAGGTGGCGGCCGACGCCAACGACAACGGCGAGATGTACCCCGACCAGTCGCTATATTCGGTCGATTCGGTGCCCAAGGCCGTCAAGCGTATCAACAACACCTTTTCCCGCGCCGACCAAATCCAGTGGAGCGAAGGCAAGAACGACATCGACTACTTCGCTCCGATCGTGGCTGACGCCGAAGCTGGCTTCGGCGGTGTGCTCAATGCCTTCGAGTTGATGAAAGCCATGATCGAAGCGGGCGCCGCCGGCGTCCACTTCGAGGACCAACTGGCCTCGGTCAAGAAGTGCGGCCACATGGGCGGCAAGGTCCTGGTACCGACACGCGAGGCGGTCGCCAAACTGGTCGCCGCGCGGCTGGCCGCCGACGTGATGGGCACGCCGACGATCCTGCTTGCGCGCACGGATGCTGAAGCTGCGGACCTGGTCACCAGCGACATCGACGACATCGACAAGCCCTTCCTCACCGGTGAGCGCACGGTGGAGGGTTTCTACAAGTCACGCAACGGTCTGGAGCAATCGATCAGTCGCGGCCTGGCCTACGCCGAGTACGCCGACCTGATCTGGTGCGAGACCGGCAAGCCCGACCTGGCCTTCGCCAAGGCTTTCGCCGACGCCATTCACGCCAAGTTCCCGGGCAAGCTGCTGGCCTACAACTGTAGCCCGTCCTTCAACTGGAAGAAGAACCTCGACGATGCGACGATCGCCAAGTTCCAGCGCGAACTCGGCGCGATGGGCTACAAGTTCCAGTTCATCACGCTGGCCGGCTTCCACAGCTTGAACTACTCGATGTTCGAGCTGGCCCACGGCTACGCACGCAACAACATGAGCGCCTTTGTCGAACTGCAAGAAAAGGAGTTTGCGGCGGCCGAGCGCGGTTTCACGGCCGTGAAGCACCAACGCGAGGTCGGTACCGGCTACTTCGACGCTGTCACCACGACCATCGAGCGGCTGTCGTCGACCGCGGCGCTGAAGGGCTCGACCGAAGACGAGCAATTCTTCGACCAGAAGCACGGGTAACAACCGCCCGACGCTCGCTTGACGCGCGGCCCCCCGCGGAGGGCTCAGGCCGCTCGAGAACGGCTCGGCGCTGGCCGGAGGGCGCGCGTGGCGACTGTCCTCTCTACATCGACACTTCGAGCATCGCCCGGTAGTCGCCGCGCGTGGCCAGGCGCGGGTTGGTCTTGTGGCAGTGGTCGGCCATGGCGCCGTCGATCACGCGCTCGAACAGCACGGGCGTGACGGCCATCGCCGCCAGGCCGCTGGGCAAGCCCAGGCGCGCGTTCATAGCCAGGATCGCGTCGGCAACTGCATTGCCTGGGTCATCGCTGCCGGCCAGACCCATGGCCTGGGCCATGCGGTGCAGACGCCGCTCCTGGCGAATGGAAGGCGCGGCGGCATTGAAGCGAACCACCGCCGGCAGGAACATTGCATTGAGCGTGCCATGGTGCAGGCGCGGATCCACGCCACCCAGGCTGTGCGACAGAGAATGCACACACCCCAAGCCCTTTTGGAAGGCCATCGCGCCCTGCATCGACGCGCTGAGCATCTGCCAGCGTGCGTCCAGGTCGGCACCGTGGCGCGTTGCCCGCTCGATGTTTGCCCAGCCGCGTTGCAACCCGTCCAGCGCGATGCCGTCGGCCGGCGGGTTGATGGCCGGCGCCATGAAGGTCTCCATGCAATGCGCGATCGCATCCATGCCGGTGGCCGCGGTCAGGGCCGGGGGCAGATCGACCGTGAGCTCCGGGTCGAGCAGTGCGGCCCTGGGCATCAGGTGCCAGCTGTGAAAGCCAAGCTTGCGGCCGTCGGCAACGATCAAGATGGCCCCGCGCGCGACTTCGCTGCCGGTGCCCGCGGTCGTGGGTACGGCGATCAGCGGCGCCACGCGGTCGGTGATCCGCGCGCTGCCGCCCTCGATGGTGGCGAAGCCGACCAGGGGGCCATCGTGGGTGGCCGCGATGGCGACGCCCTTGGCCAAGTCGATCGACGAGCCGCCGCCAACCGCGATCAAGCCGTCGCATTGCTGGGCGCGGTAGACCGTGGCGGCTTGATGTACCGCGGCCTCGGTCGGGTTCGACGGGGTGGCGTCGAACACCGCGTGCGGCAGGTCGCCGAGCGCCGTCAGGGCCCGCTCGAGGATGCCTGCGGCGCGTACCCCCGCGTCACTGATGACCAGGGGTTTGGCGATGCCGACGCGAAGGCACTCCTCGTGCAGACGTTGGATGACGCCGGCGTCGAGGTGGATCTGGGTGAGGTACTGGATGAAAGCCATGTTCGCTCGGGGCAGGGTGCAGGGCGCAAGGCGCGGAGCGGCCAGTATGCTTGCCTCGCCGCAATCCTCCCAACCGCGCCCATGACCGACTCGCTCGCACGGCTCACGCGAAGTGACTTCCGCCACCTCGAGCGCCTGCGCGTTCGCTGGGCCGAAGTCGACATGCAGCAGATCGTCTTCAACGCTCACTATCTGCTGTACTTCGACACGGCCGTCGCCGGCTACTGGCGCGCCGTCGCACTGCCTTACCAGGCCGCGATGGAGTCGCTCGGCGGCGACCTCTATGTGCGCAAGGCAACGCTCTGGTACGAGGGATCGGCACGCTATGACGACCAAGTCGACATTGGTATTCAATGCGCACGCATCGGCAACAGCTCGTTTCACCTGCAGGCCGCTGTGTTCCGTGGCGCACAGCGTCTGGTGCACGGGGAGCTGGTCTATGTCTTTGCCGACCCGGTCAGCCAAAGTGCCCGCCCGGTGCCGCAGGCCCTGCGCGACGCCATCTTGGGCTTCGAAGCCGGCGAGTCGATGGTCACCGTGCGCAGCGGTGACTGGGTGGCACTCGGCCGCCAGGCGCGATCCATTCGCGATGCCGTCTTCATCCAGGAGCAGGGCATTGCGGCGGAGCTCGAACACGACACGGCGGATGTTGATGCCGTACACGCAGTCGCCTTCAACCGCCTCGGTCAGGCAGTCGCTACGGGCCGCTTGCTTGGCGCCGTAGACGGCGCGTCCAAGATCGGTCGCATGGCCGTGCTGGCCAGCGTGCGCAGTGCCGGCATCGGCTCATCCTTGCTCGAATCCCTGGTACGAGCGGCCCGCGAGCGCGGTGACAGCGAGGTGTCACTGCATGCCCAGGCCAGCGCAGTCAGTTTCTACCGAAGCGCCGGGTTCACAGCGCGTGGCGGGGCGTTTCAAGAAGCCGGCATCGCCCACCAGGCCATGACGCTCACATTGCGCTGAGCGTCTCCTCGGCCACCTTTGGCAATGGCAGGCAGCGCTGCGGCCATGCGGCGAGACGCACGCCGCGTTGTCTGGTGGCATCGCCATCAGCGTCGAACTGCCTTTCGACGACCCGAAGACTGAGCCCGGTGGCCACGCGCTCTGCGATCAGCAAGGTGGAGCAGCGTGTGCCGTAACGGGCATCGGGCGTCCGAATGAAGGCCGGCGCCAGCCAACGTTCGCGCTCCAGGCCGATACCGGTGTCAGGCAGCGCGTGATCGCCAGCATGCGTGCGGTCGGCCAGTGCGGCGAAGAGGCGAGTCTCGAGATCGCATGCTGTCGCCGCGTGCGTCAAAGCCGCTGACAGCGCCGATTTCAGGGCAGTGACTTTGGGCCAGGGCGTGTCGAGCGCGGCATTCGACAGGCCGTACAGCCCCGCCCCGAGCACCTGCGGTTCGGCGGCCCGGTCATGTGCCCACCACCAGCGCCCACTTGGCAGGTCGGCCGCAAGCAGGTTGAACGGGTTGTGGCCGCGCGATACGGTGTCAAACCAGAACGCGGCGGGGGCTTGCTGGGTCGCGAGCCAAGCCGGCACCACCGCGCCGCGAGACGGGGCTTGCGGCTTGTGCCGGGGCAGGTCGCGCACATTGGTCAGCATCGCCAGGCGGCCCTGGGCGCTGAGCGCGAACCAGGTCCCGCCAGCCTCCAGGTCACGGCCGGCCAGGGTTTGTATCGTGTCACCGTCGTCTTGCCACCAGTCCAACGCAGCCGTCGGGCGATCCAGAAACTCATCGCGGTTGGAGGCGATCACCACCGGAAAGCGCTCGTGCTGGTCGAGCGCCAGCGCAATCAGGCACATGGCGCGAACGTTTCGAGGTGGCGCTGGCCGACCGTCCACTGGGCCAGTTGCAGGTTGGCGCAGGTTTGCAACTCGTTGCGCCAGGCTTCGCTCAGCCCGACAGCGTGGGTGTAGGTCTCCATCAAGGTTACCAGTTCGACGCCTTCCTCGACGCGCTGCGACAGGCCGCAGCACAGTCCCGGCTGTGCTGCAGCCATACCCGCCTGCAGCGCGCGCACCGTTGCAACCACCGTGGCCAGATCGGCGGGGCGCACGCGGTAGTAAACATAGACCTGCACGCCGTCGGGGGCTGTCACGCCGTCACGTCAACATCCAAAGGGTAGGGCTGAGCCGCGCGCTGCAAGAGTGGGCCATTGGCTGCCCCGATATGCAAGGAGCCGCTCTCGAGCGCTGCCAACTTGACCTCGGCCAGGACCTGCTCGCTGCCACCCCATGAAGCAGCATTGACGACCATACCGGCGGGCTGCTCGGTATCTGCACTGTGGAAAACCTCCTGCCCCGGCCGCGCCGCAGCCGCGCATTCGAAGACGAAGGCGCGGCGCTTGACGCTGCCGCGGTACTGACTGCGGGCGACGATCTCCTGACCGGGGTAGCAGCCTTTTTGAAAGTTCACGCCGCCGACCAACTCGAAGTTGATCATCTGCGGTACGAACTGCTCCGCGGTGGCGGCCACGATACGGGCCACCCCGCTGCAGACTTCGAGCCATTGCCAGGCCTGCGGCGCCAGTGCCGGCAGCTCTGGCGCGCCAGCGCCCGCAGGCAGCACCAGCATGTAGCGAGCCATCCCCGCGGCGTCGGCCAGTCGCAGCGCCTGGCCCCCGGGGGCCGGCAGGCACCCACCTGGCGCGGCAGCCGCACCGGCGCCGAGCCAAGCCGTCGCAGCCGGACCGCTCAAGCCGAACACCGCCAGTGCGCCGCTGGCATCGCTGAGCTTGCACTTGGCGCGCATGACGAACATCGACAAGCGCTTGAGCGTGCTCGGCAGCAGATCGGCGCTGCAGGCCAGCAGGACCTCTTCGGGGTCGGGCCGCCAGACCAGCAGGCTGGCCAGCAGGCGGCCCTTGGGCGTGCAGTAGCCGGCCAGGCGGGCCGTGTGTTGGTCGAGATGCTGCACGTCCTGCGTCAGCTGGCCCTGAAGGAAGGTGGCGGCGTCGGCACCGTGGGCCCGGATCACGCCCCAATCGGTCAGGCGCACTGCGCCCTGCAAGGTCTGGACATCGAAATCATTCATGTGCCGATTATCATGGTGGGGCGATGAAACTTTGCTTGTTCGGGTGATGCGCTGGTTGCTGCGTTTGCTGGTGCTGGCCATGTTGGCAGGAGGGGCAGCGGCAGGTGCTGCGTGGTGGTGGCTGGCGCAGCCCCTGCCGCTGGCTGCGCCGACGGTGGAAGTCTCGATCGAACCCGGTGTCAGCCCGCGCCGGGTCGCCGATATCTGGGTCGAGGCGGGCGTGCAGGTGTCGCCGCGCTGGCTCTATGAGTGGTTTCGCTGGTCTGGCCGATCGCGCCTGATCCGCGCCGGCAGCTACGAGATCGAAACCGGGATCACGCCGCGGCAGTTGCTGGACAAGATGGTGCGCGGCGATGAAGTTCTGGAGTCGGTTCGACTGGCCGAGGGCAGCACCTTTTTGCAGGTGCGCGAGGCCTTGGCGAGCGCGCCATCGCTCAGGCCGACCACCCAGGGGCTGAGCGAGGCGCAAGTGATGGCCGCACTGGGCGAGCCGACACTGGCCGCGGAGGGCCGGTTCTTTCCCGACACCTATGCCTACAGCCGCGGCGTCAGCGACCTGACCGTGTTGAAGCGGGCCCACGCTGCCATGCAGCGGCGCCTGGTCAGCGCCTGGGCCGAGCGCGCGGCGGATCTGCCGCTCAAGTCGATGGACGATGCCTTGGTTCTGGCCTCGATTGTCGAGAAGGAGACCGGCCGCGAGGCCGACCGCGCTGCCGTCGCCGGGGTGTTCACGAACCGGCTGCGCATCGACATGCCGCTGCAGACAGACCCCACGGTCATCTACGGGTTAGGGATGGCCTTCGACGGCAACCTGCGCAAGCGCGACCTGCTCGCTGACACGCCGTTCAACACCTACACGCGGCGCGGCCTGCCGCCTACGCCGATCGCAATGCCGAGCGCCGCATCACTACGCGCCGCAGTTCAACCGGCCAAGACCCGCGCGCTGTACTTCGTGGCCCGCAGCGATGGCAGCGGAGGCAGCGTCTTTAGCGACACTCTGGCCGACCATAATCGCGCCGTCAATCAATTCCAACGCGGCGGCAGGGCGCCGCCCTGACCCGCCGTGAACCCAGGCAGTTTCATCACCTTCGAGGGTATCGACGGCGCGGGAAAGACCTCGCACATCGAGGGCCTGGCCACCTGGTTGCGTGACCGAGGCCACCGCGTCGTCGTGACACGTGAGCCTGGCGGCACTCCACTGGCGGAGCGTTTGCGCGAACTGATCCTGCACGAGCCGATGGATGCGTTGACAGAGACCCTGTTGGTTTTTGCGGCCCGTCGCGACCACTTGATGCAGACCATCGAACCTGCCTTGGCGGCCGGCGCCACCGTGCTTTGCGATCGCTTCACGGATGCGACTTTCGCCTACCAGGGTGGCGGGCGCGGCTTCGACGTTGCGGTGCTGACCCAACTCGAAACCTGGGTTCAGCTGAGGCGCCAGCCCGATTTGACCTTGTGGTTCGAACTCGCCCCTGCGGTGGCCGCTGAACGCCGCGCCGCGGCGCGTGCACCGGATCGCTTCGAGCGCCAGGACGAGACATTCTTTGCTCGCGTCCACGCCGGCTACGCGCAGCGTTGGGCGACTGCACCGCACCGCTTTGCACGCATCGATGCCACCCAGGCGCGCGATGCCGTGCAGGCCCAAGTGCTGTCTGCCGTGCAGTTGCACGGTCTGCGATGAGTGCAACTGCGTCCCTGCTGCCGTGGCTTGTCGACCCGTTGGCACAGGGTCTGGAGCGCCAGGCGCACGCCTTGCTGCTGCACGGGCCCGGCGGGGTCGGCCAGTTCGAACTCGGCTTGGCGCTAGCGACCGGCTGGCTGTGCGAGGCCCGAGCGGGACGGCCCAGAGCCTGCGCGGAGTGCACCGGGTGCCGCCTGATGGCAGCGCACATGCACCCGGACTTCCACCTGCTGCTGCCCGACGCACTGCGCGAAGGCCTCGGCTGGGCCGCGCCGGAACAGGGCGCGGACGGCGAGGACGGGTCGAAGGCGGCGAAGACCAAGGCCAAGCCGAGCAGGGAGATCCGGGTCGAGGCGGTGCGCATGGCGATCGAGTGGGGTTTGAAGACCTCGTCGCGCGGCGGTGTGAAGGTGATCCTGATCCACCCAGCCCAAACCATGAACCTGGTTGCCGCCAACGCGCTGCTGAAGACGCTCGAAGAGCCCGCTGGCCGATTGCGCCTTGTCTTGACGGCGCAAGATCCTGAGGCGCTCCTGCCCACCGTGCGCAGCCGATGCCAGCGACTTGCCCTGCCCCTGCCAGAGCGCGAGCCAGCCCTGGCCTGGTTGGTGGCACAAGGGGTGAACCGGCCCGAAGTCTTGCTGTCGGCCACGGGTGGCCAGCCACTCGAGGCCCTGGCCTTGCTGGCGGACGGCATCGACAGTGCTGCGTGGGAGCGTGTGCCGGACGCGGTCCGCCGTGGCCAGGCGGGCCTCTTCAGCAGTTGGGCGCTGGCGCGCCAGGTTGACGCGCTGCAGAAGCTGTGTCACGACCTGATGTGCCTGCGGGCGGGGGCGGCGCCACGCTACTTCGATGCGATGTTGCTGGCGCCCTTGGCGACGGGCAACGGCCCCTCATGGCAAGCGCTGACACAGTGGGCAACAGACCTGACCCAGGCCGCGCGCCACGATGAGCATCCGTGGCACGCCGGCCTGCGCAGCGAGGCGCTGGTCGGGCAGGGCGCGCGACTGTGGCAAACACCACGCTCGCCCCGTGCCCAGGCCGGCGGCCTGGCGGCGGCATTGGATACACTCGGCACGCCATGAACGAAGCCACTGTCCGCACCACTCAAGCCAACGCACCGGCCAATGCGGCGGGTCGGCCGAGTGTCATTCAGTTGGTGTTTCGCGAGAAGGGTGCACTTTATGCCGCCTACATCCCGCTGTTTACTGAAGGTGGGCTGTTCGTGCCGACAACGCGCGACTACAAGCTCGGTGAAGACATCTACCTGCTGCTGTCGTTGCCTGACGATCCGCAGCGCTACCCGGTGGCGGGCAAGGTGGGGTGGATCACCCCGGTAAACGCCTCGGGTGGGCGCACGCAAGGCGTCGGTGTTCGATTCCCGGGCGACGAGAAGACCCGGCTGCTCAAGCAGCGCATCGAAGAGGCGCTGGGCACCTCGATCCAATCGGCCAAGCCGACGCAGACGATCTGAGCCGCCTGCGCAGATGCGCGGCGCCCGCGATGTACGTCGATTCTCACTGTCACCTCAGCTTCGAGGGCTTGCACGAGCGCATCGAGGACGTGCGCGCGGCCATGGCCGCCGCCGAGGTGGACCGCGCCTTGGTTATCTGCACCACGCTGGAAGAGTTCGACAAGGTGCACGCCCTGGCGCTGCGCTTCCCGAATTTCTGGGCCACGGCGGGAGTGCATCCTGACAACGAAGGCGTGAGCGAGCCAACGGTCGAGGACCTGCTTGCGCGCGCTGAGCGGCCTCGCGTCGTTGCCATTGGCGAGACCGGTCTGGACTACTACCGCCTGGGCGAGCGCAGCATCGCTGACATGGCCTGGCAACGGGACCGTTTTCGGGTCCATATTCGTGCGGCCCGCCGAGCCTCCAAGCCGCTGGTGATCCACACCCGCAGTGCCAGCGACGACACGCTGGCGATTCTGCGCGAGGAGGGCGCTGAAGTGCCAGGCGGTGTTTTCCACTGCTTCACCGAGACGGCCGACGTGGCGCGAGCCGCCCTTGATTTAGGTTTTTACATTTCCTTCTCGGGCATCCTGACCTTCCGCAACGCCCAAGACCTGCGGGACATCGCCAAGTGGGTGCCGATCGACCGCCTGCTGATCGAGACAGACAGCCCCTATCTCGCGCCAGTTCCATATCGCGGCAGGACCAATCAGCCAGCCTACGTGCCCTTCGTTGCCAAACAACTCGCCGATCTGCGTGGAACGCTCCCCGGCGCCATTGCGGAGGCGACCAGCGCCAATTTCGAGCGCCTGTTCAAGCTGAAATAGATATGAGAAACAACTTTAGATATCTAGCGTATCTTGTTGTCGCAACGTTTGTTTCCAGTGCAAGTGCTGGCGCGTACGAAGACTTCTTTCGGGCTGTCAACCGCGACGATGGCGATACTGTGGCCAAGTTGGTCCTGCTTGGCTTCGACGCCAACGCGCGCAACCCGGAGGGTCAAACCGCCCTGCACCTGGCGCTGCGTGATCAATCGGCACGGGTCGCAGCAGCGCTCTGGGCCGAGCGTGCGCTTGACGTCAACGCTCTCAATGCCAGCGGTGAGTCCCCCCTGATGATGGCTGCGCTGCGGGGCGAGGTGGAGTGGTCTGAGCGCCTGCTCGCGCGCGGCGCCAAAGTACACCAAGAGGGCTGGTCGCCGCTACATTACGCCGCCACAGGCCGAGAGCCCAGGATCGTTGCGATCCTGCTTGACAGAGGCGCACCGATTAACGCGTTGAGCCCGAACCGAACCACCCCGTTGATGATGGCGGCGCGGTACGGCGCCGAAGGCAGCGTTGATCTGTTGCTGGCGCGTGGCGCGGACAGACTGCTGCGTAACGACCTCGGTCTTGATGCTTCGGAGTTTGCGAAGCTCGGGGCACGTGAGTTTCTGCTGCCGAGGTTGGCTGGGCCCACACGGTGAGGTGACCTCCGGGAGTCGCATCACGATTAGTGACGACAATGTATATTATGTTAACTGAAAGAAGTGTATCTGAGACCATTTGCAAGGAGATCCATAGAGACAAACGGACCCCTCGAGCCCGTTTGTTTTCGTCCGTTGAGTCCCCACCAACAAGCCTCTAGGCAGCGCGGCTCTTCTCTTCGATGCTCGCGGGTTGAGCCAAGCGGCGGTCGAGACCAACGAACGGCAACTCTTGATCTCGACGGTCTTCGGTCACGACTTCGCTCAACGACGGCATTCTGATCGCCTCCCACTTTGCTGGACGAGACACAGAAATGACGGCTCCCAAAACCTCCGCCAAGATAATGCCGTAGACGGCCACGATGGCAATCATCAAGATGATGGACACTGGTACTCCACTAGTCACGCCACGTTGCTGACTACGAAAGGCAGTCGGACGGCAAAGTGACAAACCGTGATCGGCACTGATCGGCACAGCTTGATACCTTGTTACAGGTCCTACGAATTGGTGTGCAGAACTGCCCTAATTCTGCGAATCACAACGGGCCGAGAGGCCGCCAGATCGTCACCCAAACGCGTTGCACCATCTACTGACTATGTGACGACGAGAGCGGGTTCGTCAGAGACATTTTGGGGGCCACACCCGGCAAATGGGCGGGGGCAGATGCTCCCCATGCCCATCAAATAGTCCTCCAACCGGTCCCGGCTGTCAAAGTCTGTCGGCAAACGGCCAGAAACGAAAAAGCCCCGGCTGGCGGGGCGGGGCTTCAAGGCTGTTCGGTGGTCTCTTGCGGACCTATGCGAACCCAGTTCTGGCGGAGTCGGAGGGATTCGAACCCTCGATGCGCTTTTGGCACATACTCCCTTAGCAGGGGAGCACCTTCGGCCACTCGGTCACGACTCCAGTGCGTTTGATTCTAGCAGTGGGGCCGTCTTT
>Ga0163144_10003989_pt1 | contig 33541 bp, 28 predicted proteins | sample OliLak19BULKMAT1_FD_123175 | JGI IMG/M metagenome (GOLD analysis project Ga0163144, IMG submission 123175) | Freshwater microbial mat bacterial communities from Lake Vanda, McMurdo Dry Valleys, Antarctica - Oligotrophic Lake LV.19.BULKMAT1 | ecosystem: Environmental > Aquatic > Freshwater >... | reverse complement strand
TGAACATCGACCGCGAGGTCGGCGTCAACACCGGCATCGACAGCGGCACGGGCATCACCAAGCAGCTGTACGTGCCGCGCGGCCAGCCGAACTCGACCGAGCAGCTGGTCTGGGACAACTTCACCAGCGACGTCTATGCCGCGTTCGCGAACGTCAGCTACGACGTGACCGACACGGTCGAGCTCGCGGTGGCGCTGCGCTACGACAACGAGGAGCGCAAGGTGCAGAACCTCGTGCCGACCGCCGCGCGCACGACCTATTTCGACTACAACCCGTTCGACAACGCGTTCGTCGGCAATGCGCCGCTGAACCCGGCCTTGGACCGCTCCATCAACCCCTCGGGCGTGATCGCCGATCGCGAGCGTTCGTTCTCGCAGCTCCAGCCCAAGGTCAGCCTGAGCTGGGAGCCCTCGGCCGAATGGACCTGGTACGCGAACTGGGGCGTCGGCTTCAAGAGCGGCGGCTTCAACAACAGCGGTTCAGCCGCGACCGTCGATCTCTTCATCAACTGCTTCACGGGCCGCGGCGCCGCGAATGCCGCAGTGAACTGCCCCGGTGGCCGCGTCGGCCCCGCCACGCGGCGCACGGTCGTCACCAGGGACGACTTCGAGAAGGAGAAGTCGAGCGCTGCCGAGGCGGGCTTCAAGGCCAGCCTGCTCGATCGCCGCCTGGCCGTCGAGGCTGCGTTGTTCTCGACCTCGGTCGACAACATGCAGTTCTTCGAATTCCTCGTCGGCCAGTTCGGCCTGCTGCGCGTCGTCAACAACATCGACGAAGTGGACCTGCTGGGCATGGAGCTTTCGGCGAACTTCAAGGTCACCGACGATCTTCGCCTGGTCGCGGGCTACAGCCGCGTGCAGAGCGAGATCAAGAGCAATTCCTCGCGTCCGAACTCGGTCGGCAACGAGTCGCCGTACACGCCGGACTACACCGCCACCCTGGGCGCAGAGTTCGACGTGCCGGTAGGCGCCAACGGCTGGCGACTGCAGGCGAGCGCCTTCTACAACCTCGTCGGGCCGACCTGGTTCCACGTGATCCAGTCTCAGAACAACGAGACGGTCGCGTTCGGCACCGCGAACCTGACCAACAGCGAGCGCGACAAGTTCGGCACCGTGGACGCGCGTTTCGGCCTGGCTTCGGACCACTGGTCGCTGGCGCTGGTCGGCAAGAACATCACCGACGAGCGCTTCCTGCAGGAGGTCATTCCGGCGCCGGAGTTCGGCGGAGCCTTCATCCACCCGGGCGCGCAACGCCGCGTGTCGCTGGAAGTGGGCTACAAGTTCTGATGCGCCTCTGAAACGCGAGTACACTTCGGAAGCGCCGGCCCTGTGCCGGCGCTTTCCGTTTACGGGTCGACGTGAACCGCAACGACATCCAGTTTCCGCCCCGGCACGCCGCGCTGCGCGACGACGTGCACCTGCTCGGCAGCCTGATCGGCGAAGTGCTCCGCGAGCAGGGCGGCCAGGCCCTGTTCGACCTGGTCGAGAACGACCGCACCCATGCGATCCGCCGCCGCAACGGCGACCAGGCCGCCGGAGCGGCGCTCGCGGCGCGCATCCAGGGCCGGCCGACCGCGGTGACGCGCGACCTGGAGCGCGCTTTCTCGATGTGGTTCCAGGCGGTCAACATCGCCGAGAAGGTGCACCGGATCCGCAGGCGACGCGAGTATTTCCTCAGCGACAGCGCCAAGCCGCAACCCGGCGGTGTCGAGGATGCGATCGACCAGATGAAGGCTGCGGGCCTGCCGCTCGAGGAGGTCCTGTCGCTGCTCGACACCCTGCGTATCGAGCCGGTATTCACCGCCCACCCGAACGAATCGACCCGGCGCACGATCCTGCGCAAGCAGCAGCGCATCGCCGGGCTGCTGTTCAGCCGGCTCGACCCGACGCTGGCCCCGAACGAGCGGCGCAGCATCTGGGGCCGGGTCAAGACCGAGCTGACGACGGCCTGGCAGACCGAGGACCATCCCCGCGAACGGTTGACGGTCGCCGACGAGCGCGAGCACGTGATCTTCTACCTTGCGGAGGTGCTCTACCGGCTCGTGCCGGCGTTCTACGACGAGATCGCCCAGGCGCTCGAGAAAGCCTACGGCGTGCAGGCGGAATCCCTGGTGCTGCCGACGATCATCCGTTTCGGCAGCTGGGTCGGCGGCGACATGGACGGCAATCCGGACGTGCACGCGAAGACCCTGCGCGACACGCTGGCGCGCCAGCAGCAGGTGGTGGTCAACGCCTATTTCAGCGACTGCCAGTCGCTGGCGCAGAGCCTGTCGCAGAGCGCGAGCCGGATCGGCGTGTCGCCGGCGCTGGTGCAGCGGATCGACGAATACGCGACCCTGATCCCGAGCGCCCAGGCGATCACGCCTTCCCGGCACGACCGGATGCCGTACCGGGTGTTCCTCGGCCAGGTGGCGGAGCGCCTGCGCTACACCTACGACGGACGTCCGAACGGCTACGAGAATCCGGACCAGTTCCGCCGCGACATCCAGATCATCGCCGACAGCCTGCTCGCGAACCGCGGCCGCAACGCCGGTTTCTTTTCCGTGCAGCGCCTGCTGCGCCGCATCGCCACTTTCGGCTTCCACCTCGCGACCGTCGACGTGCGCCAGCACAGCGACGTGCACCACCAGGTTCTGGCGCGCGGCCTCGACGATCCATCGTGGCTGGGGCGGACCTCGGCCGAGCGGCACCAGCGGCTCGTCGATGCGATCGGTCGGGACAGCGGGCCGCGGGGCGAACTCGATGCGCTCGGCAAGCGCACGCTCGCCGTGTTCGAGACCATGCTCCAGTGTCGTCGTCGCTTCGGCCCCGACGCCGTGGGGATGTACGTGGTCAGCGGCGTCTCCGGACCCGACGACGTGCTCGCGCCGCTGCTGCTGGCGCAGTGGGCGGAGGCCTACGACAAGCGCAAGGATTCGGTCGCGCTCGACATCGCGCCGCAGTTCGATTCGGTCGAGACGCTCGAGAACTGCGGCGACGTGATGCGCGACCTGCTCGCCGATCCGCTGTACCGTCGCCACCTCGACTCCCGTGGACGCCGCCAGATCGCGCTGGTGGGCTATTCGGAGAGCAGCAAGGAAAGCGGCATGTGCGCCTCGCGGTTCGCCGCATATCGGGCCCAGGGCGCGCTGGCGGCCTCGCTCGCCGCGGCCGGCGAGCAGCACATGGTCTGCCATGCTCGCGGCGGCAGCATCGCCCGCGGCGGCGGCCGCATCGACGCGCTGGTGGGCGCGATGCCGCCGACCACGGTCAACGGCATGCTGCGGCTCACGGAGCAGGGCGAGGTCGTCAACCAGAACTACGGCCTGGCACCCATCGCGATGCGCACGCTGGAGCGGGCGTTCGCGGCACTGTCGCTCGCGACCGAGGCAGGACGCACGATGCAGGCGGTCGACCCGCCGGCGGGGGTGCTCGAGGTGGCCGCGCTGGTCGCGGCCATGAGCCGCCGGCGCTATCGGCAGCTCGTCTGGGGCGAGCCGCAGTTCTACGATTACTTCCGGCTGGTCACGCCGATCGACGTGATCGAGCGGATGCAGATCGCGGCGCGTCCGGCGGCGCGCGCGGACCTCGACGGTCTCGCGGCACTGCGTGCCGTGCCCTGGATGTTTGCCTGGACCCAGACGCGCATGATGCTGCCGGGCTGGTTCGGGGCGGGCGCCGGCCTGGCCGCCGCGATCGACTCGCTCGGCCTCGCGGCAGTGCAGCGCGCCGCCACCGAGTGGCCGTTCTTCCGTACGCTGCTCGACGACGTGGAGACGATGCTGGCGCGCTCCGACCTGGAGATCGCGATGGCATACAACGTGCTTGCGCCGACGCCACTGCATCGCTTCTTCGCGGAGTTGCGCGCGGAGCACGCGCTCGCCTGCCGCAGCGTGCTGGCGATCCGCAACCAGGCCGAGCTGCTCGACGGCGATCGCACCCTGCAGCGCGGCATCCAGCTGCGGAACCCCTATGTCGATCCGATGAACCTGATGCAGGTCGACCTGCTGGGCCGCTGGCGCGATTCGGGGCGCGCCGATCGCGACCTGTTCGATGCGCTGCAGGCGAGCATCAGCGGGATTGCCCAGGGGTTACAGAGCACCGGATAGGACTTGCCAAAACCAGCCTGGCCGGTCTGGGTGCCTCGCCTGAGTCGCCGGGTGGCGCTCAGTGCTGGGTGCGCCGTTCGGCTCGGATGCGACGGATCGTCATCCAGAAGAAGCCGCCGATCACGGCAACTAGGGCGGCCATCAGCACCGCCAGCCACCAGCGCACCTTGGACGCTTCGTAGATGCCCCAGACCACGCCGACGGGCGTGGTGACCAGCAGGATCGGTTTGGCGATACGCAAGTGGTGGTGCTCCCGGGCGCGGTCTCATGCCGTGGGCGCGCAGCTTGGCTGACGGCCCCGGACCGGTCAGCCGGAGGGGGATGGATTGCCGCCGTCGCCCGGCGTCGCTAGGCTCCGGAGCATGAAGCACAACGATCGGATCGACCAGAAACTGCGCGGCTGGCTGATGGCGACCACGGCAGCCGCCTGCGCCGCCGCCGCTGCGGCCCAGGCGCCCGCGCCGACCTCGCGCTATTCGGCCGCCGATGAAGCCGTCTACATGGAACGCTTCGGCAGGTTGCAGGAAGCGTTCAAGCTCGGCGTCGGGCTCGAGGCCTACGAGCCGCTGGAGCCGGTGCCCGGTGCCTCGCCAGGGCGGCCGCTGCCGGCGGCCAGCGCGACTGCGCGCACGATTTCCGACGCGGCGCTGAGTGCCGCGCGCGACTACGCGGCGCGCAGCAACTCGCGCGCCCTGATCGTCTGGCGCGCCGGCAAGGTCGAGGAAGAGACCTATTTCGGCGATGCGACGCGCACCGGCACGTTCCCGTCGCGATCGCTGGCCAAGCCGATGACCGCCGTAGCGGTCGGGCGCGCGATCGCGCTCGGCAAGATCCGCTCGCTCGACCAGCCGGTCGCGGATTTCGTCACCGAATGGAAGGACGATCCGCGCCGCTCGAAGATCCTGGTGCGCCACCTGCTCGACATGCGCTCGGGCTTCCTGCCGCAGGCGGCCGCGATGACGGCCGAAGACATCCTGAACCGCGCCTATCTGCACCCGCGCCACGAGGCAGTCATCATCCACGACTATCCGGTGGTCGACGAACCGGGGACGCGCTACGAATACAACAACGCCACGGCCGAGCTCGTCTCACTGGTGTTGCAGCGCGCGACCGGCAGGCGCTATGCCGAGTTCATCTCGCGCGAGGTGATCCAGCCGCTCGGTGCGCCCGGCGGCGAGGTCTGGGTGAACCGGCCTGAAGGCATCGCGCATTCCGGTTGCTGCCTGATGGTCGTACCCGAGACCTGGGTGCGGCTCGCGATCCTGCTGATGCAGGACGGTGTCTGGTCCGGCAAGCGTTTGCTGCCCGCAGGCTACGTGCGCGAGATGACCACCGGGACTGCGCAGAACCCCTACTACGGCCTCGGAGTCTATGTCTCCGGGCAGTACACCGCCCGCCGTGGATTCGCCAATCCGGCGCGCGAGCCCGAGGCGCGTCGGGTCCTGCATTCTGAGCCCTATCTGGCCGCCGACCTGTTCATGTTCGACGGCAACTCCAACCAGGTCGTCTACATCGTGCCCTCCGAGCAGCTGGTGATCCTGCGCGTCGGCGATGCCCCGCCGCGTGCGGCGGGCAAGGAGTGGGACAACGCGATGCTGCCGAATACGATCCTGCGCGGCATCCGCCGCAAGGCGGGCGACCCGGTGCCGTCGCCGCAGCCGCGGGGCTGAACGGGTACAATCGGCGCCCCTGATGAACCGCGGGCGCGCTCCGCCCGGGCGCCCATGCCGGCCGATTCCTACACCGCGCACGAGTCGGGCGCGTCGATCCGTCGCCCGCCTGCCGGCTTGCTGATTGCAGCCGGACTGATCGCGGTGCTGATCGTCGTTGCGCTGGCGCGCACCCTGATCTCGCGTGGGCCGGAACGCACACCGTCGGGCCCGCCGCGGATCACGGTGATCGTGCCGGCCTTTGCCGAGGTGGCCGATCTCGTCACCTTCACCGGCGCGATCGGCGCGCGCGACGAGATGCCGATCACGGTCGAGGGCGAGGGTGGCCGGATCTCCGCGGTGATGGTCGAGGCCGGCGACCGGGTTCGCGCGGGACAGGTGCTGGCACGGCTCGACACCTCGGTGCTGCAGCCCCAGGTCGGCAGTCTGGTCGCCTCCCTCGAGGAGGCGCGCACCAATGCCGAGCTCGCGCAGGCGGACTATCGCCGCGCCGCGGCGGTGGCGGCTTCGGGCGCCCTGTCGGCGCAGGAGATCGAGCGCCGCCTTTCGGTCGCGATCGGCGCGGAGGCCAAGGTGAAGGTTGCCGCGGCGCAGGTGGAGGAGTCGCGCGCGCGACTGCGCCGCACCGAGATCCGCGCACCCCAGGCGGGCCTGGTGCTGACGCGCGCCGCCGAGGTCGGGCAGACGGCGACCGGCGCCGGCGAGCCGCTGTTTCGTCTGGGTCGCGGTGGCCAGATCGAAATGCGCGGGCTGGTGGCCGAGCAGGACCTGCCGCAGCTCGTGATCGGCCAGCCAGTACAGGTGCGCGTCACCGGGATCGACCAGCCGTTTGACGGCAAGGTGCGCCTGATCGGCGCCGTGATCGACCCGCAGACTCGGCTGGGCAGCGTCCGTGTCGACCTTGAGCCGCATCCGAACCTGCGGCCTGGCGCCTTTGCGCGCGCCGAGGCCGAGGTCGGTCGCGGCCGTCGTCCGCTGCTGCCGCAGAGCGCCGTGCTCTCTGACGCCGACGGCACCTACGTCATCATCGCGAACGCCGACGACACGGTGGCGCGACGTTCCGTGAGCGTGTCCGGATCACGCCGCGAGGGCCTGGTGATCGCCAGCGGGCTGCAGGGCAACGAAAGGGTCGTGCTGACCGCAGGCCCGTTCCTGCGACTCGGCGAAAAGATCATCGTCACGCCGGTTGAAGACGATGCCAGCGGCAGCACGGGCGGTACGGCGTTGCCGGCGGCGCGCCCGTGAAGAACATCTCGGCCTGGGCGATCCGTCACCCGACGCTGCCGATCGTGCTGTTCGTGGTGCTGGGCTTTCTCGGCATCGTGTCGTTCGTGAGGCTGCCGATCAACCTGAATCCGGACGTGGCTTTCCCCCTCGTCACCGTCTCGGTATCGCAGCCGGGCGCCGCGCCGAGCGAGATCGAAACCCAGGTCACGCAGAAGATCGAAGGCGCGGTCGCAAGCGTCGGCAACGTGCGCAACATCAATGCCCGTGCGATCGAGGGCTTCACGAACGTCTTCATCGAGTTCCAGATCGGCACCCCGGTCGAGCGCGCGGTCAGCGACGTCCGCGATGCCGTGGCCAAGATCCGCAGCGACCTCCCGGAAGGCATCCAGGAGCCACAGGTCCAGCGGGTCGACGTCGAAGGTGGCGCGATCGCGTACTACGCGGTCACGACGGCGTCGAAGACGCCCGAGCAGCTCAGCTGGTTCGTTGACGACACCATCAGCAAGCGCCTGCTCTCGATTTCCGGCGTCGCGCAGGTGTCGCGCGCCGGCGGCGTGGATCGTGAACTGCGGGTCGAGCTCGATCCGACACGCGTCCAGGCGCTCGGCATCACCGCGGTCGAGGTCAGCCAGCAGATCCGGCAGATGAACCTCGATGCGGCCGGCGGCCGTGCGCAGGTCGGCGGCGGCGAGCAGGCGATCCGCGTGCTCGGCGGTGCGCGTTCCGCGCAGACGCTCGCCGACACCCAGCTCGCGCTGCCGGGCGGCCGGCTGGTGCGGCTCAAGGACATCGCCGAGGTGCGCGACAGCGTGGGCGAAGTGCGCTCGATGTCGCGCCTGAATGGCCGTCCGGCCACCAATTTCGGAGTCTTCAAGGCGCGCGGCGTCTCGGACGTCAGCACGCTGGACGCGGTGGAGCGTGCGCTCGAGGAGATCAAGGCGCAGAACCCCGGCGTCGACATCCGGCGCGTGTTCACGACGGTCGACAACACCAGGCGCGCCTACGAGTCGGCGCTGGTCGCGATGCTGGAGGGCTCGATCCTCGCGGTGCTGGTGGTGTTCGTGTTCCTGCGCGACCTGCGGGCGACGGCGATCGCGGCGCTGGCGATCCCGCTCTCGGCGATTCCCACCTTCGCGTTCATGCAGGCGATGGACTTCACGCTGAACTCCATCAGCCTGCTGGCGCTGTCGCTGGTCGCGGGCGTGCTGGTGGACGACGCGATCGTGGAGATCGAGAACATCGTCCGGCACATGCGCATGGGCAAGAGTGGCTATCGCGCGGCACTCGATGCGGCAGACGAGATCGGGCTCGCCGTGGTCGCCACTTCGGCGGTCATCATCGCCGTGTTCCTGCCCGTCAGCTTCATGGGCGGATTCACCGGCCAGTACTTCAAGCAGTTCGGGCTGACGGTGGCGGCGGCGGTGTTCTTCTCGCTGCTGGTGGCGCGCCTCGTGACCCCGCTGATGGCGGCCTACGTGCTCAAGCCGCACGACGAGATCCGCACGGCGGATGGTCCAATGATGCAACGCTACCTCGAAATGCTGCGCTGGTGCCTCGATCACCGCCGCACGACGATCGGCGCCGGAATCGCGTTCCTGCTGGTGTCGGTCGGTCTGTTTTTCGTGATCCCGAAGTCGTTCCTGCCGAATCCCGACTTCTCCACCTCGCAGCTGTCGATCGAACTGCCGCCAGGGGTCCGGCTCGAGGAAACGGCGCGTATCGCGGCGATCGCCGCGTCGATCGTCCGTGCGCATCCGGAAGTGTCGGACGTCGTCGAGTCGATCGGTGGTGGCGACGACGGCGAACTGCGCAAGGCCACGCTGTACATCACCCTCGTGCCACGCGAGCAGCGCGAGCTGTCGCAGAAGGAATGGGAAGACCTGGTCACGCCCGAGCTCTCGCGGGTGCCCGACGCCCGGGTCGGCTTCATCGGGCAGGGCGGCGGCGCCGGCGGGCGGGCGCTCACGTTCTACCTGGTCGGCGACGATCCGCAGCAGGTGGAACAGTCGGCCCAGCGCGTCATGGCGCAGATGCAGCAGCTGAAGGAACTGCGCGACGCCCGCATCGACGGCGACCTGCAGCGGCCCGAGATCATCGTTCGGCCGCGTCTCGACCTCGCGGCCGACCTCGGCGTCTCGGTCGCGGGCATCGGACAGACCATCCGCATCGCGACGATCGGCGACCTGCCGCAGAATGCGGCCAAGTTCTCGCTCAGCGACCGACAGATCCCGATCCGCGTCAGCCTCGTGGAAGCTTCGCGCCGTGACTTCGCGACCCTGGAGAACCTGCCGGTGCCGACGGCCTCCGGCACCACCGTGCCGCTGAAGGCGGTCGCCGACATCAATTTCGGCCAGGGCCCCTCGACGGTGCGGCGCTACAACCAGCAGCGCCGCGTGATGCTCGGCGCCGACCTCAACGGCGTCGAGCTCGGGCCGGCGATGGAGAAAGTCGACGCACTGCCGGCGTTGAAGGCGCTGCCGCGTGGCGTGCGGCAGGTGAAGGTCGGCGACGCCGAGTTCATGAAGGAACTGTTCGGCAATTTCCTGTTCGCGATGGCCGCCGGCGTGCTGATGGTGTTCGCGGTGCTGGTGCTGCTGTTTGCACGCGTGTTCCAGCCGATCACGATCCTGTCGGCGTTGCCGCTTTCGATCGGCGGTGCGGTGCTCGCGCTGATGCTGGTCGGCAAGCCGTTCTCGATGCCAGTGGTGATCGGCTTCCTGATGCTGATGGGCATCGTCGGCAAGAACTCGATCCTGCTGGTCGACTTCGCGATCGAGGAAATCCGGGCTGGTCGGCCGCGCCTGGAGGCGCTGCTCGAGGCGGGCCACAAGCGGGCTCGGCCGATCGTGATGACGACCGTGGCGATGGTGGCCGGCATGCTTCCGGTCGCGCTCGGCAGCGGGGGCGACAGCGGATTCCGCTCGCCGATGGGCATCGCGGTGATCGGCGGGTTGATCACCTCGACGGCACTGACGCTGGTGATCGTGCCTGCGCTGTTCACGCTGATCGACGACTTCGAACGCTGGCTGGCGCCGAAGTTCGCGGGCGTGGTCAATGCCGCCGAGGAGCCCGGAGCCGGAGAAAACCGGCCGGCGGGATCCGAGGCCCGACCGGCCGGCTGAACGGCCCGCGGATCGGGAGGTACCCACGGGCCGCTTCAGGGCGTGGCCCAGCCCTTGGCGCGTTCCACGGCGCGCGCCCATTCGCTGCGCAACGAACCGGCGAGATGCCCGGCGAGCATCGGCTCGAAGCGTCGCTGCGGTTTCCAGTTGCGGGCGACGTCATCCGCGGAGGCCCAGAAGCCGACGCCGAGCCCGGCGAGATAGGCCGCGCCGAGCGCGGTGGTCTCGGTGATCTTCGGCCGCACCACTGGTACGCCGAGGATGTCGGCCTGGAACTGCATCAGCAGGTCGTTCGCAGTCGCGCCGCCGTCGACGCGCAGCTCGAGCAGTTGCTGGCGCGCGTCCTGTTGCATCGCCGCCAGCAACTCCGCGCTCTGGAATGCGATCGACTCGAGCGCGGCACGAGCCAGGTGCCCGCGGGTCGTGCCGCGGGAGAGCCCGACGATCGTGCCACGGGCATGCGGGTCCCAGTGCGGGCTGCCGAGCCCGGTGAAGGCGGGCACGATGTAGACGCCGCCGTTGTCGGGCACCGTCGCCGCGAGCGCCTCGACGTCGGCGGATCTCTCGATCAGTCCGAGACCATCACGCAGCCACTGCACGACCGCGCCACCGACGAAGACGCTGCCTTCCAGCGCATAGTGCCGCGGCTCGCCGCTGAGCTGCCAGCCGACGGTGGTCAGCAGGCGATTGCGCGACGCCAGCGGCTCGGTGCCGGTGTTCATCAACATGAAGCAGCCGGTGCCGTAGGTGTTCTTGGCCATGCCCGGCGTGAAGCAGGCCTGGCCGAACAACGCGGCCTGCTGGTCGCCGGCGATGCCGGAGAGCGGCACGTCGCGGCCGCCGATCGTGACCGCGATGCCCGGGCTCGACGAGGGCACGATTCGCGGCAGGCAGCCCGGCGGGATGTCGAGCATCGAGAGCATCGGTGCGCTCCAGTCGCCCGTCTGGAGGTCGTAGAGCAGCGTGCGACTGGCATTGGTCGGATCGGTGACGTGCTCGCGCCCGGCAGAGAGCTTCCATGCGAGCCAGCTGTCGATGGTGCCGAACGCGATCTCGCCGCGTTCGGCGCGGCCGCGCGCTCCCGGCAGGTTCTCCAGCATCCAGGCCAGCTTGGTGCCGGAGAAATAGGGATCGAGCAGCAGCCCGGTGCGGCGTGCGACCTCCGGCTCGAGCCCCCGTGCCCGCAGCTCGGCGCAGCGATCGGCGGTGCGACGGTCCTGCCAGACGATCGCAGGCCCGAGCGGCGCGCCACTGCGACGGTCCCAGAGCACGGTCGTTTCACGCTGGTTGGTGATGCCGACCGCGACGAGATCCGCGGCCGCGGCACCCGCACGGGCGAGGACTTCGGAGATCGTCGCCGACTGACAGGCCCAGATCTCCTCCGCGTCGTGCTCGACCCAGCCTGGCTGCGGAAAGTGCTGGGCGAACTCGCGCTGCGCATTCGCGACGATGTCGCCGGCGTGATCGAACAGGATCGAGCGGCAGCTCGTTGTTCCCTGGTCCAGCGCGAGCACGTAGCGTGACATTGGAACCTCCGATGGTTCTCTGCCTGGGCGGCCTCAGGCAGGATGCGACGCGAGCCACCGGTCGAGCACCGCGGCGGTGTCGGGCGGCAGGTGCAGGCCGAGCTTCGAGCGTCGCCAGAGGATGTCGCTGGCCGTGCGCGCAAACTCGTACCTGCGCAGGTAGGAAACTTCGGCTTCGTGGAGGCCCGGGGCGAGCGCCTCACCCAGATCCGACATCCCAGTCGCGGCGCCGAGCAGGGCGGTGACGCGGGTGCCGTAGGCGCGGGCGTAGCGATGGCGCAGCGGCGTCGGCAACCAGGCGTGCGAGCGAGCGAGCGACTGCTCGAAGCGGTCGAAGTCGGCGCCTTCCATGTCGCCTCCGGGCAGCGGCACGCGGCTGGTCCAATGCGGCAGCGCGCGTCCGAAAGCCGGTGCGAGCCGGTCGACCGCTTCCTCGGCGAGTCGACGATACGTCGTGATCTTGCCGCCGAACACCGACAGCAGCGGTGCGCCGGCAGATTCGAGCTCGAGCGAATAGTCCCGCGTGACGCTCGACGGATCGGCCGACTCGTCGTCGAGCAGCGGGCGCACGCCCGAATAGGAGGCGACGACGTCCTTCGGGTCGACGGGGCGGCGGAAATAGCGGTCGGCCATCTCGCAAAGATAGCGGGTTTCATCGGCGCCGATCGCCACCTGCGCAGGATCGCCGCGGTACTCCAGGTCGGTGGTGCCGATCAGCGTGAAATCACGCTCGTAGGGAATCGCGAAGATAATCCTGCGATCCGGGTTCTGGAAGATGTAGGCGAACTCGTGCTCGAACATCCGCGGCACGATGATGTGGCTGCCCTTCACGAGGCGCACGTGCCGCGAAGACTCGCGCCCCATCACACCGTCGAGCACGCTGCCGACCCAGGGCCCGGCGGCATTGACCAGCACGCGTGCCCGCACTGCCAGCGGTGCGCCATCCCGCGGCCGCAGGCGAGCGCGCCAGCCGTCGCCGTCGATCGAGGCGCCCGTGAAACTCGTCCGCGTCAGCACGCTCGCGCCGCGGCCGGCGGCGTCCATCGCATTCAGCACCACGAGCCTCGCGTCGTCGACCCATGCGTCGGAGTAGACGAAACCCCGCGTCAGGCGCGGATCGAGCGCCTTGCCCGCCACGTGCGTGCGCAGGTCGATGGCGGACGAGCCGGACAGGCGCCGACGCTTCGCCAGATGATCGTAGAGGAACAGTCCGGCGCGGATCATCCAGCGGGGCCGCAGGTGGGCGTCGTGCGGCATCACGAAGCGCAGCGGCCAGATGATGTGCGGCGCCGCCTCCAGCAGCACCTCGCGTTCCATCAGGGACTTGCGCACCAGCATGAACTCGCCGTGCTCGAGATAGCGCAGCCCGCCGTGGATCAGCTTGGTGCTGGCCGAGGAGGTGTGGGCAGCCAGGTCGTCGCGCTCGCACAGCAACACGCGCAGGCCGCGCCCGGCAGCGTCGCGGGCAATGCCGGCGCCGTTGATGCCGCCACCGATCACCAGCACGTCGACCTGCTGCTCGGCGTCTCCGACCGTGCTCATGCCTGCCACGCCAGGGACAGCGCCAGCGTGGCTCCTCCGATGAAAAGCGTACCGATGCCGCCGAGCAGCAGCGGACGCCAGCCCTGCGCCACGACGCGGCGCAGGTTCGTCTCCAGCCCGACGGCGGCCAGCGCCAGCGCGAGCAGGCACTGCGCCGCCAGCGCGACACCCTGGCGAACCTGCGAGCTCGCCAGTCCGCTGCTTGCCACCGCGATCATCGCCACGAAACCGAGGACGAACCAGGGCACGGGTATCGCAGCCGACGGCCGGCCGGAGGCGGCATCGCGCCGCGAAAGCAGGTAGCCAAGGCCGATGATCATCGGGGCGAGCATCAGCACGCGCGCCAGCTTGGCGATCGTGCCGAATTCGCCCGACACTTGCCCATGCGCGAACGCCGCGGCAACTACCTGCGCGACTTCGTGGATCGAGGCGCCTACCCACAGCCCGTAGGCGAGGTCGTTGAGCGGCAACAGCGCGCCGACCAGCGGGTACGTGAACATGCAGATGGTGCCGAACAGCGTCACGGTGGCGAGCGCGTACGCGACACCTTCGTCCTGATCGCGCACGACGGTGTTCGCCGCGATGATCGCGGAGGCGCCACAAATGGATGTGCCGGCGGCGATCAGGCGGGCAAGCTTGGCATCGACGCCGAGCAGGGCACCGACGCGCACCACGACGAGGAAGGTGGACAGCGTCCCGAAGGCGATGATCGCGAGGCCGGCGAGCCCGACGGCCGCGATCTGCGCGAACGTGATCTGCAGTCCGAGAAACGCGATGCCGATGCGCAACGGGGCGCGCAGGCTGAATGCGAGGCCTGGTCGCACCGCGCTGGCGACGCCGAACAGGTTGCCGAGCAACATGCCGATGACGATGGCGAGCAGCAGCGGGCTCATCAGTTGCAGGTAGCTCGGGGCGAGCGCGCGCAGCGCGAACGCGCCCGCGGCAACTGAGCCGGCGGCGGCCAGTCCCGGCAACAGCGTGACCACGGACGCCGGACGCAACGCCTCGGTCATGCGTCGAGCGCGCGAAGCACCGTGGCCGCGGTCACCACACTCACGCGGATGTTCGATTCGTCCGTGACCCCGGCGATGTGCGGGGTCAGCACGAGATTCGGGACGCCCTCGAACAGGCGGCCCGACGCCGCATCCAGCGGCTCGGTTTCGAAGACATCGAGCGCCGCGCCGCCGAGATGGCCCGAACGCAACGCCGCGCACAGCGCTGCTTCATCGACCAGTCCGCCACGGGCCGCATTCACCAGCACGGCGCCGCGCTTCATCGATGCGATCCTGTCGGCGTCGAGGATGCGGCGCGTTTCGGCGGTGAGCGGCACGTGCAGGCTGACGGCGTCGGAGGTGGCGAGCGTTTCGGCGAGCGATGCGGGCCGCGCCAGTCCCCAGGCCGCATGATCGGCCGGCAGGTGGGGGTCGAACGCGCAAACCTGCATGCCGAGCGCGCGCGCGCGGTGCGCCGTTTCGCGCGCGATCGCGCCGAGACCGAGCAGCCCCAACTGCTTGCCGGACGCTTCGCGACCGATGGAACTCATGCGCGGCCACTGGCCGGAAATCACTGCGGCACTGGCGAACCAGGACCTGCGCAACAGCAGCAGGATCGCGGTGATTGTGTACTCCGCGACCGAAAGGTCGTTGGCGCCACTCGCCGGGAACACGGCAATGCCGCGCGCCTTGCAGGCGTCGAGGTCGATGTTGTCGAGCCCGACACCGAGGCGGCCGACCACGCGCAGCCGCGGCGCCGCGTCGAGCAAGCCAGGGCGCACCTGGGTGCGATTGCGTACCAGCAGCGCGCGTGCATCCGCAAGCGCGGCGGCGAGCGCGGCCGGCTGGTCGACCAGCCTGGGGTCGTAGAGAACGTCGCGGCCGGCGAAGGCCTCGCGGACGACCTGCTCGTCCATGAACTCGGCGATGACGATGTCGGCCATGGGAGTCCTCGGGCTCAGGGCTGCGCGGCCGGCGTGGAGGCCAGCGCGCGGATCTCGGCGAGCAGTGCCGGAGCCAGTGCCAGGCCCTCGCGGGCGGATTTCGCGCGCGCAGCGAGGCGGCGCGTGCCCGGCAGACGTGCACCCGGCTCGGCGGCGAACGCCGCCACGATGTCCTGCATCCTGGATTCAAATACGCCGCCTGACAGTGGCGCGGGATCGATTGCGATCAGCATGTGGCCGACGCCGGGGGGGGCGTCGCGCTCGTCGAACATCGAACTGGCTTCCCAGCCGAACGCGCTGCCCGTGACCGCCGCGGCGAGCACCTCGACCATCAGCGCAAGCGCGGCGCCTTTGGCGCCGCCGATCGGTGACAGCGCGCCGCGCAACGCGGCGTCCGGATCCGTGGTCGGCTGGCCGGCCTCGTCGACCGCCCAGTCGGTGGGAATGTTCTGGCCAGCCTTCTGCGCCGCGACGATCTTGCCGCGCGCTGCCACGGACAGCGCCAGGTCGATCACCAGCGGCGCGACACCGTCCGGCAACGGCGCTGCGAACGCGAGCGGGTTGGTGCCGAACATCGGCCGACGCCCGCCGTGAAGTGCCATGGCCTTCGGGGTATTGCCGAGCACCAGCGCGACAAGGCCACGCGACGCGAGGCGCTCCGCATGATGGCCCGCGACGCCGAAGTGGTGCGAGCGATGGACTGCGGCGAGCGCGACGCCCTGCGACGCCGCGAGGGCAGGGAGCGCCGCCAGCGCGAGCTCCAGCGCGGGATAGGCGAACCCGTGAGCCGCATCGACCCGCAGCACGGCCGGGCCGACCCGGGCACAGGCCGGCGTGGCAAAGCCGTCTACCTTGCCGACGCGGGCGTGCAGTGAGTAGGGCGCGACGCGGGAGAGCCCGTGACCAGTCTGGCCATCCGCCTCGGCGGCCACGAGGGCGCGCGCGGTGAGTCTCGCGTTCGCCTCGGAACAGCGATTGGCGACGAAGGCAGCGGTGACAAGCGCCTCGGCCTCGGCGAGACCGAGCATCGTGCCCTCAGCCATGCGCGCGTCTCCGCTCAGGCGCTGCGGTAGAGCTTGGTCATCACGAACTCGCGATGCCCCAGCGCCTCAGCGGCGGTCAGTCGGCCGTTGGCGGTCTGCACGATCGATTCGATCAGTGCGTCGCCGGCCTGGTCGATCGTCATCTCGCGACGCACGACGCCGGAGACGTCGACGTCGACGTGTTCGGACATCAGGCGCACGGTGCGTGGGTTACCGGTGACCTTGATGACCGGCATGATCGGGTTGCCGATCACGTTGCCCTGACCGGTGGGGAAGATGTGGACCACGTAGCCGGCCGCAGCCTGCAGCGTGCAGCATTCCGCGGCGGCGGAGGAGGTGTCCATGAAGTAGAGCCCGGGGCCGCGTGCCGGCGCCTCAGCGGGCTGCAGCACGTCGATGAACTTCACCTTCTTGCCGATCTTCTCGAGGTTGCCGAGCGCCTTCTCCTCGATGGTGGTCAGGCCGCCTGCGATGTTGCCCTTGGTCGGCTGGCTGTCGGAGAGGTCCGAGGTCTTGTGGGCCTCGATCACGTCGTCCTGGTAGGCCTTCCAGGTCGCCATGAATTTCTCGCGCACCTCGGGGGTCGCGGCGCGCGCCGCGGCGAGGTGCTCGGCTCCGGTCAGTTCGGAGGTCTCGCCGAAGCAGCCGTAGATGCCGCCGGGAATCAGCTTGTCGTACATGTTGCCCACCGTCGGGCAGGAGGCGAGGCCGGTGGTGGTGTCCGATTCACCGCACTTGGCGGCGATCCACAGTTCCGTGATGTCGCACTCGACGCGCACCTGCCCGCTGGTGCGGTGCACGAATTCCTTGGCCTTGCGCGACGCCGCGGCGATGGTCGCGATGTCGCCATTGCCCTCGATCCAGAAACCCGCGACTGCCTTGCCGGTGGCCGCGATGCCCTCGACGATCCGGTTGGTCCAGCCCGGCTCGATGCCGATCACGACGCAGGCGGCGACGTTCGGATTGGCGCCGGTGCCGATCATGGTGCGGAAATGCAGCTCGAGATCCGCGCCAAACTGCAGGCGCCCGTAGGCGTGGGGCAGGGCGATCGTGCCCTGGATATTAGCGGCAACGGCTTCGCAGGCGGCGTTCGAGATGTCGTCGACCGGGAGGATCGCGACGTAGTTGCGGACGCCCACGCGACCGTTCTCGCGGCGGAATCCCCAGATCTTGTGGTTTGCGTTCATGGCGGCCTCTCGTCTACCAGCGCTTGGTCTTCAGGTTGTGCACGTGCACGTGTTCGCCACGTGCCACCGGTTGCACCACGCGCCCGATGTCCTGGCCGTACTTGATCACCGTGTCGCCGGGCTTCAGGTCGACCAGCGCGACCTTGTGGCCGATCGGCACGGCGGCGCTGACGCGCAGCGCGAAATCGGAATTGTCCGCGGTGACGACGCAGAGCATCTCGGTGCCGGGCTCCAGGCCTTCGACGACGACGACGCCGACATTGTCGCTGCGGTCATGTACGAGCAGTTGCGGGGCGGGCAAGTGGTGGTCCTCCGTGCGTTCGGGCCCGTGAGTTCCGGGCGAGTCTTATATAAGATACTATACAGTAGATCATGGACAGGCGTGCAAGGCCTCGCGTACGATCGAAGCATGGACGAGGCACCGCATTTCCGGCCGCTTTACCGGCAGGTCTACGACTTCCTCGTCAAGCAGATCGCCGACGGATCCTGGAAGCCCGGCGAGGCCCTGCCGAGCGAGCAGGCGCTTGCCGTGCGCCTGAACGTCAGCCAGGGCACCGTGCGCAAGGCGCTCGACAGCCTGGCCGTCGAGCAGCTGGTGGAGCGGCGCCAGGGCAAGGGCACTTATGTCGCCGAGCACACCCAGGAACGGGCCCTGTTCCGTTTCTTCCGCCTTGCCACCACCGACGGCGTGCGGGCGATCCCGACCAGCGCCGGCGAGACGGTGCGCCGGCGTGCAGCGCGGCGCGACGACCTGCTGCGACTGAAGCTCGCGGCCGGCGCGGTCGTGGTCGAGATCAATCGCACGCGCTTGGTGGAGGGCAAGCCCGCGATCCACGAGCGGATCATCCTGCCGCTCGCGCTGTTTCCCGGCATCGACAAGCGCACGCCGCTGCCGAACGCGCTCTACTCCCTCTACCAGCACGAATACCGACACAACATCGTCGCCGCACATGAGGAGCTGCGCGCCGACCTCGCACGCAAGGCCGATGCGCGTCGCCTGAAGGTCGCGCCGGGCGCGCCCCTGCTCCACATCGACCGGATCGGCGTCGCGCTCGACGGCATGCGGGTCGAATGGCGCACCAGCCGCTGCGACACGAGCCATCTCGTGTACGCCGTCACGCTGTCCTGAGCCGCGCGATGAGTGTCGCCCGGGTGTTGTGCGTCGGACATGCGGTGCAGGACTTCGTATTCTCGCTCGAGCGATTGCCGGCCGGGGGCGGGAAGTTCCGCTCGACCGCCTTCGCCAGCGTCGGCGGCGGACCAGCGGCCACGGCCGCGGCCACCATCGCGCGCCTCGGCGGCGCGGCGGTGCTGGTCGCACGCGTCGGCGCAGACGAGATCGGCACGCTGATTGCCGCCGAGCTGGAGGGCTATGGCGTCGACTGTCGCCACCTGCGGCGGTTCACGGGATGTCTTTCCTCGCTCTCCGCGGTGATGCTCGACGCGGCGGGCGAGCGGATGATCGTGAACCATCTCGATGCCTCGCTGCCGGCCGATGCGTCATGGATTCCCGCACCGCGCGGCGAGCAGGCCTCCGCGGTGCTCGCCGACACGCGCTGGCCGCAAGGCGCGCGCCGTGCGCTCGAACTCGCCCGCGAGGCCGCGGTGCCCGGGGTACTGGATGCCGACCGGCCGGTGCCGGCCGATGCTGCGCTGCTCGAGTCGGCCTCGCACGTGGCGTTCTCCGAGCCCGGCCTCGAGGACATTGCCGGCAGCGGTGACGCGGCGGATGCGCTGGAGCGGGTCTCGCGCAACCTGCCGGGCTGGTGCTGCGTGACGCTCGGAGCGCGCGGCACGCTGGTCGCGCGCCATGGCAGGATCGAACACGAAGCGGCGTTCGAGGTCGACGCCGTCGATACGCTCGGCGCCGGCGACGTCTGGCACGGCGCGTTCGCGCTTGCGTTGGCGGAAGGCCAGGACGAGCGACAGGCCTGCCGTTTCGCCGCCGCGGCGGCCGCAGTGAAGGTGCAGCGGCGCGGCGGTCGAGCCGGCGCACCGACGCGCGCCGAGACGCTCGCCATGTTGGCGGGCGAGCATCGCAGCGCCGCGAATTCCATGGAAGGACACCGATGAGCACGATTCTCTCCGCGGGCAAGTACCGCGGCATGCGCCGCCTGGCCGATCCGGCGGGGCGCTTCAAGATGACCGCCGTCGACCAGCGGCCACCGATCGAGAACCCGATCCGCGCCGCGCGCGGCACGGCGCAGGCGCCATGGGAAGATGTCGCCGCATTCAAGGAAATGCTGGTGCGCGAACTGCAAGGCCATTCGTCGGCGATGCTGCTAGATCCGCACTATGCATTCCCGTGCGGCGTGACGCTGCTCGACGCACGCCTTGGCATGATCCTGACGCTGGAGGATTCGGCATTCCGCGAGACGCCCGGCGGGCGGCTCTCGGCGCCGATCGACGACTGGTCGGTGGAGAAGATCAAGCGCGCCGGCGGCGACGCGGTCAAGGTGCTTACCTGGTATAGGCCGGACGCTTCCGACGCGGTGTGCCGCGAGCAGCAGGACTTCACCGCGGTGATCGGCGAGGCTTGCCGGCGCTATGACCTGCCGTACGTGTTCGAACTGCTCGTCTATCCGCTCGCGAGCGATTCCGGCCAGACACGCGACTACATCGAGATGCAGGGCAAGCGTCCCGAACGGGTGATCGAGAGCGTGCGTGCCTTCGCTGGACCGCGCTTTGGCGTCGACCTGTTCAAGCTCGAGAGCCCGATGCCCGCGGCCAGCGTGCCGGGCGTCGGTGCCGACGGCTGGGAGGAGGCGCAGCGGTGGTTCTACGAACTCGGCGAGGCGGCCGGGCGGCCGTGGGTCATGCTCTCCGCAGGTGCGGGCATGCCGGAGTTCCGCCGCATCCTCAGTCATGCCTACCGTGCCGGCGCCTCGGGCTATCTCGCTGGACGCGCGATATGGCTGAAGGCTTTCCAGCATTTTCCCGACTGGGACGCGATCGCGCGCGAGCTGCGCGGCGAGGCGGTCGCGTACATGCAGTCGTTGAACGCGCTGACCGACGAGGCGGCGCGTCCATGGCTGGCGCATCCCTGTTACGGCAGCGACGGCCCGCGGGTGATTCCGGCGGACGCCTCGTTCCGTCATTCGTACCCGGGATTCGGAGGTTGACATGAGCCTGACCTATGGCGTGGCGGCACTCGGCCGGCCGACGTTCGACGTGCCTTTCGCCCAGTTGATGATGCAACGGGCGTTCGACGCGCTGGAGGCCGCGGGCATCCGCGCCATCGGGCCGCGCGAACTGCTGTTCGATCGCGGCGCGGCCGAGGCGGCGATCGCGCAGATCCGCGCCGCCGGTCCAATCGACCTGCTGCTGATCCTCCAGGTCACCTTCACCGATGCGACAATGACCGTCCGGCTCGCGAAGGACGCGACCACCCCGATCGCGATCTGGGCCGTGCCCGAGCCGCGTATCGGCGGGCGCCTGCGGTTGAACGCGTATTGCGGCCTGAACCTCGCCGCGCATGCGCTCGGCCGCGCCGGCGTCGCGCATGGCTGGCTGTACGCCGATCCCGGCCAGCCGGGGCTGGCGGCGGAACTGCGTGCACTCGCGCAGCCGGCGCGGCTCGTGCCCAGCGTCGCGGCGATTCCCTCGGTTCCGTCGGCGCAGGCCCTCGCGGCCGCGGATCGCGCGCTCGCCAGCCTGCAGGGTTCGAGGATCACGGTCGTGGGTCAGCATCCTGACGGCTTCGACACCTGCGAATACGACGAGGCGCTGTTGACGCGGCTCGCCGGTCTGCGGGTGGCGACCGTGCCGTTGTCCGACCTGTTCGATCGCGCCCGGGGTGCGGACTCCGCCCGCGTCGCAGAGGTGCATGCCTCGGCCGCGCGGGACGTCGAAGGCCTGGAGGCCGTCGATCCGCAGCAGCTCGAGCGCTCGTTCCGCGTGTTCTGCGCGCTCGAGGACCTGCAGCGCGACAGCGGCGCGCGCGGCCTGGCGGTGCGCTGCTGGCCGGAGATGTTCACCGAATACGGCTGCGCCGCCTGCGGCCCGATGGCGATGATGAACGAGAAGCAGGTGCCGTCGGCCTGCGAAGCGGACGTCAACGGTTCCTTCAGCCAGCTGCTGCTGCAGGAGCTCGCCGGTGAGCCGGCGTGGATGGCCGACCTCGTCGACATCACGCCGGCGGATGGCACCGCGGTGCTCTGGCACTGCGGGCTCGCACCGCTCTCGATGCGCGATCCCGAGGCGCACGCGCAAGCAACGATCCACACCAACCGCAAGATGCCGCTGCTGCACCAGTTCCCGATCAAGCCGGGCCGCATCACTCTGGCGCGGGTTTCGCGCTCCCGGAACCAAACGAAGCTGATGATCGGCGGGGCGGAAGTGGTGCGTGCGCCGATGGCCTTCACGGGCTGCTCGGGCACGGTGCGGTTCGACCGGCCCGCTGCCGAGGTCGCTGCGGCGATCATGGACGAAGGCCTCGAGCACCATTTCGCGCTCGCCTACGGTGAGCATCGCCCGGCGCTGCGCGCGATCGCGTCGCGCTGGGGCCTGCCGGTGCTGGAACTGAGCTGACGGTCGCCGCGATGCAGATGGACGTGCTGACCCGCGAAACGGAGCCGCCGAACTGGAGTCGGGTGGCGCCGTTGCAGGTGACGGGCGCGGCCCGCGCCGCCGCTGGTGGCGACGTGGAGCTGCCGACCAGTGCCGGAGTGCTGCGCGTTTCGATGCTGGAGACGGGCGTACGGCTGCGTCTCGGCGGCGGCGTGCGCGACTACGGAATCCTCGCCGATGCGAATGCGATCGCGCCGTGCGAGGCTTCGCTCGAAGCCGGCACCGGCTCGACCGTGATTCGCGCACGCACTGCGGGCGGCGCCGAGCTCGAGCTTCGCCTCGGCCATACGCCGCTGCATTTCGAGTTGCGTTGCGACGGCCGCCTGGTGCAGTCCTCGCCGACCGACGGTCATTTCGTGCGCCGGTTCCGCGTGCCGCCCTTCGCCCGACTCGGCCGCGGCTGGCTGGTGTCGCTGGAGCTCGGTTCCTCCGAAGCCGTGTATGGGCTCGGCGAGAAGTCGGGTCGACTCGACAAGCGCGGCCAGCTGTTGCGCTCGTTCAATCGCGACGCGCTCGGCGTCAATGCCGAGTGGAGCTACAAGAACACGCCGTTCGCCTGGAGTCCGGAGGGTTGGGGCGCCTTCGTGCACACGGCTTTCCCGGTGACGCATGGCGTCGGCTACGGCCCGTGGTCGCAGCGCGCCTACGTGATCGCGCTCGATGACGACGCCTTCGACCTGTTCCTGTTCTGCGGCGCCGGTGGTGCGGAACTGCTCGGCCACTACACCGCCTTGACCGGGCGTGCGCCGGTGCCGCCGACCTGGAGCCTCGGCGTGATCCTCTCGAAGGCCTACTATCGCGACTCGGCGGAGATCCTCGCGGTCGCGCGCGAAGTGCGTGCGCGACGCATGCCCTGCGACGTCATCACGTTCGACGGCCGTGCCTGGCAGGACACCGATATGCGCTTCGCGTTCGAATGGTGTCCGAAGCGCTATCCCGACCCGAGCCCGACGATCGCGGCGCTGAAGGCGCTCGGCTTCCGCATCTGCGTCTGGGAATATCCGCTGGTTTCGGTGCAGCATCCGCTGTTCGCCGAGCTTGCCGCGAAAGGCTGGCTGCTGCGCGACCGGCGCAGCGGCGCGGCCTACCGCTACCAGTGGGACCTCGAACCGTTCGGCCCGGTGCTGACGCCGTTGCCCGAATCGGGACTGCTCGACTTCACGCACCCCGATGCCTATGCCTACTGGCGCGACCGCCACCGCGAACTGTTCGACCTCGGCGTCGACATGATCAAGGCCGATTTCGGCGAGCAGGTCGAGCCGGACATGCTGGCGCACAACGGCGCGAGCGGCGATGAGCTGCACAACGTCTATGCGCTGCTCTACAACCGCTGCGTATATGAAGCCGCGGCGCGCCATGCGAAGGGTGGCGCGTTCCTCTTCAGTCGCGCGGCCTGGGCCGGGTCCCAGCGCTATCCCTCGCAGTGGGGCGGCGATCCGCAGGCCGACTGGGGCGGCCTCGCCGGCAACCTGCGCAGCGGGCTGAGCTGGGGGCTCAGCGGCGCTCCGTTCTACGCCACCGACGTCGGCGGCTTCTACGGCGACCAGCGCGACCCGCTGCTGTTCGTGCGCTGGGCACAGGCGGCGGTGTACTCCGCGCACATGCGCCTGCATGGCATCGGTGCGCGCGAGCCCTGGTCCTATGGCGCAGAAGCCGACGCGGCCGCCTCCGCGGCGCTCGCGCTGCGCTATCGCCTGCTGCCCTACCTGCACGGTGCGATGCGCCAGGCGGCGGCGACCGGGCTGCCGGTGCAGCGTCCGATGGTGCTCGCCTGTCCCGATGACCGCGCTGCCTGGGCGTTCGAGGACCAGTTCTTCTGTGGCGACGACCTGCTGGTCGCGCCCTGCCTGCGCGCCGACGGCGTGGTCGACGTCTACTTGCCGCATGGCGATTGGGTCCGCTTCCCCGCCGGTGGCGCGCCTTTGGAGGGTGGTGGCATGCTCCGCCTGCAGCTGTCGCTGCAGGAAACGGCCGTGTTCGCGCGGCGCGGGGCGCGCATCCCGCTCGGGCCCGAGGTGCAGCACTGTGGCGAGCTGGGCGAGCAACCGCGCACCGAGCGCTGGTTCGAGGCCTGACGGTGGCTGGCCTCCTTGACCGCGCCATCGCCACGCTGGCCGCCTGCAACGACCCGGCGTGCCGTCGGGGCCGTGATCTTGCCGCCATCCTGCTGGCGCTGATGGTCGTGCTGGCCGTCGCACAGATCCTCAGCCGCGCGCTGCTGGATTACACGCTCGACTGGGCCGAGGAACTCGCGCGCATGGCCCTGGTGTGGTCGGTGCTGCTGGTGGCGCCGATCGCCTACCGTGGCGGCGCGCATGTCGCGATCGGCTCGTTCGCCGACGTGTTGCCGCGTCGCCTGCTGCTGCTCGTGAGCCTGGCGCTGAACCTGCTGGTCGTGTGGATCTGCGTGATGCTGCTGATCGAGAGCGCCGGCCTCTGGCGCCGCGGCCTTACGATCGTCTCCTCGACCATGGGATTCAGGCTCGCGTGGGTCTATGCCATCGTGCCGGTCGCGCTGCTGGCGCTGGTGCTGGTCGGCGTGGAGATGCTGCTGCGCATCGTCCGCGCGGTAGGCGGCGCACCCCAGGACGAACTGCTGCTCGCCGGCGCCGTGCCGATCGTGCAGCGCGACCTCGGCTGATCGCATGTCGACTGCCTTCTTCTGGTTGTTCATCCTGCTGATGGCGCTCGGCACCCCGGTGGTATTCGCACTGCTGATCGGTCCGGGCCTGAGCCTGCTGCTCGATGGCCAGGGCCAGTATTTCCCGGCGCTGCTGGCGCGCCTCTACAACGGCATCGACAGTTTCCCGCTGCTCGCGGTGCCGTTCTTCATCCTGGCCGGCGAACTGATGAACTCCGGCGGCATCACCCATGTGATCGTGCGGCTGGCGCAGACCCTGGTCGGCCACGTGCGCGGCGGGCTGGCGCAGGTGAACATCCTCTCGTCGATGATGTTCGCCGGGATTTCGGGTTCCGCAGTCGCCGATGCGTCGGCGATCGGCAAGATGATGATTCCCGCGATGGAGCGCAACGGCTATCCGCGCAGCTTCGCGGCCGCGGTCACGGCCGCCGCAGCGGTGATCGGCCCCGTGATTCCGCCCTCCGGCATCATGGTCCTCTACGGCTTCGTGATGAACGTCTCCATCGGCGCGCTGTTCGCCGCCGGCGTGGTGCCGGGCGTGCTGATCGGCGTCGGCCTGATGGTGATGACTCGCCTGCTGGCAGGCCGCTACCGGTTGCCGGCGCCCGATCGCCGCGCCACCTGGCGCGAGCGTGGCGTCGCGCTGCGCGGCGCATGGCTCGCGCTGCTGATGCCAGTGATCCTGGTGGGCGGCATGCTCTCGGGCGTGTTCACGGCCACCGAGGCTGCCGCCGTCGCGGTCGCCTACGCGCTGGTGGTGACGCTGTTCGTGCTGCGCACCGTCGACCTTCCCGAGTTGCGGAGGATCCTGAAATCGACGGCGGTTCAGTCGGGCGTGATCCTGATGCTGGTTGGCGCTGCCGTCACCTTCGGCTGGCTGGTCACCGTATCCGGCATGGCCGAAAGAATCGCCGGCGCGATGATGGGCCTCACCGACAACGTCTACCTGCTGCTGTTCCTGGTGAACCTGCTGCTGTTCTTCACCGGGATGTTCATGGACGCCGGGCCGGCGATCCTGATCCTGGGCCCCGTGCTGTCACCGATCTTCGTGCAACTGGGCATCGATCCGGTCCACTTCGCGCTGATCATGTGCGTGAACCTGACGGTGGGGCTCGCGACGCCGCCGATGGGTCTGGTGCTGTTCGTGACGTCCTCCGTTTCCGGAGAGTCGATCGAGAAGATCGTGCGGGCGATCCTGCCGTTCCTCGCGATCGAAGTGCTGGTGATCTTCCTGATCACCTACATCCCGGCGCTGACGCTGGCACTGCCGCGATGGCTGGGGTTGCTCTGAACGCGATGAACAACGTCCTCCTGCTGCGGATCCTGCTCGCCCTGATCGTCGCCGGCTGTGTCGTCGGCATCGCGACGTCGCGGGCGGAACGCGCCGAGTTCACGATCCGGGTGGCTTTCCTCGCGTCTCAGGACGACGAGGACTACATCGGCGCAGCTGCGTTCAAGGAGACGGTCGAGCGCCGCCTCGGCCGGCGCGTCTCGGTGCAGATATTCCCGTCCGGGCAATTCTGCGGCAGCGAACGCGAGTGCATCGAGGCTCTGCAGAGCGGCATCCTGGAAATCCATCAGACCACGGTTGGCGGCCTTGCCGGGCTGTTCGGCGCGGCGCAGGTGCTCGACCTGCCGTACGTTTTCGCGAACGACGCCGTCGCCGAGTGCGTGATGGACGGGCCGCTGCTGCGCGACATCGGCGCGGCGATCCGCGCGCAGGGACTGGGGCTGCGGTTGATGACGGTCGGCAATACCGGCGGCTGGCGCGCTTTCGCGACGACCACGCGGCGCATCGGTGCGACCAGCGACCTGCGCGGCCTGCGCATCCGCACGCTGCCCTCGGCGCTCGAGCAGGAGATGGTGCGGGAGCTCGGCGCCAGTCCGATGCCGCTGCCGTTCTCTGAACTATACGCCGCCCTGGGCGCAGGCCTGCTCGGCGGCACCAAGAACAGCGTGCAGGACATCGTCGGCATGAAGCTCGACGACCACATCCGCCACCTGTTCGTCGACCGGCACGGCTACATGGCCGCGATCTGGTGGTTCTCCGAAGCGCGCTGGCAAAGTCTGCCCCCCGATGTGCGCGCTGCGATCGATGCGGGTTTCGCCGACCTCGCGCGCGCGACGCGTGCGGCGGCTAAGTCGCGCGAAGCGCCGGCATTCGCGGCGTTCGAGAGCGGCGGCGGCACGATCGACATCGCGACGACGTCGCAGCGTGCGCAGCTGGCCGCCGCGACCCTGCCGCTGCGCGACTGGTATGCGCAACGCTATGGAACCGAGTGGCTCGAGCGTCTCGAGGCGTCCGTCGTGCTCTGTGAAGCCGAATCCGCTGCCGCAGGAGGCAAGCCGTGATGAAAGTGCTGTTCGTGGATGCCGGCAATTACTGTCGCTCGCCGGTGGCGGAGATCGTCGCCCGGGGAGTCGCCGGCCGCGCCGGTGCGAGCGGGTGGAAATTCGCGTCCGCCGGCCTGAAGGACAAACACGCCGGGGACGGCGCGGACCCGCGCTCGATCGACGTGTGCGCGAACCGCGGCTACGACCTTGCCGCGTTTCGCTGCCGCGAGATCTCGGCGGCCGACTTTGCCGCCAGCGACCTGATTCTGGCGATGGATCGCGACAATCTCGCAGCGCTCGAAGCGCGCCGGCCGGCAGGCAATGCCACGCCGATCCGCCTGTTCCTGGGGGGCAGGGAAGTGCCGGATCCCTATTACGGCGGCGAGGACGGGTTCGGGACGATGATGGACCTGATCGAGCACGGCGTGCGCGACCTGCTCGGGAAAGCCTGATTTTACTAGGCTCTGACGCCACCCGACGCCCCGCTTCCAGATTCTGCCGGCACGCTCCTCGACGCGGTGCATTACCCAAACCGCTGAATTATGGCCGAAATAAACTTGTCTTTCGGAACGCTGTGGTATTCTCGTTGCCGATCGTCGCCCTTCCGTCTGCATCCCCCGGCGTGTCTTGCGCCTGTCTGCATAGCCGAATCGTCTTCGATCAGGTGGCCTGGACGCCGCCCGAGGACTTCCAAACCGGCAAAGCTCCGCGTCTGAAAGTCCAGGATCGCAGTCCTGTCCGGTTGTGTGTTTGTTCTTAGAGAGTGTTCCTAGAGATGGCGAAAATTTACGTTGGTAACCTGCCCTTTTCGGCTGACGAAGCCTCGGTGCGGGCCCTGTTCTCGCAGCACGGTACGGTCGAGTCCGTGTCCCTGCCGGTGGATCGTGACACCGGCCGACCGCGTGGCTTCGGCTTCGTGGAAATGTCGCAGGCTGATTCCTCCCGCGCGATCCAGTCCCTGAACGGCTATTCGATGGAAGGTCGTCCGCTTCGTGTTAACGAAGCGCAGGATCGTCCCCGTGGCGGTCCGGGCGGCGGCGGCGGCGGCGGCGGCGGTGGTGGCGGTCGTCCGGGTGGCGGCGGCGGCGGCGGTGGCTATCGCGGCGGTGGCGGCAGCGGTGGCGGCGGCGGCGGCGGCGGCGGCTATCGCGGCGGCAGCGGCAGCAGCGGCAGCAGCGGCAGCAGCGGTGGTGGCGGCGGCGGACGCTGGTAAGCGGACCCGAAGCCCACACCAGGAAGGCCCGTCGCTGACGGGCCTTCCTTTTTCGGTGCGTGTCGACGACGAGGCGCCTGTGGCAGTCCGGGTCGGTACCCGGTGCTGCCTACCGTTCGAATCCCGTCCGGGCGGCTTCTCTGGCGCCGGCAGAGTTCGCGGGACCTGATTCGTTCACGGGTGGATCCCGCCCTGGACAGGGCCGTACGTCGGCCGGAGACGATTCCTTGAAACAGAACTACCGTCAGGCCAAGCGCCAGAAGGAATTGGCCCGCAAAGCGCGGCAGCAGGAAAAGCAGCACAAGCGCGTCCGGCCCGATGGCGAGCCCGAGACGGTCGGCGACGCGACCGCCGCGGCCGAGCCGGGCGCCGAATCGACGCTGGACGCAGCGACCCCGACACCCGCAGCCGGCGGGACGGGAGCATCCTGATGGCGCGCCATCCGGCCAAGGCCCCGCAGAGCGCGGAAGCCGCTCGCCTGCGGCGCCGCGAGATCTGGCAGCGCGACCGCACCCAATCCGAACCGATGCGCAGCGCCTGGCCGCAGGTCGAGCAGTTGCGCGTCGAACTATCGTTCCACGATTCGACGACGGTGATCGCGCCGTCGGCGCAGTCGCATGTCCTGAACCCTCCGTCGCGGGCTTTCTTCCGCTTTCCCTGCCCCTATGCGGACTGCGATGGTGAATTTGACCTCGGCGGCCTGGTGACCTCGACCCTGGGCGCCCAACGCGCGCATTCGGGCAGCCAGCTGCACTGCGAGGGCGTGCGGCCGCGCAATCGTCTCTTGGGCGACCGGTGTGGCCTCGATCTCGAGTTCCGGCTGCTGGTGCAGTACGCAGGCGCGACGGTCGCCTGAGAGGCGGGCTCAGCCGCGCTGCCAGACCAGTAACTGGTTGTTGGAAGGCATCGCGTGGTCGGCGATCAGCCCGAAGCCGGCGCCGGCGGCGAGTCCGAGCAGCCATTCGACATCGCGCAGGCCGCTGGCCGGGTCGCGGGCTCGCAACGACGCATCGAAACGCGCGTTGCTCTCGGTGGTGAACCGACCGGCGTAGCGGAACGGCCCGTAGACGGCGAGGCGTGCGCGCGGCGTCAGCGTGGTCCCGACTCCCGTGAAGAACCGTTCCACCAGCGGCGCCGACATGATGTGCAGCGTGTTGGCGCTGAACGCGGCGTCCCAGCGGATCCCTTCAGACGGACCTGCAGGCCACGGCGACTGCCCGACGTCGAGCAACAGCGGCGCACGCCGGTTCGGCGGCGCTGCTAGTTCGAGGCGCGCGGACAGTCCGGGCAGGTTGAGTGCGGCCTCCGTCGGCTGCCACTGCAGCGCCGGCAGCGCCGCGGCGAAGAACAGCGCGTGCTGGCCGGTGCCGCTGCCGATCTCCAGCACTTGCTTCGCGTCGCGGAAGGCATCGCGCAATACCTCGAGGATCGGCGCGCGATTGCGTTCGCAGGCCTCGGAGAACGGCAGTTGCAGCTCGCTCACGAGGCCACGTGCACGAGCTGCTTGCCGACGTTGCGGCCTTCGAACAGCCGGATCAGGGCGCGAGGCATCTGCTCGAGGCCTTCGAGCACGTCCTGCTGGTAGTGCAGGCGCCCATCGGCGATCCAGGCCGCCAGCTGCGCCTCCGCGCGCTCGAAACCTGCCGTCATCTCGTAGATGAAGAACGCCTCCATGCGCGCCATCTTCTTGAAGATCGTGAAGGCGTTCTGCAATGGCCGCGGGCGCTCCGCGCCATCGACATACTGCGAAATCGCGCCACACAGGACTACGCGCGCATGACGCTTCAAGTGCGCGAGGCCGGCATCGAGGATCGCGCCCCCGACGTTGTCGAAGAACACGTCGATGCCTTCCGGGCAGAGTTCGCCGATCCGGCGCTGCACGTCCTCGCGCCGATAGTCGATCGCGGCGCGATAGCCGAGCGACGCGGTGAGCAGGCGACACTTCTGCGCCGAACCGGCGATCCCGACTGCGGTCGCGCCGAGATTGCGCGCGATCTGGCCGACGTTCGAGCCGACGCCGCCGGCGGCGCCTGAGACGAGCACGGTGTCGCCGGGGCGCACGGCGCCGACGTCGACCAGCCCGAGGTAGGAGGTGAATCCGGTCAGGCCGAGCACGCCCAGCGCGGTCGAAACCGGCGCCACCCGTTGCCGGACCTTGTACATCAGGAAGTAGGCCGAGCCATCCGCGATGGCGAACTGTTGCCAGCCGAGCTTGCCGTGCACGATCTCGCCCACGACGAAGTCCGGGTGACGCGATTCGACGATCCGGCCGACGCCGCGCCCGTGCATCACGTCGCCGATCGCGAGCGGGCGCTCGAACTTCTCGGTGTTGAGCATGTAGCCGCGCATCACGGCCGCGACGCCGAGATACAGCGTCTGGATCCGGAACTCCCCGGGCTCCAGCGGCCGCAGCGGAGTCTCGATGAGGCGGAAGTCGGATTCGCGCACCGCGCCTTCTGGCCGTGCCGCGAGCACCCATTGGCGGTTCATTGCGAGAATCGGCATCAGAGCCTTCGGGGTGGCTGGCCGGCGCCGTTCAGAGATCGTTGCCGCGCGATTCCTTCATCAGGAACAGCGACAGCACGAAACAGACGCTGATCACGACGATCGGATACCAGAGGCCCGCCAGCACGTTGCCGGAGCGCGCCACCAGCCAGGCGGCGGTGAGTGGCATGAAGCCGCCGAACCAGGCGCTGGTGAGGTGGTAGGGTACGGACAGCGAGGTATAGCGGATCCGGGTCGGGAAGATCTCGGACAGCCAGGCGGCGCCAGGGCCGCAGGTGAGACCGGCGCCGATGATCATCAGCAGGATCCAGCCGATCAGCTTCAGGTGCGAGGCCTCCAGGTCGGACGGCGAGGACAGCTTGGGCGTCGCGGCGCGGGTCGGGTAGCCCGCATCGGCGAGCGCCGCGCCGAGCGCGTCGCGGTCGAACCCCTCGAGCCGTCGTCCGGCGATCTGGACCGTCAGCGGGGCCTCGGCGAGCGGGGCGGCGTTCGAATAGGAGATGCCGCGCTTGGCGAGGAAGTCGCGCGCCCGGGTGGCGGCGTCGAGCTTCGAGGCATCGGCGAACGGATCGAAGCGCGTCGGTGCGGCATACACCATCACGGGCGCGGCGCGCTGGGCCGCGGCGAGTTGCGGGTTGCCGACCGTCAGCATCCCCTGATAGGCCGGCATAACCGCCAGGGCCGCGAGCGCCATGCCCGAGAGCATGACCGGGCGCCGGCCGATCCGGTCCGACAGCGCGCCGGCCGCGGTATAGATCGGCACGCCGATCAGCAGCGCGATGACGATGATGATCGAGGTCGTGCTCGAGTCGATCAGCAGCGCCGTCTGCAGGAACACCAGCGAATAGAACTGGGCCGTGTACCAGCTGATCGCCATCGCGGCCGCGACGATGATTGCCGCGAGCATCCGTCCGAGGTTGGCCCGCTGCATCAGACTCTCGAGGATCGGCGACTCCGACAGCCCTCCGCTGCGCTTGAGGGCGACGAACAGCGGCGATTCGGACAGCTTCAGGCGCACGTAGACCGACAACCCGAGCAGCACGATGGAGACGAGGAAGGGCACCCGCCAGCCCCAGGCCCTGAAGTCCTCCTCGCCGAAGGCCGCCCGGCAGGCCAGGATCACCAGCAGCGAGAGGACCAGGCCGAGCGTTCCGGTGGTCTGGATCCAGCTGGTGTAGTAGCCGCGCTGGTGCTTGTTGCAATGTTCCGCGATGTAGATCGCGGCGCCGCCGAACTCACCGCCGAGGGCGAGGCCCTGCACCAGGCGCAGCGACACCAGCAGCGCCGGCGCCCACCAGCCGATGCTCTCGAAAGTGGGCAGCACGCCGACCAGCGCCGTCGAGGCGCCCATCAGCACGATCGTGATCAGGAAGGTGCGCTTGCGGCCGACGCGGTCGCCGAGGCGGCCGAAGATCAGCGCGCCGAGCGGACGGACCGCGAAGCCTGCGCCGAACGTGGCCAGGCTGCCGAGCAGTGCTGCCGTGTCATTGCCCGGGGGGAAGAACAGCGAGCCGAAGAACGTCGCGAGCGTGCCGTAGAGCAGGAAATCGTAGTACTCGAACACCGTGCCGGTGGAGGCGGCCAGGACGACGGTGCGCATTGGCGTGACCTTGTCCGGGGCAGCGTCGGATGCGACTCCGGAGACATCGGCGGCCAGCGGTGCAGGGGTCGTCTGGGACATGGACGGCTCGCGTGAGGAAGGGCGGAGATTCTAGGCAGAAACGCGCCCCAGGAGGTGCCGCATCATGCCGCCGTCCCGCGGCGGGAGAACGGGCACTCCGGTACGATGCAGAGGGTGTTGCCTGCCTGGCGGCGGGCCGCCAGCGAGCCAGGCCGTTGCCCGATCAAGGAAGCGCAGATGAAGCGATCGCCCCGAGGATACTTCGACGCCCCGACCGGCCAGGTGCATTACCGGCGCGCCGGAGCGCCGGGTGGCGAGCCGCTGCTGCTGCTGCACCAGTCACCGCTGTCTTCGGTGCAGTTCGAGGCCGTGCTGCCCGCGCTGGGAGCGCTCGGCTACGATGCAGTGGCGCTCGACATGCCCGGCTTCGGCATGTCCGATGCGGCCAGCGAGACGGCCACGCTCGCCGAATACGCGACGATCCTGCCTGCGGCGCTGGCGTTTCTCGGCTGGCCATCGGCGAGCTTGGTGGGCCATCACACCGGCGCGGTCGTCGCGGCCGTGTTCGCGGTGGCGGAGCCGGGTCTCGTGCAGCGCCTGGTCCTGAACGGGTTCCCGTTGCTGACCCAGGCCGAGTGCGATCATTTCGCAAGCTTCTATTTCGGGCCGAAGCAGCCGCTGCCCGACGGTTCCCACCTGCTGACGGCCTGGCAGAACCGGTTGCGCTCCACCCCGGGCTGGACCGACCTTGCGCTGATGCACCGCTACACCGTCGAAGGCCTCTATCGCGGCGCCACCAACTGGAAGGCCTTTCCGCTGGTGATCGGCGCCGATCTCGGCGGCCTGCTGGCGGCGCTGCAGGTGCCGACGCTGCTGCTGACCAACACCGGTGAAGACCTCTACGATGCGACCCGCCGCGCGCGCGAACTGCGCCCCGATTTCTTCGCATACCACGAGCTGCAGGGTGGCACGCACGACATCGTCGACGAACAGCCGCAGGCCTGGGTGGCGGCCGTGACCGCGTTCCTGGCCGCGGGCCGCGGCTGAATCGCCCGCGCGGTTCCGGTCACCGACGATGAAGCTGAGCTTCCTTGGCGCCGCCGGCGAGGTCACCGGCTCCTGCGTGCCGGTCGAAACGGCGGAAGTCCGCTTCCTGATCGACTGCGGGATGTTCCAGGGCGGGCGCGAGGCGCCCGACCGCAATCGCCGCCGCTTCGGGTTCGATCCGGCCGCACTCGATTTCGTGCTGCTCACGCATGCGCACATCGACCATAGCGGCCTGCTGCCGCGGCTGGTGCGTGAGGGGTTCGCCGGGCCG
>Ga0163144_10003987_pt1 | contig 33547 bp, 35 predicted proteins | sample OliLak19BULKMAT1_FD_123175 | JGI IMG/M metagenome (GOLD analysis project Ga0163144, IMG submission 123175) | Freshwater microbial mat bacterial communities from Lake Vanda, McMurdo Dry Valleys, Antarctica - Oligotrophic Lake LV.19.BULKMAT1 | ecosystem: Environmental > Aquatic > Freshwater >... | reverse complement strand
TCGATTTACTATTGTCCGCCACATCTTCGACCTCATGCTCACCGGCAACTACACGGTCCCACAAGTATGGGACATCTCACGCAAGAAGCTCAACCTCACCACCTTCAAGCGCAGAAACCTTGGCGGCAAGCATCTTTCAAAAAGTGGAATGTATGCGGTACTCAGCAATCCGTTCTATTACGGATGGTTCGAGTATCCATTTCGAAGCGGAGAATGGCACAAAGGTGCGCATGAGGCGATGATCACCGAGGATGAGTTCAACAAGATCCAGCAGTACATGGGCAGGTCCAACAGGCCGTCGCTCAAAAAGAATCTCACATTCGCATTTACCGGACTCATGCATTGTGGTAGTTGCGGTTGTAGTATCACTGCACAGGCCAAAGTGAAGCGATGCAAGAACGGCAATGTCCACCACTACGTCTATTACAATTGCACTAAGAAGAAAGTTGATGTGAAGTGTCCCGAGAAGGTTGTCGAGCTCAAGAACTTAGAAATTGATATCAAGGAGAAGCTGAGTGAGATAACAATCTCAGAGCGATTCAAAGAATGGGCTATCAGACATCTCCACGAATTACGCAAAACCGAAGCGGACACTGACTCATTAGTCCTAAAAGGCAAGAACAAAGAGCTTGAGGAAGTCACTAAGAATTTGCAATCACTCACGCTGAACTTCACCTCGCCAAGAAACCAGGACCGTGCGCTTATAACAGATGACGAATATCAAAACCTAAAAGGCGGAATGGTAAAAAGGAAACTGATCCTCGAAGATGATTTAAAGATCACAAACAAGCAGGTCCTCGAATGGGTAGAGCTCACCGAGAAAACCTTTGACTTCGCCTGCTACGCCCACATTTGGTTTGAAAAAGGTGACGAAAAGACCAAAAGAGCGATACTCGCATGTTTAGGCTCGAACCTCACGATAAAGGGCAAAAAAGTCTTTGTAAATTACCATTCCTTCATAAAAACGATCATAAAAAGTCGTCAGGCTGTTGAAGACGAATTAGAGCGCGCTCGAACCTCTAAAGTATCAAGCAATAAAAGACAAAACCCCACAAATTGTGAGGTTTCGTCACTAGGGCTCCGCGGCTAGGGCTCGAACCTAGGACATCCTCCTTAACAGGGAGGCGCTCTACCAACTGAGCTACCGCGGAATGTATTGACACACTACCATAATTTATTCTGCGGCACTTCCATTTTCTAAAACGGATTACCGTTAAGAAAATTAGGTCGCCACGGAATGTAATTAAAGCACTGTCCTTGTAAAACAAGGACAGGGAAAATAATATACAATTAATCTATGTATATCAAGGTAAGGGCAGAAGCAGGGGCAAAAAAAGAAGAAATCTCCAAAATAGACGAAGATACGTATGAAATAAAGGTACGTGAGCCAGCAGAGCGAAATATGGCAAATGTCCGTATTCGTGAGCTTGTAGCCCGCGATTTGGGTATAAAAATCGAAAAAGTGAAGATACTGACTGGTCATCATGCTCCGCGCAAAATACTAGTTGTCGATGATGCACAGAACTATTCGACGTAACTATTGCAAGTGATAAAATATAAGTATTACTCCTAAACATCACACGCTATGCAAATAAAAATCAAAACACTCAATATGGAAATGACACCCGCGATAGAAGAGTATATTGAAAAGCGCGTTGGTACGCTTGAAAAGTTTATTCGAGAAAAGAACGAAAATAATCGAGCTGATGTTGAAGTAGGGAAGACGACCAAGCACCATAAGTCAGGTAACTACTTTCGTGCAGAAATAAACTTGCATGCGAACGGAAAAAAGTTTTATGCAGTAGCCGAAAAAGAAGATCTATATGCGGCTATCGATAAAGTGCGTGACGAAATCGCGAGCTCACTCACCTCATACAAAGACCGTACCGTAACCGTGATGCGAAAAGGTGCACTCCGCGTAAAAAACATCATGAAGGGACTTGATTGGAGAAATAAATAATATGGATTTTCAAAAAACAGTCGGGAAAGACATCACCGTCGGAGTATTTGTCGCAAGCACCTGTCTCATTGGGGTTTTGTACATGATCAATCGTGCTGAAAGACTGTCGAATTCTTTTGCCTCTGTCACAAGACAATCAAACTCATCGGTACTACTCAATACAGAGATATCTTCTTTTTAAGATAGAGAATGTTTGAAGTCTTCAAATGCAATTTCTTTTTTCCCTTCAGGGATAACTTTTTCAATCACAAACTCACCATTCTCAATGTGTGAACGTGTAATAATCGCACGGATCCGCTCATCAGCTTTTTCAAAATAGGCAAATGCTTTGGGCCATCCACAGTATGCGCGCACTTTCCTGTTGTTCGTGTCCGCGTCGTCTTCGAGAGAAATATGCCCATCTTCTTTTTCGATTTTTTTTGTGAATGTTGCTTCGTTGTGATCTTGTTCTACTTCAGAAATAGTTCCATCAATCCATCCAGGAATAGTGTCAGCAAGTAGCTCACCAGAGAGCTTTGCAAGTGTATGTTCAAGTTCGTATCTGTAGGGTGGCCAGTCGGGTATATCAGCACTTCGCTGAGCAACAATGGGTCCGTGATCCATAGCTTCATCGAGTCGTATGATACTTACCCCTGTGCCACTGTCCTTCAAAATCGCTTCTTGAATCGGTGACGGCCCACGATGTATGGGCAACAGCGATGGGTGGATATTGAGTGTCTTATGGGTCGGAATATCTAAGATTGTGTTTGGGATAAGTTTGCCGTACGCAGCGACGATGAAGAGCTGTGAGTTGAGAGATGAGAGTTTTGAGTATACAGATTCATCCTTGAGAGTCTTTGGTTGAAATACTTCGATACCTCGTGCGTTCGCCCACACCTTCACCTCAGGTGGCGTGATGAGCAAGTGTCTTCCTTGTGGTTTGTCTTCTTGGGTAACAATGAGGGATGGAATATATCCACGAGCCTCGAGTGCCTCAAGTACGGTCACAGAGAATTCTGGAGTACCAAAATATACAAATGAAACAGAATTTTTAGACATGTTTGTGTGAACGACTTTCTAATGCTTCTGGTGGTAAGTCTTCTACATCTTTTGCTTTGTCGATAAAGAGTATGCCGTCGAGATGGTCGGTTTCGTGTTGATAGATTTGTGCCATGAGCCCAGTCGCACCTTTTCTAAATTTCTTACCGTGCTCGTCGTATGCCTCAATCTGCACTTTGTTTGAGCGTCTTACTTTGCCGTATAGATAGCGAATAGAAAGACATCCTTCTTCAGTCCAACTTTTCTCTTTTGAAAGTTTTAAGATTTTTGGATTGATATAGACGAGATCAGGATATATATGCTCACCATCTTCTTCGCCCTTTATATAGCCAATCACGCGTCCTGAAACTACGAAAATCCTTTTTGATACTCCGATTTGGGGTGCAGCAATAGCCACACCGTCATCCTGGGTTTCGAGAGCTGTTTTCATATTTAGGATTATATCTTGGATGGCGGGGGAAGAGATTTCAGAAAGGGGAATTTCTTCCGCTACCTCCCGGAGCACTTTTTCGTCTCGTCCGACAATAGTAATCATGTATAAAAAATACCATGATTTCATTGATAATCAAAAACCGCCCATCTGTAAAAGATGGACGGTGTACAGGATACACGCTAAGTCTCCTGCTTCGATGCTGATCGTTTCATGTCCTCATGGTACGCGTAGAATGCAAAGCCAACGAGTGGCACCAGCACCCACGGGTGTTCGTAAATCATAAATGGAAATACGACCACAAGCAAAATGACAATAACTGGAATCAAAAATGTGAAGGTGCTCACGAACCCAACTATGAGACCGACGGCAAGCCCTATCCAGAGTGATGTCCGCTTCGGCCACTGTTCTTCTGTCTCTGCCTGGTGGACATAGTATATCCATACACAGAGACACCAGATAAGTGTCCATGCAGTGTGGGCATACAGCGAACCATCTGTGGTGATCATCGGGTCATCACCATAGATGCCTTTCTCGGGAGTACTCGAGCTTCCGAGGATTCTCATACCAATGAGAGCACTCGAAACCATTCCCAGTGGGAACAGAAAGAGTAGACCTCGGGTTGTATTCCGTGCTGCTTGTATGCGTGCGAATGCACGCTGTACGATGCTCATATCGACTCCTATTTTGAGGAATGTAAGGAACTCTGAAAATATAATGACAGGAATACCAGATATGTCAAACATTCTAAAACTTAAATCCTAACACCGAGTACTCAGTATTTTGTTACAGCAGACTATCTGGATCCACACGCACTGCAATACTCGGGGGTAGGCGACGCAGTACGAGCTCGAGTTCAGGATGTGGCCATTCTTTTTTTGATAGTCGAATCAGAATATTCATAACTGTATTTCCTTTTTTACTTGGTGTAGAACTCTGATATATATTGTGTTCCCATGATTTGAAAAGAAGTGCGAGTTCTTCAGCATGAGCTTCGCTCTGATTCGACTTATCTTCAAAAGAAAGTTTTATAAATGTTGAAAACGGAGGGTAGCTAAACTTTTTCCGATCAGCACTTTCGTCACGATAAAAATCCATGAGATTGCCTTTGATCGCATAGTCGAGGATTTTGTTCTCAGTATTTCGGGTTTGAATCACAAATACTTTTTCCGCAAGTGAGCGGAGTGACAGCAGGATATAAAAAATCTTTTCATTCATGCGAAAATCTGGGATAGAAAACAGCGCATCGATGGAAACAACCGCTACATTTTCTACAGCACTCTTTGTATAGAAGAGTGCGAGCTCGGTACCCAAGAGTATCGACCCGGGAGTTTCTTCGAATTCACGAATCATCTCGATCGCTTTCTTTTCTGTCTTCACACTTTCCTTATCGAGGCGAAATATTTTTACCGTAGGGAATTTCTTTTTGATTTCTGCTTCAACTCCTTCAATCCCGATACCAAGCGTGGTGAGTTTCCAACTATCACAATTGATACAGCGCTCTGCCGCGTCACGCACTTCACCGCATCGATTGCATCTAAAAAAGTTTTGAGAATCATGCGCTCCAAAGAGAACCACCGGAGTTTTGCACCGTGTGCAGACCACTGTTTGTCCGCAATCACCGCATACCGTAGAAGGAGACAGTCCTTTGCGTGCAGTAAACAAAAACAGTCGCTCGTTTTCTTCTTTTGTTTTGTCGATCAAAGCTTCGAGTTCTGGAGAAAGTACACGAAACTTTTTTTCAGTCCCGTCGGGTTCCGTCTTCATATTTACGAGCAAATTGTGAGCCGAAGAAAGCATACGAAACTTGAGCGGTGCGAATTCGATGAACTCGTCATTATCGTGTCTCACCAGTGCTTCTGTCGAAAGGATCAGGTCACCGAGTACTAAGCGAATACATTTTACCTTTGCGAGGTTTTCAATAAACTTTCGCATATCAAAATACGGCCGTGACTGAGTGCGGTATCCCCGAGAGTTTTCGCGGTCGACAATGATACTTCCGGTATCAGGCCGTTCGATAGAGAGAAACGATGGTGTCGTGATAATAAGGAGTGGATGTCTGGTTGATTCGATGATTTTGAGTGTTAAAAGAAATTCCTTTTTTGAAAGTCCACTGTGCAGTGTCACAGTGTATTGTTCGATACCTTTGTCGAGCAAGTTTTTTGTGCGCTTGATGTCTTGAATGGTAGGAAGACAAAAATAGACAGATTGATTTTTTGCAAACTCGCCACGAATAAAACTTTTATAATGGGAAAACCGTTCTTCATCATCTGCTTGGAGTGCAAACTGTTCACACGTAGTGTTGCGTTTTTGCATACCTTTCGTCTCTATCTCAAGTGCATGAGTGAGGACAAGCTCAGGTAATACGTTTTGTAGTATTCCTCCTGTTGTTGTCGCAAAGTATTCTGCAGTAGCAGTGCACGCTTTTAGAAATTCTGATGAAAGAAAGTTTTTTGATTTTACGCTAGTGATTTTACGAAGACTGTAATCTGCTTTTTTTATTTCTGACTTGCTCTCACTTACGTCATGTACTGCCGCGACGATACCGTATGCGGTCTTTTTGCGAATGGGAATCGAGACGAGTGCACCGAGGGGTATAGAGTCTGACCCAAAGTAGGAAAGGGTGTCGTGCCCAAGCGTGCGGGCGATAGGGATGATGGTGTAGAGACGCATGGGTCTATTATATAAAGAATGGAAGAATAAGGAATGAGGAAGGACCCGACGAAACTTTTTTGACTAGTAGGTATTTGCTAAAGCAAAATAATGTATGTGGATACATTAATGGTGCTTTACAATGAATGAATAAAGGTTTTTTCGGGCAAGGAACAAGGAAAGAGAATAAAAAACAAAACCCGACAAGCAGTTGCTTGTCGGGCAGAAGGGGAGGTTAGCGATTTCCAACTCGCCAACCAATCATGTTTGTGACACAGTGCGGTTCGACGATTCCGTCAGTCGTGAATGACAGACCGCCACCATGACCTTGGTATAGGCCAATACGCATGGTAGCGCCGGTCGCGATGTCTTCGACGAAGATCTCGTCGGTCGCATTCCTGTACACCTTGATTCCACTTCGCTGAAAAAGGACTTCGCGTGCCATCGGTAGCTCCTGCTAAAGTTTTAGGTACGAGAGGGACTAAATTCATAATAACACTTATAGAAAATAAGTCAATAGTTATTGTAAAAACAGCTTAAAAACAGTACTATCTCTGCATGTCATTTTTCTCAAAAAAGATTGGAATCGACCTCGGTACTACGAGCGTTCTTGTGTTCGTGCCAGGTAAGGGAATCGTGCTCAATGAGCCATCTGTAGTAGCAATATCTGAGGAAGACAATAAGATTCTCGCTATCGGTCTTGAAGCAAAAAAAATGATCGGAAAAACACCCGACTCTATCGTGGCGTATCGCCCGATGAAAGACGGAGTTATCGCTGACTACCGTGTCACCGAGGCAATGCTTCGCTATTACATTACCAAGGCACTTGGTAAATGGAATATTTCAAAACCAGAAGTGCTCATCTCTGTACCTGCGGGAGTTACATCGACTGAGCGCCGTGCGGTAGTTGAGGCTGCAATCAAGGCAGGTGCAAAGAATGCGTATGTGGTAAAAGAACCGATCCTCGCAGCAATCGGTGCAGGTATCCCGATTCAGGAGCCACTCGGACATATGATAGTGGACATCGGCGGAGGTACGACCGATGTCGCGGTGATTTCTCTCGGAGGAATCGTCGCCTCTACGTCTGTGAAGTGTGCAGGGAATAGAATCGATGCTGCTATCGCTGACTATATAAAGAGAACATTTAATCTCGCGATTGGAGATAAGACTGCAGAAGATATCAAAATACAAATCGGTTCTGCGATTCCGCTCGATGAAGAACTGGTGATGACTATCAAAGGACGCGACTATGTACTCGGTCTTCCGCGCTCTGTCGAGATCAAAACAAATGAAATAGTAAAAGCGATCGGCAAAGAACTCCGTGAAATGATCAAAGCAATCAAGGACGTACTGCAGGAAACCCCACCAGAACTCTCATCTGACATTATCGACAAAGGAATCATCATGACCGGAGGATCATCACAACTTCGAAACTTACCCGAGCTTGTATATCGAAGGACTGGTGTGAAAGCAGTGCTCGCAAAAGAAGCACTCTATTGTGTAGCCAGAGGGACGGGTATTGCACTCGAACACCTCGATACATATAAGAAGAGTATAATAGCGAAGAGATAAAGTGACTTCTTTTTCACATATTTTTTCGTTACTCATTCCGGTTCCTCCTGCACTGTAGTTGTCTACAGCTTAGTCGAAATCCTCACTTGCGCCTCAAACTATGAGAAAAATTTAGTCACTCTATACATAGACAATTTAGCACTTAGTCATAATCAACGCTCACGCCTCGAACTGAAATAAAAATCTTACAGCTTAGGTTTTAAGAAGAATGAGGAATACAAGAGATACAGTGCTTGTGCCTTTGTATATAATAAAGATATGGAATTACATTTACAGAAAGACGTCCTTCACCACGCCTACTTTATAGAAGGTGATAGTGATGTGGTATTGCCAGACCTTCTTACGTTTATTGAGCATGATTTACTGATGCATATACACGGGAATCCTGATGTACACATAGCAACTCACGATACATTTGGTATAGATGAAGGAAGACTGTTAAAAGAACAACAAGCAAGTCGTGCATTTGACGGAGGTAAAAAAATATTTGTTATCACTTTTAACTCAATCACTACTGAAGCGCAAAATTCACTTCTCAAGGTATTTGAAGAGCCGACTGAACATACACATTTCTTTCTACTGTCTCACTCAAGTAGCAGGCTTCTTCCGACACTGAAATCGAGACTTACTGTTATACAACCAGAAAATAGAGAGGTGGTACAAAGCAATGAAGGGTCTCTATTCCTTGCTCAAACTCTACAAGAGCGCGTTGCATATATTGGAAAAATTTCTGAAGACAAAGATAAAAAGAAAGCCAGAATATTAGTACAGGATATTATCAGTATTTATTCACAAAAAAAACCGCTTATAGAGCTTTCAAAGCAAGAGAGAGTTACGCTTCAGCAACTTATTGCTCTAGAAGGTTATATCGAAGATAGATCGTCCTCAATAAAAATGATTCTTGAGCATGTGGCTCACATTTTTCCAGTAGAAAAAATGTAGTTTAGAGTTGACATTAGGAGTTTTAAGTTGGGAGCGCTTCATGAATGTAGTTTCTATAAACTCCTAACTCTCAACTATTAACTCGCACTCTGCTATACTGTTTTTCTATGATTCTCGTTACTCATGCCGTAGTAGGTGCTGGAATAGCACGCGTTGCGCGTTTGCACCCTGTACCTGCGTTTATTGTTGGGTTTTTGTCTCACTTTATCCTCGATACGATTCCACACTGGGACTATCACTTGAAGTCGAGTACAAAAGGAAGTGTCGCAAACCCTATAGATGGGGACTTTGTTATTGGTCGCGATTTTTATTTTGATTTGGTTAAAATCGGCTTTGATTTTTCTCTTGGACTTGTGTTGCCATATATCTTTTTTTCACAAGGAATGTCGCTCGTAGACTTTGCAACGAGTGAAATACTGTGGGGAGCAATCGGTGGCATGACTCCAGATTTTTTGCAGTTTGTATACACAAAGTTTCGTCGTGAGCCTATGGTTTCGCTTCAACGATTTCATATTTTTATGCATGCTACACGCAGTTTGAGTCATGCACATGTAGTCGGACCACTCCTCCAAGCCGGGTTGATCGCGGGTACCGTATTTGTCTGTTTGTAGAAAAATTGATTCGCATATAATTTCTGTTACTATATGCGGTATGGCATATAACTTTGAACAACTAAAACATGCAATCGTAGAGACAGAGAGCTGGCTCAAAAAAGAGTTTGCAAGTCTCCGCACAGGTCGCGCATCACCAGCAATTCTCGATATCGTTACTGTTGAATCGTACGGTTCACGTATGCAAATAAACCAAGTGGCAGGTATCTCTATAGAAGATGTACGTACAATCCGTATTGTGCCGTGGGACATGTCACAAGTGAAAGCGATAGAAAAAGCTATTATCGATTCTAACCTCGGACTCTCTGTGTCTGTAGATGATAAAGGGGTACGAGCGATATTTCCAGAACTTACGAGTGAGCGACGTATGTCACTTGTGAAAGTGCTCAAACAAAAAACAGAAGAAGCAAAAATCACACTTCGTAAAGAACGTGATCGTGTAAAAACTGATATCGAGGCAAAAGAAAAAGAAGGAGGTATGGGAGAAGATGAGAAGTTTCGTCACATCGCTGACATGCAAAAGCTTATCGATGAGGGGAATGCAAAACTCGAAGCGTCTGCAGAAAAGAAAGAAACAGAAATCATGAACTAAACGATTATACGCAAAGAAATTTTTATTTATTTTAATACCAATATCCAGCATGTCCGTTATTCTTTTCATCATCATTCTCGCTGTACTCGTATTTGTGCATGAGCTCGGACATTTTCTCGTTGCAAAGCGATCAGGAATCAAGGTTTCCGAATTTGGTATCGGCTTTCCACCGAAGATTTGGAGTAAGCAGTATGGAGAGACTCTGTACACCATCAACGCTATTCCTTTTGGTGGTTTTGTAAAAATCATGGGTGAAGACGCAGTTGAGAATCCAACGGAAGAAGACAGAGAGAGAAGTATGATTGCAAAGCCAAAGTATATTCAAGTCGCTGTACTTGCTGCTGGAGTTTTTTTCAATCTTTTGTTCGCATGGCTCCTTATCTCAATCGGTTTTATGATCGGTCAACCAACAGGAGTTGATTACACCGGTCCTGGACAGGTTATCAACCCTGCACTTGTAATCACTATGATCGCACCCGATTCACCAGCTTTTGCTGGTGGACTCCAGCCTGGCGATGTGATTGTTGGTGTGGAATCTGGAAAAAACAAAGTAGACGAAGTAACTGCAGAAAATATCTCTAAATTCATAAATGCATATGGAAAAGAGGGAGTACAGTTCGAAGTGACTCGAGGAGGTGATGCGGTACCACTCAAACCTATCATCGCACAAGAAGGAATCGTTACCGATAAACTTGCAGTAGGAATATCTATGGATGTGATCGGAACGTTGAGACTCGGCCCCGTGGACGCCTTTTGGATGGGACTTGTGAAAACATACGAATCGTTTGTAGGCACCGCACAAGGGTTATTTTCATTTATTGTGAAGTCTGTTCGTGGAAACGGAAGTCTCTCTGAAGTAACAGGACCAGTAGGGATTGTAGGAGTAGTAGGACAAGTGTCGCAACTTGGTTTCGTCTATGTACTTATGTTTACAGCACTTATCTCTATCAACCTTGCAGTGATTAACCTGTTTCCGTTTCCTGCACTTGATGGCGGAAGGATACTGTTTGTGCTCATAGAAGCAGTCACTCGGAAACCAATTCCAGCAAAATTTGCAAACTATGCAAATGGAATCGGTTTTGCGCTTCTCATTCTCCTTATGCTTGTCGTCACTGCACACGATATTTGGAAACTATTTTAATACCATGAGTTTAGAAGCACCACAGACACCTGATAATGCAAAAGAGAAACTTCGAGTAAAGATGGATATTCAAAGTGAACTGATACGAAGATATACAGGTATGGATCATCCAGATAACGAACATGCATTCGAATGGATCGCACACTTTTCAGCAAAGTTCCGCGACCTCTTTGCGCAAAGGTTGATCGATGAACCCACTTTCCTTGAAGTGTTTGAGAGTGATAGAGAAACTTATATCTCGGAATTTGAGAATATGTTGAAAGAGTAATAGGTAGGTAATTAGGACATACTTTTTTCAATAATCAATACAATAAAAATATCCTTTTACTGAGATAGAGTTTTGCGGTATCATGTGCCCATGAAACAGTCTCAACTCTTTACAAAGACTCGCAAAGAAGCACCAAAGGACGAAACTTCGAAGAACGCGCAATTACTCATACGCGGAGGATTTATTCATAAAGAAATGGCAGGGGTGTATTCGATTTTACCGCTCGGACTCAGGGTTATGGAAAGAATCACAGCTATCGTCCGCGAGGAGATGAATGCAATCGAAGGACAAGAAGTAACCCTTACTGCGCTTCAAGAAAAAGCTGTATGGGAAAAAAGTGGGCGATGGTCAGATGATGTAGTCGATAACTGGTTTAAAACAGAGTTAAAAAATGGAAGTGAAGTAGGACTTGCGTTTACACACGAAGAACCACTTACTGGTATTTTGAAAGAGTACGTAAGTTCATATCGCGATCTTCCACGATATGTGTACCAGTTTCAAACAAAGTTTCGCAATGAGCTTAGGTCAAAGAGTGGAATCATGAGAGGGCGAGAATTTATCATGAAAGATCTCTATTCGTTTTCAAAAAATATTGCTGAGCATGAAATATATTATGAGCGTGCAAAGCAAGCATATATACATATCTTTAATCGGGTAGGGTTGGGCGACATTACCTATCTTACGTTTGCTTCAGGAGGAAGTTTTAGTAAGTATTCTCATGAATTCCAAACGCTTACCGATGTTGGCGAAGATACTATCTATATACACGAAGGAAAGAAACTTGCTATTAATGAAGAAGTGTACACAGATGATGTGTTAGAAAATTTGGGAGTTACAAAAGATGAGCTTGTGCAAAAAAAATCTGTAGAAGTAGGAAATATTTTTAGTCTCGGTACACAATTTTCAGAACCATTTGAACTCACATATACAGATGAAGCGGGGATACAGCAACCAGTAATCATGGGAAGTTATGGTATCGGAATTGGAAGACTTATGGGAACTGTGGTAGAAATCTTGTCTGATGATAAGGGGATCATCTGGCCAGAAGCTCTAGCACCGTTCGATGTACACCTCATTGAAATCCCAAGTAAAAATGATGCAGTGCATGCAAAAGCTGAGAGACTCTATGTGGAACTTCAAAAGGCAGGAAAATCAGTACTCTTTGACGATCGGATCGAAGCGCGAGCAGGAGAAAAGTTTGCTGATGCGGATTTGATTGGTATACCGATACATATTATTGTGAGTGAACGAGGTCTTGCTGATGGAGTGGTAGAAATAAAGACACGAAAGACTGGTGAGAGTAAAACGGTACAAGATAATGAGGTAGTGTAATACTTGTAAATCAAATGAACTATAAGAAAGGCCTAGAAAAACTAAGGAGATTTAGTTCCAATGATATTGGAATTGATTTAGGTACGGCAAATACACTTGTATATGTTCGTGGGTCAGGGATAGTGATCAATGAGCCATCTGTGGTTGCGGTGAATCAAAAGACAGGACAGGTGGTAGCAGTCGGCGGTGAAGCAAAGCAGATGCTGGGTAGAACACCGACACACATCGTCGCTGTGCGACCACTTGTCGATGGTGTGATTTCAGATTTTGAAGTCACTGAAGAAATGATTACCTACCTACTCAACAAAGCACAGAAAGATAATAAAAAAATGTTTGGTCCGCGTGTTGTAGTAGGGGTACCCTCTGGAATTACGAATGTAGAGATCCGTGCAGTTCGAGATGCTACCCGAAACGCAGGGGCAGGAGAAGTGCATATCGTAGAAGAACCTATGGCAGCTGCTATCGGTATTCGACTTCCAGTCCATGAGCCAGTGGGAAGTATGATTATCGATATTGGTGGTGGAACATCTGACATCGCAGTTATATCGCTCGGAGGTGTCGTGCGGGCAAAAAATCTTCGTGTTGCAGGAGATAAGCTCAACAACGACATCATCTCATATATACGGAGTGAATTTAAAATTCTTACTGGAGAAAAAACTGCAGAAAATATCAAGATTGCTATCGGTGCAGTGCTCTCTACCGGAAATTCACTCGAGGCAACTATAAAAGGACGTGATCTGGTGACAGGGCTTCCTCGCGAAGTAGTGATTACTGACGGAGATATTCGAGAAGCTATCTCACAATCTATTGCAAGTCTTGTAGAAGCAAGTCGCGAAGTGCTCGAGACGACACCACCAGAAGTACTCTCTGATATTATGAATCGAGGCATATATCTTGCAGGAGGAGGGGCACTCATCGTGGGACTTGCTGACTTACTTGCTGAAGAACTGAAGATACCAGTACATGTCGCCGCAGATCCACTTACTGCAGTTGCACGTGGAGCTGGTATAATCCTCGAAGACATGGAACGCTACAAAGATGTCCTAATCGTCAACGAAGATGAGCTCCCTTATCAAAAGTAAACCAAAACCAAATATTTTGTTTCGCAGAGCATGGAAACTTACGTTTGCATTTCTGATTATTATTTTTTTGTTTTACAGTTTCTTGCCTACAGCATTTTTTCGTATCGTAGAACCGGTAGCCCGACCACTTTTTAAGGTTCGTGAGTGGGGGCTCGGTGTATCACGATTTTTACCAGATACATTTTCTTCAAAACAAACACTGATACAAAAAAATGCTGAACTCACATCTCGGATACAAGAACTCGAACTACTGATTCAGAATAGAGAATTAAGTAAGTTAGGTTTTGCGTCTAGTGTTGAACCATTTACGAGTGTCGATGTGACACCAAAGGTTGTAGCACGGATTATCTCACGACCATCACAGTCACCTTATGATGTGCTCATACTCGACATCGGTGAACAGGTGGTGCGCGTGGGAGACAAGGTCGTAGGGCCCGGATCAGTAGCACTCGGAACAATCACAGAAGTATTTGGAAAATCAGCAAAAGTACTTTTGTATTCTAGTCCAGGAGTCGAGACAGAAGCACAACAAGCGAGCACGGGCGCTGTTGTGATTTTGAAAGGAATAGGGGGCGGAAACATGACTGTTTCAGTTCCAAAAGGATTTGCGATTTCTACCGGTGACTTCTTTATGATTCCCGGATTACAAAACAGAATACTATCGCAAGTCGGTGGTATTGCAGAGAGTGATGTAAATTCTTTTAAAGAAGTTTCAACGTCATTTCCTATCAGCATATTCACGATTTCGTGGGTAGAAATACATGAATAATCTACAAAAAAGAATAATAGCTGATTGTGCGATACTAACCTCACTGTTTTTCTTGCCGTGGTGGTGTACACTCGTAGCAAGTATCCTCGGGGTGTTCTACTTCGATTTTTATAGTGAAGCAATCCTCGGAGGACTACTGCTTGATGTGTTGTACGGGATACATACGAGTTCTTTTATTTCTACATTTCCACTTACACTCATACTCTCATCTGTATGTATGATTTCATTTTGGCTTAAACATAGATTTATCTTCTTACGCGCATAATGCTTAGAAATTTCAAAAGAAAAATATTTAAGAAAAGTATCAATCTGAGCGGGGAATTCGATCCCGACGGGATTTTTCTTGACTCTTCAAACTTGCCCGACTTCAACACAGATCAGTTTGAAGGACGAATCGAGAAACCGATTTCTAGAACAACATTTAAAATACTTGGTGCCAGTATCGTACTGGTACTCTCTATATTTATTGGACGGCTCTGGTTTCTGCAGATAAACCAAGGAGTTCGCTTCAACGCTATAAGTGAAAACAATAGCTTACAGCATACACTTGTGTTTGCAGACCGTGGCATTATCTATGACAGAAACAATGTTGAGCTCGCGTGGAATGAGGTTCGACCAAATTCAGACTTCTCCACTCGAAAATACGCTACAAGCAGTGGACTCTCTCATGTGATCGGGTATGTAAAATACCCATTGAAAGATAAGCAAGGTTTTTACTATGAAGATTCTTTTATACCAAAAGACGGTGTCGAGCTAGAGTACAATGCAGAAATACTGGGAAAGAATGGACTGAAGATTACTGAAACCGATGCACTTGGTGCAGTAATTTCCGAAAGTGTCATAGCGCCACCGCTCGATGGTAGCAACCTCCAGCTTTCAATCGATAGTAGAATACAAGATAAACTCTATCAATCAATCAAAACACTCGCACAAGAAAAAGGGTTTACGGGTGGAGCAGGAGTTATCATGGATGTGCAGACAGGTGAGATTCTCGCACTCGCGAGTTATCCAGAATATTCTGCAGAAGTTATGACAGAAGGAAATGATGTTCCTCGCATCCAACAGTATTTGAAAGACACAACCAAACCGTTTTTGAATCGTGCAATCAGTGGGCAATATATTCCGGGATCTATTATGAAACCGTTTGTAGCACTCGGTGCACTCGAAGAAGGTATAATCGATCCCCAGAAACAAATACTTTCAACTGGGCAACTCGCAATCCCAAATCCATTTAATCCTGATAAGCCTACTATATTTAAAGACTGGAAAGCACACGGATATGTCGATATGCGAAAAGCGCTCGCAGTTTCTTCGAACGTATATTTCTTTACTATTGGTGGAGGATCAGGAGGTCAAAAAGGAATCGGGATAGATAAGATAGATACATACGTAAAAATGTTTGGATTCGGAACATCAACAGGTATCGATCTTTCTGGTGAGGTGTTTGGTTCAGTACCAAGTAGAGAATGGAAGGTGAAAAATTTCCCTAATGATCCAATATGGAGAATCGGAGATACGTTCAATACATCTATCGGGCAGTATGGTTTTCAAGTCACACCGATTCAAGCTGTGCGCGCAGTGGCTGCAATCGCCAATGGAGGAACGCTCGTGACACCAACTTTACTTCTCAATAATCCAAAAGAAAAAGATTTGATCCAACCGATTCCACTGAAAACAAAAGATTTTCAAATCGTAAAAGAAGGTATGCGTATGTCAGTTACCGAGGGTATCGCACAGGCGCTTCTTATTCCAAATATGAGTATTGCAGCGAAGACTGGTACTGCAGAGCTCGGTGTGACAAAAGCAACAGTGAATTCGTGGGTGACCGGATTCTTTCCGTATGAGAATCCACGGTACGCATTTGCAGCTCTCATGGAAAAAGGGAGTAGAGAAAATATAGTGGGAGCAACCTACGCTATGAAAAATGTACTTGACTGGATGAGTGTGTATACACCGGAATATACGAAGTGAGTTGGTAGTTTAGAGTTGGGAGTTTATAGAAAGAAAAATGAATAAGGAATAGTGAATGTGGAATAATGACCCGACGAAACTTTTAGACTCATAGATATTTGTAACGTCGGATATGTTGCTTGAATACATTATGTATTAGTGACGTTTTACAATATATGTGTGAAAAGTTTTTTCGGGCAAGAAAAAGCCGCTCAACACACGAATGTGTTGAGCGGGGTACTGCGGCCGCAAGAGCCGAAGCCTAGGCGGTCAACTATTGTTGGACAGTGGAAGGACACTGATTTGTAACTTGGGTCATTAGAATAACCCAACCTCCTCAGTTGCCAGTAGATTGTCATCTACCCCAACTTTGGTCGCATCATCGAGACAGCATCCCATCTGGATGATTGCTGAACCAACGTAACCCTTCGGTCCTGCGGGGTAAAGCAACATCAGGTGTTCATCTCTGTAACTGCAACAACGCGTCCTGCAAAGAACAATGTTTACGGCACTCATGCCGTAGCCCAAGTCCTCGGTGGACTCAGACTCCAATACCTTAGCACACATAAAATATATGTCAAGTTTTTTTGTATGTTCTTATTTTAACTAACAACTCCAAACTAGTAACTCTAAACTGCCTTACATTGACTTTTGACCCAAAAAGCTTACAATGGCACAACTAAATATGGCTGACGAACACGAATATCTCACACAAGAAAAGTTTGACGAGTTTGCAAAAGAGCTCGATTTCTTAAAAAACACACGTCGCAAAGAAGTAGCGGAGAATCTTGAATATGCAAAGGGTCTCGGTGACCTTTCTGAAAATGCGGAGTATCACGAAGCACGCGACATGCAAGCTGGTGTAGAAGATCGTATCGGAAAGCTAGAAATGATTTTGAAGCAAGCTACGATCGTATCTGCAAAACACTCTACTGACATCGTAGCAATCGGTTCTATCGTCTCTGTACACAAGTCAAACGATAAAGAAAAGAAGTCTTTTACAATCGTGGGAACCGAAGAAGTAGATATGAGTGCAGGCAAAATCTCAGTACGGTCTCCGTTTGGACAAGCTGCGCTCGGAAAGAAAAAAGGCGAGTCATTCTCATTTGCAACTCCGAGTGGTAAGATGGAGTATGTGATTGTCTCTATTAGTTAGTAAACTAATAGAGAAGTATATAGTTTGGAGTTATTAGTTTTTAGTTAATTCACTACCAACTCCCAACTCCAAACTCACAACTACCTACCCATGGCCTCTTTAGACGAAATCCGAGACAATCGTATAGCAAAGCTCAATACTCTTATCGACAAGGGTATTAATCCGTATCCGACTCATACACAGCAAGACCTCACCATCGCAGAACTCCTACAAGGATATGCGAAGTATTCAAAATCAAAAAAGAAATCCTACAACCTTGTAGGGCGTGTCATGTCTATCCGCCCACAAGGTGGACTCATATTCCTGAACTTCTTCGACGGTACCGGAAAGTTTCAAGCGCTGCTCAAAAAAGGTGAGGTCATTAGTGACGAAGATTTCGATTTATTTTTTAATACGGTAGACATCGGTGACTTCGTAGGATTCGAAGGAACACTGTTTGAAACAAAAAGAAACGAAAAGACTATCCAAGTTGCAAACTGGACTATGCTTGCGAAGAGTCTGCGTCCACTTCCTGAGAAATGGCATGGTCTCCAAGATGTAGAAGAGAGATTTCGAAGACGCTATCTCGACACCGTGATGAGTGAAGATGTGCGCAATCGATTCTTCATTCGAGCCAAGCTCATCAGTCACATGCGGAGCATGTTGGACAAGGCTGGATACTTGGAAGTAGAAACACCAGTACTCCAACCACTCTATGGAGGCGCGTCTGCAGAACCGTTTGTAACCCATCACAATACGCTCGATACTGATTTATTTCTGCGCATCTCAGATGAGCTGTATCTCAAGAGACTCTTAGCGGGAGGATTCCCGAAGGTATATGAAATCGCTCGAGACTTTAGAAATGAAGGTATAGACACCACGCACAATCCAGAATTTACGATGCTCGAATTCTACGAGAGTTTTGGTGACGCATCGACGCAAATGGCATTTGTAGAAAAAATGTTCAAGTCACTCACCAAGAGTGTACTCGGAGCTGAGTCGCTCGTGTGGAATGATGACGTGATAGATATGAAGCAGAAGTTTCAAGTAGTAACGTTCTACGATTTGCTCAAAAAGTACGCACTTATTAGTAATCCTGAATCCATCACACAAAGCGATGCTGCGATAACCGCGCAAAGACTCGGCGTTCAAGTCGCACCTGGTGACGGGCTAGAGAAGATACTCGACAATATTTATAAAAAAGTCGCTCGACCAAAACTGATTCAACCGACATTTATTATCGACTATCCAGTCAACTATCTTCCGCTCGCAAAGAAAAAAGAGGGAGCAGAAGGAGTAGTAGATGCATTTCAGCTTATCATCGGTGGAACAGAACTCGTAAAAGCCTTCTCTGAACTCAATGACCCTCTCGACCAGCGTGCACGATTTGAAAATCAAGAAAAGAAAAAGAGTTCTGGTGATGCTGAAGCTCAACCACTGGATGAAGACTTTCTCGAAGCAATGGAATACGGTATTCCACCTGCAGGGGGAGTCGGTATCGGTATCGACCGCCTCGTGATGCTCTTTACGAACATGAAGAATATCAAAGAGGTCATTTTGTTCCCGACACTCAAGCCGAAGAACGAATAAATAATTGCCATGCGAAATTCATTTGAAGGAGCATCACTCCAAAGTGCAGAGATCGATCATTTTCATGAGAAAGCACTCAAGGTGATGGAGGCTGACCAAATTCAAGAAACTGCGTTTATTGAGCCATATGGCGAGGATACGATTTCTCGAGATGTACAAAAAGTAGTAGAACTTGAAGCAAAATTTCTAGAACGAGAAACACCACAATCAAAAGAGCAAAAGAAAGTCGCTGACATTTTTGAAGCTATTATTTTATGGAACGGAGAACAGAGTGATTGGTTTGGACCAAATGCAATGACTATGAAGACATCAAGATTTGATGATTATGTAAACGGGGTAGATGCAATAGTAGAGTTTCAAGGAAATGAAGTCGGAACAGCGTCGTATGTTGGTCTCGCAACCGACATTACGTTCAGCACAGATACAACTACAAAGTTTGATAGGCTCAGAGGTCAGATCGACCGAGGAGAGCTAGCAAAAGTAAAATATTTTCACTCAGAACACATGAGTATGCATGGACAACTCAGCAATCTACCCGAAGTTGTTGTCGGTGCGGATAGAAAAATGGTACTTGAACTAGCTGAGATGTGGGCTGAGAAAAGGTTTCAAGAACTTGCTGAGCATCGTATGCAGATTATGATGCTACTTCAGATTCAAGAGCAATTAATAACCTTTGCGCAATATGCAGAGTCTATACAGCGAGCTGATATTGCAGACGTATTTCGATCCCGACTCAAAATTATCGAAGGAATACTGAACGACAAGAAGGATATTGTACTCAAGACAAAGTACGACATCAATGACGATGTTCATTCTGGTATTATGAGTTACTTGGCACGGTGGCAGAAAGATATGAGAGAACGTGTGCAAGTATAAACAAAAATATTTAATACAATTACAATATGAATTTTGAACTACCAGATACAGAACATGCGAGCTTTGAACCGATGCGTGAATCGACTACACGGGAATTAAAAAGTGAATCAAATTGGAAAGTAAACCTTGAAGCACTTGAGAAACTTGTCGAAGGAAATGAAAATCTTACTCTCATGCTCGAAGACGTACTTGAGCAGTGTCTCTTGTATACAAAAAGTGTTTTAGAACATATACAAACAACTGATACACAGGGGTATGGTGAAGAAAGTGAAATCGCAAGCAAGCAACGTTCGATTACTCACGATGCAACTCGAGACACTATTCGAGCATTTGTAAGAAATCTATTGAAGTCTGGAAAAACAGAAGAAGAAGTGCTTGCAGTACTACCGCATCCTGACTCCCGTGCAGCATGTGGTCAGTTTGCACTACGACTCACTCTTTCTCGAAGTGAGAGTCTTGTAGAATAAGTCAGTGTACCGTGAGGGGAGCCCTCACGGTAGTCTTGTTGCAATTAAGATAAAAATATGTTTTAATAATCTCAGACACATCAAAGAGGCTTTGTGCTCAATTCATGGAATCGAAAGCGACTGGTTCTTGAATACGGCACGCTCGTACTCAAGAAAATCAACGGAGTAAGTCTGACTGAAGTCGAGGTATCTCGAATCAGTGAGATCCAGGGTGCGCTGAGTATGACTCATGATGAACTGCTTGATGAAGTACAAAGAATCACTACGAGAACCGTATCACCATAAACACTATCCCGACGCCGGGGTAGTGTTTTTTCTTTGTATTGACAAAATCTAAAAAATACGTAGAGTAGTGGCGTTGTTCTTTTGTGAGAAAACGAGAAACAGGGTGAATATAAAGTCGTCGTTTAACCTGTTTTATCGTCTGTAAAAATGAAGTGGAAACGGTCGCGTTTGTGTTCGAAAGAACGTACGAAATCATGTTTTCTCTTCATGAATAAAGGTGTGTTTGGGAGACGGTCACAGACATGTTCGCAAGAACGAATCAACGCCAGTCTCCCTTCCCTTAGAGATTTGGTTTTGTTAAAAACGAAATTTGTAAGGGGAGAACGGTATCTGAATTGTTGAATTTCAAAGTACGAGGTGATGTTTTCCCCAGTAGTTCCTTTCATGTCCTTTCATTAGGACGATACTCCTTCATGGAGAACACATGTCGCGCATCATTGGTATCCGTCATCAAGTCAAGAAGACTGTAGACGGCGAAGCACGTCCGACACAGGTCACCATCACCACACAAGGTGAAAATCCGATCAGCTACGAACTCGAAGATGAGAGTGCTGAGATGGATTTCTTGGTTGGGAAGTTTCCGACCAGCTGGAGGACACTCGCAGAAGGCGAGCGTCCTGACGAAAGTCTTCCTGTACATCACATTCGGACTCACGGTGAAAGCATCAAAGTTCCGAGTCAGTACGAAGGGTTTCGTACTGGTGATCGCATCGCGATGGTGCTCGGTGGAAGTGGAGATTTCTTCGCATACGCTCTTTCGCTTCATGGCGAGAAAATCGGCGGGGAAGTGCTCCGCATTCCGCCGTTTCAACTCAAGTCTGCACGTGGTGAAAACGACAAGGATGATGATTCGCACCTTCTCGCAGAACTTCTGCAGAATCAGCCGAATCTCTTCCTCGACACTACACCGCGAGACCGTGCGCTCATCGCACTTCGCGAGAGCTACGATCAGCTCGAGCAGGCTCGCAAGGATCGTGTTGCATGCGAACAGCGTATCAAGCAGGCTGTGATTGGTAAGGTGTTTTGCAATCCAGAGCACTATGATGCGGGAACGTTTGAGAGAGCCTATGATTACGCCAAGGCGAACAGTAGGATTCTCAAGTTTCTCAAGTCCGAAGAAGCACAGCTTCTCAAGACTGTGGAAGCGGCTCTCGAACAGTTTCCTATCTGGACTGATGTTCTCACTCATATCACTGGGTGTGGACCGAAGACCGCTGCTCGCATCATTGCGGGTACGGGCGATGTGCGTCGCTTCGAGACCATCCACAAGTGGAAGGCATACTGTGGCGTGCATCTCGTCCGTAAGGATGAGGGGACTGAAGGTACAGAATTCATCTTTCCCCGCCGAAGGGCTGGAAGACTGTCGAACTGGAATGACCAGTGTCGCCAAGGCTACTACTTACTCGTCCAGTATTGGATGAAGAACAAGGAGTGCGAATGGGGACAGAAGTTTCTCCAGTACAAAGCTCACTTTGCAGAACGGCATCCTGAAGTCGTGATCCGTGGTAAGCGAAAGCTGTATACCAAGGGGCACATTCAGCAGATGGCAACAGCTCGGACGATGACTCGGTTCGCTGAGTTCGTGTATCGGCAGTGGTCGCGTCTTGAACGGGAGCAGACTGCGGGAGTATGAAGAATGATGAACGTTCCTGGTGACGTCTATGTATAGACGAGAACCCACTTGTTCATCTAAGAATGGGATAGGAAATGAGGGAACGGCAATGCGGTTGTTCTTCGGAACGTCATGCCCACTGTTCACTCAAGATCTGTAGTTTAGTGTGGTCGAACGAACGTACCAGTTTTCTTCGGAAAGGCTTTACACGTGTTTGACTACCAGTAGTTCTTTTACATGAACGGTACCAATACTGCTCTTTAGAGCGAGACCGGAACTGTTCATAAGTCTTACAGAAAACGAAAGAGTGTCTGTCTTTCGCAAGAAAGCGAAGATACCGATGTTTTCAGTGAGGAAAAGGGAGACGTGCATGTATATGTTCGTAAGAACGTAGTTGTGCTTGTCTCCTTGCCCCGTTTCGACTTCGGTCGAAACGGGGCTTTCATTTTATGATTCGTATGGTAGTGTACGCACAGTTCTTTGGAGACGACTGAGCGAATGTTCATAAGAACGTCCCCAGATTTGTTTCCTCCAAAGATGTTCTTGAGATGGAAAACGAGGGTACTTCTATTCGCAAGAATGTGGCTCAACGTGTTTTCCACCTCTGTGTGGGACGGTAGTATTGCTGTCATATTGACGTTGGTAGTTGTGTCCCACAGATGTGCAGAACGATCCCAAGAGTGTTCATAAGAATGCCTACGTGAGTGTTCTGTACATCATCCCCCAAGAAAGCGAAAGCTTTCTTGGGGGGTTTCTTTATACACTTTTTATTTTTCACGAACACAAAATGAACTATAGTTCACCGGAAAGGGGGATAATCAAATGTGAAATTGTGGGAAGGGGTGGTGTATACTTTCAATCAAGTGGGAAGAAGTGGGAAATGTAACGACACCAATTTTCACTCGAAACTTCGGCCACAATTTTACCCAGATGAGCGTTATGAGTTAATACAATTACTACAGTGTTCATCGGTGAATATACACACACAGTTGATGAGAAAAAAAGAATTTCTCTTCCATCAAAGTTTCGCAAAGATCTTGGAAAAAAGATCATCATTACGCGAGGGTTTGATACGTGTTTGTTTGTATTCACTCCAAAAGTGTGGGGAGAAATGGCGGAAAAGTTGGGAAGTCTTCTCATGGGTTCTAGGGATCAACGAGATATCGCACGCTTCATGCTGTCAGGAGCTGTGGAGGTTGAAGTCGATTCGATAGGCCGAGTTTTGGTTCCAGATTTTTTGCGAGAGTACTCAGGACTTAAAAGCAAAGTGGTATTTGCGGGAGTCTACAATCGCATTGAGATTTGGAATGACAAGGAATGGATGGACTACAGTAAGCGTATCGAAAAACAAGCTGATGCTGTTGCGGAGAAGCTTGGTGAAGTAGGCGCGCTCTAGTATATGACTCATATTACTGTACTTCCACATGAGTCAATCGATTGTTTGAATCTCAAAGATGGCGACGTCTTTATAGATGCAACACTCGGAAATGGGGGACACAGTGCATATGCATTGTCTCTCGGCAAAGATATTCGCATTGTCGGTATCGATCAAGATGAGGATTCTATCGCACGAGCACAGGTGAGACTTGGTCATACAAGTGCCGTCACTTATGTGCACGATAATTTTCGAAACATCGATACGATTGCGAAAAATTTGGGAATACAGTCAGTGAACGCAGTGTTATTTGATTTCGGATTTTCATCGGATCAGATTGAACAATCAGGAAGAGGGTTTTCATTTCAAAAAGATGAACCACTCCTCATGACGTTTAAGAAAGATACCAATGAAACAGATATCACTGCATACACAATCGTGAATACATGGGAGGAAGACGAGATTAAGAAGTTACTCTGGGAATATGCTGATGAACGGTTTGCACCACGTATCGCTCGAGCGATTGTTGCAGAGCGAAAGGTGAAAACAATCAGTACTACAACGGAGCTTGTTGATGTCGTGAAACGTGCTACTCCCGCGTTCTATCATCGGGGAAAGATTCATCCTGCCACTCGTACGTTTCAAGCGATACGAATCGCAGTCAATGATGAGCTCGGTGTTATCCGCGATGTATTACCCAAAGCACTCGAATTACTGACTTCACACGGAGTCATAGCAACAATTTCTTTTCACAGTCTTGAAGACCGTATCGTAAAACATACATTTCGAGCATGGGCAAAGGAAGAACTAGGTAGGATTATTACCAAACGGCCACAGACTGCAGGAGACGAAGAACTACAATCGAACCCTCGCTCACGAAGTGCCAAACTGAGAATCTTTGAAAAAAAATGAAAAAAATTACTGCACTCACCAAAGCAATAACTCCAAGAAACATCAAGCCATTTATTGTTGCAAGTATTGGCTTGTGCGTACTCTCATCGATATTTTATATGTACGCAATCAACAAAGTTGTTCGAAATGTGGTTAAACTCCAATCGACTGAAACACAACTGAGTCGAATGACTTCAGAAATCGGTGAGATGGAATTTACGTACATCAATCAGAAGAACTCGATTACTTTTGATAAAGCGACCGAGCTCGGATTCGCATTTGCAGAACCATCTCGATTTATAAATCGAAAAACAAATGCTGTTGCACTTGCGGGAGGAGTACTAAATACACGATAATACAGAGTATCGCGTATGAAGAAAGAAGAGTCCGCTTCTCGGATCACCATTATTTCATTGTGTATTCTCGCTGTTGCCCTTGTGTACATTGGGCGACTTTATTATGTGCAGATAGTGCAAGGAGATATTTTTGTAAACAAAGCTGATAGACAGTACCTCCAGTCAAGTCACGACTTCTTTGATCGTGGTTCGATTTTTTTTCAAACAAAAGATGGTGACAAAGTTTCTGCTGCGACACTCAAAACTGGCTTTATCATCGCGATAAATCCAAAGCTTGTTCGCGATCCAGAGTTTACGTTTACAAAAATAAACGAGATTATCGAACTTGATAAAAAAGATTTTGATACAAAGGTAGCAAAAAAATCTGATCCATATGAGGAGCTTGTAAAACGTATTGAGCCAGAAAAAGCAAACGCTATTAAGGCGCTCAAGTTGCCTGGCGTTGAGATATATAAAGAACGATGGCGGTACTACCCTGGAAACTCTATGGCAGCACACGCACTCGGGTTTATCGGATACAACGAAGATGTGCTTGCTGGGAGATATGGACTAGAGCGTTCATACGAAGATACACTCCAGAGAAACAATGAGTCTGTGTATGTAAACTTTTTTGCAGAAATATTTTCAAACATCAAGCAGACAATATCAGTCGATTCAAAACTCGAAGGGGATGTGGTGACCTCAATCGAACCGACTGTGCAAGCGTATCTACAGCAGGAACTCAAAAAAGTAATCGAGACATGGAACTCAGACTTTTCTGGTGGTATCGTGATGGATCCTCGAAATGGGGAGATTATCGCACTTGCTACGAGTCCGACATTTGATCCAAACAATCTACAAGATCAAAAAAATTCAAATATATTTTCGAGTAAGCTTGTCGAGGGTACGTATGAAATGGGTTCGATCATTAAGCCACTTACCATGGCAGCTGGTATCGATGCTGGTGTAGTAACTCCCACAACTCCATACTTTGATACCGGTTTTATCACACTCAACGGACGCAAGATTTCTAACTATGACGGAAAAGCGCGAGGGAGCGTGATCATGCAAGACGTACTCAGCCAGTCGCTCAACGTTGGTTCTGCATTTGTAGAGCGACAACTCGGAAACAAGCGATTTGCAGAATATATGCTCAACTATGGATTAGGAGAAGAATCTGGTATTGATCTTCCCAATGAAGCATATGGGCAAGTAGAGAACCTAAAAAGTCCACGAGATATCGAATATGTAACAGCATCGTTTGGTCAAGGTATCGCGATGACACCGATCGCGACAATACGTGCACTCGCAACCTTGGGAAACGGTGGAATACTGGTAAACCCACATATCGGTAAAAAGATAGAATACAGAATCGGTGGTTCAAAGAAAATCGATGGAGGTGTCACAAAACAAATACTAAAAAAAGAAACTTCAGAAGAGATAACCCGTATGCTCGTAAAGGTGGTAGACACATCACTTTTGAACGGAAAGGTAAAGCTCGATAACTACAGTATCGCTGCAAAAACAGGGACTGCCCAAATCGCGAATCCAAACGGGGGAGGGTACTACGAAGATAGGTATCTGCACTCATTTTTCGGATACTTTCCTGCGTATGAACCACGGTTTATCATCTTTCTCTTCAACTACTATCCAAAGGGTGCAAAATACGCATCTGAAACTCTGACATATCCATTTATGGACATAGCGAAGTTTCTGCTAAACTACTATCAAATCCCACCGGATAGGTAGGGTAACGCAGTTGAAAGTTTAGAGTTGGTAGTTAGGAAAACCTATATTTTGTTTGGTATAATGACTCCGTTATTTTAACGGAAAACCTTAAACTCTGAACCAGTAACTGTTTATATGAAATCAATCTTCAAATCTATCATTGTTACAATCCTAACTTGGGAGGCAAAACTCATACTTAAAAAATATAAACCGAAGATAGTTGCAGTTACCGGAAGTGTCGGTAAGACATCTACAAAAGATGCGATCGCTGCACTGCTCGACAATTTCTATTTTGTTAGAAAAACAAAAAAAAGTTTCAATAGTGATATCGGTGTACCACTCACCGTACTCGGTGTTCCAAACGGATGGTCAGACCCGTTTGTCTGGATCAAAAACATTGTAGAAGGGTTAGCACTTATCGTGCTACCAAACCATTATCCAGCGTGGCTCGTACTTGAAGTCGGTGCAGACCGACCAGACGATATACTGAAATTATCGAAGTGGATTATCCCCGACATCGTGGTTGTTACTCGATTGTCAAAAGTACCAGTACATGTTGAATTCTTTTCTTCTCCTGCGCAAGTCTTTGCTGAAAAAGGAAGGCTTGTCGAAGCATTGAAACACGATGGTACACTCGTATTAAATGCTGACGATGAGGACGTGCTTGCGTTTCAAAATCTTGCACCAGAAGTCACCAAGATTTTGTACGGTATTTCTGACAACGCTGATGTAGTCGGGTTTCAGTATGGAATACGCTACGAAGAACATACGGGAGATCCACAAGGAATACATTTCGAAGCAAATATCGGCAAGAAACAAGTCAGTATAGATATCGATGACGGACTCGGTAAGCAAATGATGTATCCCGCACTCGCTGCACTCGCAGTGGGAACAGCGCTTAAACTCGATACAAAGAAGATGGTGAAAGGTCTTGAATCATTTGCCGGCACAGTCGGGAGAATGCGGATACTTCCTGGTATAAAAAATACAGTAATTATCGATGACACATACAATTCATCCCCAGTTGCTCTCACAGAAGCGCTCAATACACTCGAAGCGATCACCTCAACACACAAAAAGATTGCGGTGCTTGGAGATATGCTTGAGCTCGGAAGCTACTCAATCGAAGAACACAAAAAGGCAGGTGAGCATGCAGCACGAGTAGTCGACATACTAATAACAGTAGGAATACGTGCGCGGGGTATTGCTGACGGAGCACTTGGCGCTGGCGTGCATGAAAGCACTATTTTTCAATACGAAAGTTCACGCGAAGCAGGGAAGTTTCTCGAGAGCATCATGCACAGTGGTGATATTGTTTTGGTAAAAGGCTCACAAGGAGTACGTACTGAGCGTGTGGTAGAAGAAATCATGCGTGAGCCACAACACAAGGAAAAGCTCTTGGTGAGGCAGGATGCAGAGTGGAGCAGGAGATAGGTTTGACCGCAAAAATTTTGTATTCAAAATTTTTGCGGGGAATAAATAATATCTATTGAGACTAACCACCGTCCAATGCCTAGTTTGACAAATACGCTATAAGTGTAGTATAATATACGTAGATACACTCATTGTACTTTTCTTAATCGGAGGCACTATGTTCCGCACGCATTCTCGGCGTATTCTGTTCCTATTGTTTTTGGCTAGCCTCGCATTCCTGTTTACGGGATGCGATGGATATCGCGAGCGCGAAGTAAGAATTGCGGTGAACAACCGCACTCAAGATCGACTGGTGATTTCGGTCAACGGACAGTCGGTGACCGAAATCGGCCCCGGTGCTCAACAGCTCAGGGTCCGTGTACCTGTGGAAAACGATCCGTGGAGAAACAACGTAAACGGACCGCAACTGCCGGATCGAGCGGTCGTGAATATCAGCGCTCTCAATCTGAGGACGCGGACATCTTCTCGGACGTTTCAGCTCTTCATCACCGTCGGTGATGTCGGATCTGTCGACTTTGACACATTCGATTTTCCCTCACGATAAAAAAGCCCCCCACTGCATGCAGTGGGGGGCTCAATCTTTTAGTGCAATCTTTGTCTTGCTCGAGCTTCTTTCTTTTTGTTCTCCGCCATCCGTATAAGCAGGTTCTTTACTGCTTGAGGACTTCCGCAGTCGATATTGATGACAAGCCCCTTCTGTGATTCGTATTCACGATGGAGAGAAAGTTTGTCATCTTCGAGTGCGGTCCAGATGCGAGCTGTAATACCGGAACGACCCTTTGCAGTTTCCTGAAACTGTCTCAGTTGGTCTCGGTTCACTTCCCATACATTTACTTTGTGACCAGTGTCAGTGCGCTTCGCAGTGTGCGTGAGCTCTTGCTCGACAAGCTGAGCGAGGACGTTGTTGGTATGAGCACCAATAGGCTCAATATACCACCTGCGAATCCTGCGGTGAGTTTTCGGCATGCATGCTCCATAAAAGTGTGTAGGTTCTACACTGATAGTACAATAGGAATAGCAATGAGTAAATAGCAGTGAAAGTCACCCTCTGTTTGTATATAACTAAAGATTGAACTTTAATTTTTTTATGCTGCATAATATTTTTCCATAGACTGCTTTCTTCGTGGTATACTCGGAAACTATGACGACACACACAGAACATACAATCCTTACACTTCGCAATGTAAGTAAAACATTTAATACACAAAAAGGTGACATTACGATTTTGCAAAATGTATCTCTCACCGTATCTGCTGGAGAAAAAATCGCTATCATCGGACCATCTGGATCGGGAAAGTCGACACTTCTGTCTCTTATCGGGTTACTCGATACACCCACAGAGGGTGTCGTCGAGGTGGCAGGAAGAAATATAAGTACACTCAGTGAAAATGAACAAGCACAGTTTCGAAATGAAAAGATAGGATTTATCTTTCAATCATTTGAGCTCATAACCCCGTTTACTGTTACAGAGAACGTGACCGCACCACTCGACATCGGACACAGTGTTGTCGATACAAAGGAAGTGCAAGATCTCATCACTCATATAGGACTCGGTGGACGAAGTCAAGCAATGACACAAACACTTTCTGGTGGAGAAAAACAACGGGTTGCTATCGCGCGTGCACTTATACGCAAACCTGCACTTATTTTGGCAGACGAACCTACGGGTAGTCTCGATCGTGCAACAGGTGAGCGTGTCCTTACGATGCTTCTTGATTCTGTCCAAAACAGCAATACAACACTTATTATCATCACACACGATGAAAGTATTGCGAGTCGCATGGATCGTGTATTTGAAATAAAAGACAAAGGTATACATGAGCGATCTTAAACTTATTTTTGTTTACAGTGCCCGAATCGTGACTCGGCAGTGGCGTACATTTGTATTGCCATTTCTTTCACTATCGATTACTGCAGTCGTACTTACACTTATCTTGCTCATCACACAAGCGAGTTCACTGCTCCTCGACCAACAATCGCGAGCACTCCTTGGTGGAGACATCGTACTGGAAACGACGAAACCTATCGACACTCAAGTATTTTGGGAAAAAGTAGGTATACAACCGACACAGCAATCTGATCAACTTTCGTTTTCTGGGACATTGCAAAGTAGTGAAATTTCCTCTCCATTTTCTATCCAAGTAGTAGATGATTCATTTCCTCTCTATGGCGAAGTGACACTTGCACAAGGTACGTTTGAGAAGGTAGGTGATAGTGAAATATATCTTGATGATGCGGGCGCAAAAAAACTTGGTGTTACTGTGGGTAATACTGTTACATTTGGAACACAGTCGTTTACCTTAGCTGGTATTATTGTATCTGAACCGACATCACTCTTTGGGGGATTTCGATTTTTACCGCGCGCATTTATGAGTCAGTCTGGATTTTCGAGCGCCGGAATCGATCCACAACTACTCCGTGTCGAGTACGTCTACGCTACAGTATTTCCAAATCTTACCAATGAACAAATCGCTACTATACGATCTGTTGAAGAATCATATGGACGGGGAACGGTCCATGTTGATATCGCTGGTCAAGATCAGAGGGGTCTACAGTTCGGACTTAACACCGTCTCTAGTTTTCTTATAGTGGCAGTGCTTATGACATCGATACTCGCTGCAGTAAATGTGTATGCAAGTACGCTGTACCTTGTGAGCACTGAGCGAAAAAGTCTCGCAATATTGCTCGCACTCGGACTACCAAAATATTCTCTTATACGTATGCTCGGAGCATCACTCGCGTACATTGTCGTTCTATCGTGTGTTGTAGGAATCGTAGTGGGAAATGGGTTGTTTGCAGTGCTCGTGTCCTATATTGGAGATGTGTTCCGTATACAATTGCCGACGCCTCATCTTGCAGTATACGGACTTATCACAAGTGCGCTTATCGGTACGATTGCAACAGCATCGTTTATTCCTGCCATGATACAAAGTCTATCGCTCAATCCAAAACAGATTCTGATCGGCGGTGAAGAAGATATGAAGAAACAAACTTCGCTCAAAACGGTCGCACTTATTTCAATCTCAACACTTGTCCCGCTCATTATATTTGCATCATATTTACTTGAAAGTGTTGTGTATGGTGTGCTTACGATACTTGCTATCGCCCTTGTCTATATAGTGATAGCAGGTTTGTTTTCGTATATGCTCTCTCTGTTTTACAAAAGAAGGGCACGGTATTCTTTTTTTGTGCGAAGCATTATCAGTCAAAAAAAAGCTGATGGATTTTTCGGTATCATCTCATTCACATCACTATTTATTGCCCTTGTGTCGATCAGCTCACTCGCGCTCATTCAACTCTCACTGCAAAACTATCTAACTAACGATCTTGCTCAGAGTGTACCTACGACATATGTACTCGATATTCAACCGTCACAAAAAGATATAATCAGTGAGCGGTTTCCACAAGTAGTTCTCTATGCAAATATTCGTGCACGCATCATCGCGATCGATAGTCTCCGCGTACAAGATGAACTCACAAGACCAGACAGCACACTCGACCGAGAGCTCGGGAGAGAATTCAATCTCACATCACGAAACGACTTACTCTCAAATGAACTGATAACACAAGGAGTGTGGGGGGAGGGAAGAAAAGGCGAAGTATCAGTGGACGAAGAGTTTGCAAATCGCGCAAGCATCAAGCTCGGATCGAAACTCGTATTCTCTATTCAAGGATTTGAAGTAGAAGGAATCGTGACGAGCTTCCGAAGCACTGATTCTCGTTCAGGATTACCATTTTTCTACTTTGTACTTTCTCCACAAGATGTCGGGACATTTCCATCTGTGTACTTTGGGTACTCATATGCAGACACTGCAGAGCAAAATGCATTGAGCACATTTGTGGGAACAGAAATGCCAAATATATCGGTAATCGATACACAGTCTATCGGTCCGCAGATTATTAAGCTCGTCGAAACACTCTTGATTCTTGTGCTTGTAGTCACACTCCCACCACTGCTTATTGCAACTTTACTTATCTCCACACTGGTCATATCGTCATATGCATCAAGACGCAGAGAAGGTGCGAGATTGCGCGCTATCGGAGCGACTCGTGCATATGTACTCAGACATTATCTTATCGAGACTGTATCACTCACTTTGTTTTCTGCTGTAATCTCGTATGCACTGAGTGTGCTTATTTCGTATGGAATAAATACATTCTTTTTGAAGCTAGATTCGACTGTATTTTTTGATACAGAATTATTGGTTGGACTCGGACTTATTGTTACGAGTATCGGATGCATTGGACTCTACCTTTTCAAAACTGATACAATGCCACTTCGTGAACTCTTGTCGTATGAATCAAATATTTAAAATACTTGCTTTGTGTGCGGTCATAATAGTATGCGTATTTGCATATATGCAATTTCGCAGTGACGATACAGGGTTACCGGTCACGAGCGATACCACTCCGATAGATGGTGAGAAAGATAGTACCATCATTGCATTTGGAGATAGTCTGACAGCTGGATACGATCTACCTGCGCAAGAAAGCTATCCTGCGCAACTAGAAGCTCGACTCACACAAAAGGGGTACTCTGTAAAAGTCGTGAATTCTGGAGTAAGTGGAGAAACGACACGAGGGAATCTGGAACGTGCACAGTTTATACGTGCACAAAATGCTGACATAGTCATACTTGGTATCGGTGGAAATGATGCTATCAGATCACTTCCTGTTACTGAAACAAAAAGTAATATAGAAAAAACAGTACGGATACTCTTAGCGGGTGACAATCCACCGAAAGTAGTACTCCTCGGTATGCAGTCACCACTCAATGCTGGTGTCGCATATAAGCAAAGTTTTGATGCAATCTATAAAAGTGTTGCAGATGCATTTGCAATCCCGCTCGTACCATTTATTACGCAAGAGATTTTTTTTGACCAGACGAACCTACTTTCGGACGGTATTCACTTAAACAAAGTTGGGTACGGTAAAGTAGTAGATCAGTATATTCTCCCTGCGGTGCTATCATTGCTTAAATAATGTTTATTACTTTATTGTTTTGAAAATGTGTATAGAGGTAATACAATTTGCTTCTTTATTCGATATTCATTATTCTTGTCTGTGTATTCGTATATATGGCCCTATCGTCTAACGGTTAGGACGTGAGAAGCGAATACTTGGAGCGACATTATTTTCTTGTGAACATAGTGAACTAGAAAATAAGAAGTGCCCAAGGGTACTTCGCAAGACCTTTGATAGTTTTTATGAGTTTACGACATAAAAACAGAAAAGGTGTACAGTTCCTGTAAGGAAGCCTTCTCAAGATAATATTGTGTAGAATAGTTATGTTACAAATGGCCCTATCGTCTAACGGTTAGGACGAAGCCTTCTCAAGGCTTAAATCAGAGTTCGATTCTCTGTAGGGTCACAAAAAGCATGAAAGCGATTTTCAAAGCACTCAAATCCTTTTTTGCACTTATAATTCAACGTATTTTGGGAAACTGAAAGTTCTGAAAAGATAACTCGAACTATTTGTT
>Ga0163144_10003986_pt1 | contig 33554 bp, 31 predicted proteins | sample OliLak19BULKMAT1_FD_123175 | JGI IMG/M metagenome (GOLD analysis project Ga0163144, IMG submission 123175) | Freshwater microbial mat bacterial communities from Lake Vanda, McMurdo Dry Valleys, Antarctica - Oligotrophic Lake LV.19.BULKMAT1 | ecosystem: Environmental > Aquatic > Freshwater >... | reverse complement strand
TCGATCACCGGGGCTTTAACGGGCTGCGGAGGGGTGGCCGAGTGGCCGAAGGCGGCGGTTTGCTAAACCGTTATAGGGGGTAAACCCCTATCGTGGGTTCGAATCCCATCCCCTCCGCCATTACCCGGAACGCCGCAAAGCAGCGGGTTCCGGACAGACCTAGGCTCTGCACGACAACGTTCCGTACAGGCGCTTGCCGACGATCGGTTCCGTGACGACCAACCTTGGCGGCCGCACTGAATTTTTCCAAGCTTCGAACAGCCTGCTATCGGCATTGGGTTCGAAGAAGACGCAGGCGGCCTCGGCGTTGACGACCTTGTTGATCCAGGCGTCCTCCTCGGACTTCAGCCAAATGCTGTTCTGGTGCGAAGTGACGCTGGAAAACGATCGAAATCCGCCAAAGAAGTAGAAGGCCTCAGGATGTGCGACAAGATCGTTCAGCTTGTAGACACCTAATTCGACGCGGCGGCCCTGCAGCCGGTCGTGCAACAAACCGAACAGCTCCTGCGTCTCGCCAAAGTCGCGCTGACTGCGGAACGCGGCTTGATGCTTCGGTAACGGCGAATATCGATTGGCGAGATCGGGAGACTGGCTCTTGAAGCTTCGAAGCTCGCGGTAACTTTCGAGGGCTGCGGCGGAATCCGCCCAAACCGAGCCGATCCCTTCCACTTTCTGGATGACGGCGGATCCGCCGGCCACCACGGCTTGCAAGACGATCCCAATGGAAACGAACAGCAGCGCGCCACGCCTCAGGCCTGGCTTGACGCAGTGCCATGCAAACAGCGGCAACATAAGGAGAAACAACGGCAACAGAAATGACGGTCCGGCGAGATGCGTCGAGTCGGAGCGGAGCAATGTGAACATGTGGAGCACGAAGGCACCCACTGCCACGCCGGCGAACTTCCAGGTGAACTGCCGTCGCTTTACGGTGGCCGTGTACCAGTCGCGGCCCAGGAAGCCCGCCAGCAAGGCAACGGCGACCATCAATAGAACGGCAAATCCGTACGTCTGGAGCAGGGGCTTGAACTCGCCTTCCAGGCCGACGATGGATTGGAGGTGTCCGTGAACCGTGCTGAAAGTCAGGGACAGTCCCAGATTGTCGGACCAGAATGTATTGGAAACCCCGGCCATCACCAGACCGGACTTGGCGTTTGCCAGTCGGAAGACTTCCAGACAATGCGTAACGCCGACAAAGCTGGAGACAAGGATCACGAGCACAAGCACACCGCTTGCGATGAACAGCCCGGAAAACCTGGCTACGGCGCGCAGCTGCATGCCGGATGTCGGCCCGAACATCGCCACCGACAGCACAAACACAAGAATGCCGCCGGAAAAACATTCCTGGCTCAAGAAGCTGCCTATTCCCCAAATTGCTCCGGCCAGAATCGGCCCGGCCCACGTGCGTTTTTTTCCCGGGGCGGCATTCAACAGCAGGTGAGCGAACAGAAGAGACAGGAGCGGTATCGCAAGCCAACGGGTCAGGATCGCCCATCCCGTGGCACTCATGAGCCCATAGGGACTGGGCCAAAGCATCCATCCGATCAATCCCGCGAGGGCCCAGCCGAAGCCGAGGGATCGCTGCAGAACAACGAAGAATGCGATAGCGCAGGCAACGTTGAGCAGAATATTGGCGGCGTGGAATCCGTGATTGCTGAAATCGATGAAGTTGGTGAGGAAATGCATGAGAATTAGGTTGCCCAGCCCATACTGGGTCTGCGCCTCGAGGTACGGCAGTGCCCCGAGGCGGATTTGCTCCAGCGCGCTGAGATGAACGAAAAGGTGAAAATCGTAAAAACTACGCAGTGCACCTTCGTCGATGAAATTCAAATTCAGGAATGCAGGAAGGCAAATCCACCAAAAAGCCAGGAATGCGATGAGTAGCGTTCCAAGGGCTTTGATGCTCCATCGAACATACGTCTTTTCCCAAAGGCTGCTGGTGCGGCCGCCAGCTTCGGACGACCGACCCCTGATGTGTTTCGGGTCGAAGAAAAAGCCAATCATGAACCAGTGAAAGGCGACGAAGGCCACGATGAAGGCGTACCCGAAAACCAGCGGTCGCTTGTCCAGCAGCATCCATCTGATGACATCCGCGGCTATGAGGCCGGAGGTGGTGAGGGCAAGGTAGCTGTATCCTGCAACACTGCCCACGATTCCGGCGCAATAGAGCACGACCGACAGAGTGCTGGGCCTGAAGGATTCACTCAAGGTAGCGGCGGGTATGGCGCTACTCAATATGCGGGCAATTCGGATGTCGAGGGCGCGTGGACCGGCTCTCGAGACGGCATAGACAAGCAATAACGCGCACACCGATACCGGACCAACCAGGAACAGAAAATCTTCCTTGGAATTGGAAATCCACACCTCGGCCAACAACAGCAAGGCTGAGGTTACGGCAATGAAGCCGCATACGTGGAGATTGCTCGCCGGTTCAAGAAACTCGTTCTTGATGCGCTTGATGGCATCGTCGGTTCCGGACAGGGACACTAGCTTGTCTTCCGGAGTATCGATGATCGTCTCCGGATCAATCGTATCCACACGACGAACCTCCAGACGACGTCAATGACGATGCCGACGGGCACCGCCAGTTGCCGGCCATTCTCTCGAGTGGATCGCCTATTCAGCCTTGGCTCCGGATTCCTTGATGATCGGCAGCCAGACTGCCTGGTCGTCCTCGATCAGCTTGCGGGCGGCTGCGGGCGAGCCCGGCGGCAGCATCTCGAAGCCCTGAACCAGGAGCCTCTCCTTCACCAGCGGCAGTTGGCCGATGCGGTTGAGCTCGGCATTGAGCCGCGAGACGATCGCGGGCGGCGCGTTCGCCGGCAGCGCGAAGCCCAGCCAAGTGGCGACGACATAGTCGGGGACGCCCGCCTCCATCATGGTCGGCACGTCGGGCAGCATGACCGAGCGGTCCTTGGTGGTGACGGCGAGTGCCTTCAGTTTGCCGGCCTTGATCTGGCCCAGCACGGTCGGCGCGTTGAAGAAGCCCATCGTGACTTCGCCGTTGATCACCGCCAGGACCGCGGCCGGCGCGCCGCGGTAGGGCACGTGCTGCAGTTTTATGCCCGTGCGCTGCTCGAGGATGACGCCCGACATGTGGAGACTGCTGCCGACGCCGCTCGAGCCGTAGGTGAGTTGATCCGGCTTGGCGCGCGCCTGCGCGATCACGTCGGCGACGGTGTTGGCCGGATTGGAGGCGGCGACGACCATCACGTTGGTGAGAATGCCGGTGATCACGACCGGCGTAAGGTCTTTCAGCGGATCATAGCCCGGCGTCTTGTAGAGCCCCATATTGAAGACCGTGGCACCCTGCGAGGTCAGCAGCAGGGTGTAACCGTCGGCTGGCGCGCGTGCGCCCTCCGCCGTTCCCAGAAGACCGCCCGCGCCGCCTTTATTGTCGACGACGACGGGTTGGCCGAGCGCCTTGGCGAGTTCCTCGGCGAAGGTGCGGCCCACGGTGTCGGCGCCGGAGCCCGCCGCGAACGGCACGATCATGCGGATCGCGCGTTCCGGCCAGTCAGCCGCCCACGCCGTCGCGGGCGTGAGCAGCGGTGACGCAAGCAGCAGGAGGCCCGCCAGCGCATGCCGTCTTGTCAGGGTCTGTCGTCGCGGCATCATGGCGGGTCTCCAATCTCAGTTCGTGGGCTGTTTCGTGAGGGCAATCACCTTTTCCAGTGCTTCCTTGCCGGGCAAGCCCTTCTTTTCCGTGTCAGCCACCCATTGGTCCCACACCGGCCGTCCGGCGGTGGCGATCAGCTTGTCGCGCATCTCGGGCGACACCTTGATGACCTCGAGCTTGCGCTTCTCGAACAACGGGAAGGACTTCTTGTCGGCTTCCTCATAGGCTTCGCGCTGCAGGCGGTAGGCCTCGGGCCTCGCGTCTTCCAGGATCTTCTTGTACTCGTCGGGCAGTGCCTTCCACGCCGTCTGGCTCAGCACCACCGAGTTATGGATGATGCCGAGATTCATGCCGACCGTGTACCATTTCGACACCTCGTGCAGCTTGTAGGCCGTGAAGCTGTAGGTGAAGGGGAACGATGCCGCCTGGAACGTGCCGCGCTCCAGCGCGGTGTAGACTTCCGGTGCCGACACGGAGGTCGGCACGGCGCCTAGGAGCTTCATGGCTTCGCCCAGGCCGCCGAGTGCGCGCACCCGCATGCCTTTCCAGTCCTCGAGATTGCGTGGCGGCTTGCCCGTGCCCATGAACTCGTACTGCGGCAGCAGCAACGTCATGAAATGCATGGCATTCCATTTTGACAACTCGTCGGACACCGGCTTCCAGGCCTGGTAGGCGTCCAACACCTTCGCCTGTGCCACCAGGTCGGGGATCGGCAGGAACGGCATGTCGAGAACACCCTGCAGCGGCGTCTTCGCCGGCGCGTAGGAATAGGCGACGAAGGCGCCCTGGAAGGAGTCGACCTTGATCCCGTCGAGGAAGTCCTTCGCCTCGCCGAGCTGCTCGTTGTACCTGAGGTTGATGATGAAATTGCCGCCGCTCTTCTCCTTGGCGACCTTCGCGAGGTACTCGAAGGTCACGGTCGCCGCTCGTGGCGGCCCATAGAGCGACCAGGTCCAGGTGACCTTGTCGGCGGCATTGGCCGGGACCGTGGTCGACAGGCCGAAGCCGAGGCCGATCGACAGCAGCAACGCACGTTTCGTTACACGATTCATGATGACTTCCTCCCAGTTCAGTCTGCGGTTTCGACGATGAAAGTGACGATCTCGGGGAACGCGGTCAGCACGGCGAGGGTGATGATATCGGCGAAGATGAACGGCCAAACGCCCTTGAAGATGTCGCGCACGGGAATGTCGGGCCGCACGCCGTTGACCACGAACACCACCAGCCCGACTGGCGGCGATAGCGATGCGATGCCGGAAAGCTTGACAAGAACGATGCCGAACCAGATCGGGTCGTAGCCCAGCGACATGACCACCGGGAACACCACGGGCAGCGTCAACAGGAACATGCCGATGCCCTCGAGCACCGTGCCGAGGATGAAGTACAGAACGTAGATCGTGAGCAGGATCGCGAGCGGCGGCATGTTGAGGTCGGTGACCCAGCGCGCGACCTCCTCCGGCATGCCCGAGAAGCCGAGGAAGCGCACGAAGATCAGCACGCCCCAGATCACCGTGAAGATCATCACGGTGAGTTTCGCCGAATCGAGCAGGCACTGGCGAAGCTCGCCGCGCTTGATGCCGTTCTTGAGCGCGAAGACCAGCACTGAAAAGGCGCCGAGAGCGCCGGCCTCGGTGGGCGTCGCCCAGCCGAAGTACATGCTGAGGAAGATGATCAAGATGACCAGGAAGATCGGCGATGTGCTGGGCAGCGACTGGAAGCGCTGCGGCCAGCTATAGCCGGTGATGCGTGGGCCGAGCTCGGGTTGCCGCCAGCATCGCCAGGTGATGATGAGGGCATAGACCAGCGCTGACACGATGCCGGGCACGAAGCCTGCAATCAGCAGCTTGCCGATCGACTGCTCGGTGATGATGCCGTAGACCACCAGCAGCGTGCTGGGCGGGATCAGCGAATCGAGCGTGGCGCCGGCGGCGCAGACGCCGGCGGCCAGCCGCTTGTCGTACTTTGCCCGCAGCATCTCCGGGATCGCCACCTTGGCGAACACGGCGGCGGCCGCACTGCTCGCGCCGGAGACCGCCGAGAAGCCCGCGACCGCAAACACGGTGCCGGTGGCGAGCCCACCCGGCAGCCAGCCGAACCATCGTCGTGCGGCCTCAAAGGCGCTCTGGGTGATGCCAGCGTAGTAGGCGAGATAGCCGATCAGGATGAACATCGGCAGGACCGACAGCGTGTAGTTGGCGCCCGACGTGTAGGGCGCGATGCCGGCGGTGCGGATGCCGGCATCCCAGCCGATCAACCAGACCAGGCCCGCCGTGCCGGTGATCGCGCCGGCGAAAGCGAAGCGGACGCCGGCGAAGCACAGCGCCAGCAGGACGACAACGCCGATGCAGCCGACGGTGAGGGGGCTGAGCTCGATCATCGCGTGTCCTGCTTGCCGAGGACCTCGGCGATCTCGTCCTGCACCTGAGTCTCGATGGTCACGAGCTTGGGGATGGCGATGGGCTCGGCGTCAGGATGGGCGATCATGCGCAGGTAGCCGCAGATCTGCAGTGATAGCCGTAGCCACAGCACGGAAAGCGCCAGCGGCACCATCAGCTTGGCAGGCCAGGTCGGCAGGCGAATGTCCATGGTCGAATCGCCGATGGAATACGCCCGCAGGAAATTGGTGAAGCTGGCGTAGATCAGCACGGTGATGATGGCCAAGGCCATCGCGACACCGAACAGTTCGATTTTCCAGCGTGTCGCGGGCCGCCAGCCCATCGTCAGGTCCATCCCGATGTGGCTGCCCAGGCGCTGGGCGTAGGCGATCCCCAGGAAGGCAAACAGCACCGAGGCCTGCTCGATCCAGTCGATGTAGCCGTAGATGGCGAAGTCGAAGAAGGTGCGGCCGACGATTTGCACCACGCCCACGAACATCAGGAAGAAGATCGCGAGGGCCGCGATCAGATTGAGACCGTCTTCGAGGTGCGACTGGATCGCGTCAGCCCGACGCAAGAAACCTGGAGGCAATCGGACACGTCCATCAGTGGGCATTCAGCGCATGCCCAGATCGGCGCCGCGGGTGCGCGATCCCATCTCCGTTTCCTTCCCAGAGCGGCGCGAGGTCTCTAACGGACCCTCATCGATCCCGCTTCCATCCGTACGTTAGGCCAAGCCGCTGACGTCGGGCAACCCCTGTTGGCCGGTCCGATTTCGCAGACGCCTCGTGAAAGCGTGCTAGCCTGTCGTCCAAACAATGCTGGAGGAACAATGTCCAAGATCGTAACGCGCCGCCGTGCCGCCGCGATGGCTCTTGCCGGGCCGCTGATCTCTCCGTTGATGTCGAGCGGCGCTGCCGCGCAGGCGCCGTGGCCGTCCAAAACAGTACGCTTCATCGTGCCGTTCCCGCCCGGGCAGGCGGCCGACATCTTCGCCCGGCTGATGGCGGAACGGCTGGCCGACGTCTGGAAGCAGCAGGTCGTGGTCGACAACAAGGGCGGGGGCGGCGGCATTCCGGGCGTCGAGGCTGGCAAGGCGGCGGCACCCGACGGCTACACTTTTCTGATCGCCACCAGCGGTACCTTCGGCGTCAATCCCAGCCTCTACCCCGACCTGCCCTACAAGCCGCTGGTCGACTTCAAGCCGATCACCAACATCATCCGTGGACCGCTGGTGATCGTGGCCCATCCCAGTTTCCCGGCCAGCACGGTGGCCGAACTGATCGACCTCGCCCGCAAGGAGCCGGGCAAGCACTCCTACGCATCGGCCGGCCCCGGCACGGCGCAGCATCTCAGCATGGAGTTGTTCAAGCTCCAGGCGAAGCTCGACATCGTGCACATCCCCTATAGGGGCTCCGGCCCGGCGATGGCCGACCTGCTGGGCGGCCACGTCAAGCTGATGATGGACAGCACGGCTTCGTCGCTGGGCGCAATCCGCGACGGCCGCATCAAGGCGCTGGGCGTCACGACGGCGCGGCGCGTTCCGGCGCCGCTCGACCAGGTGCCGTCGATCGGCGAGACCGTACCGGGCTACGATGCGGCCGGCTGGTCCGGGCTGGTGGCGCCGGCAAACACGCCGGACGCGATCGTCAACAAGGTGAATGCCGACCTCGTGGCCTTGATGCGTGATCCCGCGGTGCTGCGCCAGTTCGAGGAGCGGGCGACGCTCGCTGCGCCGATGACGCCGGCCGAGTTCTCCGCCTTCATCGCCAAGGACATGGCGACCTGGGCCGAAGTGGTGAAAGCCACCGGCACCAAGCCGGGCAACTAGAGAGGCGCCCGGCCTAGCCCGCCGTTAGTCCGAAGCTCGCCTTGATCGCGATGACCAGGCTGGTCACCGCGATGCTGGCCAGGATCAGGCCGAAGACGCGGCTCACGATTTCCACGCCGGGCCGGCCGAGGACGCGGAAGATCGCCGCCGCCGCGAACATGACGAACAGGATCACGAGGCAGAGCACCAGGATGCCCGTCGTCGTGACCTGCTCGCCGAGCGAGCGGGTCTAGTTGTCGGTCAGCAGCACCACCGTCAGCATCGCGCCGGCGCCGGCAATGTCGGGAACGGCAAGAGGATAGATCGCGCGTTCGATCAAGCTGCTGCTCGTCGCCCCGGCCTCGCCGCTTCCTCCGTGATCTTGCCCAGGACCATCTTCAGGCCGAACAGCAGGAGCACCAGCGATCCCGCGAGTTGGAACGAGGCCATCGGGATTTTCAGCGCCTCGAGCAGATGCTGGCCGGCGACGATGAAGAACAGCAGCACCAGGAAGGCGACGCCCAGCGCATAGAAAGCGACCAGGAGAGATTGCCGCCGGTTGAGGCCGGCCGAGACTGCGGTAAAGACCGGCAGGGTGGCGATCGGATCGAGGACCACGAACAGAGTGACGAACTCGTAGAGAACATCGTTCGGAAAAATCGCTCCCAAAGAAACACCCCCTGCTGTCGATCGGTCGCTCGCGCCCTGTACAATCCGTAGCAGCTACAAACGCCGACGACCATGGGGCCACCCGTTGGTGATGTGATATCCTGCCTGCGGGAGCGCGTCTGGGGGAGCATCATGAAGTCGGACAGTACGGCGCGGACCATTGCGGTCGGCGCCATCGGCAATGTGTTGGAGTGGTACGACTTCGCGGTTTACGGCTACTTCGCCGCGGCCATCGGCCGGACCTTCTTTCCCAGCCAAGATCCCGTGGCCCAGGTGCTGGCGGCCTTCGGTATCTTCGCCGTGGGCTTCCTCATGCGGCCCGTGGGCGGCGCGCTGATCGGCCATATCGGCGACAAGCTCGGCCGCCGTGCCGCGCTCACCTTCTCGGTTGCGGCAATGGCGATCCCGACGTTCCTGGTCGGCGTCCTGCCGGGCTACGAGGTGCTGGGCATGGCCGCGCCCATCATCCTCACGCTCCTGCGCATGATCCAGGGCCTGTCGGTGGGGGGTGAATATACGACCTCGATCGTCTTCATGGTCGAGCGCGCGCCGCCGGGCCGGCGCGGCCTGATCGGCGCCATGGCTGGCTGCGGCGCGGTCGGCGGCATCCTGCTCGGCTCCGCGACCGGCGCGCTGCTTGCCTCGACCATGTCGGCCGAATCCGTGGAGACCTGGGGCTGGCGCATCCCGTTCCTGCTCGGTCTTCTGGTCGGTCTGGCGGGCTTCCTTCTCCGGCGCCACGTCCAGGAAACGCCCAAGGTCCACAACGCGGCACGCTCGCCGCTGCTCGAGACGATGCGCAACCACGGCCCGCTGCTGGCGCGCCTGGCCGCACTGTCCGTCTTCAACTCGGTCGGCTTCTACCTGATGTTCGTCTACATCGTGAGCTGGCTCGAACTGGTCGATGGCATGGCACCGGCGCGCGCGCTCGGTATCAACACCATCAGCATGGCGGCGCTGTTGCCCCTCATGATCCTGATGGGCTGGGCGACGGACCACTTTGGGCGTAAGCCGGTGATGCTGGGCGCCATCGTGTTCGGTTTCGTCGGCGCCTTGCCGTTCTTCTGGCTGATGCACAGCGTCAATCCCGCGCTCGTGCTCCTGGGGCAGATGGGGTTCGTCGTGGCGGTCGGCACCTTCGTCGGCACACAGCCCACCCTCATGGTCGAGGCAGCCCCCGCGGCCGTGCGCTGCACGGCCATTGCGCTGGGCTACAATGTCACCCTGGGGATCGTGGGCGGGCTCAGTCCGCTGGCGGCGACCTGGCTGGTCGAACGCACAGGCAACGACTACAGCCCGGCCTTCATGATCATGGCCGCCGCCGCGATCACCTTCGTGGCCTTGCTGCGTTTCAAGGAGACCTACAAGGCTCCGCTCGAAGTGGGGTAGGGCCTACTGCAGCTTGATGTCCGCTTCCTTTATCAGCTTGCCGAGCAGCACGCGCTGTCCCTTGATCCAGGTGGCGAATTCGGCCGGCGTGTTGGCGACCAGTTCGGCGCCTGACGGGGCGAGCCGCTCCTTCACCTTGGCATCCGTGCAGGCCTCGGCGACAGCGGCCTGCATGCGCCCGATCAGCGGCGCTGGCGTACCGGTGGCGGCAAAAAGGCCGTTCCAGTCGTTCATGTCGAAGCCGGGAAGGCCGCTTTCAGCCAGGGTCGGAACGTCGGGCATGATGGCCGCCCGCTTTAGGCTGGTGACCGCCAGCACGCGGGCGCGTCCCGACGCCACCGGCGGGCGGATCGACGAGGTCGTGATGATCACCGAGTCGACGGATCCGGCGCCGATGTCTCGGGCGGCGTCGGCGCCACCGCGGTAGGGCACGTGGATCAACTGAATCCCGGCCTGGCGCTGCAGCGCCTCGCCCGCGAGGTGGCCCATACCGGCGGCGGGCGGCGTGCCGTAGCTCACGGTGCCGGGCTTCGCCTTGGCAATCGCGATGTATTCCTGAATCGTCTTGGCCTCGAAGTCATGCTTCACCGCGACGACCTGGGGGAAGATAGACAACTGCGTAACCGGCAGCCAGGTCGCCTCGTAGTCGAAGGGCAGATCCTTGACCAGCGAGGGATTGGTGATCTGGTTGGCGGCATCGATCAGGAAGGTGTAGCCGTCGCGCGGGGCCTGCAAGACGAAGTTTGCAGCCACGACGGCGTTGCCGCCGGTGCGATTCTCGATGATTACCTGCTGACCCAGGATTTCGGTCACGCGAACGGCGAGATTGCGCGCGACGGTGTCGGCGGCGCCGCCCGCGGCGAAGGCCACGACCCAGCGGATTGGCGACTTGGGCCAGTCGGTCTGGGCTGAAGCGGAGCGGACGAGGGCAGGAGCCGCGAGCGCAGCCCCTAGAAGGCCACGGCGGGTCGGTTGACGCATGATCATTGTCCTAGAGAAGTTCCGGAACCACCCAAAGCGCGGGCTCGCCGCGAGCAACTCTTTGGACATTGTCGAAGCCGTTGCGCAGGCGGGTAATGTTGCTTTCCCAGGTCGGGCCAGCCAGGTGGGCGGTCAGCACGACGTTGTCGAGTTTGAGCAGGGGATTGTCGGGCGGCGTCGGCTCCTCGTCGAAGACGTCGAGGCCGGCGCCGAACAGATTGCCCTTCGACAGTGCCTCGGTCATCGCCTTCTCGTCGATCACAGGGCCGCGCGAGGTGTTCACGATGACGGCGCTCTTCTTCATCATGGCGAGTTCCTGCGGGCCGATCATATGATGTGTGCTGTCGTTCAGCGGGACGTGCAAGGAGACGATGTCGGAGGTCCGCAGGATTTCGGGCAGCAGGCGGAAGCGAACGCCCATCGCGTCCTCCTGCTCCTCCTTGAGGCGGGAGATGTCGTAGTAGTGCACCTTCATGCCGAAGGCGAGGGCGAGCCGCGCCACTTTCTTGCCGATCGTGCCGAGGCCGATGATGCCCATCACGCGGTCGCGCACCTCATGAACCTGCGGCGGCGAGTTGCCGTGCCAGCGGCCGGCCGTGACGTTGGTGTGCTGGATGATAATCCGGCGCGAGACCGCGAGCGCCAGCAGCATGGCGTGCTCCGACACCGCGGTCGAATTGGCGCCGCCATTGGCGCACAGCGGCACCTTGCTCTTGCGCGCGGCCTCGAGATCGGCCTTGTCGTACCCGGCGCTCAGCATCTGGATGAGCCTGAGGTGTGGCGCGTCCTTGAAGAGTTGTGGGTTCACGTACTGCTGGATGAAGCCCACGAAATAGTGAGTGCCCGGCAAAGCTGCCTTCTGTTCAGGCGAGTTGTGCAGCGCCTTCACGATCTCGAAGCCTTTCGGCGCGAGATCGTCGACCATCGACAGCGTGTCCTTGGGGCCGACGACGAGAATCCGTTCAACCATTACAATTCCTCCGCAGCAACACGATGTCCCTTTAGCAATCCGGGCAGACGTCCCGGGTCGGTCCGGCCCCAGCCGCATTCAGCCGACAGGCCGAAATCGCCCGCGAACCGCTGCGCCACGGCGATGCGGACCTTGTCGCCGGCATCGTCCTCGTGGTGCAGCAGCCCGAGATAGAGTTTGGTTCCCACCGGTTTCTTCCAGTTCTTGAGCGGCGCGTAGTAGGCCTTGTCGGCGCGGTCCTTGGGAACAGGAATATGCAGAAAATCGATGCGCCGTTTCGCGGCCGCCGCAATGCCGTTCATCATCTCGACCAGGATTGCGGAATCCTTGGGCTGCACCAGGTGTTCGTCGCGGGGAGAGCCGTAACAGAGGTGGTAGCCCATCTCGACGTCTGCGGGCACAGAGTCGCCCAGGCGGCCCAGCATCTCGAATATCTGCTTCTTGTAGTGCGCCGGCCGGTCCTTGAAATAGTTCTCGAAGGTCAGCACTTCCTGGCAGACGTCCCACTGGATCGAGAGATCGTCGGCGGGAATGCCGGCCACGATATTGGCCAGCGCTGCCTTCAGCGCGCCCTCGTAGACCGCGAAGTAGGTCTCGCGCGCCGGGCCGCTCACATAGAGATAGCCGCTGGCTTGCGGCGTCGGCAGACAGACCTGGAAACGCGTGTGCCGGGCGATGGTGCCGGCCGTCCGCAGCCGCTTGAAGACTTCCCAGGAGGCAAGAGCTGCCTTGTCGTAGCCGGTCTCGAGCACGACGGTGGCCGGATCGACGCCGGGCTTGAAGCGTACCTGCTCGACTTCGCGCACGACCTTGCCGTCCCACTGGATGAATTTGTAGGGCGGCACCGTGGGGTCGATCTCCATCGCCGGATGGTCGAGCAGCATCTGGCGCTGGAAAAAGACCCAGCGCGAGCGCTCGCCGGTCTCGCCGTCGGGGATGCGGCTGAGGAAGGGCCCAAGTTCTCTGGCCAGCGTGCGGAACACCTGCTCGCTGTTGTCGAGCGGGATGCTGCCGATCAGGTGCAGGCGGCCCGCAGCTTCCATCACGCGACCTTTTCAAGCTTCTGCAAAGAACGCAGGTACTTCGGCACCGGCACGCCGGGATGGGTGCTCGGCCAATTGGTGTAGCTCACTTCGCCGATATAGATGTCGCCCTTCGAATCGACGGCCAGCCCATGCGGTGAAAGGAACTTGCCTGGCTCCTGTCCGGGGCCGGCCTCGCCGCCGAGGCGTGCCAGCGTCTTGCCCTGCATGTCGACGATGGCGAGACGAGGCCCCAGATTGGTGTGATGGGTATTGACCGGCATGCCCGGTCCCAGTTCGCCGATGATGAATTGCGGGTTTTTGCCGCCGCAGCAATAGAGCGCGCAAGGCCGGTGCATGTTGTTCCACTGCGCCTCGTACTTGCCGTTGCCGTCGAATACCTGCACGCGATGGTTCTCGCGATCGGCGACATAGACCCAGCCGTCGTCGTCGGTGACGATGTTGTGCACGACGTTGAATTCGCCGGGATCGGTGCCGGTCGTGCCCCAGCACATCAGGTGCTGGCCACTGGGCGAATATTTGTGGACGCGGGAGTTGCCGTAGCCGTCCGACACGTAGATCTCGCCCTTCGGTGAGAGGGCGGTGTGGGTGCAGCGGTTGAACGGCTTGCCGCTCAGGAACGGCGCTGGCTGGTTGGGCACGCCGATGGTCAGCAGCACCTTGCCGTCGGTCGTGATCTTGCGGACCGTATGGTCGCCGTCGTCGGTGCAGTAGAGATTGTCATCGCTGTCGATGTCGATGCCGTGGGCGCGATTGAACAGCCCTTCGCCCCAGGCGCGCAGGAAGTTACCGTCGCGGTCGAACACCATCATCGGGTGCTGGCCGCGGTTGAAGACATAGACGCGGTCCTTGCTGTCGACGGCCACGGCCGCGACGTCGCGGAACTCCCAGCCGTCGGGCAGCTTGGCCCAGTTCTCGACCACGCGATAGCGATGCTCGCCGCTGCCCAGCACGACCGACATGGGTTGCTCCTTCAGTGCCCGGCGAGAACGGCTTCCGAGATCTTCTCGGCCGTCATCAGCGTGGGAAAGTTGGTGTTGGCGCAAGGCACGACCGGGAAGACCGAGGCATCGACCACGCGCAGACCCTGGACACCACGCACCCGCCCCGACGTGTCGACCACCGCCATCGGATCGTCGTCGCGCCCCATGCGGCAGGTACAGGAGGCGTGCCAGACGCCGATCGCGGCCTTGCGCACGAATGCCTCCAGCGCCTCGTCGTCGGTCATCACCTGCTCGAAGGTGAAACCTTCGACGACGTAGTTGTCGATCATGTAGCGCCTGAGCGCCGCCGGGCCGTCGAGCAGGGTGGCGACGAACTTCGTCAGCCACTTGTTCTTGGCATTGACCACGCCGATCTCGCGCACCCTGTCGCTGTAGGAGGCGGGGAAGGGGACATCCGTCACCTTGCGCAGCGCATCGGTCATCTGGACCGCGGCCATCAGCTTGAAGCCGCTCATCAGCCGGTCGATGTCGCGCTTGTCGGACAGCAGGTTGAACTCGACGACCGGCTCGCGCCGCCAGTCGCGTGAGGCGAGCTTGACCTGGCCGGTCTCGGAGTAGGTCTTGTTGATGAAGGTGAGCAGCGAGGCGATCTGCTCGCCGACCGCGTGCCAGGCCGACTTGCTGGCGACCGCCACGAACATGTCGCCCTTGGGAATGCCCGGCAGGTTCGAGGAGTAGCGCAGGCCGACCTGGATGTGCCGGCGCGTATGTTCGCGCAGGCGGGCGTCGCGCCGGATGAAGGACGAGAGCGCGATCGAGGGATGGTCCATCAGGCGCTGGCCGACACCCTCGAGGGCTGCGACCACGGGAATGCCGAGGTCGGTGAGCTGGCCCACCGGTCCGATACCGGCCCGCATCAGATGGGCGGGCGTATGGATGGCGCCGCTGGAAAGGATGATCTCTCGGCCACGGAACTCCTGTTCCTTGCCGCCGATCATCGCCGTCACGCCGACGCAGCGTGTGCCTTCGAACAGCAGGGCTTTTACCTGGGTGTCGGTCGAGATCGTGAGGTTGGCGCGCTTGCGCGTCTCAATGTCCAGATAACCCATCGCCGCCGACACCCGTCGCTCCTCGGCGTTGGAATGGGTGACGGGGAAGTAGCCTTCGACGAACTCGCCGTTCTGGTCGGGCAGGAACTTGAAGCCCTTCTGCTCGAAGGCCTTGCCGACCGCCTCGGCGTGGCCGCTCCAGTGCTTGCGTGGAATCCGCCGCACCGGAATGCGCCCATCCTTGCCGTGCAGCGGCCCGTCGAAATCGAGGTCGCGCTCGACTTTCTTGAAGTAGGGCAGCACATCGTTCCAGCCCCAGCCGGCGGCGCCGCGCGCCTGCCATTCGTCGTAGTCGGTGGGCGCGCCGCGGTTGGCCATCTGGCCGTTGATCGACGAGCCGCCGCCCAGCACGCGCGCCTGCTCGTACTTGCGCAGCGGCGGCCGGTTCTCCTGCGGATTGTTATGGCTGACGATCTGCGTATGGACCTTGAGCTCGGTCCAATGGAAGCGCGGATCGAAATAGGCAGTGCCGGAATAGCTGTCGGCAATTTCCGGCGGCTCCTTGCCCGGCGGCGTGTCTTGGCCCGCCTCGCACAGCAGCACTTTGTTGGAACTCCTGGCCGAGAGCCTGTTGGCCATGACCGAACCGGCCGAGCCGCCGCCCACGATAATGTAATCGTACACCGCGCATTTCCCCCGTTTGTTGGACCCACGCTAGCACGCCTGTGGGCTGATGTGGCCAAAGCAAGAAGCCGCTGCGGAACTGGAAACGGCGAGGCGCGTTCCGGGACTGCCCCCAACGGAGGAGGCCCCAACAGAGGAGGACGGCAGATCATGAAACGCACCTTGCTGACCCTGGCCCTCGTGGCCGCCGCCGGCACCGCCGGCGCCCAGACGACCGTCACCCCGCCGTCGGTCGGCTCCGGAACCGTGACGACCCCGTCCGTGACCCCGGGCGGCGTGACGACTCCGGCCGCCCCCGGGGCACCCGCCGTCGGCGGTGCCACGATCATGCCGCCGGGCACCACGTCAGGTGGCGCGACAATGCCCAGCATCACCTCGCCGTCGGTCACAGCGCCGAACACTGCCAACCTGCCGGCGATCAATGCCGAAGGGTCGGCTGATGCCCGCGCCAAGATCGAGGCCGATGGCTACAGCAACGTCCAGGGCCTTAACCGAGGCGCTGACGGCAAATGGCGCGGCAAGGCTACGCGCGGCGGCGCCAATGTCGGCATCGTCGTTGACGCCCAGGGCAAAGTCGCTACCGAGTAGACGTTCGCTTTCGAAGCGTCGATTTTCCGCCTCGTTGCAAGACGGGGCGGGCTTTCGCCGTTGCCGTCGCCCGCGAAGCCTGCAATCGTTTCGAAACATTGCGCGGGAGGTTTCGTATGCCGGACATCACAGCCGCAAACGCAGACATCGCCACACCTGAACTCATGAAGTCGATCTCTGCGGCCTTCAACAGCCGCGATGTCGACCGCATCGTCGCCTGCTTCACCGACGACGCGACCTTCTGGCTGGCGCGCGGGCCGGAGCCGGTCGGCCGAACGCTCCGTGGCAAGGAAGCGATCCGCAAGACGCTCGCCGACCGCTTCAAGGTGATCCCCGACATGCGCTGGGACCACAAGGAGTACATCTACGCCGGCAACCGCGCGATCTCGGTCTGGACCGTAAAAGGCAAGGGCGCCGACGGCGAGGACCTCAACTACCAAGGCTGCGACATCTATACGTTCCGCGGCGGCAAGATCTCGGCCAAGGACACCTACTGGAAGATCGTCGAACAGAAGGATCGCCTCTGATGGCCCTCGATCTGGTGATCCGTGGCGGCACGGTCGTCGACGGCTCGGGCAAGGCCCGATTCACAGGGGATGTCGGCATCGCCGACGGCAAAATCGTCGAAGTTGGCCGCATCAAGTCGGTGGCCGCGCGCACCATCGACGCCGATGGCTTGATCGTCTCGCCGGGCTTCATCGACGGTCACACCCACATGGATGCCCAGGTCGCGTGGGATCCGCTGGGCAGCTGCTCGTGCTGGCACGGCGTCACCTCGGTGATCATGAGCAACTGCGGCTTTGCCTTGGCGCCTTGCAAGCCCGAGGACCGCGACTGGTATGCGCGCTGCCTCTCGGCGGTCGAGGATATCCCGACCGCGGCAATGGCGGCCGGGATCGACTGGACCTGGGAGACCTTCCCCGAATATCTCGCGACCGTGGAGCGCCTGCCCAAGGCGATCAACTACGGCATGTATATCGGCCATTCGGCGCTGCGCATGTATGTCATGGGCAAGCGCGCGCTTTCGGAGAAGGCTACTGAGGACGACATGGTCCGCATGGCCGCCGCGGTGAAGGAAGCGCTACGCGCCGGCGCCATGGGTTTCTCCAGCTCGCGTGCCTCGACGCATGTGACGCCCGACGACACGCCGGTCGCGAGCCGCATCGCCGAGTGGGAAGAGATCGACCGCATCGTGGCGGCGATGGCCGAGCTCGATGCCGGCATCTTTCAGGTCGGCCCCGACATTGCGAGTGGTGCTGCGCACCGCGCCTTCCTCGCGCGCCTGCGCGAAGTAGCGCTCGCCTACAAGCGCCCGATCATGTTCGGCGTGCTGGCGACCAAGCAGGGCGACGATCCGACAGGTTGGGCCTACCAGACCAAGTATATCGACGACACCGTGGCCGCCGGCGGTCGCATGTTCGGCCAAGGCACGACGCGCTCGATCAATGCGATCTTCTCGCTGAAGTCCTATCTGCCGTTCGACGTGCTGCCGGCGTGGCGCAAGGTCCGCGACCTGCCGATGGCCGAGCAGAAGCGGCGCCTGGCCGATCCCGAGGTGCGACGCGAACTGGTGGCGGCCGAGGGCCGAATGAAGCCACGCGACAACGTCTTCCAGGGAGGAGGGGCCGCGACCACGGATCCGCGCAAGCCGGACTATTCCAACCTGTACGCCATGAACGGCGTCGACTGGGACGATCCGACGGTCGAGCAGCTCGCCCGGGCGCGCGGACAGCATCCGGTCGAAGTCATGATCGACCTGTCGCTGGCCAACGAGAACCAGGTCTATGTTCAGCCGCTGGTCAATGAATCGCCGGACGACGTGCTCGGCATCCTGAAGCACGACCGCACGCTCGCCACCTTCTCGGACTCCGGCGCCCATGTGGCGCAGGAGATGGGCTCGTCCCTGCAAACGCATCTGCTGAGCTACTGGGTGCGCAAGCGCGGCGCCTTCACGCTCGAGCAGGCGGTCAAGAAGATCACCCATGACAATGCGCGGGCCTGGGAACTCAATGACCGCGGCCTCGTGCGCGAAGGTTATCGCGCGGATGTCGTGCTGTTCGAGGAGAACGGCATCCGGCCGTGCCTGCCGACGGTGGAAACGGACCTGCCCGGCGGCGCCCGCCGTCTGGTGCAGAAGGCCGAGGGCATCAAGGCCACGCTCGTGAATGGTGCCGTGGCTTTCGAGAACGGCGAGTCGACCGGGGCTTACTTCGGCCAGGTTTTGAAGGGAAAGCTGGCGTCATGAAGCCGATTCTTCTCGCGCTTGCCCTGACCTTCGCGGCCGGCTCCGCCTCGGCCCAGACCAAGCCCAATCCGGCCGGCACGATCGGCAGTGCCGATGCCAAGGTCCGTCTGCAGACCCTGGGCTACAAGGACATCCACGATCTGCGGCGCGGCGCCGACGGCCAATGGACGGCCAAGGCGACGAAGGGCAATGGTGAGAAGTCCGTAACGGTCAATCCCCGCGGACCGGTGGTCGCCCGCTAGGCGATTACAACTATTCGCCGTACCAGGCTTGTGCGAAGATGGCGCCCAAGCTTGGCTGATGACGCGACAATGAAAACCCCCGTCTATGACTATGAAGAGCGGATTCCCGCGGGGTACTACGACGAAATCTTCCGGCGGGGGGCAGGTGTCCGTTATAGCTGGCACGAACTGAAGTTCAGGGCCGTCGCGGCACATCTTGCCCAAACAAAGAAGCTGCTCGATATCGGATGCGGGCCGGGGACGTTCGTCGGCAACTATGCCGGTGACACCGAGGCGCTGGGCATCGATTCCAGCGCCTTGCAGATCGACTACGCTTGCCGGCATTACGGGACCCGGCACCATCGCTTTTCCACGCAATCGGTCGCCAACCTCATCGAAGCCGGGGAATGCTTCGATACGATAACCATGATCGAGCTGATCGAGCATCTTGCCCCGGAGGAGGCGACGCAACTGCTTGCCCAGTCGCGGCAACTGCTGTCGTCCGATGGTATGCTGATCGTAACGACGCCCAACTATGCCTCGCTTTGGCCAGTCATCGAGATGGGCGTCAATCTGGTGTCGCGGGTGAGCTATGAGGCGCAGCATATCAACAAATACCGCCGTGGCCGGCTGGTTCGTCATCTGAAGGATGCCGGCTTTGGCCGAGTGACGGTCAGGACCGCCGTCGGTCTGGCGCCGTTTGCCGCGGTGTTCGGCGCGAAGCCGGCGCAATGGCTGCAGGCACTGGAGGCGGCAACGCGGAATCTCGGGTGCGGAAATCTGTTGCTGGCAGTGGCGAGGTCATGACCGCGGTCTCGATCATCGTGCCGACCTACAATGAGGCGAAGAACCTCGCCGCCTTGTACGCAGGCGTTGCAGGCGCGCTCCGCGACATTTCCTGGGAGATCGTCTTCGTCGACGACAATTCACCCGATGGCACCGCAGATATCGCCCGCGATCTGGCGCGTCAGCACGACAATGTCCGTTGCATCCAGCGCATCCAGGAGCGCGGCCTGTGCTCGGCCGTGCAGTGGGGGGTTCAGGCGGCACACGGCGACGTCGTCGTGGTGATGGACGGCGATCTCCAGCACGACCCGGGCCTGATCCCGCGGATGATCGAGGAACTTGGCAAGGGCCAGGACATCGTCTCCGGCTCGAGGTTCCTGTCCGGTTCCCGCGCCGGGGGATTGCCGTCGGAGCTTCGCAACAGCCTGTCCGTCTACGGCAACAAGCTGATCAACCTCTATCTTGGTATCCGGCTGACCGACCCGCTGACGGGCTTCTTCGCCACGACTCGGGCGCTGTTCCTGCGGTCGATTCCCCGCATGCAGGCGGATGGCTTCAAGGTCTTCTTCGATTTGATCTATTACAATCGGAAGGCCGCCATCAAAGAGTTGCCGCTCGACTTTCGCGGCCGGCAGCATGGCAGCTCAAAGCTTGAGCTCTATGTGATCTGGCTGCTTCTCTGCGACATGATCTCGAAATTGTCCCGTGGCCTTGCGCCGCCCAGGCTCGTCAGCTTCGTCGGCGTCGGGTTGATCGGCTCAAGCGTCCATTTTTCCGTGCTCTACGCCAGCCTGTCGGCAGGAGCGGTATTTTGGGTTTCGCAAGCCATTGCCACGGTGATGGCGATGATCTTCAACTTCACCCTCAACAACATCCTCACCTACACCGATCACCGGCTCGTGGGCGCCACCTTCTACAAGGGCCTGCTGCTGTACAGCTTCATCGCGTCTTTCGGGATCGTCGCCAACGTCAGCACGGCGCAACTTACCTACGAGCTTTTCCAGTTCCATACGTTCCTCGCTGCCTGCATGGGCATCTTGATCGACATCGTCTGGAGGTTCGTCATTTCGAATCGATTGATCTGGGGGAACTCGTCGATCTTAAAAAAAGGCTGCATGATGCTGGACAGGCTGAAGCGGGCCTTGCTCGAGCCTGCGAACAACCTTCAGGTCTGCGGCTTCATCTGCCTCGCCGCTGCCGTGCTGATGCTGGCCGAAGTCTTTGCCATCGATTCCAGAGGTGTTTTCCTGGCCGTGGCCGCCGTGACGGGCCTTTGCGCACTGTCACTCGTCTATGCCGCATCGAAGGGCGCGTTTTTCCGGCTCGACCTTCGCCTTGCCCGCCTGGGAACGCACGCCGTTTTTCCCGTTCGACCGGGCAATCCGTCTCGTCCCAGCGCTCTTTCCATTCTGCTCTATGGCGCCGGAGTCATCGGCGCCGTCGGCGGCTACAGCTATCTCGCCCTGGCCGATGCCGGCACCATCTCCTCCGAGGCCGATCTCGTGGACTGGGGGCGCCTCGACAAGCGCCCGATGGTGCTGGGCTATCTGGTCGTGGTGGCATTCGTCGCCTTTCACTGGTTCATGGTCGGCTTCTTTTTCGAGCCGGCAGCTGTCAATCGTCGCGGAACCGATGCTTCGATAGGCTGGCCGGCCAGGCTGGCGGGCGGCGTGGCCATTGCCTTGCTGGCCCATTGTCGGATCGTGCTTCCTGCCCTTCGCAGTGTCGCTCCCGAAGCCGGAGACAGTCTGGCGAGGTTCTACGATCTTCATTCCCACGTTCATCTGGGCGCCCTGGAGCAGATCCGGCTCGGCGCGGTGCCGTACCTCGAGGCACAGACGCAGTATGGCCTCGGCAACCAGCTGCTCATGTATGTTCTCGTCAATCTCGTGCACTTCAGCAATCACGGCTTCTACGCCGCGAACATTCTGCTCAATGCCGTCTGTGTGGTGGGCTTCTTCGTCCTGCTGCAGCAGGCCCTAGCTTCCGTTGGGCCCTGGCCGGATTGATCGGCTGGATACTGCTGCCAAGCCCCTACAGCGTCTTCGACTTCACGGGATGGGCGATCTTCATGCGCTGGCTGGCGATTCCGATCCTGGCCTTGCTGCTGGCCCATCGGCTGCTGGCCGTCGGCCCCGGGAAAGGCACGTGGATCGTGGCCTGTGGCGCCGGGATCATCTGGGGCCTCGGGGGCTTTCTGAGCCAGGAGAATTTTTCCGGTGGTTTCCTGGTGCTTGTATTCTCCCTGGCACTGTTCGGACCTGCCTCCGGCATGGGATTGCGGCTCATCGCCCAATTCGCCGCAGCGTTCATCGGATGCGGTGTGATCACCTTCGCTGTGCTGGTCTCGAGTTTCCTCGGCGTAGCACACTTGCTCGAAGCACTTGCCTTGGCCAACGCCAAGTCCGGCCTGGTGATGGCCGGCCACTCCAATTCGATCTGGTCCGACGATCTTGGCCTGTCGCTGGCCTTCAAGGTCCTGAACGGGCGGCTCTATACGACTTTCGGTTCCTACGGCGAGCTTGTTGAATTGCTTGAAACCTACGGCCTCGCGATCCTGTTGGTGGTCGCCATGGGGCTGTTCGCGGGCGTTCTTGGCCGGCGCCGGCGTTCTCTGAGCGACGGGGAGCGGACGTTTCTCTGGAAGTTCGGCGCCGTCGCGGTCGGTGCCTACGTGCTCCATCTCTTCACACTGCTTCGCTCCGACGCTTCGCATCTCGCCGGACCGTCATTTCTGCTGCCGTTGTTCCTGCTGATGCTGCCGCTGTTTGTCTGGCGCTTTGTTCCACGCGGACCGCTGGGCGTCGGCGTATTGGTGGTATCGATGGGCTTCATTGCCGGGTCGGCGATTGCCGAACGCCATGAGGTCGGGCGCAAGATCGGTGATCTCGGGAATGTCTGGAAGGACACGACCGCCTCCCTCGCCATCTATCGCGAGCTTCGAAGCTTCAGGGGGCAATCGACGGATCTGACCTCGCGCTATTCTCCAATCCCGCGGTATCAAAAAGCCTTTCGCGCCGACAAGGATTTCGGCGAGGCTCAGGAACTGTTCGGCCTGCTCCATGAACGGTTGCGCGGTCGTCCGGTCGAGCTGGGTTTCTACAGGGTGGATGGCCTCGTGGAGAATCCCGATTCATTCTATTTCCTCGGCGGCTTCCGGTCGGTCTCCGGCATCACTTCGCCCAAGAACAGCATCTGGCTGAAATCGGAGGAGGAGGCCTGGATCAGGAAGCTTGCCGGCGCCCGAGGCGCGTGCGTCTTCTTCGAGCCCGAACCCAAGGGCAAACTGTTCGAGGCATGGATGAGGTCGGTCCAGCCGCCAGGCACGATTGTTCTGGAGCCGATCGTCGGGAAGCGCGCCTACGGCGTCTTGGCCTGCAAGAGTTGATCGCGCGTCAGCCGAGTTCCCTGCGCACGATCGCGGCGCCGGCTGCCAGGGACTTCAGCTTTCCGAACGCCGTTGCGCGCGGCAGGTACTTCATGCCGCAATCGGGCGCCGGCAGCAGCTTGTCGGGCGAAAGGTATTTCAGGCCGGCGCGGATGCGGCCGGCGATCTTCTCCGGCGTCTCGATCTCCGGATCGTTGAGGTCGATGACGCCAAGCATGACTTTCTTCGGTGCGAGATCCTTCAGCACGCCTAGGTCGATCTTGGGTTGGGCCGATTCGATGGAGATTTGCTGGGCGATGGTGTCGGCGAGCTGCGGCAGGAACGAATAGCCGGTGGGCTTGCTGAGGCCGGGCACCACGGCGGCGTAGCCGAAGCAGAGATGGATGACCGTGGGCACGCTGATGCCCTGGAGTGCCCGATTGATGACTTTCACCGCGTAGCGGCTGGCCTCCTCGGGGTTGTTGCGCAGCCATGGCTCGTCGAGCTGGATCACATCGGCGCCGGCCTTGACGAGGTCATGCGCCTCCTCGTTCACCGCCGCGGCATAGTCCATGCACATCGCCTCTGCATCCTTGTAGAACTCGTCCTTGACCTGCTGGCCCATGGTGAAGGGGCCGGGGAGTGTGATCTTGGCCGGCCGGTCGGTGTTGGCGCGCAGGAACTGCATGTCACGCACCTCGACCGGCCGCGTGCGCCGGAGCTTGCCGACGACACGCGGCACCGGCGTCTTCTGGCCCGACCGCGTCATCACGTAGCCGGGGTTGTCCTGGTCGATGCCGTCCAGCGCCGTGGCGAAATGGTTGGAATAGCTTTCGCGCCGCATCTCGCCGTCGGTGATGATGTCGATGCCGGCCCGCTCCATGTCGCGGATGGCGAGCAGGGTGGCGTCGTCCTGCGCCTGCTGCAGGTAGGCCTCGGGCACGCGCCAGATCTCCTTCAGGCGCGTGCGCGGGACGACCTTCGACAGCATCTCGCGGTTCACCAGCCAGTCCGGCTGCGGGTAGCTGCCGACGACGGTGGTTTGGAGAAGCGGTTCGTTCATCACTGGAGCTTGATGTCGGCCTTCTTGGCCAACGCTGCGTTTTCCATGACCTCGCGCGCGACGATCGCGTCGAGCTCGGCCGGTGTGGTCGGCGAGGAGTCGGTGCCGAGCGCGGCCAGCCGTTCCTTGACCTCGGGCGAGTCGAGCGCCTTCTTCACCTCGGCATTGAGCTTGGCGATGATCGCGGTCGGCGTCCCGGCCGGCGCGAACAGGCCGACCCAGAAATTGTAGCCGCTGTCCTTGAAGCCCTGCTCCTCGGTGGTCGCAAGGTCGGGCAGCACCGACGAACGCTTGGGGCTGCCGTTGGCAAGTGCCACCACGCGGCCGTCGCGGATCAGCGGCAACGCGGCGATCACGGGGCAGAAGTAGATATCGGTGCGGCCGTTCATCGTGTCGCCGAGCGCCTCGGGCGTGCCTTTATAGGGGACGTGCACCGTGTCGATGCCGGCTGCGAGCTTGAACTTCTCGGCGTTCATGTGGGTGCCGCTGCCGGTGCCGGCGGTCGCATAGGTGAGTTTGCCCGGCTCCGCTTTCGCAGCCTTCACATAGTCGGCCGCGGTCTTCCAGCCCTTCGACGGCGAGGCGACCATGATGTTGGGCTGCACGGCCAGCAGGCTGACCCCCGGAAGATCCTTCACGGTGTCATAGGGCATGGTGGGATAGATCGCGGCATTGACCGTGTGCGCCGAGGAGTTGGCGAGCAGCGTGTAGCCGTCGGGTGCCGCCTTGGCGACCTGGTTCGCGCCGATCGTTCCGCCGGCCCCGGGCTTATTCTCGACGATGACCGTCTGGCCCAGGTTCTTGGACATGACCGCCGCCAGGGCGCGTGCCGTGACGTCGGTGGCGCTGCCTGCCGTGAAGGGCACGACGATGTTGATCTGTTTGGTGGGATAGTTCTGCGCCGACGCGGGCAGGGCGGCGAGCGCCACTGCGAGTGCCCCTGTGAGCGCAAGTGCGATCAGACGTGTCATGGTTTCCTCCCATTATAACATCGCCGCTATTTCGCGGCTGATGCTTTTTACTTCGAGTCGCGACAGAATTCGTTCGCCTGACGCCGCCAGCTTGGCGCGGACGCCGGCCACGTCCGACCATACCAGCTTGCCGTCGCGCTTGGCGAACCTTCCCGCCACCAACACGTCGCGTACCCGCGCGCCCGAACCCTGCATCACGACGGTGGCCACGGGGTCGTGCACCGGCCACATGGCGAGCGGCCCCAGCGACATCACCGCGATGTCGGCTTGCTTGCCCGGCGCCAGGCTGCCGATGCGGTCGGCCATGCCCAGCATCGCGGCACCTCGCGTGGTGATCCAGTCGAGCGCTTCGGCGGCCGGTATGGTGGAGGTGGCGGGAATGCCGCCGCTCCGAGTGCGTTCCGCGGCGTTGTCGAGGGCGCGCTGTGAGGCGAGCGCCATGCGCGCCACGGTGAACATATCGCCGCTGATCGCCGATTCGAGGTCGACGCCGACTGAGGGCGCGGAGCCCAGGGCACGCAGGCGGCCGGTGATGGGATGGCCGTGGCCCTGCGCCATCTCGTTCTCCGGCGTGCTCGAGAAACTGACGCCGACGCCGACAAAGGATTCCAGCTGCGCATCGGTGAGGTTGTTGCCGTGCACGATGTTGATATGCGGGCCGCACAGGTTTTGCAGCATCAAGGTTTCCCAACCGCCCGGTGTCTTCGCCTCGCCGCCGCCCTGGTGCATGCTGGCGATCAGGCCGAACTCGCGGGCCAGCGCAAAATCGTGGGCGCTGACTTCGAGCGTGGAGTAGTGCGGCCCCAGGATCGCCATGCCGAGGGTTACCAGCGCATCGCGATCGGCGAGTGGGCCTTTCAGCAGGCGCTCGATTTCCCTGCGCGGGTGAGGAACCTCGGAGAAATGCGGCTCGCCGGGCTTGGGATCGGGCTTGGGCGAACCGTGGAAGAAGGCGGCGCGGATGCCGCTTTCCTTCAATCCGGCAATGCCGGCGTCGGTGTGTTCGGGCGTCGGATTGTTATGGCACCAGTCGACCAGGGTGGTGACGCCATGGTCGAGCTGGTTCAGTGCGCCCGCCAACGTGGCGACATGGATGTCGTCGGGTGTGAACACGGTGGCGAGGCCGGCATGCACGTGACGGAAATATTCCAGCAGAGTCCAGTTGGCGGCGACCGAGCGCAGCGCCGTCTGCCAGGTGTGCATATGGGCGTTGATCAGCCCCGGCATCACGAAATGGCCAGCGCAGTCGATGATCTCGGCGTCGCCGGCGGCGATCGTCGGCGCGACACCGGCGATGCGGTCGTCCTCGATCAGCACGTCGCCGCTCGGCAGCACGCCCAGCCCGGCGTCCTGGGTGACGACGATGCCGGATTTCAACAGCAGCCGGGGCATGGCTATTTCAGCCCGTCGCTCACATCGACGTTCTCCGGCTTCAGCGTCATGCCGGCGGCACGCGCGAGCTCGAGCAGCAGCACGGAGAAGTCGACATCGCCGGGGTGCTGATTCGACAGCGCCAGCACGGAGTCGCGCGTGACCGAGGCGGTCGGCATCATCACGCCGAAGGACTTGGCCGCGCCCATGCCCAGTTCCATGTCCTTGAGCAGCAGCTTGGGCGTGAAAGTGGTGGTGAAGTCGAGGTTCACCAGCGCCGGCGTCTTGTACCTTGTGTACATCGATCCGAGCACGCTCTGGTTGATCGATTCCAGGAAGACGTGGCGCGGGATGCCGGCTTTCTCGGCCAGCAGCGTGATCTCGCACAGTGACTGGATGATGACGCCGAACATGGTGTTGTGCGCGATCTTCCAGATGCGCGAGAGCTCACCCTCGCCGACGTACATCGCGGAGCGTCCGAGGGCCTGGAGCAGCGGCTCGACGGCGTCATATTCGGCCTTGGGGCCGGACGCCACGACCAGCAGCTTGCCGGCCTTGGCGACCTTGGCATTGCCCGACACTGGTGCGCTGAGATAGGCGACACCCGCCTCGGTCAGGCTCTTGCGGATCTCGGCCGAGCCGGTGTCGGAAATCGACGACATGTCGACCACGCGCTTGGGCCGCGCCTTGCCCGCCAGCACGCCATTTTTGCCGAACAGGATGTCCTTCAGATCATCGGTGGTCGACACCATGGTGAAGACGGTGGCACAGTGCGCCATCGCCATCTTGTCCGTCACGACCTCGGCGCCGATCTGGGCCAGCGGGTCGGCCTTGGAGGCGGTGCGGTTCCAGACCGAGACGCCGTGACCGGCGTTTACCAGCCGGGCTGCCATGGCCTCGCCCATGCGGCCGAGGCCGATCCACCCGATGGAATGCGATGCTTTGCTGGTCATGGCGATGGAACCCCGGGATGACGTTTGACGTTGCGCCGCAGTTTGCGAGGGGATTCAATCGCTGTCCATGAAATGGAAAATCTGGGGGCTATTGCTGGTCGTGGCACTGGCCTCGTGCAGCGGCGATCTTCCGAGCAGTTCGGTTCGCGAGGGGCAGGGTGAGCGCACCTATGGCCTGCTGAGCCCGTCGACCGCGCTCACCTCCCTGATCCGCGATCGCGGAATTGAGGCGCCCGATCCGTCCAGGCCCGAACCGTTGCTGCGGCAGCTCCAGCGCGAACTCGCCAAGAGCGATCCGGCCGGCGCCTATGCCGGCATTACCTACGATCTCACGCGCGGCAACACGCTGATGGCAGACTGGCTGGTGCAGACGCCCAACCGCTGGGGCCGTAAGGCCGACGATCTCACCTGGTTCGCCATGGGCTGCAAGGATTGCGAGCCCGACATCTCGCTGCCGTCCTGCAGCAGCGATGCCGACTGCCGTGGCGGCACCTGCGCCGCCATCTGGCCGTTCACGCCCGGCAGCCGCGACGCCAAGCGCAAGGTCTGCCTCGGCCATTCCGATGCCCTGCCGCTCCGCATCCACGACCTGGTGGCGAGCGCGCGCCAGACCGTCGACATCGTGCAGCTTCAGCCGGCGCCCGATGGCCGTTTCGTCGCCGCGCTGCGCGCCGCCATCACCCAGCTCGCCTACAGCCGCCGTCCGGTCGAGATCCGCTTCCTGATCGGCCAGTTTCCCCCCAAGGGCGTCGATGCCGCGGCGCTCCTGAAGGAACTGGTGTCCGGCGCCCGGAACATCCCGGGCTCGCGTGTCTCGGTGAGCGTCGCCGCGATGCGCTCGTGCACCGCCCTCGAGACCTGCAACAGCTTCTCGTGGAACCATGGCAAGTACATCGTGGTCGACGATCGCGAGGCGCTGGTCGGTGGCCATAATTTCTGGACCGACGATTATCTCACCGACAATCCCGTGCACGACCTGTCGATGCAGGTGCGCGGACCGGCGGCTGGCAGCGCCTCGCGCTTCGCCGACCGGATGTGGCGCTTCGTCTGCGACAATACCGGCCAGAAGGAATCGATCTCGCTGGTGAGTTTTACGCCGGGCGAGAGCGAACCGGGGCAACGGTGCCCACCGGCCTTCGCGGCCGCTCAGGTCCGTCAGGTCCGCCCGGTCGTGGCTGCCGGCAGCCTCGAAGTCATGGCGATCGGCCGGCTGGGGTCGGGTATCACTCAGGATTTCGCCAATCAGAGCGAACTGGCGCGCGACTTGATGTTCGGCGCGGCACGCAAGAACATCTACATCGCCCAGCAGGACCTCGGCTTCCGCTTCGGCCGCTCCGACACGCTCTTTCCCGAGGGCGCGTTGAACGAGATGGTCGACCTGATGACGGAGCGCGACGGCAACGTTTACGTCGTGCTCTCCAATCCGGGCTCGATCGGCAACGGCGGCAGCCCGTATTTCAACGACGTACCGGTGGAAATGCTGGCCAAGCGCCTCAAGGAGATCGTGCAGAAGCGCCTCGAGGCGGCCGATCCCAAGTCGCGCTACGGGATCCGCCGCGGTCCCGATCCGGTGAACGCGCTGCTGTGCAGCCGCTTCCACCTTGCGCCCTTCCGCTTTGGGCCGGACGATTCATGGCCCGGCGGCAAGACGATCGCCAACCATTCCAAGTTCTGGATGGTCGACGACCGCGTCTTCTATATCGGCTCCGACAACATGTACCCGGTCAACCTGCAGGAGTTCGGCTACATCATCGACGACCGCAAGGGCGCCGATGCGATGCTTGAGTCCTACTGGAACCCGCTTTGGCAATGGTCCAAGCGCGCCGCCGTCTCCGGCGACGGCGTCGAGAAGTGCATCTTCCGCGAAATCCTGAAGTAACTCATTTCGCCGGATCGATCGGCGTCACGATGCCCTCGGCCGCCTCGATCACCTCGCCGGCATCGAGGCAGAGATCCTCGCGGTTGCGCATCGCCATGATCTGGACGCCGGTGCGCAGCTTGCCGTGGCTGCCGACCGGCACGGCGAGGCCGGGCAGGCCGAGCAGCGGGGCGAGCAGAGCCGGACGCATCGCTTCCAGCACCTGTGCCTGGCCGTCACGGGTGATGTCGGCCACCTGCTTGGGCGGCAGGTCGGCGAGCGTCGGCAGGATCAGCAGCGGCCATTGCTGGAAGAAGCTCATCCAGCGGAACAGCAGGCTCTCGCGTTCGGTGAGGGCCGCGACATAGGTCGCGAGGTCGACCGGCCGATGAATGTCGAGCCAGCCCCGCATGGCGGCGATGCCGTCGGGGTCGCCCATCTTCTGCATCGTCGGCCACAGGCCGCCGATGACATCGGTGACACAGATCTCGTGCCATAGCTCGACGCCCCGCTCGATGTCGGGCGGCAGCACCTCGTCGACGACGTAGCCCGCGGCCTGCAGGTGCTTGCCGGCCTGGCGCACCGCCGCGACCTGCGCCGGATGGCTCTTGCCGCCCGGCACCTCGGGCACGATCGCGACCTTGATCGGCCGTGCCGGCGGCGGGCCCCGCATCGGCACGTCGTTCCAGCGCCAGTCCCGCCGGTCGCCGCGCGCCATCACCTCGAGCGCGAGGCGCGCGTCGCGCACCGTGCGCGTGTGCGGGCCCTGCACTGCCATCAGCACGGCGCCGATCGGACGTCCCGTTGCCGCCGCACTTGGATTGAGGGACGGGATACGCGCAAAGCCTGTGCGCAGGCCGACCACGCCGTTGCAGTAGGCGGGAATGCGCACCGAGCCGCCGATGTCGTTGCCGTGCGCGATCGCACCGATGCCGACCGCGACGGCAGCTCCCGCGCCGCCGCTCGAACCGCCCGGCGTCACCGAGGGATCGCGCGGATTGAGCGTGCGGCCGTGCAGGGCATTGTCGGTGAAGATGCGCATCGAGAAAGCCGGCGCATTGGTGCGGCCGACGATGATGGCGCCGGCATGCTTCAGGTTGGCGACGACGGGACTGTCTTCCTTGGCGATGAAATCCTTCAGCGGGATGACGCCGTTGTCGGTCGGCAAGCCCGCCTGGTCGACGTTGATCTTGGTGGTGACCGGCACGCCGTGCAGCGGCGGCAACGCATGGCCGCGGGCGCGGGCGGCATCGGCGGTCTCGGCCTGGGCGCGGGCGTCGTCTTCCAGCACGCGCACCACGGCGTTGATCGCGGGATTGACCTTGTGCAGGCGGGCCAGCACCGAATCGACGGCTTCGCGGGCCGAGGCCTGCCCGTTGCGGATGAGACGCGCCAGATCGGTCGCGTCGTATTGCCAAAGTTCCATGAAAGCTTCTCCTTAGCGGCGCCGCAGCGTCCGGGAGAAGCGCGCCGTTGGCAAGTATGCCGATGTCGCGTCAGTTTCCGCGCATGCGCGTGCAATCCCACGGGCAGGGCTGTGGGTCGCCACAGGCGGCCAGTGGCGTCAGCAACAGCGCGATCAAGAGAAGTTTCCACGCCATGTCGATCCTCCAACGCTCGGCTTCAAGCGCTAAGCAATGAGGTCGAACGGCCGCCGTGTGAAGTCACGTTTGAGGGAAGCAGCCGTGAGGATGTTGCCGTGCCGTGCCGTGGATCACCGGACTTCTCCCGGGCGGCTGACGCTGCACAAATTATCAGAGGGCACGCCTTAGGAGAATCAGCTACTTGCGGGCAACGCTGGCGGCTAGTCTCGCGGCGAAGCGCGAGGAGAAGCGGCATGAAGTGGCAGGATCGTCGTCTGCTCGACCTGTTCGGCGTGGAGCATCCCATGTTGCAGGCGCCGATGGCCGGCGTGACCTCGCCGCAGATGGCGATCGCGACCTCCGAGGCGGGCGCGCTGGGCTCCATTGCCGCCGCGATGCTGACTCCGGAAGGCACCCGGCAGGAACTTCAGATGGTGAAGCAGGGGACCAGCCGGCCCTTCAACGTCAACTTCTTCGTGCACAAGCCGCCGGCCGTGGACGCGGTGCGCGATGCGCAGTGGCGGCAAAAGCTTGCGCCGTATTTTGGTGAGCTTGGCGTCGCGCCCGATACCAAGGGGCCGTCACGCGCCGCGTTCGACGCCTCGATGTGCGATCTCCTGCTGGAGTTCATGCCCAAGGTGGCGAGTTTCCATTTCGGCCTGCCCGACCGCACCCTGGTGAAGCGCCTGAAGGCGGCGGGGATTCTGGTGCTGAGTTCGGCGACCACGGCCGAGGAGGCGCGTTGGCTGGAGGGCGAGGGCGCCGATGCGGTGATCGCGCAGGGCGCCGAGGCCGGCGGCCATCGCGGCATGTTTCTGGTCGACGACATCCTGCGCCAGGCAGGCACGATGGCGCTGGTGCCGCAGGTCGTAGATGCCGTGAAGGTACCGGTCATCGCCGCCGGCGGCATCGGCGATGGCCGCGGCATTGCAGCGGCATTGGCGCTGGGGGCTGCCGGCGTCCAGATCGGCACCGCCTTCATGCTGACGCCCGAGGCCAACACGGGTCCGCTTCATCGCGCGGCGCTGAAGCAAGCCAATGACAACAGCACCGTGCTCACCAATGTGTTCACCGGTCGTCCGGCGCGGGGCATCGTCAATCGCATCGTGCGCGAGGTCGGGCCCATGAGCGCCGACGCCCCGGCCTTTCCGCGCGCCGCCGAAGCGACGCAGCCTCTGCGTGGCCCGGCCGAGGCCAAGGGTTCGACCGACTTCACACCGCTGTGGAGCGGTCAGGCGCCGACGCTGGCGCGGGAGATGCCGGCGGGCAGCGTGATCGCGAAACTGGTGGCCGAAACCGACGCCGCCCTCAAGCGGACGCGGGGATGACTGTGTCGAGCAGCCGGTCGACGAAGCCGCGCGTGATCGGCGCGTGGCCCATCAGCAGGCGGTAGAACAGCGGACCGAAGACGAGGTCGAGGACGAGTTCCATGTCGGCGGGAGGGGCGGTCAACCTTTCCTCGATGCAGCGTTCCAGCAGCAGGCGCGTGGCGTCGCGGTTGCGGGCGATGAATTCGTTGCGGAAGGCCTTGGCGAGTTCGGTCTCCGACTGGGCCGCCGCCACCATGGCCGCCACGCTGCGGCCGGTCGGGGCGGCGAAGGCATCGGCCACCGCGTGGAGCTGGGCGCGCAGGGCGGCATAGGGTGAGCGGGTGTTGCGGGCCGCCTCCGGTGCGCCGGTCACGTCGAGGAATGCAGCCATCGCCACGGCGGGCGCGTTGGGCCAGTAGCGGTAGATCGTGGGGCGGCTGACACCGGCCTTCTGGGCGATCGCCTCTATGGTGACGGCGGTCAGGCCGCCGCGCTCGAGCAGCGCCCGGGCGGCGGCCAGGATCGCGGCGCGGGTGCGCGGATCGCGTGGCCGGCCGCGCGTGGTTGTGGATGAGGGTTGACGAGTCATCTATTAATGTTACGGTACGTAACGTAATATAACACAGGTGATGCCATGACAGCAAAGCAGAATGCCGCGACGCAGACTTCCGCATCCCAGACCTTGCGGGCCCATGCCACCGTGCACGACGCCAAGGCGGCGATCGCGTTCTACATAAAAGCGTTCGGCGCGGTGGAACTGTTCCGCCTGGTCGAACCGGCGGGTCGGGTCGGCCATGCCGAGATCCAGATCGGCGACAGCGTGCTAATGCTGAACGATGAATACCCCGACTTCGGTGCAAAAAGCCCGGCCTCCGTCGGCGGCTCGCCCGTTGCCTTCCATATCCAGGTGCCGGATGCCGACGCCGCCGTGGACCGCGCCGTCAAGGCCGGCGCCACCGTGGTGCGACCGGCCCAGGACGAGTTTTACGGCGATCGCATGGGCATGGTGGCCTGCCCCTTCGGCTATCGCTGGTCGCTCGCCATGTCCAAGGAGCAGGTGAGCCCGGCCGAAATGCAGAAGCGCTGGACCAAGATGCTGGAGGGAGGAAAGGCATGAGTGCAATCGACATGGCCTCTTGCCCGATCCATCTCGGCCTCGGGGGGACCGTGAAGGTCGAGCCGCGGTTCACCGGCGATTTCGCCTGGTATGAGGCCTACGGGGAACGCCATCGCAGCGATGGTCGGGAGGGCCGGCTGGTTGCCATGCACACCTTCGATGCCTCCTGGAGTGCCTGGGAGATGCACCCCGCCGGCGCTGAAGTCGTGCTCTGCACGGCGGGAACGATCACCTTGCTCCAGGAACAGGCCGACGGGACGGTAACGAACGTCCGGCTTGGCGCGGGTCAGTATGCGATCAATCCGCCGGGCGTCTGGCATACCGCCGATGTCGACGAGCCCTGTACCGCGGTGTTCATCACCGCGGGCGAGGGAACGCAGCATCGTCCTCGCTGAAGGTCAACGCTCGGTGAAGGCCAGTTTGGCGCCCAGCGCCGCGAACGCTCCGGCAAAGGTTCGGCGCATCCACGTCATCACGCGCGGCCGCGAGATCACATGGTCGCGCACGGAGGCCGCGAACAGGCCGTAGGCCACGAAGACCACGAAGGTCATCAGCATGAAGACGGCGCTCAGCATCAGCATGTGCGGCACC
>Ga0163144_10003985_pt1 | contig 33554 bp, 25 predicted proteins | sample OliLak19BULKMAT1_FD_123175 | JGI IMG/M metagenome (GOLD analysis project Ga0163144, IMG submission 123175) | Freshwater microbial mat bacterial communities from Lake Vanda, McMurdo Dry Valleys, Antarctica - Oligotrophic Lake LV.19.BULKMAT1 | ecosystem: Environmental > Aquatic > Freshwater >... | reverse complement strand
GCGCACACGTTTGAGCGCGTATTTGAACGTCGGATTCAACAGGGCCAGATTTTCAGCGCCATGCTGCGAGCAGCCGCAACAAGCGCAATGGGATAAAGAGTGCGCGTGTCTGCAGTACTGCGCAGCCCAGCACGGGCCGATAAAAAAATGACGAGAGCCAGGCCGCCAGTCCCTGCGCCATGAGGGTTCCCCATGCCGCGCCCACGGCGCCATAACGGGGAATCAGCAGGAGGTTGAGAAGCACATTACAGACCGCCCCGGCCGACGTCGCCAAGAGGTGAAACCGGGTCAACCCCTCGTTGACGCAAAACTGTCCACGCACTACTCCAAGCGCCGCCCACATCAACGTCCCTCCATGCACCGCGAGGACGGTGGCGGCGGCGGAAAACGTCGGACCGTAGGCCAGGTGCACAATCCACGGTGCAAGCAGCACCATCGGGATTGCAATCCCATAGGCCACCCCAGCATTAAGATCGAACAACCGCTGCAACGCGTTCCGGTAGACATCCATCCCCGCCGCCCGCGAAGCGAGCAAACCTGGCAGGAAGCTAGTGACGATCGCCGCCGGAAGAAACGAGGCCAGTTCTGAAAGTCGCACCGCGGCTGCGTAGGTTCCTGCCGCCGCCTCGCCGCCCATTTGGCGGAGCATCACAACGTCAACCCGCAGATACAGCACCACGGTGATCCCAGAGACCAGCAAGGGCCACGAGTCGGTCCACAATCGCCTCATCGCATCGGTCGAGACAACCCCAGCCGTCCGCGGACGGCCGGCAACGCCCGCAATCCGGTTGAGCAGCAGGGCCGCGACAACCGCCTCGGCGACCGCGACGATCGCGAACGCGATCAATGGTGCGTCATAAATTACGAGAAAAATTCGTCCGACGGCGCCAAGCAGCAGCGCGACCACCTTGACCCGGGTGGCTAGGCGGGCCTGCAAACGCGCGTGAAGCCACAGATCGGCTACGGCAAGGGCGGGCTGAAACAACAGGAGACCCAAGATAGCCAGTAGTCCGGACGCGACCGGGTCCGCCTCTCCCCACGCCGACCAGACCAGGGCTGCCGCATAGCAGAGTCCACCCGCCTTGAGACGCAGGCGCCACGCTGCCGCAAGCACGACTCCGGCTGCTTCGGGCTCACGAATTAACTCTCGTTTCACGAACGCTTCCACCCCGGCTTCGCTGATTGCCAAGCCGATAGCGACGAGGGCGAGCGCGTAATTCAGGGTGCCAAACTGGGCCGGACCCAAATAACGCGCGACGATGACTCCCACACCGAAGTTGAAGACCAGACGCACGAGTCGCTCCATTATCAACCATCCGAGGTTCTGCACCGCGTCCGGCGCCAACCCCGAGCGCCCAACCATGTCGCGTATGAAGGATGACAATTTAGCTCAGGTTGGGGGAGGGATCCGGTGGCGGTCAACGGCCTCCGCCGTAAAATTTATTCAATCCTCGCCAACTGCTGAGAGGGTCGTGTTCGGACCAAGGCGGCACGACGCATCCCTTTCCGGGTCACGGAAAAAACTTCCGTCCGTTGCTGACCCGCCCCTACATGTTGCTTCGTCCCGCATGAAACTCTCCGTCGTCATCCCCTGCTACAACGAAGCGAAAACGATTCGCCTGATCGTCGATCGGGTCCGCGCGGCACCCGTCGCCGACAAGGAAATCATCATCGTCGACGACTGCTCCCGCGATGGGACACGGGATATTCTCCGCACCCAGATTGCCCCGTTGGTCGACAAAATCATTTATCACGACGTCAATCAGGGCAAAGGCGCCGCCCTCCGCTCCGGCTTTCAAGCCGCCACCGGCGACGCCGTCATCATCCAGGACGCCGACCTCGAATATGACCCCCAGGAATACCCCAACCTGCTCAAGCCCATCATCGACGGCCGAGCCGATGTCGTCTTTGGCTCCCGCTTTCAAGGCGGCCAACCGCACCGGGTCGTCTATTTCTGGCACATGGTCGGCAACAAGCTGCTGACGCTGCTCTCAAACATGGCGACCAATCTCAACCTGACCGATATGGAAACCTGCTATAAAGTTTTCCGGCGCGAGATCATTCAGAAGATAAAAATCGAGGAGAACCGCTTCGGATTTGAACCGGAGATCACCGCCAAAATCTCCAAACTGGACATCGCGATCTATGAGGTCGGTATCAGCTACTACGGTCGGACCTACGCGGAGGGAAAAAAGATCGGCTGGCGTGACGGCTTCCGCGCGTTGTGGGCAATTTTCAAATACAACTTCCTGCGCTGATGCGGTCGCCCGGCGTGACGCCCACCCCGTTAGTCGGTCGCCCCTGCTTCTCCGGTGTCAGCTGCACCACCCCGCTGCGCCCGTCCCCTTTCCCTGCCTCTGATGATCCTTCGAGCCCCGGAGGCTGATGCTCGTGCATAATTTGATTTCCTGGCTTTTGCTTGGACTCGGACTGTTCGGGCCGGGTTGGCTGTTGAACCGTGCGCTCGGAACCACAGCTGGAGCGCTCGGGGCATTCTTAGGATCGGCCGCGATCCTTTTCAATCTCGTGCTGGTGCTCGACGCGTTGGATATCCCCCTCACCCGTTTGAGCCTGCGCGCCGGCGTGAGCGCCCTCGCACGCGAGTACGGACTCGTCTTCGTCGGCCTGGGCCCCCTCGCGCTCGCCCGCCCATCCGTCGACCGCCGGGGCCGCCTGAAATTTCTGAACGCGTTCGCCCTCGTCGCCGCGCCGTCGTACGCGCGCAACGCCCTCCGCACCGGTAATCCCCTCTGGCCGCATCATTTCGGCGGACTCCTGTCAGGAAACGGGGTGCATGCCGTCTCTTGGAGTTCGGTTCATCCTGCTTTCGTCCGAGAATAGCATCAATGCGCACCAGCTCCCGCGTTATGCTTTTTTTCAGGCCCTTCTCGCCACCGAGCCCATTGTCCGAATGCCCGGATCGATCCTCTATGACTTGTACGCGCCGACGACGAGCAACGCAGTCCCGACAGTCGACTCGCCCGCGACGGGAGTTCATCCTCGATATGATGGAAACACCCAGCGGCTCCACGTTGGTCGCACGCCCACATTTTATCAGGCTTCGGGTCTTCAACACACCCTGCGTGTCCGATGATCGCTGACACCCTCGGCAGCGCCCTTCTGTTCCTCGTGCTTTCCACCGCAATGGGCTGGCCCCTGGCCGCCCGGCTGCGTTGTTCCGTCCCCGAGCAACTCATCGCCAGCACCGCGTTCTCCCTGCTCTTTATCTTTCTCTTTGCCTGGTCGGTTTACGTGTTCGATCTGCCCGTCGGCGTTTTGCGCGCACTGCCCGCCATCGCGGCAGTCGCATTGGCATTCAGCATTCCTTCACTCCGGCAGGCATGGGCGGACGCCGAATTCCGCGACCTTGTGATCACTCAGGGGTTGGTGACGAGTTGGTGTATCGGATGGCTTGCGCTGGTGCTGAGTTATTCCGGCGGTAATTGGGTGGGCGATTGGTTCGGTCATTGGCAGCGGGCGGTGTTTTTTCTCGAGCGGCTCTCACCTCACCTCCTCTTCAACGGCTTCGATCCGGTCACCTCGCGTCCGCCACTGGCCAATATTGTGGTGGGCGCGTTCATGTTCATCACCCGAAACGATTTTGCCCACTATCAGCTCGGCATGACGGTGGTGGGCAGTCTCACGTTCCTCCCGGCCGCGCTGCTGGCGCGGCGGTTTGGCTCAGTTCATTCCATCCGGGTACTCGCGCTCTTCCTGATGGTGAGCCCGCTTTTCGTTCAGAACGCCACGTTCGCCTGGACTAAACTGCCCGCGACGGTATTCACGCTCGCCGCGCTCTATTGGTTTCTCCGCGCCCACGATTCCGACGAACCAGCGCCAGCGAGACCATTGGTAGCCGCGAATCTGGGAGCCGCGATCCTCACCCACTACTCCGCGGCCCCGTACGCCCTCGTGCTCGTGGTCGCGTGGCTTGTTTTCGGATGGCACCGGCGAAGGGAAAGGCAATGGTGGCAAAACACCGCGGCGTCTGCCGGGATCGGCACTCTTATCCTCGCGCCGTGGTTCGCGTGGGCCCTCCTGACCTACGGAGGACGCGGAACGTTTCTCAACAACCCGAGTATCACCGACCAGGCGCCCACGGCGAGCGCGCAACTCTGGGCCATGGTGCTCAATCTTCGCGATACGATCGTGCCCCATTTTTTCCGTTGGATTGAACCGGGCTGGATCGCACAAGCGAGTCCGTGGGGCTGGTGGCGCGACTGGTTTTTCAATCTCTTTCAAACCAACCTATTCTTTGCTTTTGGCAGTGTCGCGTGGTTGGTGATTTTGATTCAGCTCTTCCGCGACCGCCGCGCGGTGAGCTCCACGCAGCGCCGCTTTTGGTCTGCGTTTATCATCTCGATCAGTCTTCTGGGCGTAGCGGTCCATGGCGGTCGTGGGGAGTGGGGACTGGCCCACATTTGCCTGCAACCTCTGGTGCTTCTGGGGCTCGCCTTCCTCGCCGCCGCGTGGGAATCGCTCGGGCGATCCTGGCGCTGGCTTCTGATGGGAGGAGCCGTCGTCGACTTCACGCTGGGGATTGCACTTCAGTTCAGCATCCAAGGGTTTCAGCTCGAGTACTGGTTGAGTCCGAACACGCCCCTCGTCGACGCCAGCACCCGCTATTCGCCGACCACGATGGTCAATATGAACGGGAAACAAGTGTTTCACTTCACGTTTCTCGGTGACCATTTCGGCGGCCGCCCCGGGATGATCCTGCTCCTCCTCGGAGCACTGGCCGCGCTTGCGCTCAGTCGGGTGGACCGACGCGGGAAAGACCTTCCGTTATGAGGCTAAACCTCGCGTACCAGCGCATTGAGCAACGAAGCGCACGGCAACATCGGACCGGGGAAACTCCCGGGCGGCGGCGATCCAACGCCGGGCAAAGACCGCGCGCGTGACGCTCATGTTCTACCGTACTTTCAACGTCGCCGTCATCGCCACTCTCAGCGCTGCGTTGGGCGCAATTGGATTCTGGATGCTTTTTTCCTATTTCGCGGGTTACGACGACGAGGGCTATATTCTCATCTCCGCCCGCGAGAACTGGGCACACGGCGGGCTGTATGACTCCGTCTACTCTCAATACGGACCCGCGTTCTACGTGCTCACTGATCTGGTGCAGCAGGTGATGGGAACCCACTTGAGTCATACAACAGCCCGCTTCCTGACGCTGGGGCTCTGGCTGGGAACCGCGCTGATCTGCGGCAGATTGGTGTGGCGGCAAAGCCGATCCACCTCGCTCACCGCATTCATCCTTGCGACCACGTTTCTCTATCTGCACTTCACGCCGGACGAGGCGTTTCATCCCGGGACCCTTCTCATCTTTCTCCTCGCTGGCTCGATGTATGCACTGGGTTGGTGGGCAGATTCAGATTCGTGGCATCGGGCGGCCATGATGGTCGGGGCGATCGGGGCTTTTCTGACTTTGATAAAGATTAACGTCGGTGTGTTCTACCTGATCGCACTCGGCTCCTGGGGACTGCTCCACGCCTCAGCCACCTGGCTGCGACGGACCGCGGTATTCGCGGTTCCACTCCTCTTGTTCCTGGCCGGGGCGGCCCTGATGCAAAGCCGTTGGGATGAAAGCTGGGTGGGCATTTACCTGTTCGTCTTCGGAGTGGGTGCGATCACGGTCGTGGCTACGATTCAAGGCGAGGCCCTCATTCGCGCACGCGATCTCGGCTGGCTGGTGGCGGCAGCCAGTGCCGTTACGCTGGCGGTACTGTGGGTGACACTGCAGCGCGGCACGACACCGCTGGGTTTGCTGGAAGGCATTCTGCTCGAGCCCCTGCGGCATTCGTCCAGCTATTCCTATGCGGTCGACTGGCGACCGGGCACCGTATTTGCGGCGATCAGCTCACTTTTGCTTGCAGCGATGGTTCAATGGCTCGCGCGACGCCCATCGCCCGAAGCCGCTGACAAACTCATCGTGGGTCTTCGCATTGCCCAGTTTGTGGCGCTGCTCGTGGCGTTCGTGCTGCTGATGCATGCGCGGGTGATTGGCGCGGTTTTCAGCTATATTGTGCCGTTCCTCTGGACCTGGGTGATCCCCCTCCGCCGGATCGAGTCATCCCCGAGCTCGGACCGATTGCGAGGACTGTTGGCGCTCATGGTATTGCTCCAGTTCCTACAGGCGTTTCCGATTGGCGGCATTCAGGAGGTGTGGGGGACGTTTCTCTTTGTGCCGCTGGTCGGACTCGGATTACACGACGTGCGCCGCTGGCTTGCCGCCGGCGAGTGGGGCGCTTTCTGGCAGCGTCCCGCGGTCGGCTGGATCGGAGTGGTCGCTTTGCTGGGCATCGTCGCCGCCAAGACCACCGCAACGGCGCTGGACGGACAGCGTAACTATAGCGAGCGGGCGGCGCTGGCCCTGCCGGGGACCGAGTTGCTCCATTTGCCGGAGGCGCAGCGTACCGCGTATCGGATTCTCGCGCTCAACGCCGCCGTGCACTCGGACATGCTTTTTTCGCTACCGGGGATGTTTAGCTTTAATCTTTGGACCGGATTGCCGACCCCGACCCGGAAGAATACCACTGTTTGGTTCACCCTGCTCAACGCGGGTGAACAGAAGGAAATAATTGCGGCCCTCGAAGCAGCGGAGAACGCGTGCATCATCGTGGAGGAACGCCTGGTGGATTTAACGCATCAGATCAACGTGCCGATACAGGGCGTCTTGCGGGACTATATCTTCAGTCATTTCGCCCCGGTGTTTCGCCTGGATGGCTTCGCCTTCATGATCCGAAAAGGGCGCGCGGTTTCGCCGCTGGGGATCGCCGCGCTCAAACCCTTGAATGAGACGGATGGAAACGGCTACGACACCGAGCTCGCCTTTCAAATCGCGAGCACCGTGCCCATCGGTTCGATTGAAGCGCGCGATCTCGACGCGCCGCCGAACCGGAATGTCGGCGGCCGCAGCCTGAATGGGTCGATGAGCGTCACCGCCATTGATCGATCAGGGCGCGCGCGATCGGCGACGACCGTCTCCAGTTTTCCGGTACCCATGTCCGGCCTCGCAGCTGTTTCCCTGCGGTTTAAGCAGAGCGTAAATCCTGCGGCCAATCCGGTCTTCTATGTCCGAAGTCCGGATGGCACCGTAATTGCCGAGGTCAGAACGTCCAACTGACCATGCGGCCGTCAAGCGACTCTCCATTTCTCCGATCTTCGTTCATCCCAGGATGGCAGCGCGCACTGCTCCTGGTGGCGAGCGGCATGGGGGTCGCGGCCTGCCTCTGGGCGGCGTGGTGCGAGTTTCCGGTCTATGCGTGGAACGACCTGCGGCTGGCGCCCGCCTTCGCACTGCGCCATGGCATTGATCCGTATCCGCCGTTGGGCGGCGGTCCGCTGTCCACCTGGATTTACGGCCCGGTGGGGATCTTAGTAAACCTGCCCGCCACCTTTGCGCCGACTGCACTCGCGGCGCTGCACAGTGCCTCGCTGATCAATGCTGCGATCGTCATCGGGCCGTTGGCACTGATCTTCTTCGCTTCGTCCGAACTGCGCGCGCGCGGCCTGGCGTTTCCGTTGCTCGCGCTGCTCGTTGCGATTCTCTTCATCCCTCGGCCGAACCTTGTCCTCCAAGTCGCCGATCATGCGGCGATCGCTGGCGGCCTGCTGGCCTCGTGGTTGCTCGCACGGCCGCGCTTTCCGTCCGGCCTCACCCTTGCAGCGGCCGCCGCACTCACCGCCCTCGCGGTGTGGTCCAAGCAGATCGCTTTGTTTCTCGTTATCGGCCATGTGATTTATCTATTGATGGCGTGCGGGAAGGCGACCGCGTTACGGTATGTCGCCTGGGTGGCACTCTTCGGTTTCGCTGCCTTGGGCGTATTCGTGGCGGCGTTCGGCTTTGCAAATCTCTGGTTCAATCTCGTGGAGATTCCGGGCACGTTACCGTGGGCGGAGTTCAAGCCGCGGTTGATGCACCGTCCCGCGGCACTCGTCGCACAAATCCTGATACCAGCGCTGGGTTTATGGGCGCTCTGGCAACGCGGACTCTGGCCGGACCGCGAGAAAGAAAGTGGCCGCTTTTTCCAGGTCGCGACGCTCGCGGCCGCAGTCATGTTGCCCATCGGACTTATTGGGTTCTTCAAAATTGGCGGTGACACCAATCTTCTGCACTCGTGGGATTACCTGCTGCCCGCCGGCCTTCTTCTGCTGTTCGCGCAGGATCACGGATCACGGACTGCGCTGCGCGTCACGCTCGTCGTGGTCGCCGGCCTTCTGCTTCGACGGGAAGATCTTTTTCGGATCCACCCGCGACCACTGACCGGACAATACGCTGCGGCGGAGGCGCTCTTCGCCACGCAACCGGGAAAGCTTTGGTTTCCACAAAACCCGGTGCTTACCTTTTATGCTGATGGTCGCCTGTGGCATACGGAAGACGGCGTGGCGACGCGGTATCTGGCGAATCACGGCATCCGCGAATCGGATTTCCGGCGTCACTTGCCGCCCGATTTTCACGCCGTCGTGTATCCGTCATTCGTGACCCATCCCTTGGTCATGGCGCTACTGCCCGATTTCAATCCAGCGATCCGCCTTCCCTACTGGGTCATGTACACCCGTTCCACTCCGGCACCGACACAAGCTACGCCAGCGGTTCCGCAACCTTAGAAACGACATTGCTTGCGCCGCACGCTGCGGCTCTCCTTCGCACCGTGGGCCTCCCCGCCGTCACCATCGTTACTCCGATCTTCAATGAACAAGCCGTGCTGCCTGAGCTTTGTCAGCGGCTCACGCGCCTGTTCGACGCGCACCAGGAGGTGAACTGGCGCGTCGTGCTCGTCAATGACGGCAGCCGCGACCGTTCGGCGGAGATTGTCCGGGCGTATGCGGCGGCGGATGGACGTTTCGAACTGCTCGAGCTTTCGCGGAATTTCGGTTTCCAGAGCGCTTTGACCGCCGGGCTCGCGCACACGGGCGAGGCGGATGCGGTAGTGACCATGGATGCCGATTTGCAGGATCCTCCCGAGGTGATCCCCGACTTGGTAAAGGCATGGCGCGACGGCGCCGATGTGGTGCGCGCTGTCCGCCGCTCCCGGGCCGAGCGCGGGCCGCGCCGCGTCGCTCTCGATTGTTTCCACACGATCTACGGACGGTTGATCGACTTTCCGGTCGAACCCAATACCGGCACCTTCGGCCTGCTGAGCCGCGCCGCGGTTACTGCTTTCAATGGCCTGCCGGAACGAAACCGTTTTTTCCCGGGACTGCGCGCCTGGCTGGGATTCACCACGGCGGACGTACTTTACGATCGGCAAGAACGGGGCGCGGGCGAACCGCAACAAACCTTTCGCCGGCTGGTCCGCTATGCCCTCGATGGGATCTTCAGTTTCTCCCATTTGCCGCTCCGGTTGCTCACCTATGTGGGCCTGACCATTGCGAGTATCGGTTTCGCGGCCGGGGCTTTCTTTGCGGCGCGACGAATTCTGGGGATCGAGATCGCCCCGACCGGTTTCACGACCCTTGCCATTCTCTCGCTCTTTATCGGCGGCGTGCAGCTCATCGGCATCGGCATTCTGGGCGAATACCTCGGGCGCATCTACGACGAAGTGAAGCGGCGACCAAACTATATTGTAAAATCGCCGGATGTCTCCCGGGTGGCGGCACCGGCTTCCACGCGTGATTGAGCGTCCCCCGCGGTCTGCCCTGCCGTGGGCGGGAACGGCCGCCATCGGGCTGACCACGGCCCTGCTGCTCTACGCTGCCTATGGCGTGATGTTCAGTGTCTTCATGTTTTACGACGATGAGGGCTATGTCCTCACCTCGTATCGCGCATTCATCGAACACGGGGCGCTCTACGATAAAGTCTATACCCAGTACGGGCCGTTCCCGTTTGCGTTGTATCAATTTCTGAACCTCGCCGGATTTCCGCTCACGCACACGGCGGGCCGCTTTCTCACCCTGGCAATCTGGGCCGGGGCGGCTCTCGGTTGTGCCGCGCTGGTGGGTAAGGCCACGCGCAGTCTCGCACTGCAACTCGCGGTGCTGGCCGCGGCGTTTGTCTATCTCTGGGTGCTGGCGAGCGAACCCTCGCACCCGGGCGGACTGATTGTCGCCCTCACCGTCGGGCTGGCGGTCACCGGGTATCACTGGGTAACCGAAAACAGGATACGAGCCTGGGCCGTCGGCGTCGGGATCGTAACCGCGCTCCTGGTCCTCACCAAGATCAACATCGGGGCCTTCGTCGCGTGCGCGGCCATCGCCTGGTGGGCCTTGCATCACACCGATTCACGCGTGGTTCGCCTCGCGCGCTGGATACTTCCGCTGGCCGCAATCACACTGCCGCTGGGGCTGATGCGCCCTCTGCTCGGCGTTCCCTGGGTTCAGAATTTCGCCGTAATTTTTGCCTGTTCCGCCATCGCAGTGATTGCAACCATCGCCCGCACCGCCGCTCCCCGGACGGGCTGGGCGGACGCGGTTGCGGCCCTCGCGGCGGGCTTTGGAACAGCGCTCGTCGTGCTGGGAGTCGTCATGGTGCGGGGCACCACCTTGAGTGATTTGCTCGATGGAATCCTGCTCGCCCCCCTGCGCCATCCGGTGTCGTTCAGCCTGCGCTATCTCTGGCCCTCGGGGATCATGGCGGTGGCATTTTTGTCGCTCACATTCGCGCTGGCAGCTCGCGTCTGGCATCGCCGCGAACCGCTGTTGGTCGACACCCTGATCGCGGGATTTCGCCTGGTCGCGGCCGGAGCCCTCGCGTGGAACCTCGCGCGGTATCCCATGGTGAGTCCGGACTATCTGACGTTTGCCTGGGCGCTGCCGTGCCTTTGGCTGTTTCTGTGGCCTCTCGAGGCGGGAAACGTGGCGCACCTCCCCGCTCGCGCGTGGTTGGGCTTACTGCTGCTTGGACAATGCCTGCATGTGTTTCCAGTTCCGGGCAGCCAGATCGCATGGGGAACGCTGCTCGCACTGCCGCTGGCGGCGATGGGCGGTTGGGAGGCCGCGGTCTGGCTGAGCCAACGCCTCCGACCCTCGGCCTCGACCTCCACGTTGCCAGCAAGGAAAACGACCGCGAAGCAGCGTGACCTCTCCGTGGGTGCGCTCGTCGGAAAAATCGGACTGATCGTTTTTGCGGGAGTGATGGCGTGGAAATTCACGGCCATCGCCGCGCGTTATCACGACGACGAGGACCTAAGACTGCCAGGCGCGGAATCGCTGCGACTGCCGGCGCCTTTCACGGCCACCCTGCGCACGCTTGTCGTCAATGCGGCCGCCCATGCCGACGTGCTGTTCTCGTTTCCCGGGATGTTCAGTTTTAATCTCTGGAGCGGCGTTCCCACTCCGACCCTCACGAACGTGACGCATTGGTTTTCGCTGCTCACCGAGGTCCAACAGAACGAAATCATTCGCGCGCTCGACGCCCAGCCCCGTGCCGTCGTGATCGTTCATCGGGAGCATATCCGGTTTCTCACGACACGGGGTCTGACGCCACGCGGGCCATTGCGGGACTATATTGATCAACGCTTCGAGGTCGCCTTTACCGTTGATGACTATGAATTCCGGGTGCGGAGAGGGCTGAGCATTACACCCTTTATGCTCGGTGAGATCCTCACCCGGGCAACCGATGCCGCGGCCTCCCCGGAGGCAAGCGTCACGCCCAACACCTTGCTGCAAATCCCAGTGCTGCTGCCGCCGACTAGTGTAATCTCCCGCGTGGAGATCGTGAGCGGCGAAGGAGTGGAGTCGCTGATGTTGCGACTCGACGCCACCAACACGCGGGTCGAAGTCACGCCGCTAACGATTCGCGGTGCGACCGCCGGAGCGCCCGCCGGCCGGACCTGGCCCTTCGCGATCGAGCAACCAGCGCTGATTTCGCTCTACTATGAGCGCGGCGAAACGCCCGCGCCGTTCTCAGGCGCCGTGATCGTTCTGCGCAATGTCGAAGGCAACATCATCACGACGGGGCGGCTGCAGAAGTAACGCAAAACGCGCTCGCTCCTGCGCGCCCGTTTCGAACGGGACCTGCCAAGTCCGCCGAATTGCGACGTGGCCTTCGGCAAGCGAGGCGACCTCAACCCCGTCGCCGCGCGACGAGCAGTAAACTCACCCCAAACGGATACGGCATCCGGCTCCGCGCCATCCCCACAAACGTCGCGCGTAGAAAACGATTCAGCCAGGGCGATGGAATTTTGTCCTCACTGCGGACTGCGGCACCGTTTGCACTCGTCGTGACCGGTGCGGGTCCGCGGAACGCCCGCCATTTCCGCACGCACCAAACCGCGGGATACACGAGTACATTGGTATAATTGACATGCACCACGTCCCAGTCGGCCGCGGGAAAAAGCGCGTGAAGCTGCGTCCGGTTATAGCGTCGAAAATGATGGAGGGCGACATCCCAGTCACTCCACAGCGCCATGCTGGCCGGCACCGTCACAACTGCGAGCCCACCCGGTTTCAGCAGGCGATGAAATCCCTGCACCACCGCCGCATCATCCGGCACGTGTTCCAATACATCCAGCGCGGTGACATACTCCAACGCACCATCGGGTAACGGCACGCGATCGCCCGCGAGGCTCAGAATCTGTTCCGCTCGAAAACGCGTGCGCAGAATTCGAAGCGCCTCCTCATGATCATCCAGAACCATGACGTGGCACCGCGCCTGCATTTCTTCGGCAAAGCGTCCCGTGCCCGCACCGCAATCGAGCAGCACATCCGTCGGCGACGGCGGTCGTAACCGCTCGATCCATTCGCGCACAAACTCGCGCTTGCCGGCATAGTACCAATGCTCCGCTTCGAGGGCGGCAATGTTGGCGTATTCGGCGGCGTCCATGCGGTCTGAGAACCCTTGTGTGTCGGCTCCTTCGCCAAATTCAAGCTCCGGGTCACACGGTGATGGTGCCGTGGACACCTCACCTGCTTTGCGTTCGTGAGCCTCAGCCGCCTGTCGAACCGAAGCTTCACGCGTTCGATTTCAGCGCGACGTTGTTTCGCGGCGCGGAGTTGTTCAACGTCGCCGGGTGCTTCGCCCCGCTCACCGCTTTTCCAGTTCATTTCTCGGGGCGCTTGGCGTGCTGCTGGCGCTGTTACACGCGATTCTGGCGGTGACGGCGACAGCGGACAAAAGCATGACCGCCGACGAGATCGCTCATCTCACGGCGGGGCACGCCTACAACGTCCGCGGTGATTTCCGGCTGCAGCCGGAGAATGGGAATCTGCCGCAACGACTGGCAGCGCTGCCGTTGACGTTGAGTGCGGTGCCGTTGCCGCCGGCCACCGATGAGAGCTGGAAAACCGCCGACATCTGGGTGTACGGGAACACGTTTTTCTATGAACAAGGACTGTCCGCGGCGGAGAAACTATTTCTCGGTCGTGCAATGATCGCGCTGGTCAGCGCGGCCTTGGTGCTCGTCGTGTTCTTCTGGTCCCGCGCCCTGTTTGGCTGGAATGGGGCGTTTATTTCCGGCGGGCTGATGGTCTTTTGTCCGGCGTTCCTGGCGCATGGGGCGCTGGCGACCTCCGATGTGGTAATGACGTTCTGCTTCATTGCCGCTGTGGGCAGTTGGTGGTGTCACTTGCGGCGACCGGGGCCGCTTTGGGCGACGTTGAGCGCGGTGATGCTGGGAATTTCGATGGTGGCCAAATTCTCCGCGGTCCTGCTGCCGCCGATGCTGATGCTGATCGGAGCCATGTGGATCTGGTCGGAGTCGACGCGAGCCGGCTGGCGAGGCCCGCTGCTCCGCGTCGGACGCAGCCTCGGCGTCCACGCCATCGTGAGCGTGGCCATCATCTGGTTATTCTTCGGCTTTCGTTTCAGCGCCTTCGCCTCGGAATTCGCCGACGGCGCCGGATTTAACCATGGCTGGGGCTTTGTTCTCAATGGAATCGGCTTCCCCGCCAAAGTCATCTATTGGCTCCGCGAATGGCGGGTCCTGCCGGAAGCGTGGCTCTACGGACTCTCCTTCGTCCTGCAATTTTCGCGCGCGCGCGGTGCGTTCATGAGTGGCGAGTACAGCGTTACGGGCTGGGTTTCGTTTTTCCCGTGGGCCTTTCTCATCAAAACCACCCTGCCCTTTCTCCTCCTCCTGCTCGGCCTCACGATCTCCGCCATCCGCACGCGACGCCCAATCGGAACGCGACTGCGGGAGGATCTGCTCCCGTTCACTCCGCTCCTGGTGTTGTTTATTGTCTATTGGATCACGTCCCTTGCCAGCCATCTCAATATCGGCCACCGCCATATCCTGCCGACCTATCCGGTGTTGTTCATTGCGGCCGGCTGGGCCGGGCGCTGGGTGAGTTTCCGGACGCCGCTCGCCGCTGCCGGAGTCTTGATCCTGAGCGGCTGGCATGTCGTGGAATCAACCGTCATCCGACCGCACTATCTCGCCTACTTCAATCAAGTGGTCGGAGGGCCGGCCAACGGCTGGCGGCACTTGGTGGACAGCTCGCTCGACTGGGGGCAAGACCTACCTGGGCTGAAACAATGGCTCGATACGAATGCTCCAGGCGAGAAAGTCTTTCTCAGCTATTTCGGAACCGGAAGCCCGGCATACGAGGGACTCACCATCACCGCGCTGCCGACCCTCCCGGAAGTGGGGCCACCGCGGCCGTGGCATGCTTTTACGCCCGGCATTTATGCGATCAGTGCGACGATGCTCCAGCATGTATATAGTCGAGTGCGCGGAGATTGGACCGCCGAGCTGGAAAAAGAGTACCAGCAAGTTCGCGGCCTCGAGCCAGCCTTTATCGCCTATCGCGACGATCCGGCGCGCCGGGCACTTTTGTTGGAGGAAATGCCGGCCGGGCGCTGGCGGACGGCCTGGGTGCGATTCGAGACGCTGCGGTTCGCGCGCCTGTGTCACTACTTGCGTGTCCGTCGTCCAGACGCGGCCATCGGCCATTCCATCCATGTTTATCGCCTCAGCGCTGCGGAAATCGAGGCGGCGGTCGGAGGGTCCGCCACGCAGTGGCATGATGCGATCGAAGCCGCCATCACCCGGCGCAGCCCCGTCAATGCCCCGGTGAAGTGACCGGGCTGGCTTCGTCGATGGTCAGCAACCGGCTGATCTGAATCCAGCGCGCACCGAAGCGTTTTCGCGCCAGGGGCTCGAGCTGAAACGTGTCGGGCAGTACATCATCGGGATCGACGCCGACGTCCCCGGCGGCCGACGTTGGCCGCAGCACCTGCATGACGAGCACCTCGGGAAACGTGCCCTGCTGCAAGTGCCACATGATTTGTGATCCGCGGGTTCGCGCAGCAGCCGTATTTACAGCGGGGATGCGGTGGAGCAGAAAAGGCATGGTGGCCTTGTTGGTAATCACCAGGGGAGGACGGGCACCGGTGGAGGCCTGTTGCAGCTCCCACTCGATTTCGTGCATCACCAGATTGTGTTGGGTATAGAGCCGCCGGGCATAAGCGGGCGCGCCGATGACGAGCATCCACACCACGAGAACCGCGGATGCGAGCCGCACCCCGGGCACGCGACGACGCTCCAGCGAGTGCGCGGTCCAACCAACCAGCACTGCGAGCATTAAATAGAACGGGAGCGCAAACCGGGCGGTAACGAAGTCATCGAGCCGGCTCCAATAATAAAACATCAGGATCCCGAGATTCGCCGCGATGGTGAGGCCAAACGCGGCCGTGACGAGAAGCCCGGGCGAAAGGGCCTCCGCGGAAGGTCCCGAGCGCCAACGCTGAATAAGCCGGACCATCACCCATATAATGGCGCCGATCCCGAGGAGGCTCAAACCGAGCGAGCTCGGCTGCACCGGGGTAATACTAAAAAAGAAACTCTGTGCGCCCTCCAAGTTACCCGCGAGATACTGCCAGCCGAATCGGGCCGACTCCCCTTCCCGGAGCTGCCAGAGAATGGGCTTGGAACCGACGAACCGGTCGTGCCAGGCATACGGCACGAGCAGGAGCGGCGCGATTAAGGCGGGCCAGGGCAAAAGGATCCGCTCCGCCTTCAACCAGCCCACCACAATGATCCACGCCACCGGAAGAACAAATATAACGGATTCATAGCGGCACTGCGCCAGCAGTACTGCTCCAAAGATCAACAACGCCAGCCGATCTGAATCAGGCGCGCGTAAATATAAAACGGCACAAACCATCACGACGGCGATCATCGCGAGGTTGTGCAGCTCCATGCTGGCACCGGTGGCGTTCTGGCCAAACACCGGCAACGTGGCGAGCAGCGCGACGCTGAGCATCACCGCGGCCACGCGACGCGTCATGGCATGCACCAGCCACGCCACGGCGCCCAGGGTCAAACCGGTCAGTGCACCGTTCAGAATATAGACATTCTGCAGGCGGAAGCCGGTGAGATCGTGCAACAGCGAGAGGAGAAACGTGAAAAAATAGGGCCGCTTATCGAGGAATGTATCGATCGCCAGCCAGGTGCCGGCGAAGTCGTAAGCGCGCATCGGAGTGGCGACCTCTTTAGTCGCGTGCATGTGCCAGGCCGTGCCCTGCAGCACGTATTCGTCAAACAGCACCTTGTGCGCAAACGAGTCGGACCAAAGCGCAAAGCCCGTTCCGGCGATGACGGCCGCTCCGATCCAACCGGCGTTCCTCAGCCCGGACACCATGCCAGTCCACTGCGGCCGGGCCACGCGGAGCGCAAAGATTACGAAAGCGGCAAACACCCCGAGGATGTAATAATAGCCGCCGTGAATGATCAAACGCTCGATCATTGGCGGAGGGACCAGCACAAACCCGGTCAAAAAGGCCGCCAAACCTATCACCCCGAAGCTCAACAGCCGGACCGGCAAATTCCGGGAACCAGGCAGAGGACTTAGCTGCAAGATCATGCGCAGACGTCCATCAGGGCAGCTGCTTCATATACGACTGCAGAAAAAGCTGTCGCGCCTCTTCAATTTCAGCGCGACTTTTCCGCACCTCAACGAGTGCCACCGGCGAGCGCGGGATTGTTTCGTTCTCATGGATGATCGCCGTGACCCGGCTGATGCGCGAAATCGTCAACAACTGCAGCCGCTGTTCGATCACGGGCTCAAGGACAAATTCCGGACCGAGATCATCGCCTTCTCGCAGCGTTTTCGCCCCGGTATCAGGGTCGATGGTTAGCCGCTGAAAAACATACACGTTCGAGAATGTCCGGTTGCGCAAATGGAACGTAATGTCCTCGCGTCGTTTCACCGCCGCCACGGTCGGGGTCGCCGACACGCGATGCGCGATCCAAAGCGGGGAATCGTTGTCGATCATCAGATAATCGGACTGCGGCTGCACCTTGATAAACTCGCGCCGCCAGGCGGTCTCCCGGCCTGGCAGATATTCCTGACTATACGCATGGGCGGCCATGGAAGGGACGCTGCGGGCCAACAGGCCCACCACCGCCACCACGAGGAGCGATCGGATGACGGCAGGCCTGGCGAACTGCGGGAGAACCGCGACGACGGCCAACACCATGCCAAGATGGGTGGGCAAACTGAGCCGGCGGATGACCGGGTCGTCGAACTTCCCCCAGAAGTAAAACATCATGAGCGCAAATTGCGCGGCGAATCCAAAGGCGAAAAGGGTCATGGCCACGTTGATCGGAGGCTCGATTGAAAGCTTTGGGATCCGCTTGATGACGAGCAGCAGGAAAAACGGGACTGCGATCACCCCCAAGGCCGAAAGCACGATGGAGTTGGGTTGATCCGAGGCGGGGGCGAAGAAGAACTTCAGCGCATGCACCAAATTTTCGGGCACATAGTCGAGCGCGAACGGTTTCGAGTAGCCCGGCTTGCTGGCCATTTCCCAGGAGGAGGCGCGAATATCGAAGATGCGTTGATGCAGCGGATAGTGCACCATGAGGAGGGGCGCAAAGATGACCGGCCAAGGAAGCGTCGCCTTACCTTCACGAGCCCACACCCAGAGGACCGTGAGCGCCAGGGGAAGGAGGAAAATGCAGGACTCGTAGCGCACTTGTGCCATGAGCAAGCCGGAGAAGCACAGTGCGGTAAGTGTATAGCCATCGCGCTTCTCCACATACCGAGCCGCGAGCAGGAGCGTGGTCAGGATCATGACCAAATTGAGCAATTCGAATCCGGCCCCGGTGCTATTATGACCCAGCAACGGCAAACCGGTGAACAGCACCACCGCAATCCAACCCGCCGCACGGCCGGCGACCATCCGGCCGACAGCGGAGACAAGCCCGAGAAAGACAAAGGTGAGGGCGGAATTTAGAACGAACGGATTCTCCGGGCGGTATCCGGTCAGATCATGGATGAGCGAAACCAGGAAAGGGAAAAACAACGGCCGTTTGTCGACAATCCCGTCGACGATCACGAACGCTCCTTGAATATCGTTACCGCGCACGGGCGTGAGCACCGTTTTGTCGAAATGCATGCTCATCGACGTGCCAAGCAGCATCAACTCGTCCATCACGATCTTGAATCCGAACCTCTCGTGCGCGAGCAGGATGCAACCGCCAACCACGACAATGGCGACCGATACCCAGTCGAAGGTTGAGACCCGCATCGCGCGCAGGTCCGGGGCAAAGCTACGCCAGAGCGACCACAGCCAGAGGGCAAACGCGACCAGCACGAACCAGAAACCAGCCCGGGAAACCACGGTGATGGCGAGGTGGTCCGGCACCGAAACGAATGCCAGGACAATCGCAAGCAGCGCGGTAAGCGCGAGCAGCCAGCAACGGCGGTTGGAGGCGAAGCTGCGAATCACCCCGGGAAACATGGAAGGCAGGAAAATTTCAACGCGGAGAACGGCAAGCGACCTTGCTACACGCAGCTCCATTTTACTGGCGATAAAAAAACCGCCCACCGGAGTGGGCGGTTTGACCGCCTAAAGGCTCGACCGCGAGCGAATCAGGGTGCGTAAGTGATGGTTCGCGCACCGGCGACACCGGCGATTGTGAGGGTGATGCCCTGCGTGAAGTAAGCGGGATAGACCTCTCGTGCGACTGTTCCCAAGACCTTCACGTAGTTGGTGGCGCCGACCAGACTATCCGAAGCGGCATACGTGGCGCCGAATTCAAAGAAGTACTGGTCGGCCGCCGAGGCCAGTTGTCGGGCGTTGTTCAACACCGCCTTGTCCTGCGTGGAACTGCGGACCTTCTGGAAAGCCGGCAGTGCCAGCGTTGCCAGCAGGCCGATGATCACGACCACAATCATGATCTCCACGAGCGTAAACCCATGCGCGCGTTTCTGAGATGATGGCATTATTTCGGTTCCTTGTTTCCAGAGTACGAACTTTTCACAGGAAGGTTTTGACCTTGATGCCCTAGAGACGTCGGCGGGATCCCTATCCCAGCCGAATCAAACGGTATATTCGTCCTCAGGAAGGCTGTCCACGGTTGGAGCAGCCAGGGATTAACGTGGTTTTGATAAACTCAGGGCGCGTAGGTGATCGTGCGGGCGCTCGCCACGCCGCCAATGGTAATCGTGATACCTTGAGTATAAAAAGCGGGGTACGCCTCGTTCGCGACCGTGTTGAGTGCTTTGACGTAATTAGTCGCGCCGATGAGATTGGCGGTGCCGGCATAGGTCGCTCCATTCTCGAGATAATATTGATCGGCAGCGGCGGCCAGTTGTCGGGCGTTGTTCAAGACCGCCTTATCTTGCGAAGCAACGCGGACCTTCTGAAAAGCGGGAATCGCCATCGCAGCCAGCAGGCCGATGATGACGACGACGATCATGATTTCAACGAGGGTGAAACCCTTCTTGGAGGAATGTGAATTGTTCATAGTGAGACCTCGGACTTCGGACGGATAATACAGGATAATAAACGCTCAAATGCGAGCAGTGACCGGGACGATGGGTTGCACGCAGTCGCTTGCAACGGGAAATGTCCACATCCTGCTAAGAGTTAACCCCTAGGGTAAGTGCCTCATATCCACCGTATTTATTTCGCTGTTCGCGAACGCTTCGCGGGCGTCTTTTTCGCTATAGTAACGCGCGGCTGGGCCGACTCCGGTTTCGTTTTAGGCGCCGCCTTGGCCTTTGTCCTGGCGGTCGTCTTGAGGGCGTTCTTCACCGGCACTTTCCTGGCTGGAACCTTCCTGGCCCGGGCCTTGGCGGACGGGAGAAACGTTGCCATCGGCACCTCGGCGGCATCCCGCCACAAGCGCTCCAAACCATAGAGCTCGCGCTTCTCGGATAGGAAAAGATGCACCATGACTTCAAACGCGTCGATCACCAGCCAGCCACTTTCCTGCTTCGCCTCGATGCCGACGAGGTGAACCTGACCGGCATCGAGGGCCTTTTCGAGTTCCACGCGCAAGGCGCGGAGATGAGGCTCGGACGTTGCCGTCGCGAGCACGAGGTAGTCAGTGATCGACGACTGCTCCGAAACATCCAGGACAGTTAAATCACCGGCTTTCTTTTCGTCGAGCGCTCGACAGCACGTCTGTACGATTTTCAACACGTCGTTCTTCTTCGATCTCATTGGGTTCACGGTACAGGGAGTGTTCTTTGATGTAAATGATGGCCTTATGCGGGACAAAATAGTCGAGGGATAGATTCCGGCGGGTGCGCTCCCTTAGCTCGGTCGAACTGATCGCCAGCAGGTGCCCATCACAGCGGTGAAGGCGCAATCCCGGGATTTCGGCAGTGGGCCGAACGGGGTAACCCGGTCGCTCCAGAAAAATGAATTCAACGCTACGAGCGAGTTCGGCAATGTCTTTCCAGAGGTGAAGTTTCGGTAGCTGATCGCCGCCGATCACCCAGTACAAGTCATCGGCAGGGTACAGGGCGCGAAAATACCGGGCGGAATCGATGGTGTAACTCATCCCGCCGCGTTTCAGCTCGACATCGGACACTTCGAACCGGCGATCCCATTCGACCGCCAGCCGCAGCATGGCCAATCGATCCTCGGAGGAGGACTGCACGTCGTTTGGCTTCAGCGGAGCTTGCGCGGCCGGTACGAGAATGAGCCGGTCAAGCTGGTGCTGCTCGTAAGCATCTTGGGCGGCGAGCAGATGGCCGAAATGGACGGGATCAAAGCTCCCACCGAGAAATCCGATTTTCACCACCGGCACCGTGCCCACCCGCCGAAAAGCCGGCAAGGACCATTTGTCAGGTCGCCCATGCAGCCGGAGTGACGGGCTGGCATGGAGACGCCACGAACGAAAGGGGAGGCCGGTCTGAGCAAGGGCGCATCTCCGGGTTGTCGGTCTTCCAAGGTGGCATGGGCATCTTGCCCATGTCCGAGAAATTCCCCCATCCCACGGGCGGGCCTCCCGTGCCACTTCCAAAACACCTTCGCGGCTACCGCCAACCGGCAGATGCGCCCTGACGGCAAGGGTCGCGGACATTCTGCTCGATTTGCCCGTGGCCCCGATGGTAAAGATCGGGTCGATGGGTTGCCCGGGTGGCGGAATGGTAGACGCTTTCGACTTAAAATCGAATTTTCGAAAGGAAGTACCGGTTCGAGTCCGGTCCCGGGCACCACATCGATGGATCGAACGCCTGGCATGGCAACGCCGTCGGTGCCCCGCATGATGACAAGAGTCCCACTGGCGGGCGCCGGCTCAGAAACGATAGTTGGCGGTGAGGCCAAACTGCCGCGGATCGGCCCGCGTCTCATAACGCGTCGTGAGGTAATCCGGATCCTCATTCCCAAAGAAGAACACGCGTTTTTCGTAACGTTCGTCGAAGAGATTCCGGCCCCACAGCGTCACGCTCCAGGCTCCCCATGCGTATCCAACACTGCCGTTTGCAAGATCGAACGCGCGTCGTGCCTCATCGTGGTTGTTGGAGTCCAACTGTTCGGCACGCCCAACCCACTCCACCTGGCCAAACCAGCCCGACGCTGCGCGATACCGCGTCCCCAAGGTGTAGCCGTACGGAGGCGTATTTGCGAGCCGGCGACCACCGCCGGCGTTGCCATTCGTCAGGACAAATGTATCCAGGAACGAGTCCATGAGCCCCAGCGAACCGTGAATCGACCATTCGCGGGAAAGCGCATACGCCGCCGAGGCTTCAACTCCATTGACCTTGGCGCGTCGGGCGTTCGCCGTGAAAAAGCGATAACTGCCCCCGAATCCCGCCGAATCGCGCACCTGGGCGTCACGACGCTGCATTTGGAACGTCGTGAATTCACCCGAAAGGCGTTGATCCAGCCAATGTCCACGCACGCCCACCTCGTAGTTCCAAAGATACTCCGTATCATAGGTGAGCGGATCCGAAACCGGATTAATGCGAGCGTCCACATTGATACCGCCACCTTTGTAACCGCGGGTGATCGAGGCGAAAACCACGGCGCGATTCGTGAGCTCATGTTCCAGTGCCAATTTTCCGCCCCACAACGTATCATCAAAGGCCGGCCGGAACGAAACCTCCGGATCGAACGACCCCCGACTCGCGCGAAAACGCGTCCGCGTGCCACCTCCCTTGAGGTCGAGCAGTTCGGCGCGGAGCCCGAGCGTCAACCGCGTGCGCGCACTAAAATCATGCGCGATCTGACCAAACACCGCCACGTGCTTGGCATCATAACGGGTCTGCAGGCCCCGCACATTACCCGGATCCACATTGGTGTAATCGCTCGACTCTTCCGTATTCGAAAAGAAAGCACCCAGCGTCCAGCGATCGATCCAACCGAGCGCCGCACGGGTCAGGGCGGAGTCGAAGCGTAACTCCTGGCTGAATCCATCGCGATCGCGACGGACATCGCTAAAACCCTGATACGAATCCGCCGTCCAGTCATCATCGTAACTGTAGACCGAATCGACCCAGCTGGCACTGGTGACCGACGAGATTCGCACGCCGGCGAACCCCGTGTAGCGCCCACGCAGGCTGCCGGCGAACGAGCGTTGTTCATCGCGTCCGGGCTGGTCGCTGTACGTGATGCGGCCATTGTTATCCAACGCAAATTCATCGAAGCCGTTGTTTACATCGGAGTAAAGCAACGCGGCGTCCCACCGCCATGCCGGCGCAGGATTAAGCGTGAGACGAAGCCGCGCGCCCAGCTCATCGCGCGCATTCGTGGCGCGGTTCAGGGTGGCGTTGTGACGAAAGCCATCGCTCGTCGATTGCTGCACGGCAAGCCGTGCCATGAATTGCCCGGGTTTCGCCGCCCAAAGTGGACCGCCGATCGCGAATCCGCCGGAACGTAACGCATCTTCGCCCACCGTTGCTTCCACTTGACCAGTCCAAAAGGGCGTCGGCTCCTGCGTAACCAATCGCACCACGCCCCCTGCAGCATTGACGCCAAACGCCCCCGCTTGCGGTCCGCGCAGGACCTCAACCTGGCGGACATCAAACGTGCTTCCAAGCGTCCCAAGTCCCGTGAAATCGAGATCGTCCACGAGGAAACGCACCGTGGAATCCGGCGTCTCTCCTTCATAGTGCGAATTCTCGCCCATGCCGCGAATTTGGAAGTAGCGGGGCCGCGAGGTTCCACCGCTCCAAGTCAGGTTCGGAATCTGATCCGTCAAATCTCCGAAGTGCCGCACCGCGCCGGCGCGAAGCACCTGCTCGTCGAAGACAGTCACGCTCGCCGGGATCCGAGCCAGCGGCGATTCCCAAAGATCCGCTGTGACCCGCAATTCCTCCAAGGTAAGCGGAGGCGTGCCGGGCGAGCCGGTTCCCGTCGGCAAAGCCGTCGCGGCAACAGCCGTGGTTTGCGCGTGGGCGACGTGAGCCGCAGTGAGCGCGGTGAGTTGAAGGGCAATTCGTGTCAGGAGTTTCATGGTGGTGAGGCCCAACCCAAAACAGACTCCCGGCAGAAGGGGCGCCACGTCGCACCCCACGGCGCTCAACGCTGCGCCTGCTGTTTCCTTCGTCGGCATGATCCGTTCAGGTTCGAAGGGTCGAGCGGCCGAGCGCACCGCAATCTCAGTCCTCCGCGGAGGACACCCCTACAGGCAAGCCGCACACAATGCCTCTCGACCGCCGGAGCAAGCGGAATCTTTGGAAACCAACCGGGCCTGTTCGCCCGCGGGCTTTAAGGAAGATCGTAAACTTCGAGGAGCGTCATCCCCGGGACACCATTGCCGCTCTTTACCTGAACCGTGTAAGCACCGAACTCAACTGCGAGAACGAGGGCAGAATCACGGCTCGACTCATCCAAGAGCCGAAAAGCGCCGGCCCGATCGAATGCCGCGGTCATCTGCACGACCGCATCGGAGGACTGCACCCCGTCGCTGCCGCGACCCCAGCCTTCATTCGTTGCGATCAGGCGATCGCTCTGGAAAACGGCCATTCGAGCGTCCGTTAACGCCCCGCTCACTCCGAAAGCTTCCAAGGTGGGCCCAATGGCCCGCACCAACACGTTGCGAGACTTACCTCCCGAAATTACAAAGCCGCTGATCAGGGAGTCATCCGCCGAGTTGATCCGCGCCAAGGTGGAAATATTAACAAGAGCAAGGTCCTTGGCGGCATCCGCTGAGCTGCTGAAAATATGCGTCAGCTTTGCGCCCTCGCCAGCTTTCATCCCGAGGAAACGACCCGCTACACTCGGACCGCCGTTATCATAAACCTCCAGGATTCCATACTGCTGACTTCCCGGCAGGACACCGCCGGAATAAGGCCCGCCTTTGCTCGACGGGTCCGAACTAAGGGCGGCGCCGTGTAATACAATGAGCGGAGCCCCGCCGCCCGTGGCATAATCCGAGTTGGTACCATCGTCGAAGGCCAGGCCGTGCATGTCGCCCGAGAGCATCACTACGTTGCGGATACGATTATCGCGGATAAAATCGGCGATCTCAATTCGCTCCGTGGCATGACCGGCCCACGAATCATCGCCGAGCGCTGCCGGCGCGATCCACGGATCCGATGACACCCACAAGACCAGCGGAAAACCGGAATCCCGGGCGTTAATCAGCTCCTGCTTGAACCAGGCTTTTTGCGCCGTGCCCAACCGGGTCTTCGAGGCGGACTCCTTCAGGGAAGTCGAGACGGACCCACTGCGCAGATCAGTCATAATGATGCGAACGCGGCCAATTGTGAAGGCCTGCCCAATCGTCCCGCCCGTGGGACCAATCGGATAATGCGGAACGCGTTCCCGATAGACCGCTCGGGCGGTATCGCGGCCGATTGCCGTGGTGTTGGTGTCGTTGCCGCAAAAATCATGATCATCCCACATATAGGCCACGGGCACCCCACGATAGAGCGCACCTTGGTTGGCATGACCCAAGACTTGATCATAGTTTACCCGATAATCATCCGCACTTGTGCTATTGGTATCACTATAGTGCAGATCACCGGTATTGATGAACAAAAGCGGACGCTCATTTAGGATCGCGTCATAGGCGCTCTGGTTGGCGTGTCGAAAATCTCCACAGGATCCAAAGGCGATCTTGAACGAACCGCGACCCAGGGGGAACGTGCGGAAGCGGCCCCGTGCTTCCGGCTCGCTTCGGAGCACACCGGCAACTTCGAAACCGTAATAATAATCCGTGTCGGGCTTAAGACCCTGAATGGAAAGTTTCACCGCGCCAGAACTGCCGGTGCCAGTGGTCACCGTGGACGAATACAAAGCCGGAGTAAGACCGGGATCGGTGCTTACCCGCAGACGCACCTTTACGCCCGGCGTATCAAGTCGCGCCGCCACCGTTCCACTGGTTGGAGATATATTACCACTCCACACCCCACCGATAAACGATGCGCCTCCTTGAGCCAAGGACATCACATACGTTGCAATAAACAATACGAGGATTTTTAAAGACATCGTCCGGGGGGTTCTCCCTAGGCAATCCGACAACGACTAACTCGCAAGTGAATTGTATCTTTTGAGGACGTGCCTGACTGTCAAATACCCGGATTTGACATGAGGGAAAACACCTACCTCCTTATCAGATCCTCTGTGACCTCGCGATTGTCGCACTTGTTTTACCTGCCCCCGCTTAAACCGGCGACCTCTTTCAGCCGTCAATGAGGTCGCACGGCTTAATGTCATCCAAATCACACGTTTCCATCCTCGACCTTCGCTGGCTACTACCGGCGCTGTGTCTCGCCGGCGTGGGCGTCGGGCGTGCCGAGATCGTTGTCACCGAACTCATGGCCGCAAATTCGGTCACGCTCGCCGACGAAGACGGCGCATTTTCTGATTGGATTGAGCTGTATAATCCGACGAACACCACGGTCAGTCTCGATGGGTGGTTTCTCACCGACTCCGCTTCCAACCGTACCAAATGGCGGTTTCCGGCGGCCTCGATCGCGCCCGGCGCGTATTTGATCGTTTTTGCCTCCAACAAAAATCGCCAGACGGCGGGCGCCACCCTGCACACGAATTTTGCGCTTAACACCGACGGTGAATATCTCGGATTGATCAAACCGGATGGCGTCACCGTCGCGTTTGAGTTTTCCCCTGAGTACCCGGCGCTCGAGGACGACACGTCCTACGGGATGGTTTTACGCAGTGATGGAACGTTTTCACCAAGAGGCGTCCTGCTGACGCCAACACCCGGCTTGATTAATACGGAACTCAAACCGGCGTCGCTGACCGATGCCGTGAGCGTCTCCCGGCCTGCCGGACCCTTTCGAGATGCGTTCCTTCTGAAGCTCTCCGGCGCTGGCGCCGGACAACAAATCCGGTATGTTGTCGCGCGAGGGCTCGGAACCGGAGCCGCACCCGAGCCGTCTGCGACGTCCACGCTCTACTCCAATCCGTTCCTCGTCGATGCCACGTCAATGGTACGCGCGGCGGTTTTCTCGGCCGCGGGGGATGCCCGCGGTCCGGTCACCACCTCCTATTATTCACGGATCGCGCCGGACCTCTCCGGATTTACCAGTCACCTCCCGGTCCTCGTGCTCGACAGCCAAGGCAGCGGCCCACTCTCCCGCGACAATATCGACCACCCTTCCTGGCTTTATTTATACCCGGCGCTCGGCAACGGCATCCCCGTATTCTCCAGTTCGCCGGAACTCAGCAGCCCCCTGACGTCAACCGTGCGGGGCTCCTCCTCCGCCGATTTCCCGAAAAAGGGCTATAATATCAAGTTTACGGATACCGCCGGAAAGAAAACCGTGCAGGCCCCACTCGATCTCGCCGCCCACGAACGCTGGGCGCTCGTGGCCCCATGGTCATTCGATCACACGTATATCAACAACTCGCTGGTCTATTCCCTTTCCAATCAGATTGGTCGCTGGGCCCCACGCACCCGCCTGGTCGAGGTCTTCTTCAATGCTTCGGGAGATGCGGTCGAAGCCTCCGATCACGCTGGCATCCATATTCTCACAGACCGGATCGAGATTGGCTCCGGGCGGGTCGCGATCAACTCACTCTCCCCGGAAGACAAGAGCGGAGACGCGGTGACCGGGGGCTATATTCTTAAAATCGACCCCATGGATCCGGACGACATTGGCTGGCAGACCAACGGCGGCTATCCAGGAGACGGAATTTCCTCAGTCATTCTCGTTGCGCCAAAAGCCGATGACGTCGCGCCGGCCCAGCTTGCTTATATCAAGAATTACGTCCAATCCATGGAGGACGCGCTCATCGCCGATCACTCTATCAATTTCGCTCAGCGGACCTATCTCGACTATATCGATCGCGACTCCTGGGTCGACCACCACATCCTCAGTATCTTCACGGCCAACCCGGATGCCCTGACGCGCAGTGCCTACTTTACCAAGGATCGCGGCCGCAGGCTCTCCGCCGGGCCGGTCTGGGATTTCGACCGGGCCTTGGGATCATTTTGGGACCCACGCTCATCGCGCTGGGATTTGTGGTTTGGTATCGACTCGCCCGATACGTGGCAGGCGGGCTGGTGGGGTATCATTGCCCAAGACCCCGAATTCATGCAGGACTGGATCGACCGTTGGTACGCGCTGCGGCGCAACGAGTTCTCCGAACAGAAACTCCAGGCGCTCATCACCACCCTCGCTACGAGTGTCGGATCCGAGGCGGCCGACCGGGATGCTCTACGCTGGCCCGATAATGCCAGCCCGCACGGGAGCTATGCGGCGCAGATCAATTACCTGAAAACGTGGGTCACCAAACGGGCGCAATGGATCGATCAACAATTCCTCACGCCTCCCACCGTCGTCTCAAGCTCCGGCGCCTCCCTCACGTTTACCGCCACACCCGGGACACAGATGGCTTATACAGTGGATGGCTCCGACCCCCGTTCCGCGGGAGGTGAGATCGCGCCCAACGCCACGCTGACGTCGGCTTCGCTCACGGTTTCAGCCTCGACCAACGTGCACATGCGCAGTTATCGCGCCGATCTTCGGGGCGTATTTCCCGGGAGTCCGTGGAGTGCCCCGGTCGGGGGCGAACTCTCTTCGCCACTTTCGCCGAAGTCGCGCCTCGTGAATATCTCAAGCCGCGCCGTGGTCGGAATGGGTGAAAATGCCCTGATCGCAGGCGTCGTCGTGGCCGATACCCGTGCCAAACATTATCTCGCTCGCGCCATTGGTCCCGGACTCGCTGCTTTTGGCGCATCGAACCTCCTGATGGACCCGCAATTGAGTATTTTCAGCACGAGCGGAACCGAACTCTTTCGCAACAATGGCTGGGGGGGCGCACCGAATGCAGCCCAGCTTCCGGCTCATTCCAAAGGAGTTGGGGCATTTCCCCTCGCTACGGGCAGCAAAGACTCCGTGATTTCCGATCGCGTCAGCGCGGGCGCCTACACCGTGCAGATTACCACGCCGACCGGCGTCGGGGGGATCGCGCTCGCCGAATTGTACGAACTTGATGACAAGGGTCGTACCATCAATCTCTCCAGTCGCGCAAGGGTTCAAACGGGTGACGGCGTGCTAATCGGAGGCTTCGTTGTCTCGGGCTCTGCCTACCAACGGATCCTCATCCGCGCAGTCGGCCCGACCCTCCAAGCCTTTGGGTTATCGACTGCGTTGCGCGATCCGATCCTCACGGTTTACTCCGGCTCGACCGTTCTCGCCAGTAACGACCGCTGGGAAGCTGGCAACAACAGCACCCATGTAGCGGTCGCCAGCAAAGTCGTGGGCGCCTTCGATCTCGCCCCCAACAGTGAAGATGCCGCGTTGCTCATCACGCTTCCTCCCGGAGCTTATACCGTCGAAGTGAAAGGAAAAGACGGCGAAGAAGGCGTGGCCCTTCTCGAAGTGTACGCTGTGCCGTAATTGGGCGGCTCGCATTGTGGACAGTGCTGACTACGCGGGAAGAGACGGGCGTAGGTCGGAAACGCTCAACATTTGCGGAAGAAATTCAGAACCTTCCATCGATCCGTTACCGCCTGAAAAAACCGTTTAATCCGACGCAGAAGTTGTCGGCGTTCAACTCAATCCAACGCTACGGGAGCGACCGACGCTAAAACTACGTTCGGCTTCCGCACGGTCGCCTTGAGTGGATAACGAAAGACTTCTCCTTCGTAATTTCGAAACACGATCTCGTCGTCGGTGATTGACTCGACATACTCCGGGTTGATCGGAACTTTTCCACCGCCCCCAGGCGCATCGATAACATACTGCGGCACAGCGTACCCGGTCGTGTGCCCGCGCAACGCCTTGATGATCTCGATGCCTTTCCTCACATCCACTTTGAAGTGAGACCCACCCGTGATCAGATCCATCTGATACAGATAATAAGGCCGAACGCGCATGCGTAACAAACGATGAACCAGCGCCTTCATCACCTCGGTGTCATCGTTCACTCCCTTCAATAACACACTTTGATTTCCAAGCGGAACGCCGGCAAAGGACAGCCGGTCGCAGGCTTCCCGAAGCTCGGCCGTCGCCTCTTTCGGATGGTTCACATGAATGCTCATCCAGATCGGCCCGTACTTTTTGAAGATTTCGCAAAGTTCCGGCGTAATCCGCTGCGGCAGGAACACCGGTATGCGGGATCCAATGCGAATGAACTCCACATGCTTGATCGCCCGCAAACGCGACAGCAAATGCTCGAGCTTGCGGTCGGAGAGCAGCAACGGATCTCCCCCTGACAACAGTACGTCCCGAATCTCAGGATGCGCCTCGATGTAACGTAAACCCTGCTCGTATTCCGGGTGAAAATTGTAGTCTTGCGCATTGGAAACAAGCCGGCTGCGGGTGCAATACCGACAATACGCCGCGCACCGGTCGGTCACCAGAAACAGCACCCGGTCCGGATACCGATGTACCAACCCGGCCACCGGCGAATGCTCGTCCTCGCCCAGCGAATCGAGCATCTCCTCTTCTGAAACGACCATTTCGGCCCCGCGGGGAATCACCTGCTTGCGAATCGGACAATTCGGGTCGTCGCGATCAATCAGGTTGAAGAAATAGGGCGTGATCGCCAGCGCCAGTTTTTGGTTCGCATGGGCACAGCCAACCTGCTCGTCCGGCGTGAGCGTCATAAAGCGCTCCAACTGCTCCACCGTCGTGATCCGGTTCTTCAGCTGCCATATCCAATCCCGCCAATCACTCTCGGGAATGTGCTGCCAAAGACCCTGGCCTTCGTACCAGGTCGCGCGGTTCTCAGTGTAAGACATTAGTTCGGGTGAGAGCTAGGGCCGGAGTCGGTTCCTGTCAAATGACTGGTCAATAATCCCGCAGCGAATGGACCCAGGGATGCCGTTCGAGTGCGGCCCCGCGTGGTCGGCGATCACCCCTCCATCGGCCCGGACATTTTCCCAATCCTCCGAAGATTTCCACGAAACCACTTGGCAGCCCCGATCCGACGCATTTTCTTTGGTCTTTAATGTCCACGCCCAAGCCTGCAGTCCTCGTTCTCGAAGATGGTTCGATTTTCCGCGGCCGCGCGTTTGGCGCCGACGCCACCGTGTCAGGAGAATGCGTGTTCAACACGTCCATGACCGGCTACCAGGAGATTCTCACGGATCCTTCCTACTTTGGCCAAATCGTCACCATGACGGCCGTTCAGATCGGGAATTACGGAGTCAACGCCGAAGACGCCGAAGCGGCCGCGCCCAAGGCCACCGGCTTCGTGGTGCGCGAGCTCTCACCGGTGGTCAGTAACTGGCGCAGCCAAATCTCGCTCGGTGACTATCTCACCAAGCACGGCATTCCCGGCATCAGCGAGATCGATACCCGCGCCCTGACCAAAAAGCTCCGCGTCGACGGCGCGATGAAGTGCAGTCTCAGCACGATTGCCATCAGCGACGAAGAGGCCATCAAGCGCGCCCGCGAATGGCGCGATATGGCGGGCACCGACTACGTCCGCGACGTCACCACCAAGGTCCCCTACATCTGGCGGGCTGACGATCCCGCCAATTTCAACACCCCTTATTTGCCCGTTGGCACGACCATGAACGCCGTTGGCGCGCCGGCGAAGAAGTTCCGCGTGGCCGCCTTCGATTTCGGGGCGAAACACAGCATCTTCCGCAAACTCGTTAACCACGGCTTCGAGGTCCAGGTCTTCCCCGCCACCGCCACCGCTGAAGAAGTGCGCGAACACCAACCGGACGCCGTGTTTCTTTCCAACGGCCCTGGGGATCCGGCCGCCTTACCGTATATCCACAAAACGGTGACAGGTCTTCTGCCCGAATACCCGATCTTCGGCATTTGCCTTGGTCATCAGATGCTGACGCACGCTCTCGGCGGCTCCACCTTCAAACTCAAGTTCGGTCACCGCGGCGGAAACCAGCCGGTGAAGAACCTCGAGACCGGCAAGGTGTCCATTACCGCGCAAAATCACGGCTTCGCCACCGACCCGAAATCGATCGAGGAACGCGGCGCAAAGATCACCGAAATCAATCTCAACGACAACACCGTGGAGGGCTTGCGCCATACCAAGCTTCCCGTATTCAGCGTGCAGTACCACCCGGAAGCGGCACCGGGACCGAACGATGCCGACGCGCTCTTCGTCGATTTCTACAAAATGATTGAGGCCCGCAAGGCCGGGAAAATTTGACGCTCGGAGGCGCCCGACCGGGCGCTCCGCCACCACCCGATCCGATCACGATCCACTCACGGCGTTCACCGTGAGTGGCGCCTGATCCCCCTTAATGCGGAGTGTGCACCAGCCACGCTTCGAACTTCGCCGCGTCTTCAGGCGTATCGACGCCGATGGTGGGATCATCCGTGACGTCGCACGCAATTTCATAGCCATTCTCCAGCACGCGCAGTTGCTCCAATTTCTCAATCATCTCCAGCCGGCCGGCCGGAAGCGTGGCGAACTTCTGCAGCAGATCCGCTTGGTAGCCGTAAAGCCCAAGATGTTTCAGACAGGGGTTGCTCTGAACCCAAGCGTCATCGACCACGCCGCCCCGATCGCGGCCAAAGGGAATCGGTGAACGGGAAAAAAACAGGGCCCGCCGCGCCGCCGTGGCGAGCACCACCTTAACCTGATTGGGATTCGCAAAATCCGCCGCCCGCCGGAATGGCGTCGCCAAGGTCGCCATCGGCGCGCCCCCGGCCAGTAATCGAGCCAGCATCCGGATTTGTGCGCCCGTGACCAAGGGTTCGTCCGCCTGCACGTTCACGACTTGGGCGGCACCCACCGTCCGGTTGGCTTCGGCCAGCCGATCCGTCCCGGTTTGATGCGTAGAGTTGGTCATCAACACCTTAAAACCACCCCGCTCAACCACCTCGCGCAACAGAGGATGATCGACCGCAAACCAAAGGGGAAATTCCGGAGCTTCCTGCGCGATCCGCTCCGCTACCCAAAGCAGCAATGGCTTGCCCTTGATGAGGTGCAAAAGCTTGCGCGGAAAGCGCGTCGACTCGAGGCGACAAGGAACGATGATTGCGGTCTCTGCCATGCGCGCCGGAGCCTGCAGCCCGGTTTTTAGGTTGCAAGCCAGCCGCGTGACCCGAATTTTTCCAGATCTTCGTCCGTATCCATGAACAATAGCGACGCCTCCTCTGCCACCACCTCCCTCACCAAGGAGCTGATCGTGCAGAACAAAATGGGCATTCACGCCCGGCCGGCCGCCATGATCGTTCGCGTCACCAATAAGTTTAAGGCCGAGGTCTTCGTGGAAAAAGACGACGAACAGGTTAACGGCAAAAGCATTATGGGCCTGATGATGCTCGCCGCCGGCAAGGGCTCGAAAGTGAAGTTCATCGCCACCGGCAGCGATGCCCCAGCGATGCTCACCGAGATCGAGGGCCTGTTTATCCGCAAATTCGACGAGGCCTGATCCCGGCTACCCCGCGAACCGCCCGGAAGCGTGGCGCTGATCAGCAAGCAGCACGCGACGACCCCGATCCGGATCGCTCCAATGATCGGGAGCATCCCGAACAAAGCCGCGAACCATAAACCGTTCATCCGCTTTCCCTGACCGTGCCTTCGTTTTCTGCGGTAAACCGGGTCGACGTCCGCGAGTTTCGGCAACTCCGACCGCACGACCGGCTCCGCCTAATCGAGTGCGAAAAATCGCCGCGCGTTTTCTGAACTGATCGCCGCCAGTTCGTCCTCGCTCACGCCAAAAACATTCGCCGCCACAAACTGCGCCGTATGCCGAAGGAACGCCGGCTCATTCGGCTTCCCCCGATGCGGAATCGGCGTCAGATAAGGAGCATCGGTCTCGAGCATGAATCGGCTCAACCCCTGCACTTTCGCCGCTGCCCGAATGGGCTCAGCGTTCTTGTAGGTGATGATTCCAGTGAAGGATCCCACTCCGCCACGCCGCAACAGCTCCGCCATCGCGACTTCCCCTTCCGTGAAACAGTGAAACACCACCCGCCGCCAATCGACCCCACTGGCATCAATCAGCGCGACGCAGTCGGCAAATGCGCCCCGAGAGTGCACCACCACCGGACAATTTAGCCGCTTCGCCAGATCCAGTTGCACCGTG
>Ga0163144_10003984_pt1 | contig 33557 bp, 28 predicted proteins | sample OliLak19BULKMAT1_FD_123175 | JGI IMG/M metagenome (GOLD analysis project Ga0163144, IMG submission 123175) | Freshwater microbial mat bacterial communities from Lake Vanda, McMurdo Dry Valleys, Antarctica - Oligotrophic Lake LV.19.BULKMAT1 | ecosystem: Environmental > Aquatic > Freshwater >... | reverse complement strand
GGCAATCCGCGGCAATGGGGCTGGCCGCAAATCGCACTCGTCGAAGCCTGGGAGAATACCAGCGATCGACGCTACCGTGATGCGGCGCTGAGGTACGCCGAGAGCGGCGTCCTCGCCCACGCGCAGCCGAACCCACGCAATTGGAAAGAGGGGATTCTCGCCGAGGGACTGGCGTACACCCATTCCGCGACCGGTGATCCGAAGCTGCGCGCCTGGTTGGAGGCGTACGCTGCTGCGATCCTCGAGGCCCGGCCGGAAGACCCGCGTTTCTATCCGGCGCTCGCCTACGTCAACGAGATCGCGCCGAACGAGCGCTTGCAGCTCGCGGCGCGCGGTGCCGTCGATCGGCTCGGCTTCGGGCGCTGGGGCAAGCCGCTGACGATCGCGGGACGCATCGGCTTCACGACGCTCTATTGGTTGTCGGGCGACGGCGATTCTCCGCGACTGCCCTGACAGCGTTCCCCCCGGAAGGGGAGACTGTCGTATCTCCCACAGACGGCTCAGCCGTAGCTGGCCACCGATGCGCCGTCTGCGAATACGCGTAGCTCGCCGACACGGAATGGCATCCAGACCTCATTGTTGGTGAGGGGTCGGGTCGCGACGACGACCACGCGATCGTCGGGGGTGGTCACCTGGCTGAAGTCGATGTCGAAGTCGTCGTCGCTCAGGGCTGCTTTGGTGAAGGGCGCTTTGCGCTCGATGTAGACCAGCTTCTTCGAGCAGAACGCGAACAGGCTGCGCGCGTCGCTGAGCAGGAAGTTGAACTCGCCGAGTTGGGCGAGTTCAACGCCGAGCTGGTGCACCAGGCGGCCAATCGATGAACGCCGCGCGCCGCCGAGCTCGGCGCGGACGCGGTCGAGGATGTAGCAGAAGGCGTGTTCGGAGTCGGTCGTGCCGATCGGGTGGAAGCCGGTGAGCGGCTTGCGCTTGATGCCCCGGAGCTGGCCGTTGTGGGCGAATACCCAGGTTCGTCCCCAGAGTTCGCGATGAAACGGGTGGGTGTTGGCGATACAGACCCGGCCGGTTCGCGCCCGGCGAATGTGGGCGACGACGTTCTTGCTCTTGATCGGTAGCTGCTCGACGAAGTGCGCGAACGGGCTGTCGGCGGAAGGCGAGTCGTCGTGAAAGAGGCGGCAGCCCTTGCCCTCGTAGAACGCGATGCCCCAGCCGTCGGAATGCGGCCCGGTCGAGCCGCCGCGCTGGCGGAAGCCGCGGAATGAGAACTGGATGTCGGTCGGGACGTTGCAGTTCATGCCGAGGAGCTCACACATCGCCAGGCATCATAGGTCGTGCGGCGAAAGGCTCAAGGCCCGGGCTCCACAGCGGCGGACCGCGAATCCGCTCTCCGCTTTGCCAACAGCAGCGTCGATCCGACGCCTCCGCGCGTCGTCGTCGGCCGCTGCGCGCGCCGTCTGCGGCTTGCCGAGGTCCCGTTGACAGGGGCGACCCATCCGGAACATGTTTCCGACCTCGCAGTTCGGTGCGCCGCCGATCGGCGCGCCACTCGAGATTGAAGGGAAACTCGATGCGCGTTCTTCTGGTGAATCCACCCACCCCGTTGGAAGAAAGACCCAACCCGCCCCTCGGCCTCGCGTTCGTCGCTGCCGCCCTCGAAGGCGCCGGCGCCGAGGTTCAGGTCGTCGACATGGTCACCCACCCGCTCACCCGCGAGCGTCTCGCCCAACATGTCGCTGCCTTCCGCCCCGACGTCTTCGGTACCACCGCCGTGACCATGACCTACCACGGCGCGATCCAGACCCTGCGCGATCTCAAAGCCGTCGCGCCGCACGTCCTCACCATGATGGGCGGCCCGCACGTGACCTTCACCGCGAAGGAGACCCTGACCCAAGTGCGCGAACTCGATATCATCGTCATGGGCGAGGGCGACCGCTCCGTGGTGGAAGTCGTGCACCAGGCGGTCAACGGCCGCGACTGGGCAAGCGTCCGCGGCATCGCCTTCCGCGACGTCTTCGGCCAGGTCGTCGTCACGCCGGGGCAAGACACCGTCGACGTCAACGAACTGCCCCAGCCGGCCCGCCATCTGCTGCCGCTCGGCCGCTACCGTGCCCTGAAGATGCCGATCAGCATCACCACCGCACGCGGTTGCCTGTTTCCCTGTATCTTTTGCTCGGCCCGGGACCTGGCCGGCGCGAAGATCCGCAACCGCAACGCCGACGTCGTCGTCGACGAACTCGAAGACCTGGCCGGCCTCGGCTTCCACCAAATCAACATCGCCGACGACCTGTTCACCGGTCGCAAGCGCCACTGCTTCGCCGTCTGCGACGAGATCATCCGCCGCGGCCTGCAGATCACCTGGTCGTGCTACTCTCGAGTCGATACGATCTCGCCCGAGATGCTCGCCCGCATGCGCACCGCCGGCTGTCGGACCATGGCCTTCGGCATCGAGTCGGCCAACGCCGAAATCCTCAAGGCCGTCCGCAAAGGTATCACCATCCCGAAGACCGTCGAGGCGATCGAGATGTGTGTCGAGGCCGGTATCGATCCGCACTGCTCGTTCATTCTCGGACTTCCGGGCGAAACGCCGGAGACGATCGAGGAAACCCTGGCGTTCTGCCGCAAGATCCAGGGGATGGGCGCGTCGTACGGCATCCATCTGCTGGCGCCGTTCCCCGGCACGGCGATCCGCAAACAGCAGGCGGAATTCGACGTCACCTTTCTCACGGACGATTGGTCGCAGTACCACGCGAATCGCGCGATCGTCGAAACGCCGACGGTCAAGGCAGCGCAGTTGAACTCGATCGTCGACGACTGGAACCGCAGCTTCGATCAGTTGCTCGCCAATGCCCGCGCCGAGGGTGACAGCGAGGTCCTGCGCGAGCACGCCGAGAGCCTCAACAACCTCGAGCGCATCCTTTTCTCCCACGCTTTGATGATGAGCGAGGGACTCGAAGAACGCGGCTGGTGGCAGCGCAACGGCGGCCCGATCGACGACGACACGATGCTCGTCGCGCGCGCGGCGCGCGTCTGCGCCGACGGCGACAAGACTCCGGAGGAGGCGTTGAAGATTCTTCGCCACGCGGCCGGCGCGAAACACATCATCCGTAAGGACGACGCCGAAAACGTGCGCTGGGTCTCGAACGACCGGCTCGAGGGGGTCGCGCGCCAGAATGCGACGACGAGCCGCATGTGGGGCGCCGCATCCGCCGCGGCGGCCTGACCCGCAGCAGACCTGGCCGGTGTGGATGAAGCCGATGCTCTATTTGCACGAGACCATCGACATCATCGGCACCGGCCAGGACGCCTATCTGGAAACGGTCGCGCGCCGGGCAGAGCATTCCGAGAAGCAGGGAATCTCGCGCCTACAGGGCTGCTGGCGAGTCGTCGGCAGCACGGGGCGGTGGCCGCAGGTGATCAACATCTGGGAGATGGACGGTTGGGCACACTGGGCCGCGACGCTCGCGCGTCAGTTCATCCCGGAACAGCAAGACGATAGCCTGGCGCCGTGGTGGGCGACCACGGCGCAGTGGCGCAGCGGCGGCTTCGATCGCATCCTGGAGCCGGTGCCGCCTTGCCCGACGCGGGCGGACCTGATCGCTGCAGGCCTGTCGTCCTGGGTAGCGGAACAGACCTTGATCCGCGCCCGTCCCGGTAACGCAGCCAATCTCATCGATGCCGCCATCGGAATTCTCGTGGCGCCGCTGCAGCGGCGTGGAATCGAGCTATTTGGGGCGTATCGGGTGGCGATGCGTAGCGACGAGATCGTGCTCATGTGGGCGGCACCGACGTTTGCCGACCTTTGCCGCTGGTACGAGGAGCGTGACGACGACCCCGGCTGGCGTCGCTGGAACGCGGCCTCGGCGCAGATGGCCGAGGGAGTGGAAACGTGTTGGCTGGTACCGGCGGACGAGTGCTTCTTCCACCCGCATCACGCACAAAAACAAAGAGCCGGGGCCTGACTTCAGGCCCCGGCTCTCGTCGGTTGCGTGGCCGGAGGGGTGGAGGTCCCACCGGCCGGTGGACGTGCGAACAGTGGAGGGGGGCTCCGGGCGGGGTTGCCGCCCGGAGCGACAGTCGCGGAAGGGGGGGGACCGCGAACTGCTGACCGGGTTTGACGCCGCGACCTTTGGGGGATTCAAACGTTTGGAATTTTTTTTCCAACCGCACTCGCGCCGAATCACGGTCGCGCGCCGAAGTTCGGAAAGTGCTCGATAGCTGAGTTGTATCGCTGCGTCACCGCGGCTCTACGGCGGCTAGCCAGGGGTACACCGAACGGACCCCGTTGACATCGCTCCGGAGCAGCGGTAGACCCCTCCCCGAAGCAAACGCAACGCCCCCCGGCGATCACCTTTTAAGACCGGTCCAGAGAGGCCGGAAAGGGATGATGATGTTCCAAACGCCCGCTCGGGCAGAGGTGTAAGGCCTCCTCGAACCCGAGGAGACCCGATCCCAATTATGGCCGCCAAAGAACGCGTCGTCATGGACGCCGATGCGGTCGACCGCGCGCTCACCCGCATGGCCCACGAGATCCTCGAGGGCAACGCCGGTAGCCAGGGCCTCGTCCTCATCGGGATTCGCTCGCGCGGCGTGCCGCTCGCCCAACGCCTGGCCCGCAAGATCGAAGGGATCGAGGGCGCAGCGCCGGCCTTCGGCATCATCGACATCACCCTGTACCGCGACGATCTCCATACCGCGCTCGCCCAACCCCAGGTGCGCGGCACCGAAATCTCGTTCGACATCAGCGATAAGACGATCATCATCGTCGACGACGTCCTCTACACCGGCCGCACCGTGCGCGCGGCTCTCGACGCCATCGTCGATTTCGGCCGGCCGCGGCGCGTGCGCCTCGCCGTCCTCGTCGATCGCGGCCATCGGGAACTGCCCATCCGCCCCGATCACGTCGGCAAGAACCTGCCGACCTCGCTCGAAGAGTCGGTCAACGTTCGCCTGCGCGAGTGCGACGGTTGCGACCAGGTCGTCGTCCTCTCGCCCGAGGGGGGCAAATGATCCGCTTCGCTCGCCGACACATGCTCGGCCTCGAAAGCTACACCCGCGACGAACTCTCTTTCGTGCTCGAGACCGCAGGTGCATTCAAGGAAATCTCCGAGCGCAACATAAAACGCGTGCCGACGCTGCGCGGCAAGACGGTCGTCAGCTTCTTCTGCGAGGAAAGCACGCGTACCCGCGTCTCTTTCGAGATCGCGGCCAAACGCATGAGCGCCGACTTCGTCAGCCTGACCGGCGCCGCGAGCAGCGCGAAGAAGGGCGAGTCGTTGCTCGATACGACCCGCAATCTCGACGCGATGCGGCCCGACATCATCATCCTGCGCCACAGTTCGTCGGGCGCCGCCGAGTTCCTCGCGCAGCGCGTCGCATGCGCCATCATCAACGCCGGCGACGGCGCCCACGAGCACCCGACCCAAGCGCTCGTCGACCTGCTGACCATCACCGAACACAAGCCGGTCATCGCCGGGCTCACGGTCGCGATCGTCGGCGATATCCTCCACAGCCGCGTGGCGCGTTCGAACATCTTCGCTCTGCGCACGCTCGGGGCCCATGTTCGCCTCGTCGGCCCGCCGACCCTGCTGCCACCCGAAGCTGCGCAATGGGGTGAGGTGGTTCATAACCTGAAAGAAGGGGTTCGCGACGCCGACGTCGTGATGATGCTGCGGGTCCAACTCGAGCGCCAGGGACGCAACTACTTCCCGACCATCGAAGAGTACGCGCGCTACTTCTGCCTCAACGAAGAGAAGCTCGGCGCCGCCAAGCCCGACGTCATCGTCCTCCACCCGGGGCCCCTCAACCGTGGCGTGGAGATCGCCAGCGATGTGGCCGACGGACCGTACTCGGTGATCATGGGCCAGGTGACCAACGGCATCGCGGTGCGCATGGCGACCATGTACCTCCTGGTCAACCGCCCATCGGCGGAACTCGAAGAGGAACTCGCCGAAGCGCGTCGCGCCGCGGTGAACGGCGACGAAACGATTGCAACTGGACGAGGGTTTTGACGGTGGAACGCTCATGCTGCTGATTCGCAACGGAACGGTCATCGATCCGGCCAACGCCATCGAGGAGCCCCGCGATCTTCTGCTGCGCGACGGCCGTATCGCCGCGATCGCCGCACCGGGATCGATCGCGCCCGACGATGCGCGCGTCATCGACGCGGCGCACTGCTGGGTCGTCCCGGGCATGATCGATATGCACGTGCACCTGCGCGAGCCGGGCTACGAATACCGCGAGACGATCGCCACGGGTGCCCGTTCCGCCGCCGCCGGGGGCTTCACTGCCGTCGCGTGCATGGCGAACACGGAACCCGTGAACGACAGCGCAGCGGTCACCACCGCGATCGTCGAAAGCGCTCGCAAGGCGGCGCTGGCGCGGGTGTTCCCCATCGGTGCGGTTTCGAAAGGCCTGCTTGGGGAACAACTCGCCGAGATCGGCGAGATGCACGTGGCCGGCATCGTCGCCATCTCCGACGACGGCAAGCCGATCATGGACGGCAACTTGATGCGCCGGGCGCTGGAGTATGCGGCGATGTTCAACCTCGTCGTCATCGCCCACGAGGAGGACTGCAACATCGCCGGCGGCGGGGTGATGAACGAGGGCGAGATGTCGCTGCGCCTCGGTCTGCGCGGCATGCCGGCGGCGGCCGAAGATGCGATGATCGCGCGCGACATCGCCATCCTCGAACGCACCAACGGGCGGCTGCACATCGCCCACATCAGCACCGAGGGCGGCGTCCATCTGGTGCGCGAAGCGAAGGCGCGCGGCCTCGCGGTCACCGCCGAAGCAGCGCCGCATCACTTCACGCTGTCCGAGTCCGCCGTCGCCGGCTACAACACCAACGCGAAGATGAAACCGCCGCTGAGAACCGAACGCGATGTCGCAGCGGTGCGCTCCGGGCTGGTCGACGGCACCATCGATGCGATCGCCACCGACCACGCGCCGCATCACCGCGACGAGAAGGAAGTCGAGTTCGACAAGGCGAATGATGGCATCATCGGACTCGAAACGGCGCTGCCGCTCAGCCTGCAGCTGTGGCGCGAACATGGGATGAGTCGCGCGCGCCTGATCGCGGCGCTCACCGTCAACCCGGCGCGCATCCTCGGACTCGACCTCGGCACCTTGGGCGTTGGCTGCAGCGCCGACGTGACGGTCATCGATCCCGACGCGGCATGGTTCGTCGACCCCACAGCGATGAACTCGAAGTCACGCAACACGCCGTTTGCCGGCGTTGAAATGAAGGGCAGGGCGACGACCACCATCGTCGGCGGACGGGTGGTCTGGCCCGAGGTAGGCGATGCCTGAGCAGCGGCCGCCGATTCGAATGCAATTCCCCTTCGCCCTGCTCTCGTCGAAGGGCACCAAGCGCCCGCTTCTGTGGGCTGTTAGGAAGGTCTCGTGAAAGCACTACTGACTCTTGCAGACGGCACCACCTTCGAAGGCACCAGCTTCGGCGCTCGCGGCGAGGCCGGCGGCGAGGTCGTTTTCAACACCTCGATGACCGGGTACCAGGAGATCCTCACCGACCCCTCGTACTGCGGCCAACTCGTCGCCATGACTTACCCGGAGATCGGCAACACCGGCGTCAACGACGAGGACGTGGAGTCGCACAAGCCTTTCGTTCAGGGATTCATCGTCAAGGAATACTGGGAAACTCCGAGCAACTGGCGCGCGAAGCAGAGCCTCGGCGCCTATATGCGGCACCACGGCATCCCCGGCATCCAGGGAATCGATACCCGCGCCCTGGTCCGCCATGTGCGCGAGCAGGGCGCGCAAGAGGCGATCCTCTCGACAGAAGACCTCGATCCGAAGAGCCTCGCAGCAAAAGCTGCCGCGCGCCCCGGCCTCGTCGGCCGCGATCTCGTGCGCGAAGTGACCTGCGCCACACCGTATGACTGGGACGAGGGCCTGTGGGAACTCGAAGCCGGCTACAAGCGGATGCATGGAAGTCGCTACCGCGTGCTCGCCTACGACTTCGGCATCAAGCGCAACATTCTGCGCAACTTGGCTGCGGCCGGCTGTCAGGTGCGCGTCGTGCCGGCCTCGACCCCAGCCGCTGAGGCGCTCGCCTGGAACCCCGACGGGATCTTCCTTTCCAACGGCCCCGGCGACCCGGACGTCAGCGGCTACGCCGGCATCGTCAAGGATCTGATCGGCAAGAAGCCGATCTTCGGCATCTGCCTTGGCCACCAGATCCTCGGCCTCGCTCTCGGCGGCAAGACCTACAAGCTCAAATTCGGCCACCACGGCGGCAACCAGCCGGTGATGGACCTGACCACCCGCAAGGTCGAGATCACCTCGCAGAACCACGGCTTCGCCGTCGACGTCGACTCCCTGAAGAATGTCGCCAAGCTGACGCACGTCAATCTCAACGACCAGACGGTCGAGGGCCTGGCGCACGCCGAGCTGCCGCTGTTCTCAGTGCAGTATCACCCCGAGGCGTCGCCCGGACCGCGCGACGCGAAGTACCTGTTCGATCGCTTCCTCGAATACATGGATCGGGCCTGAGCGCGACGCCGCCAGGGAAAGTAGAGAAACATGCCCAAGCGAACCGACATCTCGTCCATCCTGCTGATCGGCTCCGGCCCGATCGTCATCGGCCAGGCCTGCGAATTCGACTACTCCGGGACCCAAGCCTGCAAGGCTCTCGTCGAGGAAGGCTACCGGGTCATCCTGATCAACTCGAACCCGGCGACGATCATGACCGACCCGAGTTCGGCGCATCGCACCTACATCGAGCCAATCACCGCGGAGATGCTCGAAAAGATCATCGCCATCGAACGCCCGGACGCGATCCTGCCGACGATCGGCGGCCAGACCGGACTGAACGTAGCGCTCGAACTCGCCGAGAACGGCGCGCTCGAACGCTACGGGGTCGAACTGATCGGCGCCAAGGTGCCGGCGATCAAGAAGGCCGAGGATCGCGATCTGTTCAAGCAGGCGATGCAGAAGATCGGCATCGACCTGCCGATCAGCGGCTGCGCCCGTACCATGGAGGAAGCGCGTGCGGTATACGCCGAGATCGGCCTGCCGCTGATCATCCGGCCGTCGCGCACCCTCGGCGGCACCGGCGGCGGCCTCGCCTACACCACGGAGGAGTTCGAAGAGCTGTGTGTGAACGGTCTCGATGCGTCGCCGGTGAGCGAAGTTCTCATCGAGGAATCGATCGCCGGATGGAAGGAATTCGAACTCGAAGTGATGCGCGACTCCCAGGACAACGTCGTCATCATCTGCTCGATCGAGAACTTCGATCCGCTCGGCGTGCACACCGGCGACAGCATCACGGTCGCGCCGGCGCAGACGCTGACCGACAAGGAATACCAGATCATGCGCGACGCCTCGCTCGCGATCATTCGCGAGATCGGCGTCGACACCGGCGGCTCCAACATCCAATTCGCCGTGCACCCCGACACCGGCCGGCTCGTCGTCATCGAGATGAATCCGCGCGTCTCGCGCAGCTCAGCCCTGGCCAGCAAGGCTACCGGCTTCCCGATTGCGAAGATCGCCGCCAAACTCGCCGTCGGCTACACCCTCGACGAGATCAGCAACGACATCACCCGCGAGACGCCGGCGTCATTCGAGCCGACGATCGACTATGTCGTAACCAAGATCCCGCGCTTCACCTTCGAGAAGTTCCCCGACGCGATCGACGAACTCGGCCCGCAGATGAAGTCCGTCGGCGAGGTCATGGCCATCGGCCGCACGTTCAAGGAATCGCTACAGAAGGCGATCCGCTCACTCGAAATCGATTCCTACGGCTTCGACCGCAAGGGAATCGGCCGTGAGGTCGACGGGCGCGAGGCGTTCATCGCCAAGCTGCGCAAGCCCAACAGCCGTCGGCTATGGTTCGTCGGGCAAGCGTACCGCGACGGCTTCACCACCGACGAGCTGTACGAGATCACCCGCATCGACCGGTGGTTCCTCGAGAACGTGCGCCAGATCGTCGAGTTCGAGGACGTCATCCGCAACGTCTCGGCACAGCCGCGTGGCGGCGGCGTACGGCCGCTGCCGCTGCCGGTGGAAACTCTGCGTCTGGCCAAGGAGATGGGCTTCGCAGACATGCGCCTCGCCGAGATCACCGGGCGCAGCGAGGAAGACATCCGCCAGGAACGCCTCGGCGCCGGGATCCGCCCGGTCTACAAGATGGTCGACACCTGCGGCGCCGAGTTCCGCGCCCACACGCCATACCTCTACTCGTCCTACGACAGCGAGGACGAATCGGGCGTGACCGACCGCAAGAAGATCATGATCCTCGGCGGCGGGCCGAACCGGATCGGCCAGGGCATCGAGTTCGATTATTGCTGCGTCCACGCCGCCTTCGCGCTCAAAGAGGACGGCTTCGAGACCATCATGGTCAACTGCAACCCGGAGACCGTCAGCACCGACTACGACACTTCGGACAAGCTCTACTTCGAGCCTCTGACCCGCGAGGACGTGCTCAGCATCATCGAGCGCGAGAAGCCCGATGGAATCATCGTTCAGTTCGGTGGGCAGACGCCACTGAAGCTCGCCGTGCCGCTCGAGCAGGCGGGCGCACGTATCCTCGGGACCTCTCCCGACTCGATCGATCGCGCCGAGGACCGTCGCCGTTTCGCCGCGCTGCTCGACAAGCTCGAGCTGAAACAGCCGCCGAACGGCATCGCCACCAGCGTCGCCGAGGCGGTCACCATCGCCGAGTCGCTCACCTATCCGGTGCTCGTGCGCCCCTCGTACGTGCTCGGCGGTCGGGCGATGGAGATCGTCTACGAAGAAGAGTCGCTACGCCGCTACATGGCCCGTGCGCTGGAGGCGGCGCCCGATCGGACGATCCTCGTCGACAAGTTCCTCGACGACGCGATCGAACTCGATGTCGACGCGATCTGCGACGGGCAGCAGGTCGTCATCGGCGGCATCATGGAACATATCGAGCGCGCCGGCGTGCATTCGGGCGACAGCGCCTGCTCGCTACCGAGTTTCTCGGTGGCGGCGGAGGTGCTCGCCGAGGTGCGCCGCCAGACCAAGGCGTTGGCTCTCGAACTCGGTGTCATCGGCCTGATGAATGTCCAGTTCGCGATCAAGGACGGCGTCGCCTACGTCCTCGAAGTCAATCCACGCGCCTCGCGCACCGTGCCCTTCGTCAGCAAAGCCATCGGCGTGCCGCTCGCAAAGGTTGCTGCACGGGTGATGGCGGGCAAGACGCTTGCGGAGATCGGCTTCACCGAGGAAATCGTGCCGTCGCACATTTCGGTCAAAGAGGCGGTGTTCCCGTTCAGTAAATTCCCTGGCGTCGACACGCTCCTCGGTCCCGAGATGAAGTCGACCGGCGAGGTGATGGGCATCGGCGCGACCTTCGGCGCCGCGTTTGCCAAGGCGCAGATCGGCGCCGGCACGTTGCTGCCGACGAGCGGCTCCGCCTTCCTCAGCGTGCGCGATGAAGACAAGGCCCACGTCACCTCAGTCGCCAGACGCCTCGCCGATATCGGCTTCACGCTGGTTGCGACGAAAGGTACGGCGGCGCACCTGCGCGCGGGAGGCCTTACGGTGGTCGACATCCATAAGGTCGGTGAGGGCACACCCGACATCGTCCAGGCCATCCGCGCCGGCGAGATCGCGCTGGTCATCAACACCCCCAAGGGCTTCGGTCCCCAACTCGATTCGCTCTCGATTCGTCGCCGTGCCCTCGAGCAGCGGGTGCCGTATTTCACCACCATTGCCGGCGCGGCCGCTGCCGCGGAGGGGATCGCCCAACTCTCCAGTGAAGTGATGAACGTCTCCGCGTTGCAGGACTATCACGCCGCGCTGAAAGCGGCTTCGTGAGCAGGAGTGGTGCGGCCGCACAGGGGTGCCGATGGGCAAGGCGAGCGGACCGGAACGGCGCAAGCCCCGTAGCCAAGGCGAGGCGTCGGCTACAGCTGCCGCGCTGAAGGAGTTTCTCGACGGGGTCGAGCGTCCACTCGTCTTCCTGAGCAAGGCGTCGGCACCGGTCGCCGCACGTGCCCGCCTTCCCGCCGCCGAGTTGGCGCGGCGCGCGCACGCCCTGCGTGAACGCGTGCAAGACTCGGTGACACGCGCTCATCTCCAGGAGTTGCACGGCGCGTTGGCCGGATGGGACGCGGCTCCGGCCGGGGAGCGCGCCGGTCTCGTCGCGCAGTGCCTGAGCCTGCTTGGCAGGTTGCGGGAAGGCCGCGGTGCCGTGAGCAAGTATCGGCGTCGCGAGACGACGGTCGAGGACGACCTGCAGTCGCTCGCGCAGTCGATTCAGTTCGTACCCAACGTCGGGCCGCGCCGGGCCGACGTCTTGCGCAAATTCGGGCTCATGACGGTGGAAGATCTGCTCTACCACCTGCCGTTTCGCTACGAGGACCGGCGCATGATGACGCCGGTGCGCGATCTGCGTGTCGGCGAGGTGGCGAGCGTCGTCGGCGAGATCACCCATCTCGCCGAGCGGCACGTCGGCCGCATGCGGCGGCGCATCCTCGAGGGCGTGCTGCGCGATGAGACCGGCTTCCTCGCGCTCACCTGGTTCAACCAGGTGGCCTACTTCCGCGGTCGCTTCGAGAAGGGACAACGCTGCGTCGTACACGGCAAGGTCGAGGGCGCACCCGGTGGACAGAAGCGCATCGTCCATCCCGAGGTGACACCGGCCGGCGACAGCGAAGGGCAGGGCGTCATCCCCATCTACGGCAAGCCGACGGCGATGAATCCAGCGGCGATGCGCAAGATCGCAGCGACCGCTGCGGAAGGCTGGGCGGCGCGCTTGCCGAGTGTGCTGCCGGACGCGGTGACCGCCGGGCGCGGCTTGCTCGACCTCGCCCACGCGATGATGCTGTTGCATGCGCCCGATGCCGACGCGGACGTCGATGCGCTGAACGGCTGTCGCTCGGCCGCGCACCGGGCGTTGGTGTTCGATGAGCTTTTCTTCCTTCAAGTCGGCATGGCGCTGCGGCGGCGGCGCGTCGAGAGCGAGACGGGCTTTGCGATGGAGGCCGCGCCGCAACTCGCCGAGCGGCTGCGCGGTGCGTTGCCGTTTCGGCTCACGGTCGCGCAGAAGCGCGTGATCCACGAGATCGCGCTCGACATGGCGAAGCCGCATCCGATGCATCGCTTGGTGCAGGGGGACGTCGGTAGCGGCAAGACGGTGGTTGCGTTGTTCGCGGCGGCGAAGGCGATCGACAACGGCTTCCAGGTGGCGATGATGGCGCCGACGGAGTTGTTGGCGGAGCAGCATGCGGCGAACCTGCGCGCTCTTCTCGAACCGCTCGGCATGGAGGTCGCGCTCCTCATCGGTTTGCGCGGCAAGGCGCGGCGCAACGAGACGCTCGAACGCGTCGCGGCAGGCGAGGTTCACCTCGTGGTCGGCACCCACGCCGTGATTCAAGAGAAGGTCCGCTTTGCCCGCTTGGGCCTCGGTATCGTCGACGAGCAGCATCGCTTCGGCGTACTGCAGCGAGCGGCATTGCGGGCATTGGGAACTCAGAATGGGGCGCGTGGCGAGCGGTTGCCGCACATGCTGTTGATGACGGCGACGCCGATCCCGCGCACGTTGGCGATGTCGGTGTACGGCGATCTCGATCTCTCGCTGCTCGACCAGCTACCGCCCGGGCGCAAGCCGGTGCGCACGTTGCTCTACAGCGACAGCCGGCGACCGGCGATCTACGAGATGGTGAAGCGCGCGCTCGATGCCGGCCAGCAGGCGTACGTCGTTTACCCGTTGGTCGAAGAGTCGGAAGAGATGCCGCTGCGCGACGCGACGACGATGGCGGAGGAGTTGGCGCGTGCGGTCTTTCATGGCTACCGCGTCGGTTTGGTGCACGGGCGCATGAAGGGGGGGGAGAAGGACGCCGTGATGCGTCGCTTCAAGGACGGCGACCTGCAGGTCTTGGTGAGCACCACGGTGATCGAGGTGGGCATCGACGTACCGCGTGCCACGGTGATGGTGATCGAGCACGCCGATCGTTTCGGCCTGGCGCAGCTGCACCAGTTGCGCGGACGGGTGGGCCGCGGCAGCGAGCAGTCGTACTGTTTGTTGGTCGCGCCGTTTCGCCGCGGCGATCAAGCTCACCGCCGCCTGTCAGCGATGGTCGAAACGAACGACGGATTCCGCATCGCCGACATCGACCTGGAGATCCGCGGCCCCGGCGACCTCTTGGGAACCCGGCAGTCCGGGTTGCCGGATTTCCGCGTCGCCAACCTGATCCGCGACCGATCTCTCCTGGACGAAGCGCGCCAGGCGGCGAACGAATGGCTCGAGCGCGACCCGACGTTGCAGCGACCGGAGTCTGCCGCCGTGCGCCGCGTTCTTGCCCACCGCTGGGCCGGAAGGCTTGGCCTCGCCGACGTGGGCTAGGAGTCCGTTGAGAAACCTTGGGGGGCGCTCAGGACAGGCCCTTCGACAGGCTCAGGGCGAACGGGAAATTGCTTTGGAATCAGAGAGAACCTCCGATCGTGCTGAGCTTGTCGAAGCACGTGCTGGCGATTTTCAACGGGCTGTTAGAAGTCCGTTGCAAGGGCATGCATGCCCCAGCAACAGACTTCTAGCGGGGCGGTGCCCCGGCCCATATTTCCGGCGCCCCGCTCCCCCGCCTGCGGCCCCAAGCCTTCCACCCTCCGTAGCCGCGCCACTGCGGAGGACGGGTCGGCGAACGGGCCGCTGGGTCGCTGCAGTGCGTTGACACTTCCGCTGCGCTTGCGTAGCTGATGTGGAACGCCATTGACCGGGAGGATTGGATGTCGAGCGCAACACGTTATCTCTCACTGATCGCACTCAGCTTCGGAATCGCCGCGACAGCAATGTCGGCGGCCGCGACCGATGAGCTGCCCGAAGGTCCGATCCGCGACCGCCACGAGTTGATGGAGGACGTTGGCGCCAATGCCAAAAAGATCGGCGAGGCGATGAAGACGGGCGCCTTTGGCGACATCCTCGAGCCGGCGCGGGCGCTGAAAGCGGCTGCGGCCAAGGTCGAGCCGCTGTTCCCGGAAGGCAGCACGCATCCCAAGTCGCGCGCTCTCGACGCCATCTGGACCGACTGGGAAGGTTTCAAACGTGCCAATGCGGAGTTTGCGCAAGCGACGGATGCCTTGGTGACGGCAGCGGAAACCGACGGAGCACTGCCGCCGGCCGTGAAGCGCATGTTCGATAGTTGTAAGGCCTGCCACGAATCATTTCGTGCACCGGAGGACTAATACCCGTTGAAGAATCTCAGGGTGCCCTGCGACGGGCTCAGGGCGAACGGGAGATTGCTTTGGAGTCAGAGAGAACTTCCGATCGTGCTGAGCTTGTCGAAGCACTCGAGGCGCGTTTCAACGACCGCTGCGGGAGCGCCTCGCCGGCGGGCACCTTTGAGAGTACCATGCGGTCTAGATCAGGCGAGAAGGGGGCGACTGTAATGTGGATGAAGAAACTGACGGCTTTGGGATTGGCTCTGGTGGTGTTCGGGTGGATTGCGCTGCAACCCGCACGTGCGGAGGCGCTCAGTGGCTGGGCCTGGGCCGGAATCGGTCTCGCGAGCTACATCGCGCTGCTGGTGGTCGCGACAACGATCGCCTTTCCGAACCCTGCGCCGCTCGCGCCGGGCGCTTGGGAACTGCCTGAAAAAGAAGGCGATAAAGACGCGATCGAGTTCGGCGGCGGCTGCCGTCAGCAGGGGTCGGGTCTCGTCGTCGCCTGCTGGTAGGCGGGGGGCGGCTCGCGCCTGCTGCATTGAGCCGCCGAGCAGCGCGTCGGCGGAAGATCTCGATCAGGGCGCAGCGTACGCCTTGATCGAGCTGGCTTCGAGTTGTAGCTGGTCGTGTGAAACGAGCACCTCGTACTTCACCGGGCCGAGCGCCAGGTCGCGCAGGTAGCCACGTACCTCGCCGAGTCTCTCGTCGTCTTCGGGCACCACGAACATCCGGTAGGCCCAAGGCTTCGATACCTGGTGCACGATGCCGTCGACGTTGTTGACGATGTCGCCGGCAAACGCGACGAGGTGGTCCCCGTCGTTGGTGCGCACACGCGCGCTGATGAGTTGGGTTCCCGGCGTGTGACCGCCTGCGGCGATGACCGCAACTCCAGGAAATCCAGGAACCTTGTGGGCGGGACCCTCGTCGTCGAGAACACGAATGGTCGCGCACGGCGTCTTGCGCACGAGATCGAGCCCGGGACTCGTCGTGTAGTTCGGCCGCTCCGCCTGGGCGCGGGTCATGAAAACGTCGAACTTGGCGCCCGTCGCACACAGCGAGGGCAGGGCGCCGACGTGGTCCATGTGCAGGTGGGTGAATACGACCCCGCGCACCTGCTTGGCCTTTTCTCCCAGCGCATCGGCGACCGGGGTCAACGGCTCGAGCGCCGATGCTGCGCCGAGCTTCTCGATCAGGTCGCCGAATTCGATGGCGACGTCGCGGGTCATGCCGGTGTCGATCAGGAGGATGCGGCCATCCTCCCACTCCAGCACGAACGATGGGTGGCTCATGACGTACGCTGCGTCCGGATGCGGATCGGTGTCCGCATCGAGCACGCCGGCGCGAGGCATTGGCTGCGTCGCCGTGTTGATGTAGCTCAGCCGCACGGGCCGATCGGCTGCGAGGATCGACGAGTAGAGGTTTCTCTCGGTGGGAAGTTCCGCGCGCTCCGCGCGGATTCCCAAGTGTGCCCACGCGAGTAACCCGCCGAGGACGAGCAGGGCGAGTCCGACGAGTACGACCGAACCTATGACGATCTTGCGCACGAGCAGGTCCTAGAGTTCGACCACGGCGCCGGGGGTATCGTCGAGATGCACGGTATCGATGAAGCGCACGATGCGGTCGCGTAGCGAAAGCACCAGCGACGACGTTCGGCAACCGTGGCCGAAGAAGCGCACGCCGCGCAGCAGCGCGCCGTCGGTGACCCCGCTGGCAGCAAAGATGATCTCCGGACCGGGAGCGAGTTCGTCCTGGTTGTAGACGCGATTCGGATCGGCGATCCCCATGCTCGCGAGACGCTGCTCGAATTTCTGGCGTTCCTCCGGGCCGGACTTGAACGGCACGAGACGTCCGTACATGCCGCCATTCAGGCACCGCAGCGCGGCCGCGGAGATGACGCCTTCGGGGGCGCCGCCAATGCCAATCACGGCATGCACGTTGTGGCCGCGCACCGATGCGGCAACCGCGGGCGACAAGTCGCCGTCCGATATGAGCCGGATGCGGGCGCCCGCCGAGCGGATCTCTTCGATCAGCGACTCGTGTCGCTCGCGTTCGAGCACGACGATGACGAGGTCCGATACGGAGCGCTTGAGCGATGCGGCAATCGCCTTGAGGTTCTCTTTGATGGTGGCGTCGAGATGGACTCGGTCCTTTGCTTCGGGGCCGACGATGAGCTTTTGCATGTAGCAGTCGGGAGCGTTCAGCAGCCCGCGCTTGCTCGATGTCGCCATTACCGCGATCGCTCCCGGCGAACCCGTCGCGCAAAGGTTCGTACCCTCGAGCGGATCGACGGCGATCGAAACCTCCGCGTCGCCTTCCTGGTGACGTCCCACCTTTTCGCCGATGTAGAGCATCGGTGCCTCGTCGCGCTCGCCCTCGCCGATGACGATCTCGCCGCACATCGGCAGGTTGTCCATCGCGCGGCGCATCGCTTCGACCGCGACGCGATCCGAGCCGTCGCGGTCGCCGCGCCCCATGGTTTTGGCGGCAGCGATGGCGGCTTGTTCGACGACGCGAAGGAATTCTCGGGAGAGCAGTTGCTCGAACGCCATACGGTTGGACTCCTTTTTTCTTCAGGGTGGCTCTGCTGAAGCGTTGCTGTGGTAGCGCAAGAGGGCCGGGCGATTCAACCGGTGCGCGCCCAAGTGCTCGCCCGAGGTGGCAATGTCGGGGCGGTTGCGGTATCGGACGGGCAGAGGGGAGCTAGACCGATTCGAGGAGGAATCTGCCCATGAGCCACCGTTTACACGACATCGCCCGCTACATCGTCTCGCCCCAAAAGGGAATTCTTGCTGCCGACGAAAGCTCGCCGACGATCAAGAAGCGCTTCGACGCCATCGATGTCGAGTCGACCGAAGACAACCGCCGTGCCTATCGCGATATGCTATTCACCACGCCCGGGGTCGAGGCGTTCGTCAGCGGCGTGATTCTGTTCGACGAGACCATTCGCCAAAAGGCCCTCGACGGTACGCCGTTTCCTGCGCTCCTCGCCGCCAAGGGGATCCTTCCCGGAATCAAGGTCGATGCCGGCGCCAAGGACCTCGCGGGCGCTCCCGGCGAGAAGGTCACCGAAGGCCTCGACGGGCTGCGCGAACGATTGGTGGAGTACCGTGGCCTGGGTGCCAAGTTCGCGAAGTGGCGCGCCGTCATCGACATCGATACGGCCAAGGGAATTCCGAGCGACTACTGCCTCGAAGTGAATGCCGCCGCTCTCGCCCGCTACGCCGCGCTCTGTGTCGAACAGGAAATCGTGCCGATCGTCGAGCCCGAGGTCCTGATGGATGGCGCTCACGACATCGACACGTGCGACGCCGTGACCGAGCGCGGCCTGCGCATGCTGTTCAGCGCGTTGGCCACGCAGCGGGTGCCGCTCGAACAGATCCTCCTGAAGCCGAACATGGTCATCTCCGGCAAGAAGAGCCCGACCCAGGCCAGCGTGAGCGAGGTCGCGGCGAAGACCATCGCCTGCTTCAAACGGGTCGTCCCGGCGGCGGTACCCGGGATCGTCTATCTCTCCGGTGGCCAAACCGAAGAGGTCGCAACCGCACATCTAAACGAGATGAATCGCAGCGGCGGCTTTCCGTGGGAAATGAGCTTCTCCTACGGCCGCGCGCTCCAGGCAGCCGCGCTCAGCGCATGGCGGGGCAAGGCGGAGAATGTCGCCGCCGGACAGGCGGCCTTCCTGCATCGCGCCCGCTGCAACGGTGCGGCGCGCAGCGGCGCGTACAACGACGCGATGGAGAAGCAAGCGGCGTAAGCCTCAGGCTGCCGCCTCGGCCGACATGCTCGTGCGTGCGGGTGGGTCGCCCGCACGCACGAGCGTCGGCAGCGAATTGCTATCATGGCCCGGATCTCTCTCGCCCCGACGCTGCTGCTCGCCATGCCGCAACTCGAAGATCCCCATTTCCATCGCTCCGTCGTCCTCTTGTGCCGCGAGGAGGACGACGGCGCGATGGGTCTGATCGTCAACCGCCGTACCGACACTGCGGTCTCGACCGTCGTTGATTTCGACCTGGAACTAGCCTCGGACAACGGCTCCGTCGTCTGGATGGGCGGCCCGGTGGAACCGCACCGCGGCTGGCTGCTGCTCGGCTACGATCCCGGCTCGCCGGACGCACTCGAGGTCGCCGACGGGCTCTACCTGTCGGCGTCGATGACGGTGCTGCGCAGCATGGTCGAGGAACGTTGGCACCCCACCAGCCGCTTCCTGCTCGGCTACGCCGGCTGGGGCGGCGGCCAACTCCAGGCTGAACTCGCCGCCTCCGCGTGGCTCAGTATCGACGCGTCGCACGACCTGATCTTCCGCACTCCGGCCGAGGATATGTGGGAAACCGCGATCCGCAGCCTCGGCATCAACCCCTTCTCCCTACAAACCGGCGGCGGCATGCATTGACGGTGACGGTCCACGGCAGTCTTAGCTCGCGGCTCTCACCCCCAGGGGATTCACCTCTCCCACAGCACAATTTTCGAAGGCGCGGGCGCCGGGTTGGCAGCCGGTTGAAATTCTCGAACTTCCGTCGCCCGCGCGGACGCGCGGGCCCAGAATCCCGCACCAAGCCAAGCGTGGATTCCCGCTCCCGCTAGGCACGGCACGATCTCAGTGCAGCGGCAGCTCTTTGATGTCGTACTGCCCCGCGCGGTGGCGGCCGAATAGCTGCTTGATCTGCGGGTGCCGCACCGGCTCGCCGCTTTCGTCGGGGACGAGGTTCTGCTCGGAAACGTAGGCGACGTACGTGCTCGACTCGTTCTCCGCAAGGAGATGGTAGTAGGGCTGGTCCTTGCGCGGGCGGCGGTCCTCGGGGATCGATTGCCACCACTCCTCGGTGTTGCTGAAGGTCGGGTCGACGTCGAAGATCACGCCGCGAAACGGGTAGATGCGATGGCACACTACCTGGCCGATGCGGAACTTCGCGTCGCGGTTGACCGATGGCTGCGCGAAAATCGAACCGTCGGCGCTTCCGGGTTGGTCTGTCATCGTCTCACCGTTGGGGTCGGGGCGCGGCGAACGAGCCGCGCATGTGCTCGGTCCAGGTCGCCAACAGCGGCGCCGTCGGCAGTCCCAGACGCCGGAGTTCGTCGGCGAGCGGATGCGTCCCGAGTTCGAGTTCCACCGCGGCGCCGTCGGCAATCGCAGTCGCGCCGCCCTGGCGAAAGGCCGTGGCGACCGGACCGGCCGCGTACGAATAGGTCAGCATCTCCATTTCGCCGGTGTCTTCGCCGCTTGCTGAACGGGGCAGCGACAGGGTGAACACGTGCTGGCCGGCCATCGTGAGCCGGCACGTTGCACGCCCGCTGGCGTACTCGATGGCGATCGACTCCACCGTCTTCGGGAACCCCCAGATCTCGAAGCCAGCCGCACAAGTGAACGATTGATCGACGGGGAGCTTGTAGATGAACGTACCCTCGGGCGCTTCCGGAGACGCTTTCGGGCGGACGAAGAATACGATCATCGCTTCATTGTAGTCGCCGAGATCGTTGTCGCGGTAGTCGACGAAGCCGAGAACCATCTGCGCCAGTCCGGGCGCGGCCTCGCTCACTTCGAAGTCGTCGCCCGGGAGCAATCCCTGGGCGACGTCGCGGGCGACGAGGAACAGGGCGGTTCCCGAACTCGCATCGCGCACGACCGCAGGCATGCTTACAGTTCGTCCTTGAACCAAGTAGGTCGTCGTCGATGTCTCCGGCGCGGGCGCCTCACTCATGCTCATTTGCTCACGACTCGAATCTCCAATCGTTGATCAGTTGCCAATCGCACACGGCGAACGCACTGCAATAAACAGATGTCGCCAGCCGATCAAGGAAGGACCCATCCCCACGTCCGGCGCTAGCGGCGCCGGAAGGCACAGGCCGACGCTCAGGCAAAGAAAAGAAGAGTTGGGTAATGGTCGCAAGACGAACATCATCCTTGCCTTGCAGCCGAGCGGATCTCGTAGCGCGCTCGTACGCGCTGGAGTCCGTCGCGGTACGCTGCTTCGCGGCGCGCCGCTTGGATCCGCCGCACGGCTTGCGGTCGTGCTTCGTTCGCGGTGAGCGGACGCGCATCCTCGCGCTCGACGACGAGCACGACGTGAACCCCGAGAGTCGAAGCCAATGGTCCGGACCATTCGCCGAGCGGCACGAGCATGACGGCGCGAGCGAATGCGGGTCCGTAGAACTTCGCCAGGCCCGCGGGCGTGCGCACTACATCGTCGTGCACCGCGAGCGGGTCGCCGGCGGCACGCTCGGCTGCTTCCGCGTTCCGCTCGGTGGCGAGGCGCGCGAGCGCCGCATCGGCGTCGGCGCGGGCGCGATCACCTCGGAGTTCGAAAGCGAAGAAGATCTGCTCAATGCGCACTGCCCCCGGGAAGAGAAAGGCCTCTGGATGAGCTGCGATGTGGGCGCGAATCTCACTCGGGTCCGGCGCCCGATCCGAGGCTTCGGCTTCGAGCCCAAAGCGCATGCGTTGCGCGAGACGCCGACGAATGACCGGGTCGGAATGCACCAGGGCTCGGCGTAACTGGCCGCGCTGTGCTCCTCCGGCAGCGTGCGCATCGACGAAGTCGAGATTGAGTGCGAGCCGTTGCGCCACCACCGCGTCGTCGTCCATGCCGCGGCGCAGTGCCTCGCGGACGAGGATCTCCTCCGTGAGCCACGGCTCGAGCGCAGTCGCCCCGGAGCGTTCCGCCGGAACCGCGATCACATCGGCAACCGGAGGGCGATACGCGTCGAACCCGGCGCGTGCCGCGAACAGCACGACGCCGATGGCGAGGAAGTGGATCACCGGCCACTGGTGCAGCCTTCGCCGGTGGTTTCGTGCCGGCTTCATCGATGTCCGTGCACGCGCTCTGACGCTGCAGGCGAAAGGCTCGCTCGGGGTTGCGGCGCGCGACATTGCCCAAGCACCGCCAGCTGGAGTAGGAAACGCGCATGCGCACGGCATCCGAACGTCTCGCCCTGCTGTACGATGTCAGCCGCCGGCTGGCAACGTTCACCGACCTCGAAGATTTGCTGCGCTTCGCGACGCGGCGGGTGCGCGAGTTGTACGAAGCGGAGGGCTGTGCGGTGCTGCTGCTCGATGCCTCGCGGCGCGAGTTCCACTTCCCGGTAGCCAGCCAGAGCGAGTCGCGCGCGAACACCACCGCGCAACTGAGCGTCATGCGCTTTCCTGCCGACAAGGGCATCGCCGGCTGGGTGCTGCAGCGCGACACGGCGACGATCGTCGCCGACGCGCAGAGCGACGACCGTTTCTACCCCGGCGTCGACGCGGAAACCGGCCTGACGACGCGCACGATCCTGTGCGCGCCGCTGCGCACCCCGAACGGCAGCATCGGTGTCGTCGAGGTCATCACCCCGAGCGGTGCTACGCCGGGCGACGAGGACCTGCGCTTTCTCGAAGCGATTGCCGACGACTTCGCGTCGGCGCACGACCGCACCCGCCTCTATGAGGAACTGCGCGGCGAAGCGCTCAGCCTGCGTCAGATCTGCACGGCTTGCGGCGTGGTGATCTTGTTGATCGGCCTGCTGCTCGGACTCGGCACGTTGACGTCGGCGCTGGCGATGGCGGTGCCGCTCGGCGAGGCACTGCTGCGACCCCGAGCGCTCGGCGCCGTCGTGGGTGTCGCCGTCGGCGCTCTGCTCATCGCCGTCGGCCGCGGCCGGCTGCGCTTGAGGCGGTAGCAGAGCGGTCACATCCGCTCGTGCGTGTCGATGTCGAGCGGCGCGTGCAGATGGTCCTTGGTCACGGGGACCTTGAACACGCGATAGAAGCAGTAGCCGGTCAGAACGAGGATCGAACCGACCGATCCCAACATCAGGCACCATCCAGCAAAGGTCATCGTATTCCTCCAAACTCGTGCCGGCGCCTCAGCCGTTGCGAATCGCGTCGGGGGAGAATCGATTCTGTTCCTCCCAGCGGCGGCTGGCGATGTGCACGCACAGCAAGAAGAGAGTGAACACCATCGCCATGAAGGTGACCGTGACCACCGCCGCCGGGTCGCCGGCAATGGCGCGCACCTTGTCGGGGACGTTCTGGTAGGTGAACGCTCCCAAGATCACGATCAAGTACGCCGGGCAGACCCAGCGAATGATGAAGGCGAAGATCTTCGGAACCCGGATATCGCTGTCGCGATTGGTCTCCTCGATGCCGCGCTCGGCCCCGAGGACCCAGCCGAAGAGGATCACTTCGAATAGCGCCAGGACGATCAGCAAGGCACTGCCGACCCAGAAGTCCATGACGTCGAGTGCGACCGTGTTCTGGGTGAAATAGACGACGAGGAGCGTGCCGGCGCCGGTGATGATGCCGAGAATCGTGACCGAAGCGCGACGGTCGAGTCCGAAGCCTTCTTCGAAGAAGGCGATCGCCGGCTGCAGCATCGACAGGGAGCTGGTGACCGCAGCCAGGAACAGCAGGCCGAACCAGAGGAAGCCGAAGAAGTGGCCGAGAGGTAGATACTCGAAGACCGCCGGGACGGCGTGGAAGCCGAGCCCGATGCTCGAGCCGACCACCTCGGTCAGCGGCGCGGCGCCGAGGAAGATGAACGCTGCGGGGATGGTGATCAGGCCGCCGAGACAGACCTCACAGAACTCGTTGGTTGCCGACGCCGTGAGCCCGGACAGGGCGACGTCGTCCTTGGGCTTCAGGTAGCTCGAGTAGGTGAGAATGATGCCGAAGCCGACCGACAGCGAGAAGAAGATCTGCCCGGCCGCTTCGAGCCAGACCTGCGGATTCCAAAGGGCGGAGAACGCGCCGCCGTCGCCGACCGGTTTCGGGTTCCACATGTAGCCGAGCCCGTTGAGCACGTTCTGCTCCGGTGCGGCCGGGTCGGGCGTGCCGATCGTGAGCACGCGCACCAGCACGATCACGGCGGCGATGATCAGCGCCGGCATCGCCCAACGGCAGAAGGCCTCGATGCCGCGAGTGAGGCCGCGGTAGATCAGGAAGAAGTTCAGCGCGAAACAGGCGACCAGCGCCATCAGGGCAGGGGAGAAGGAGCGAAACAGAGCGCCGTGTTCGGCGGCGCCGATGAACTCGTTGAAGTGGCTGGAGAAGTACGCAGCGAAGGCGCTCGGGTCGTTGCCGGGATCGATCGCGCCGGTGAGGTACGAGATCGCGTAGCCGAGGCACCACGCCTCGATGAAGACGTAGTACATGTAGATGACGACCGGAACGAAGACTGCGAGCGCGCCGAAAGCGCGCGAGACGCCGCTGCGCCACACCACGCTGAACAGACCGGGGGCGGAGTTGAAGCCGTAGCGCCCGCCCTGGCGCCCGAGCGTCCACTCGATCCAGCAGATCGGAATGCCGATCAGCAGCAGCGAGATGAAGTACGGGATCATGAACGCGCCGCCGCCGTAGAGCGCCGCGCGGCCGGGAAACCGGAGAAAGTTGCCCAAGCCGACGGCGGATCCGGAGACCGCCAAAATGACGCCGATCTTGGTCGCCCAGCTCTCGCGCTGCAGTAGCTGCATCGTTGCCCCACCCCTCCGGCGAATTCGAAGGCGGGACGATACCACAACGTCCCAACGCGACAACTGGCCTCCCAGACTCCCGTATGCCCTGCGAACCCCCGTCGGCCTCCCAGACTCCCGTCGCCGCCGCGAACCCCCGTCGGCCCCCGCAGACTCCCGTCGCCCCCGCGAACTCCCGTCGCCCCCGCGGAGGCGGGGGCCCAGAATCCCGCACCAATCGTGGCTGCCCCTTCCCGCGTGCACGACGGAATTGGGTTGCACGCGGCATTGCTACACCCGGTTGAGGAGCCGTAGAAGGTGCTTCGACAAGCTCAGCACGAACGGCATAGCAGGCTGTTGCCCTTCCCAGACTCCCGATCGCCGCCGCGAACTCCCGTTGAACTTGCCCCGATTCGGCGGCCGTGGCCATGGGACTCCGACCCGGCGCAACCCTTGCACCATCCCCCTCATGAATCCTACTTTGTGCCCCTATGGCCGACATCGATTCCCTGTTGCAGGAAGACCGCGTCTTTCCCCCGCTCGCGCCGTTCAGCGCCACCGCCCACATCCCGAATCAAGAGCGCTACGACGAGATCGTCGCTGCTGCGACCGCCGACCCCGAGCGCTTCTGGGCCGGAATCGCCGGCGAACTCGAGTGGTTCTCTCCGTGGAAAAGCGTGCTCGAGTGGAAGCAGCCGTTCGCCAAGTGGTTCGTCGGCGCGACGACCAACCTGTCCCACAACTGCCTCGACCGGCACCTCACCACCCACCGCCGCAACAAGGCCGCGCTCATCTGGGAGGGCGAACCCGGCGACTCGGTGACCCTGACCTACCAGCAGCTGCACCGCGAAGTCTGCAAGTTCGCCAACGTCCTCAAGGGCCTCGGCGTCAAGAAGGGCGACCGCGTCGGCATCTACCTGCCGATGATTCCCGAGGCCGCCATCGCCATGCTCGCCTGCGCCCGCATCGGCGCCCCACACAGCGTCGTCTTCGGCGGCTTCAGCGCCGAGGCGCTGCGCGACCGCATGAACGACGCCCAGGCCACGCTCGTCATCACCGCCGACGGCGGCTACCGCCGCGGCGCCGTCGTCCCCCTCAAGGTCAACGTCGACGAAGCCCTGCAGGACACCCCCTCGGTCGAGAACGTCGTCGTCGTCCGCCGCACCGGCGAAACCGTCGCGATGAAGAGCGGCCGCGATCGCTGGTGGCACGACCTGATGGAGGACGCCAGCGACGTCTGCCCGGCCGAGCCCCTCGACGCCGAACACCCCCTTTTCATCCTCTATACGAGCGGCACCACCGGCAAGCCGAAGGGCGTGGTCCACACCACCGGCGGCTACATGGTGCACACCTACATCACCAGCAAATGGGTGTTCGACCTCAAGGAGCAGGATACCTACTGGTGCACCGCCGACATCGGCTGGGTCACCGGACACAGCTACGTCGTCTACGGCATCCTCGCCAACGGCGCGACGTCGGTGATGTACGAGGGCGCGCCGAACTTCCCCGACTTCGACCGCCTCTGGCAGATGATCGACAAGTATGGGGTCTCGATCTTCTACACCGCGCCGACCGCGATCCGCTCGTTCATCAAGTGGGGCGCCGAGTTCCCGCGCCGCCACCGCCTCGACAGCCTCCGTCTGCTCGGCAGCGTCGGCGAGCCGATCAATCCCGAAGCATGGATGTGGTACCACCGCGAGATCGGCAAGGAACGCTGCCCGATCGTCGACACCTGGTGGCAGACCGAGACCGGCGGCATCCTCATCGCGCCGATTCCGGGAGTGACACCGACGAAACCCGGTTCCGCGACGCGCCCGTTCCCGGGGATCGTGGTAGACATCCTGACCCGCGAGGGCGAGCAGGTCGGCGACAACCAGGGCGGCTTCCTGGTGATCAAGAAGCCGTGGCCGGGGATGATGCGGACGATCTACGGCGACCCGGAGCGCTTCGTGCAGACGTACTGGAGCCAGATCGACGGCGTCTACTTCACCGGCGACGGCGCCCGGCGCGACCCCGACGGCTACTACTGGATCATGGGCCGCATCGACGACGTGGTGAACGTATCCGGCCACCGCCTCGGGACGATGGAGATCGAAAGCGCCTTGGTGAGTCATCCTGCGGTCGCCGAAGCCGCCGTCGTCGGCCGCCCCGACGACCTCAAGGGCCAGGCGATCGCCGCATTCGTCACGCTCGAGCGCGGGCAGAAGGTGACCGAGGCCCTGCGCAAGCAGCTCCGCGACCACGTCGGCCACGAGATCGGCGCCTTCGCCAAGCCCGACGACATCCGCTTCACCGATTCGTTGCCGAAGACCCGCAGCGGCAAGATCATGCGCCGCCTGCTGCGCGACATCGCCGCCGGCAACGAAACCGTCGGCGACACCACGACGCTCGAAGACCTGTCGGTGATGGCGAAGCTGCGGGAGGACTCGGAGTGAGGCGCCGTACTGCCGCACTACGGCGGCGGAAGGCGAAAGGCCGAAAGCGAAAGGGCAAAAGCACAATGCGCAACGCCGAAGGTCCAACGCGCAAGGCGCCAGCGGCGTGAGCCAGAAGCCTTGACCCCAAAGTCTCAAACCCTACTCTTTAAGCCTTAAGCCTTAAGCCTTGAGCCTTGAGCCGTTTCCCGAGCCCGAAGCCCCACCCGCGCGTCCCGAGGAGTCCATGCCCCTGAAATTCCACAACACCCTCACCGGTAAGCTCGAAGAGTTCGTCCCGCTGCATCCGCCCAAGGTCGGCGTCTACGTGTGTGGCGTCACGGTTTACGACCGCTCGCACATCGGCCACGCGCGGGCGCTGGTGACCTTCGACATTCTCTACCGCTACCTGACGTTTCGCGGCTACGAGGTTACGTTGGTGCGCAACTTCACCGACGTCGACGACAAGATCATCGCCCGCGCGCAGCAGGCGGGGATCTCGACCGACGCGCTGGTCGACGTCAACATCCGCGCCTTCAACGAGGACGTCGCGGCGCTCGGCTGCCTGCCGCCGACGATCGAGCCGCGGGCGACCGCGCACATCGGCGAGATGATCGAGCTGATCCGCGAGCTTGAGAGCAAGGGCCTCGCGTATGCGGCCGACGGCGACGTGTATTTCGCGGTCGACAAGTTCGCGGGCTACGGCAAGCTCTCCAAGCGCAAGCTCGACGACATGCAGGCGGGTTCGCGCATCGACGTCGACGAGCGCAAGCGCCATCCGATGGACTTCGCCCTGTGGAAGGCGAGCAAGCCGGGCGAGCCGGAGTGGGACAGCCCGTGGGGCAAGGGCCGTCCGGGCTGGCACATCGAGTGTTCGGCGATGGCGAGCCGCTACCTCGGGCAGCCGTTCGACATCCACGGCGGCGGCTCCGACCTGATCTTTCCGCACCACGAGAATGAGATCGCGCAATCGGAGGGCGCGACCGGCAAGCCGTTTGCGAACTACTGGTTGCACAACGGCATGGTGAACATCGGCAAGGAGAAGATGTCGAAGTCGCTCGGCAACTTCCTCACGGTGGAGCGGGCGGTGGCCCAGGCCGGGGGCGAGGCGGTGCGCCAGTTCGTCATCGGCACGCACTACCGCAGCCCGCTCGAGTTCACGCCCGAGCGGCTCGACGAGACGGCGAAGGCGTTGCACCGCATCTATGAGACCCTGGCGCGCGCCGACGAAGCGACGGCGGCGGCGGGGCAGGGCGCGGTCGACCCGGACCCGGCGGTGCTCGAGCAGTTCACGGCAGCGATGGACGACGACCTCAACACCTCGCGCGCGTTGGGGATCGTCTTCGAGACCGTGCGCACGATCAACCGCTTACTCGACGAAGGATCGCCGGATCAGGCCGCGCCGTTGCGCGCCGCGATCGCGCAAATCGCCGGCGTTTTGGGTGTCGCCTGCAGCGAGCCGCGGCCGTATCTCGAGCGCAGCAAGGACGCGCATTTGACCGACAGCGCCGTCGACCCGGCGGCGATCGAGCGTTTGATCGAAGAGCGCCTGGAGGCGCGCAAGGCGAAGAACTTCGCCCGCGCCGACGCGATCCGCGACGAGCTCAAGGCCAAGGGCATCGTGCTCGAGGACAGCGCCGGCGGGACGGTTTGGAAGGTGGAAAGGTGAGCCGGGTTCACTCAGGTGGGCGCAAGGCGGAAGGCGACAGGGGGAAGGGCACGGCTGGATGCTTTGATGGATGGCTATGGTTGCGGTGGTGATCGGCGCGATGGGGTGGAAACTTCGAGTCTCCCGTTTGGATTGGCGGAATTGGATGAGCTGAGCCTGCTTTTGCCAGGCGGTGCAGTCGGCGGGAGAGGATTTCGGCTTGCTGGAACAATGCGGCGAACGTGGAGGAATCGATATACTGCTGGTCGAGTGCGACGTAGAGTTGCGAGCGAACCTCGCCGCAGGACGCTTTGGCAATATCGAGGAAATAGCGGAACTGCGCTTCGCTACTACGCTCGAAGCCTTCGGCGATGTTCGACATGACCGAGACGCTGGCGCGGCGAATCTGCTCACGCAGTCCCCAGTCCGAACGGAAGGGTACGGGTTCGCTTGCGGCATAGACTTTCCGGGTCAGATGGCGCGCATCTTTCCAAACGATCAAATCCTCGAAGCGCCGCTTAGATCATTCTTGGGCAAATGTTGAAGGTATAACAATACCCCAACAAGCCATCGCCCTCCGCCTTTGGCCTTTGGCCTTCCGCCTTCGGCATTTCGTCTTCCGCCTCGAACTTGCCCCGAATCCGCGCCGCCCTTTGCGCCCGGAGTGAATTGAATCTATCTTGCGCCAATCACGCGCCTGTAGCTCAGCTGGATAGAGCAACTGGCTTCGAACCAGTAGGTCGGGGGTTCAAGTCCCTCCGGGCGCACTGCTCGAAGCGCAACAGGCCGCCGCAAGGCGGCCCGTTGCGCTTCCCGATTTCTCCTGAAATCAGCCCTCGAATTCGTTGTCGTAATCGTAATCGAACCCGTCCTGAATCCAACTCATCCTGAACGGATCGCGCCCCCACCGCTCGAGGCCGAGATCAAGTCGGGCACCTACCTGCTCTACGACTGCGCCTGCGGCACCGGCGGCATGCTCACCGTCGCCGACCTGAAGCAGATCCTCAAAGTCGTGAGCTGGCGCGTCGAGACGGCGCCGCCCGTCATCGCCAAGGTGCACAAGCCCGGCAAGGCCAAGGCCAACCCGCTGCGCGGCCTGTTCGAAGCGACTGTGGACGGCAAGCGCGCCGTCGTCGAGTACGAGCCCGACTCCGACCTGCGCGACACCGAGCAGGTGCCGCTCCTCGAAGAAGGTGGCATTGAGGCTTTCATCCGCCGCGAGGTGCTGCCCTACACTCCCGACGCGTGGATCAAGGAAGGCGCCACCAAGATCGGCTACGAGGTCAGCTTCACACGCCACTTCTACAAGCCGCAGCCGCTGCGCACGCTGGAGGAGGAGATGCTGTCAGTCAGGATTACAAGGGGCATCGTCCGCCAAAAGAGGTTGCTCGAAGGCAGCTCGAAGAAAGACAGCTCTAACCTAGACAAGTCCGCCTACAAGCTCGTTCAGCCCCGCGACATTGCGTACAACAAGATGCGCGCATGGCAGGGTGCGATCGGAGCTTCGGCGCTGCGCGGGATCATCAGCCCGGCATAGGTCGTCATACGTCTGCGCAATGCTCGCAACTTGCCAAGCTACTTCCACCACCTCTACCGCACACCGCAATTTGCGAAGGAAGCGGAGCGTTGGTCCTACTGCATCACATCGGACATTTGGAGCCTGAGACCAGAGCACTTCAAGATGATCTACACGCCCGATCCCCCGCCCGACGAGCAGGCGGCGATTGTGCGGTTTCTGGACTGGGCGAACGGGCGTCTGGAGCGGGCGATCCGGGCGAAGCGGAAGGTGATCGCGCTGCTGGGCGAGCAGAAGCAGGCCATCATCCACCGCGCCGTCACCCGCGGGTGACCCGCCGAAGCCTCCTCTCTCCGTAGCGGCGCTGCTGCCAGGGACGGGTCGGCGAAGGCGGGCGGCATCCCCTGGCTCGGCGATATTCCGCAGCATTGGGGAATCGTCCGAAACATGGCTTTGTTCGCTCATCGAGTGGAGGCCGGGGTCGCAGGTCTTCCAGTGCTGCAGGTGAGTCTCCGCTCGGGTATCACGGCTGAAGGTCTCGATCAGTTTGGTCGCCCTAAGAGACTCATCGCCGACCCGACGAAATACAAGCGCATCTCCAGGGGTGACATTGCCGACAACACCATGCGGATGTGGCAAGGGGCCGTCGGCGTGTCACCAAGCGACGGTCTCGTTAGCCCTGCCTATGTGGTCCTGAGCCCGAGAACCGGCGCTTGCCCAGACTTCTACGATTTCATTTTCCACGCCGAGGACTACAAACAGCAGGTCAACCGGCAGTCCACCGGCATCGTCTCCGACCGTAACAGGCTCTATTGGGACAGCTTCAAGCAGATGGCAAACGTCGCCCTGCCAAGCTCTGAGCAGGAGGCGATCGTGGCCTTCATCCATTCGGAGACGAACGGTCTGCACACCGCTAGTTCCCGCCTCGAGCGCGAGATCGAACTCCTCCGCGAGTACCGCACCCGCCTCGTCGCCGATGTGGTGACCGGTAAGCTCGATGTGCGCCAGGCGGCGGCGCGGCTGCCCGACGAGGCGCCGCTCGAATCGATCGGGAGCGACACCGACCTGGGCGACGAGGGCGAAACCGATGACGAGGGGGCTGCTGCTATGACGGATGTCTTCCGCGGCCGGATGAACACCCTCGGCTTGGCCCGGCCGCTCGCCAACGACCGCTGGGGTCCGTGGCGGCGTCCCGGGGACGACACCGGGGCAACGGAACGTAGGGCACCGGGTACGCCGGGCACCCAAAAGTTCCCTTCCAGGGAACATTTGCATTGCCTCGGGAAAGGGAACCGGCGATACCTCATGCGCGTCATCTCGCGGAAGGTCATCAAGGAGTTCGCGGAGCGGATGCCGGCGGCGAAGGCCGAGTTGGACGCGTGGTGCGCGGAAGCAAAGGCCGCCTCGTGGTCGACGCCGGCCGAGGTGAAGGCGAAGTACGGTAGTGCGAGCATCCTGAAAGACAGCCGTGTGGTCTTCAATATCTGCGGCAACAAGTTCCGTCTGGTCGTTTGGATCAACTACCCCTTCTCGACGATCTATATCCGGTTCGCTGGAACCGATGACGAATATGACAACATCGATGCTCAAAGTGTCTGATTCCAGGCGGCATCGCTTGCGACCTCGGGTGATCAAGTCGGCCTCGGACTACGAGGCGACGATGGCCCGGATCGAGCAGATCTTCGACGCCGAGCCGGGCACGCTCCTTGGTGACGAACTCGAGTTGCTCCTGCTCCTCGTCGAGAAATACGAAGACGAAGCGTTTCCGATGGACCTGCCCGATCCGATCACTGCAATCCGCTTTCGCATGGACCAACAGGGGCTCAGGGCCGTGGACCTCGTCCCGTACCTCGGCAACAAGAGCAAGGTCTCGGAAGTCCTCAACGGCCAGCGCCCGCTGAGCTTGACGATGATCCGCAATCTCGTGACCAGGCTGGGGATCCCGGCAGCGGTGCTCTTGCGGGAGCCCGGGGCCAAGCTCGACGCGAGCGAACTCGTCGAGATCGGGAAGCAATTTCCTCTTGACGCCATGCTCAAACGTGGCTGGTTTTCCGGCTTCTCCGGTTCGCTCCAGGACCTCAAGGGCCAGATCGAGGATGTGCTGGTGAAGTTCGCCGCGCCGGTCGGAAAAAATTGGCACTGCCCTGTGTTGAATCGCCAGCGGATCCGCAACCGCGGAACCGCCGATCGAGCGGCGCTTACGGCGTGGCGTATTCGCGTCGTCGTGGAAGCCCTGCGCGAGTCGATCCATCCCTATCGTCCGGGCACGGTGACTGCGAAGTTCCTCGCGGATGTCGTGCACCTGAGTTACCTCGCCGAAGGTCCGCGGCTCGCCAGGGAGTATCTCGCCAAGAACGGCATCCACCTCGTCGTCGAGCAGCATCTGCCGAAGACGTTCCTCGATGGTGCTGCCATGAAGCTGCCGGACGATTTCCGGTTGGTGGCGCTGACCCTGCGCTACGACCGGCTCGACAATTTCTGGTTCACGCTGACCCATGAGCTGGCTCACGTCGCGTTGCACCTCGATCGCAGCGACGTGGACACCATCTTCGATGATCTCGACGCTGAGAGTTCGGAGACCTGGGAACGGGAGGCCGATGCCATGGCGTCCGAAGCCTTGATCCCGGAGAGGGAGTGGCGGGATTTCACGAAACACGGCGATCCTCCCGCCGCTCAGGTCCGGGTATTCGCCGAGCGAATGAGGATCGATGCCGCAATTCCAGCAGGACGTCTCCGCTTCGACAAGAAGAACTACCGCATTTTGAACGACCTGGTCGGTCGCAGACAGGTGCGGAGGCTCCTGGAGGGCGAAACTCGGTAATTCCACCGACACCGGCGAGAAAGGCCTCGAAACCCTGATCATGCGGCCCATGACCGGCACGGACGGTCTCGCCGTCGCGCCGAACCGGGTCGCCGAGCGGCCGCCACCCTACGGCGGCACCGGCTACACTGCCGGCAGCGCGCAGGACTACGACCGCGCCCACGCGCTCGACGTGCCGCAGCTCTTCGCCTTCCTGCGCGCCACGCAGCCCGAGGCTCTCGAGAAGCTGGCGCTGGCCGATGCGAACGACGCGAAGGACATCAACCGCCTCAAGTTCCTGGCCCGCCTCTCCGGCGAGATCGGCAAGCGCGGCGTCATCGACGCGCTGCGCAAGGGCGTGGCGCACGGGCTGCTGCACTTTGATCTCTTCTACGGCACGCCGTCGCCGGGCAACGCCAGGGCCGGGAAGCTGAACTCCGAGACCCGTACCAGGCCATCGTCGCCTTCTCCGGCGAGCATGACTACAAGGGGGTGAAGGCGAGCGAGGCGTCGCTCAACGGGTTCTCCAGCGGCGATATCGCGGGGAAGATCCAGACCGACCCGTACCGCTTCCTGATCTGCGCCGACAAGTTCCAGACCGGCTACGACGAGCCGCTGCTGCACACGATGTACGTGGACAAGCCGCTCTCGGGCATC